>Ga0209568_1000073_pt1 | contig 35614 bp, 35 predicted proteins | sample WorMetOlspDAHAB2_FD_187406 | JGI IMG/M metagenome (GOLD analysis project Ga0209568, IMG submission 187406) | Marine gutless worms symbiont microbial communities from Max Planck institute for Marine Microbiology, Germany - Olavius sp. DAHAB.2... ...
CCACATCTCCACAGGCGCCACAACACCAACCAGGAGGTCATATCAAAAGGAATCTGGCGGCATGATCAGTGAGCGGAGTACACCTTAACCAAGCCGCCGAGCTGTCCAACGAAGTGGGACCACCTCAGCCTACCGCCAGTACGAGGTCGCGCCCTACGTGATGGAATTGGACTGGGGCCAGAACATGGGCTTCGGCATCGTCATGGGCAAGGACGCCTTCGAGCGGCTGAGCGCGGCCGAGCAGAAAGCGGTTCGCGATGCCGGTTCGGCGTTCATCGACCACTACGCCAAGGGCATCGTCGATGCGAACGCCCGTGACAAAGAGGCGATGGCCGCCGGCATCGACGGCAAGAAGGCAACGCTGGTCGCGTTCCCGGCGGACCAGAAGAAGGCACTCTTGGCTGCCGGCAACAAGTATGTCAGCGGCTGGGTCGAAACGGCGAGTAAGGGCGGCGCACCCGGCCCGGCGATCATGGACGACTACCGCCGGCTGATCGCCAAGTACGCCAAGGAGCGGGACACCAAGGGTTATCCTTGGAATCGATAGTGTGATCCGGAACCCCGCGTAGCGAGGTGGATGGGCCTGTGATGCTCGGCCGTGTGGAGCGCTTGTTCCTGGGGCTCTCCATGGCCGGCATTGCGGCCCTGGCAATCCTTGTTGCGTCGACGGTCATCGGTCGCGCGCTGTTCGGCATGTCGATCCCCGACGACGTGGTCATCATCCAGGAGTTGATAGTCGCCGTCATCATCCTGCCCCTCGCCTACGTTGCCGCCCAGCGCGGCCACATCGAAGTCACCATTTTCACCGACCGGCTGCCGCGGCGCGGCCGCATGGCGCTCGATGTCCTCGGCAGCGCCATCGGCCTCGTGCTGTTCGGCTTCCTCGCCTTCGCCGGGCTGGCTGTGTTCGCGCTGCGGTTGGCCGTGCTCCTGGCCGCAGACGTCGTCGCCATCGCTACCAAAGACGAGCAGCGCTGATGGACCCGACCGCGCTCGCCGTCACCGGCCTTGTCGCGATGCTCGTGCTGCTGGTCCTCAGGGTGCCCATCGCCTTCGCCCTCGGTGCCGTCGCCAGTGTCGGCCTGTTCGTCTTCTTCGCTTGGCCCGAGGGCGGCGCGTTCGAGCCGGGCCGCGCCTTCCGGCCGGTTTTCTCGCTCCTGGCGACGGGACCGTTCGGGTTCGTGCACAGCTACCCCTTGAGCATGATCCCGCTGTTCATCGCCCTCGGCCACATCGCCTATCAGGCCGGGATCACCACCGACATCTACTATGCCATCCGCGTCTGGCTCGCCCGCCTGCCCGGCGGTCTGGCCATGGCGTCGGTGATCGGCTGCGGCGGCTTTTCGGCGATCACCGGCTCCAGCGTCGCCTGCGCCTCGGCGATGGGCCGGATCGCCGTCCCGGAAATGCTGCGCTACAACTACGGCAAGGGACTCGCCACCGCCGCCGTCGCCGCCGGCGGCACGCTGGGATCGCTGATCCCGCCGAGCCTGCTGTTCGTGCTCTACGGCATCTTCACCGAACAGTCGGTCAGCAAGCTGTTCCTCGCCGGTGTCGTTCCGGGACTGCTTTCGCTGGTCGGGTTTTTGGCGGTCATCTACGTCTGGGTACGGCGGAATCCGGCCATCGCCCCGACCCCCGAGATCGCGTTCACCGACGCCGACCATTGGACCGCGCTGATGAAGGCGTGGCCGGCGCTGGTGCTGTTCGGCATCGTCGTCGGCGGCATTTATTTCGGTATTTTCACCCCGACCGAGGCGGCGGCGGTGAGCGCCTGCGCCGCCCTGGTCATCGGTGTGGCGCTGAAGCGCCTCGGCTGGGAACAGATCCGAGTCGCCTTGCGCGATGCCGCCTACCAGACGGCCGTGGTGTTCGCCATTGCCATCGGCGCCAAGCTGTTCGTGTCGTTCGTTTCGCTGACCGGAATCGCCACGGCCGCGCTCGGCTTCGCCACGGAGCAGGCGTTCCCGGCGTGGCTGATGATGGCCATCATCGTCGTCACCTATTCTGGTGCTCGGCATGTTCCTCGATTCCATAGGCATTCTGCTGCTCACCCTGCCGTTCACCGTGCCCATCGTCGAGGGCCTGGGCTTCGACCTGATCTGGTTCGCGGTCATCGTCATCAAGCTGCTGGAGATCGGGCTGATCACTCCGCCGATCGGACTCAACGTCTTCGTCATCAAGAGTGTCGTCGGCGGCGAGGTCCCGCTGGAGGCGATCTTCCGTGGCATCGCAAGATTTCTCATCTCCGATGCCATCGTGCTGGGACTGCTGCTCGCCTTCCCGATCCTGTCGCTGTTCCTCCCCGACACCATGTTTTGACCGAAAGGGCCGTCCGATGACCGCTCACAAGCCGCAGTTCGACCACCCGCCGCTGATCGAGAAACGCCGGCCGCGATGCCCGCCCTATATCGAGGTCACGGACGTCGATCACTTGCTGCCCTACCTCGATGCGGTTGCCAGGCGCCCCTACAACCAGGGACGCCATGCCGCGTGGGACCTGAAACCGGGCGAGCGGGTGCTGCTGCGGGTCGACAACTGGCACAGCCCGCTGGTCATCGAGGCCTGCAAGCGCATCCTCGAAAAGTATGGCTGCAAGTACGAGGTGGCTTACGTCGACCGCGGACCGATCCCGCATTGGGTCGGTGCCGACGAGGTCGAGTACTACCTCTTCCGCACCAAGGAACTGGCCGAGTGGATGGACGAGTGGGACCGCATCGCCAAGGAGCAGAGCTACGACAAGCTCCTATGGGGATACGGCGGGCCGATCCTCGCCGACGCAGACGTCAAGATCCAGCGCATGCCGTTCATCTCCCCCGAGATCCTGGCCTCACCGGCCCACGCCATGCCCTATGAACTACTGGAGGCGATCGATCTGTGGACGTGGAAGCGCGTAAGGACGGCCAAACGAATCCGCATCACCGATCCCGAGGGAACGGACCTTTCTTTCACCAACCACGCGGCCTATTACGACAGGAATCGGGAGTTCTATAACCCCGACCTCATCCACCAGACCTGGACCGGCAACGAGGGCTTCGCCAAGACCTACCTGCCGGGCCACGTCACCGGCCGTCCCTGGGTGTTCCTGCCGGGCAAGGAGGACGGCAACGGTGTCATTGGCGGCACCGCCAACCACATCGCGCCGGTCGAGTGGACCCAACTCGTCATCGAGGACAGCCGGATCACGGCGATCAACGAGGGCGGCCTGTTCGGTGACAAGCTGCGGGCGCTGATGGCCGAGACCGCCGATCTGCAGTACCCCGGTTTTCCCGGCAAGGGCATCATGCACTGGTGGGAGGCCTCCATCGGCACCAACCCGCACATCCACCGGCCGCGTAAGGATTTTCCCTCGGGGCTGGTCAACTGCCTCTACGAGCGGGTGCGCTCAGGTGTGATCCATATCGGCTTCGGCACCATCATCTCGTCCATGGACGAGCGCCGCGCCGCCCGCCAGGGCTTGAAGGTCGGCCACTGGCATCTGCACCTCTACTTCCCGACCTACGAGACCGAGCGCGAGGGCGACAACGAGCCGGTGATCGAGGACGGCCGTCTGCTGGCCCTCGACGATCCAGAGATCCGCAAACTGGCGTCCAAGTACGGCGACCCGGACCTGTGGCTGGAAGAGAGCTGGATCCCCGCGGTCCCCGGCCTCAACGTCGCCGGCGATTATTGGCAGCACTACGCCAACGACCCGCTCGCGTGGGTCCACACGGAACTCAACATCTGCCGCAACTGGCACCACATGTTCGCGCAGATGGTCGGGGGCGATCCGAAATTCTGCCACGACGAGTCCGGCTTCTGGTCCGGCGGCTGCGTCGGCCAGCCGGGCCTGCACGCCGACACCTGCTGCGCCCACGGTCACGACCACGGCCACGAGCACGGTGCCGGTCACGGGCATACCGCCGGGCCGCCGGCCCTTTGACCGGATCCGGCCGAGATCAGATCGCCCGTCCCCTCCACGGCACGAACGCCGGCACGCGGCGGCGATAGTCGGCGTACGGGTCACCATAGAGTCGCTCGAGGAACCGTTCCTCGTACCGGCTGCCGATGACGAAGTAGACCGAGCCCCAGAGCGCCGTGGCGACGTGGAGAGGGTCGTCGGCGGCCCCCCAGAGGATCAAGAACGCCGCGGAATAGAGGGGATGGCGGACGTAGCGGTGCAGTCCGTCCCGGCGCAGCGGCTCGTCCTCGGGCTCGGTGATGCCGAGCCGCGCGTTGCGAAGCTGGCGCGTGCCGGCGAGCCGCCCCAGGTCGTAGCCCCGAAGGGCAACCAGCAGCCCGATCCAGCCGACGATATGGACCGTAGTGAATGCCCAGCCCCACGGTTCGAGGACGGCGAAATCACCTTGGCCGCGGAACGCCCAGGCGCCAACGGCATAGACTGCAACGATGTGCAGGGCCGCGAAGAGGTTGTAGGCGAGTCGGTATCCGGCGTCGAATACCGGCCGCAGACGCGCTTTCGCGCTCTCCCGGGCGAGCAGAGAATGGCCGAGACCGAAACTCAGCCACGCCAGCGCATAGATCAGATGGGCGGTCGTTGCGCTCAATGTGGTCGTTCGGGCGCGCTCTACTCGGCGATGCGCGAGATGGTCTCGGTCGTGCTGTGGCCGGGCTCCAGCTGCGCCAGGACGACGCGACCACCCCAGCCCTGGACCTCGGCTGCACCGACGACTTCGTCGACGGCGTAGTCGGCACCTTTCACCAGGACATCCGGCCGCAGTGACTTGATGAGGTCGAGCGGTGTGTCGTCCGCGAAGATCACGACAATGTCGACGGTGGCCAGAGAGGCGAGGACGGCCGCCCGAGCCGCCTCGGTCTGGATCGGCCGCCCGGCCGCTTTCAGCCGGGTCACCGAGGCATCGCTGTTGAGCCCGACGATGAGCCGGTCGCAGGCCTCTCGCGCCTGGGCCAGGAGCGAAACGTGACCGGGATGCAGGAGGTCGAAGCAGCCGTTGGTGAAGCCGACCTTCAGCCCGCGCCGGCGCCAGGTCTCGACACGATCGAGGGCGGGAGCGAGGCTGAGCACCTTGGCCTCGGCCGAACTCAGGTCCTGGTGATGAAGCGCATGAACGACGTCGTCGGCATAAGCGACCGCGGTGCCGACCTTGCCGACGACGATGCCGGCGGCGACACTGGCGAGTGCCGCGGCCTGACCGTAGCCTACACCGGCCGCCAGCGCCGCGGCGAAGGTCGCGACGATCGTGTCACCCGCGCCCGAAACATCGAACACCTCACGGGCCTCGACGGGAAGAATCGTCGGCTCGCTTGCTGCCGGAACCAGGACCATGCCGTCGGCACCGAGGGTGGCGAGTACGGCACCGAATCCGAGGGCGTCGATCAATGCCCGCGCCCCAATGTCCGCCGTTGCCGCGTCAACGACCGGGCATCCCGAGGCCTCGGCCAGTTCGATCCGGTTGGGCGTGACGACATCCGCGCCGCGGTAGCGGGCATAGTCCCGGCCCTTGGGATCGACAACGACGGTTTTTCCGGCGGTCTTGGCGGCGGCGATCAGTTCCTCGGCGACGCCGTCACCGAGCACGCCCTTGCCGTAGTCGGAGAGGATGACGACGGCGCAGTCCGCCATCAGCTCCGTTGCAGCATCGATCACCGCGCGGCGGTGGTCCGGCGCCAGGGACGCCACCGTCTCGCTGTCGGCGCGCAGCATCTGTTGAGTGCCGGCGAGGAACCGGGTCTTGATCGATGTGCGTCGTCCCGCCGCGGTGACGAGGGAAACCTCAATGTCGTTCAGAGCGTCGACGAGTTGGCGGACACCGGCTGCCGCTTCGTCGTCGCCGACCACGGCGACGAACGCGGCATGGGCACCCAGGGCCGTGAGATTGCGGACCACGTTGCCGGCACCGCCGAGCATCGCCGTTTCATCGTCGACCTTCAGCACCGGGATCGGCGCCTCGGGCGAAATGCGCTCGACGGTGCCGGTCACGAACCGGTCGAGCATAACGTCGCCAACGACCAGGACTCGCGAACCGGCCAGCGCGGACACGACGGGAACGAGGGCCGAGCGTTCGGTCATACCAACTCAAGCTCCTGTTCGAGCGCGCCGCAGAGCATCGGACCGAGGGTGATGTGCATCTCCTGGATCCGCGACGTGGTCGGCGAGGGTACGACGAGGAACGGATCGGCGTGCGGCGTCATGCGGCCGCCGTCGCGACCGCCGAAACCGGCGGCGACGCAGCCGCGTTCGCGGGCGGCGATCAGTCCCTGGATGACGTTCTCGCTGTTTCCCGAGGTGGAAATGCCGATGCAGACGTCGCCGGGTTTGCACAGTGCGTCCACCTGGCGGGCGAACAGCCGGTCGAAGCCGAAGTCGTTGCCGATGGCGGTCAGCGCCGAGGTGTCGGTGGTCAATGCCACGGCGGCGATGGGCGCGCGGTCCGACACATAACGGACGGTCAACTCGGTGGCCAGGTGCTGGGCATCGGCGGCACTGCCGCCATTGCCGAAGAACACGATCTTCCCGCCGCCCCGGACCGCGTCGACGCAGGCCGCGACGAGACGCGCGAACGGTTCTCTCAAGCGATCGCGCGTAGCCACGAGAACGGCAGCGTGCTCGTCCAGCTCGGCATCGAAGAAGGCGTTCAAGTCCATCCGGTTCGTTCTTCCATTTCGACCCTGCGGGCGGGCATCAAAGTGCGATCCGCTCGCCGGTCCGTAAGGAGTCCATCACCGCGAGTGTGGCAAGGCTTGTCTCGATCAACTCTGCTTCGTCGATGGCCGGCCGCCCACCCTCGGTGACCGCACGCACGAATGCACCAAGCGATTGGACGAATCCCTTGTCCTGACCCCGACGACCGCCGGCGTGAAGCTTGCCGCCCTCGGCGATGGTCAGGGCGCGGAAGTTGTCGATGGTGATAACAGCGCCGCCGCCGTAGGCCTCGATCCGTTCCTTGCCGACGATGGTGTCGCCGAGCGCCGTGTAGGCGATGGTCGCCAGGCTGCCGTCGGCGAAGCGGAGCGTCGCGGTTACGTCGTCGCAGGGGCCGGCCGCGGCAGCGGCCCCCTCCGCCGATACCGATGCGATGGGCGATCCGATCAGGAACCGCGCCAGATCGACGAAGTGGCAAACCTCGCCAAGGATGCGGCCACCGCCCTCGTCGGCTGCTTGAATCCAGCTCTCGGCCGGAATGGGTCCGGCGTTGATCCGCAGGACGACGAAACGCGGACCGCCGGCGTCGGCGAGCCGATCCCGCATCTGCACCGCCAGGGGTGCGAAGCGGCGGTTGAAACCGATCTGGAAAAAAGCCTCCGACGCATTACGAGCCTCGATCACGCGATTGAGCTGGTCGTGGTCCAGCGCTAGCGGCTTTTCCACCAACACGGCCTTGCCGGCCTCCAGCGCGCGGGCGGTGAACTCGGCATGGGTGTCGTGGCGGGTGGCGATCAGCACGGCGGTGATCTCGGGATCGGCGAACACCGCATCCTCGTCCGCCGCCGCGGCCTCGAAGCCGAAGGTTTCGCGGCCATGGGCGGCACTGGCACCGCGCTGCGTCGCCAGGGTCTTCAGGCGCACGCCCGAGACCTTCTTGAGCTCCGGCAACAGAACCGATTTGGCGAAGGTGCCCGCGCCGACGACACCGAGGACGCAGCCCCGCGTATCCGCTGGGCGGGGTTCGGCGAAGGCCGGACGGGGCTGTTCGTCCTCCGCGTCGGGGTACGACAGCACGACGCCCAGATGCCGCTCGCCCTGGCCGGTGATCATGGCGTAGGCGGCTTCGGCCTTGTCCAGCGCGTACCGATGCGTGATCAAGGGAGCGACTTCGAGGCGGCGGCCCCGCACCGGTGCCATCAGCCGCAGGCATTCGGCGAGGTTCTCGGATTCGGTCCAGCGTACCCAGCCCTCGGGATACTTGACGCCGCGGGACTCGAAGTCGGGGTCGTACCGACCGGGCCCGTAGGACCGCGAGACGACGATCTCCAGTTCCTTCTTCATGAACGCGGCGTAGGGAAACGCGGTGCCGGTCATGCCGACGAGGCAGACCCGCGCCCGATCCCGCGCGATCGCTGCAGCCGTCTCGAAGGGCTCGCTCGATTGGCTCGCGGCAGCGATCAGCACCGCGTCGCAGCCGCGTCCGGCCGTCAGTGCCGCGACTCGTGCCTCGATCCCGCCGGTGGCGAGATCGGCCGTCGCTTCGGCCCCCAACCGGCCTGCCAGGTCGAGCCGATCCGTGTCGTAATCCAGCACCTGCACCCGCGCGCCGGCAAGACCGAGAAGTTGCACCGCCAGTTGCCCGACCAGTCCCGCACCCAGGACGGCGACAACGTCGCCGAGACCGACGCCGAGGTTGCGCACCGCGTGCAGGGCGATGGCGGCAAGGGTCCCAAAGGCGGCTTCCTCGTCGCCGATTCCAGGGGGCACCGTTGCTGCGAGCGCCCGGGGCACGACGTTGAGTTCGGCGTGATTGGCGAGGCCGGCACCGGCGACGGCAACCCGATCGCCGGCGTGGAAAGCCCCTTCGAGGCCGGCGCCGACGGCGACCACTTCGCCGGCTGCCGAATAGCCCAGCGGCAAGGGCTCGTCGAGGCGTGCCATCACCGCCTGCGCCGTGGCGGCGAGGCCGTCCCGCCGTGCCTTGCCGATCACCTTCTTGACCAGGTCGGGGCGGGCGCGGGCCTTTCCCGCAAGGCTCTTGCGGGCGAAGTCGACGACCATGCGTTCGGTGCCGGCGGAGATGAGAGACGCCCGTGTGCGGACCAGGAGGTGCCCGGTGCGAACCTTCGGTTCGGGCACCTCGCGCAGGGCCAGCTTGCCAGTGCGAGCGCTTTGAATCACTTGCTTCATTGCCAACCTTGTACAGCGAATGGCTGGGCAGCGCAAAACGGTCGCGTCGGCGGCCGGAAAAGGGTATTCGCCCTGAAAATGGGCTGATACGTTAAACAAAAATGTAAAGATCGCGGGAGGGACCGTGTTCAACATCGAATGGCTGGCGAGCTACGAGATCGGCGTCCCCGAGATCGACGACGACCACAAGGCCCTGCTGAAGTCGCTGACGGCGATCAAGGATGCGTTCGCCGACCATGACTACGGTGTGTGTCGGTCGCTCGTCGCCGAGTTCGCCTCCAAGGCCGAATCGCATCTCGAACGGGAAGAAGCCCTGTTGCGGGACACCGGCTACCCCGGCGCCGACAGCCACGCCGAGCTTTTCGCCCGGGTCGCGGAAATCCGCGATGTCTGCTCCAGCGACCTGGAGCCATGGGCGCTCGCCGGCCAGCTCGACGCATTGGCGGCCGTGGTGATGACGGACCTCATCGGCGGCGACCTGGAGTTCAAATCGTTCCTCCACGACCGCGGCACCGCCGAGACCCTGTGACCGCCACGGCGCTGCGCCGCGTTGCGCGCGCGCCGGCAGGCGGGTAAGAGGGCGCCATGTGCGGAATCGCCGCCATCTTCGCCTATCGGGACCGGGCGCCTTCGATCGACGCGACCGAGCTATCGCGCATTGCCGAGTCCATGCGCTCGCGCGGCCCCGACGGCGACGGCGCTTGGGTCGCCGGTGACGGGCGTACTGGCCTTGCCCACCGGCGCCTGGCGATCATCGATCTTTCCGAGGATGGTGCCCAGCCGATGGCCTCGGCCGATGGCCGGATCAGGATCACCTACAACGGCGAAATCTATAATTTCCGCACCCTCCGCGCCGAACTGGAGGCCGAGGGCCGGGTCTTCCGGTCGCAGTCCGACACCGAGGTCTTATTGCATCTCTATGAGCGCGACGGCGCGGGCATGGTCGAGCGGCTGCGCGGAATGTTCGCCTTCGCGCTCTGGGACGAGCGGCGGCGTGGCCTCCTGCTGGCCCGCGATCCCTTCGGCATCAAGCCGCTCTACATCGCCGACGATGGCGAAACCGTGCGCGTTGCTTCCCAGGTCAAGGCATTGCAGGCCGGCGGCCAGACCGGTTCGACTCCCGATCCCGCAGGCCATGCCGGGTTCTTCCTGTTCGGCAGTGTTCCCGAACCGCACACGCTGTCTGCCGGCATCCGCGCCCTGCCCGCCGGTTCGACACAGTGGTTCGACACGGCCGGGCCGGGACCCGTGAAGCGCTATTTCGACCCTGCGGCGATCCTCGCGAACAGCACCGTAGGCGACGGGCCCGAGCGCGACCTGAGAACCCTGCTCGCCGAGAGCGTCGCCGACCATCTCGTCGCCGACGTCCCGGTCGGCGTGTTCCTCTCGACCGGCCTCGATTCGGCGACCATCGTCGGTCTTGCCGCCGAAATCCGCGGCGGCGACCCCGATACCATGACCCTGGCATTCGAAGAGTTCGCCGGCACATCTCGTGACGAATCGCCGCTCGCCGAGCGCCTGGCAACCGATCTCGCGACCCGGCACGTGACCCGACGGGTGCGGGGCGCCGAGTTCCGCGCCGAACTCGACGATCTTCTGGCGGCCATGGATCAGCCGACCATCGACGGGGTCAACACCTACTTCGTCGCCCGCGAGGCATCGGCTCTCGGTCTCAAGGTCGCGCTTTCGGGGCTCGGCGGTGACGAGATGTTCGGCGGCTACGACACCTTCCGCCAGGTTCCGGCGCTGGTCGGCGCACTCGGCTGGGTGCCCGGCCTGGGAACCGTCGGCGCCGGGTTGCGGGCGGGCGCCGCTCCGGTTTTGGGCGCCCTCGCGCCTCCCAAGTCCGCAGGCGTGCTCGAACTCGGTACCCGGTACGGCGATGCCTACCTGTTGCGCCGGGGCCTGTTCATGCCGTGGGAGCTTCCCGGTGTGCTCGGCACCGAGATGGCGCGGGCCGGATGGCAGGCGTTGGACCCGCTCGTGAGGCTGGAAGCGTGTCATGCGCCCGTGGTCGGTGGGCCCCGCAAGGTCGCGGCCCTGGAAGCGAGCTGGTACCTCAAGAACCAGTTGCTGCGCGACGCCGACTGGGCCGGGATGGCGCATTCGTTGGAGATCCGCGTGCCCTTCGTCGACCCGATCCTGTTCCGCGCCCTGGCGCCGGCGATGGGCCGGCCGGGCGCATCGGACAAGCAGACGATGGCGGCGACGCCCAGGCCGCCGCTCCCCGAGAACATCCTTGGGCGGCGAAAGACCGGCTTCAGCGTTCCCGTCCGCGATTGGCTGGGTGTGGACGGCCAGGGCGAGCGGGGCTTGCGGGGCTGGGCCAGGCGCGTCTACGCAGCGTTTGCCTGACCAGCCGGAAACAAATCGCCTGAGCGCCGACGGCTATACGGTGTCCCGAAAGTAGGCAACGGTTCGGGCGAGGCCGTCATCGAGCGGCACGCCCGACCGCCAGCCGATGAGTTCGCCCGCGCGCGAGATATCGGGACAACGCTGCATCGGGTCGTCGGTCGGCAGCGGGTGGTATTCGATCGCGGAGTCGGACCCGACCATCCCGACGATTCGCTCGGCAAGTTCACGGATCGAGACTTCGTCGGGATTGCCGAGATTGACCGGTCCGTGGACGTCGCCGTTCGCGTTCATCAGACCGATCAAGCCGGCAACCATGTCTTCGACATAGCAGAAGGACCGGGTCTGGCCACCGTCGCCGAACAGCGTGATCGGATTGCCGGTCAGCGCCTGAACGATGAAGTTCGAGACAACGCGCCCGTCGTTGGGATGCATGCGCGGCCCATAGGTGTTGAAGATGCGGGCCACGCGGATATCGAGGCCGAACTGACGGTTGTCGTCGTAGAACAGCGTCTCGGCGCAGCGCTTGCCCTCGTCGTAGCAGGCCCGCGGACCGGTCGGATTGACGTTGCCCCGGTAGTCCTCGGTCTGCGGGTGGATTTCGGGGTCGCCGTAGACCTCGCTGGTCGACGCCTGGAGGATGCGCGCCTTGGTGCGCTTGGCGAGGCCCAGCATGTTGATCGCCCCGTGCACCGATGTCTTGGTCGTCTGCACGGGATCGAACTGATAGTGCACCGGCGACGCCGGACAGGCGAGGTTGTAGATCTGGTCGACCTCGACGTAGAGCGGAAACGTGATGTCGTGGCGCATCAGTTCGAAGTGCGGATCGCCGAGCAGGTGGACGATGTTGTCCTTGGTGCCGGTGAAGAAGTTGTCGACGCAGAGAACATCCGCGCCGCCGGAAACCAACCGTTCGCACAAGTGTGATCCGAGGAAACCGGCTCCGCCGGTGACAAGAATCCGCTGTCTCGAAATCATTTACCGCCCCCCTGGCGCACCTAACTCAGGTCTGAATGAACCGCTGCTCCGCGCCGTCGAGGACCAGGCACGTCAGCCGGCCGGTAACGTAGGCGCCGGTGTCGATGCCGATACGGTTGGGCCGCACGTCGGGGTCGGTCCTGATGGAGTGGCCATGGACGATGCGGCGCCCGAAGTCGGCATCGGAACTGAGGAATCGCTCGCGGATCCACATCATGTCGGCGTGCCGTTGTGCGGCCAGGGGAACCCCGGGTCGCAAGCCGGCATGGACGAACAGGTAGTCACCCTCGACGTGAACGTAATCCAAACCGTCGAGGAAGTTCCGATGTTCCGCCGGGAGCGCTTCGGCAAGCTGGGACGACAGGTCCGCGAGGTCCGACGGCAACATCATCATCGACGAGATCAGCACGCCGTAACTGGCGAGGGTCGCATCGCCTCCGTTGTAGAGCCAAGTCGCGTCGCGCGGGGCGTCGAGGAACTTGAGCATCATGTCCTCGTGATTGCCGCGCAGATGGACCCGCTCGAACCCCTGGAGCGGCTCATGGATAAGCATCTCCAGGACCTCGAAAGACTGCAGCCCGCGGTCGACGTAGTCACCGAGGTAGACAACCACCCATTTTTGCTTGTCCGCCGCCGCCGCGTCGGCGGCGATGTCAGCGTGCAGCCGTGCCAGCAGATCGGCCCGGCCATGGATATCACCGACAACGTAAATGCGCCGATCGTCGGGCACGCGGTACGTTCGCTCGACGGCGCTTCGGCGTCCCAAGCCGATCAGTTGAGTCCATCCCATGGCAGGTCATAAGATGACGTTCGCGCACGGTCAGGGCAAGGCGCCAATGTGGCGCGATTGCCGCACCGATCTTGACCCGTTGTTAACCGTCTCGGGCCGACAGTTGCGTGGGCAGGACTGCCCAGCGTCAGCACGGAGCAACCATGGCGGAACCTCTTGGCGCGGTTGCCAACCCGGCGGTCGAACGCCCGACCGAAGAGAGCCTCTTCGCCGACCACTTGCGCCGGCTGGGCGAGAACCGTGCCGGTGTCTACGCTGTTCACGTTCATCTGTCATTGCTGCGTCCATCCAACCGCCAGCCCAATTTCATCCGCATTGCCGCTCGCGCTTTCGAATCGCTGGCAAGCCAGAACGATGCGACGCTGTTCAAGTTGTCCAATGACGACCTCGTGGTGATCTGCCGGGACGTGCCGGTCGACGAGGTCGATGCCGCCATCTACAAGGTGCGCGCGCTGTTTCACGAAGACCCTCTGACCTGGGGTGCGGAGGGCGGCCTCGACGACCGGTTCACCACTTGGTACGACCTGTCGAAAGCCGCCGACTATTCGGCATTCCTGACGGTCGCCGGTAACCTCGCCGCCGAAGCGTCAGACCGGCGCAATCGAGCCGCCGCCCAGGCGACGGCCGCGATGCCCGGTCCGCCGCTCGAGCCCCGCAACGTCTCGGAAATCAAGAAACGGCTGCAGGACACGCGCATCGCCGACATGATCGACCAGCAACTGGCGATCACCGTCGGGCCGCGCGGTGCCGGGGACGCCCTGTTCCGCGAAACCTTCGTGTCGATGGCGGAACTGCAAAAGCGGATTGCTCCGAACATCAACCTTTTCGGCAGCACCTGGTTGTTCCAATACCTGACCGAGGCCCTGGACAAGCGGATGCTGGCAGTCGTCGCCCGCCTCGGACTGGCAATGGAAAAGGAACCCATCAGCCTCAATCTCAATATATCGACGGTGATGTCGCGGGAGTTCCAGCAGTTCCATCGCACCGTCGGCACCGACACCACCGGCATGGTCATTGAGATTCAGCTCATCGATGTTCTTGCCGACGTCGGAGCCTTTCGCGACGCGCGCGACTCCCTGCAGGAACAGGGCTACAGCGTGCTGATCGACGGCCTCGGGCCATTAACCCTGCAGTACATCGACGTCGGCCGGTTCGGCGCCGACTACGTCAAAATCGGCTGGAACCGCGAGTTCGTCAGCAAGTTCGCCCAGGACCGCATCCAGGAAATGCGGGACCTCGTCGAGCACGCCGGATCCGAGCGCGTGATCCTCGCGCGTGCGGAGTCCGAGGAAGCACTGAAATGGGCGCTGGGCCTCGGCATTCGCCGCTTCCAGGGACGTTTCATCGACCAACTGGTCCAGTCGATGAGCGTCGGCGACGGGGTCTAAGGCGGGGTCGGCGCATGGCACTGGCAACCGAATCGACCCGCCGCCTGCCGAGCCAGGAGAACCTGCTGCTCGACTACATCCGCCGGCTGGAAAAGCACAAGGGCGGACGCCGGGCCGTGCACCTCCACCTGTCGGGTCTGCGCGCCTTCAATCGCCGCGAACAGCACATTCGCGCCGCCGCAAACGGCTTCGAACCGTTGATCCAGGCGTTGCAGGGTCAGCTCTTCGTGCTCGGCAACTCCGATCTGTTCTTCATCTTCAAGGCCGAGTCGCAGCCTCAGGTCGAAACCAAGGTGCAAAAGATCCGCTTCCTATTCAGCGACGACCCGATGATGGACGAGCATGGCGGCCGGGCCCGTTTCGCCACCTGGTACGACGTCGAGCAGGACTTCAACGACATCCTCCATCTGGTCCAGGGGATGGTCGACCTCGACGACCGTCCGGCACCGGAGACCTCGGGCCGCATGGACACCCGGGCGGCGCTGAAGGCCCGGCAGGAGCGCGGCGAGGCGCTCACGCCTGAAGTGCTCGCCCGAGTCGAGCAGGCGCTGACGCGGGCCGATCTCTCGAACCTGGTGCGCCGGCAATTCATTTGCACCTTGACCCGAAAGCTGGTCCCGGAGCCGCAGTTCAGCGAGCTGTTCATCTCCATCGCCGACCTGCGCGAGACTCTGTTGCCCGGCGTCAACCTGCTCTCCAACCGCTGGCTGTTTCAGCACCTGACGGAGACCCTGGATCGGCGCATGCTGTCGATGCTGGCCAAGACCGACCGCATCACCATCTCCGGCGACATCAGCGTCAACCTCAACGTCGGCACGCTGCTGTCCAACGAGTTCCTGACGTTCGACGACAACATCACCGTCAGCCGCCGCGGCGCCATGGTCATCGAGCTTCAGCTCGTCGATATCTTCTCCGACCTCGGTGCCTATCAGTTCGCCCGCGAGTTCGTGCAGGAGAAGGGCTATCGGATCTGCCTCGACGGCGTGACCCACGAGACCATCGAGCTGATCGACCGTGACCGTCTCGGCGTCGACATGATCAAGATCTTCTGGCATCCCGAGATCGTCGACGCCGGCGAGTCCATGCACGGTCGCATCCGCCATCTGGTCGACAGTTCCGGCGAGTCGCGGATCGTGCTGTGCCGGGTCGACAACCGCGAAGCCGTGGATTTCGGCCAGATGGTCGGCGTCAACCTGTTCCAAGGGCGCTACGTCGAGAACCTGATCGCCGAGGACAACCGGCGGCGGGAATTGCTGCGCTTGAAACGCCGCATCGAACGCAGCACGTAGAACCGCAATGCCCAACGCCGACAACCCGGTCCCGATCATTCGTGTCGAGGGACTGACCAAACGGTTTGACCGCGTCACCGCCGTCGATTCCATCGACTTCACCGTTGATGCCGGCTCGACGACGGCGTTGCTCGGCGGCAACGGCGCCGGCAAGACGACGACCTTGGCTGTGCTGCTCGGCCTTTTGATTCCCAGCGCCGGGACGATCCGGGTGTTCGGCGAGGACATGGTGCGCGACCGTCACCGCGTGCTCGGCCGGATGAACTTCTCGTCACCCTATGTCGACCTGCCGCGCCGCCTCAGCGTCCGCGAGAACCTGACCGTCTATGCCCATCTCTATGGTCTGAACGACGCATCCGGGCGAATTCGCACGCTGTCCCGGGAGCTTGAAATCGACGAGTTCCTCAACCGACCGTTCGGCGACCTGTCGGCCGGACAATAGACCCGCGTCGCCCTCGCCAAGGCTCTGCTCAACGAGCCCGACCTGCTGTTGCTCGACGAGCCGACGGCGTCGCTGGATCCGGACACCGGCGACTGGGTCCGCGCCTATCTGGAGGCGTTTCGCGCCCGGACTGGAGCGACCATCCTGCTCGCCTCGCACAACATGGCCGAGGTGGAGCGTCTCGCCGACCACGTGTTGATGATGCGGACCGGCAAGATCGTCGATCGCGGTGCGCCGACGGAGCTGATCGAGCGGTACGGCCGGCGGACGATGGAGGAGGTGTTCCTGGACATAGCCCGCAACCGTGGTGGCGCGTCGACGGAGGCTGCCCAATGACGGCTCCGTCGGATATCGAAACCCGCACCGCTCCAATCTCCTGGCGGCGGGTGGGCGCGATCATCCTGCGCCACCTCTACGTCCTGCGGAGGTCGTGGCCGCGCATCCTCGAACTGGCCTATTGGCCGACGGTTCAAATGATCACCTGGGGCTTCGTCACTACGTTTTTCCTCGGCCACAGCTCGTGGGTTGCCGAGGCGGCGGGGGTGCTGATCAGTGCCGTTTTGCTGTGGGACGTGCTGTTCCGCTCCAACCTCGGCGTTTCCCTGACCTTTATGGAAGAGATGTGGGCGCGCAATCTCGGCCAACTGTTCGTCAGCCCGCTTCGCCCTTACGAAATGGTCACCGCGCTAATGATCATGAGCCTGATCCGCACGGTCATCAGTGTCACTCCGGCGGCGGTGCTGGCGCTGCCGTTCTACGACGTCTGGGTGTTCTCGCTGGGCCCGCCGCTGGTCGCTTTCTTCGCCAATCTGCTGGTGTTCGGCTGGGCCATCGGCTTGATTGTATCGGCGTTGGTGCTGCGTTTCGGGTTGGGCGCGGAAAGCTTGGCCTGGGTGGCGATCTTCGCCGTCGCCCCAGTGAGCGGCGTCTACTATCCCATCGACACCCTGCCCGGATGGTTGCAGCCGCTGTCGTGGTCGCTGCCCTCGGCCTATGTGTTCGAGGGCATGCGCGCGGTGCTGTTCGACGGTGCGTTCCGCCTCGACCTGTTCTTCGGCGCGGTCGGATTCAACGTCCTGTTCGTCGGCGGCGCAGCCGGCTACTTCCTGCACACCTTCCGTGTCGCTCGCCGACGCGGACTGTTGCTGCAGCAGGGCGAGTAGAGGACGCGAGTCTTACGAATTCTGGTCCGTCAGCACCTCGATCTGCTCCGGATGGCTGGCGTCGATCATCGGCCCGTTAAACTTTCGCAGCCAGCCCCGAACCCGGACCCTTAGACCTTTCCAGGACGTCAGATCGATACCGGCGCGGTCGAACGCGCGCCGCGCCTGCGGGCGGATGCGGACGGTGAAGTCGGTGCGCCAGTCCTCGCCGAAGTTCAGATAGATCGTGCCCTTGACCCGGGCGGCGTCGACGATCCTCCCTTCGACGAGCTGGAACGTGCTGAGATGGTTCCAGGCTTCGTTCGGTGTCCTCACGGCATAGAACGGGTGGCCCCAGATTCCTCGGTGGGCGGCGCGGGCGGCACGTTCCTCGGCCAGCATCTCGGCGACCCGGGCACGGTTGTCGGCGAAGCTGTAGACCCGCGCCATGCCGGCGGCGAGCAGGGCGCCCTGCACCCAGGTGCCGTCCTCCGTTTCGACATGGGCAAGCAGTCGCCCGTGACGGTCCAGCGGTTGGCCGGTGAACGCGAGGGTCACGCGCTTGCCGAGGACCAACCCGGCGAGCGCCTTCTTCGCCTCGTCGGCAAGGGGCCAGGCCTCGAATCCGACGCGACCCAGCGGCAACTTCGGTGTTTGCAGGCCGACAAGACGAACCTGCTGTGCTCCCGCCACAGGGCGATCGAGGATGACCGTGTCGCCGTCGACGATCTCGGCGACGGTGGCCTGCGCTCCCGACACCGGTCTTTCGCCGGCGACCGCGAGCGGGGCCAGAAGCGCCAGCACGAGGGCGGTTGTTGCGGCGACTCTCATCGTCCGCGAGCATGGCCGATGCCACCGGGACGTGCGAGGGGAATTCCGCGCGCACACCCGAATCCGTATAGTGGTTGCTGACCCCGGGGCACAACGACGCGACCATGGACACCCGCTACCTCCGTTCCGACCTGTTTCCCGAGATTGAGCCCTATGAAACCGGCACGTTGTCGGTCGACAACCGGCACATGCTCTATTGGGAACAGTCCGGAAACCCGGCCGGCGAGCCCGTCGTGTTTCTGCACGGCGGTCCCGGGGCTGGTGCCGCGGCCGCGCATCGCCGGTTCTTCGATCCACGCCACTACCGCATTGTCGTCTTTGATCAGCGCGGCTGCGGCCGTTCCCGTCCCTATGCCGAGATTGCCGACAACACGACGGATCACCTGGTCGCCGACCTGGAGACGTTGCGCCGCAAGCTTGGCATCGAGCGATGGATGGTGTTCGGCGGGTCGTGGGGGGCGACCTTGGCACTTGCCTACGGGGCGAGATGGCCGGACCGCTGCACCGGATTCGTTCTACGCGGCGTTTTCCTTGGCACCCGAAGAGAGGTGGACTGGTTTCTCACCGGCATGCGGATGGTGTTTCCTGAAGCGTGGCGCGCCTTCGCCGGCTTCGTGCCCGAGGACGAACGCGATGACCTGTTGCGGGCCTACTATCGGCGGCTGATCGACCCGGATCCGACCGTGCACCGCCCGGCGGCGGCGGCGTGGAGCCGTTACGAAGCCGCATGCTCGAACCTGATCCCGAAGACCGGTGAGCCCGGAACACTGCCGCGCGCCGACGACGCGGCGTCCCTGGCCCTCGCCCGAATCGAGGCCCATTACTTCGTGCACGACGCTTTCCTTGCCGACGGCGTGCTAATGACCGAGATCGAAAAACTGCGCGACAAGCCGACAGTCATCGTTCAGGGCCGCTACGACATGGTGTGTCCGATCGTTACCGCCGACACGATGGCCCGCGCCTGGCCCGAGGCCGAGTACGTTATTGTTCCCGATGCCGGCCACTCGGCAATGGAGGCGGGAATCCGAGCCGCCCTGGTCCGCGCCACCGAATCGATGAAGACCCGAATCCGCTGAACCGGCGCGTCGGGCGGATTCTCACTCTAGATACTGACTGATATCGACCGCGTCGATCTGCTCGGGCGCGAGGAACTGATCGGCGTATCGTACGTGCACGCCCGACTTCAGGAACAGCGCGAACAAGTCGGGATCGACATGGGCGTCCTTGTTCATGAATGACATGATCTTCACCGCTTCCGAGAGCTTCTTTGCCTTCTTGTACGGACGGTCCGACGCGGTCAGCGCCTCGAACACGTCGGCGATGGCCATGATCCGGGCCGGCAGTGACAGCTCCTCGCCGGTCAGTCGCCGCGGATAGCCGGTGCCGTCCATCTTTTCGTGATGGCCGCCGGCATACTCGGGCACCCGGCGCAGCGTCTTCGGCCATGGAAGCTGGTTCAGCATGATGATCGTCTGCACGATGTGGTCGTTGATGGCGAACCGCTCTTCGTCGGTCAGCGTGCCGCGGCGGATCGAAAGGTTGTAGACCTCGCCGAGGTTGAAGGCGTTCTCGGGGATGTCCATGCGGATGCCGTAGGCGTTGTCCTGGTATGGTGCCTTGCCGTCATGCCAGGGGACGATGTGGCCGGGGGTATCCATCAGCAGTGTTTCGGTCACCGGCAGCGGCGCCTCCGGGACCGCGCCCATTCGGCGGCCCTCGTCCTCCGAGATGCCCAGGCGGTCGTCGAAATGGCGGACCCAAGTGCGCGCGGCGATCTCCTTCAGCCGTTCGATCCGGTCATCGCCCATGAACTCGCCGCCGATGTTGCATTCGGCGACGAAGTCGAAATCGTCTACCAGGCGGGCGTGCTCGGCATCGCGTTCGGCCGCCAACTCGTCAGCGTTCCGTTCGCCGGCGAGCAGCCCCTGCAGGTAAGCGATCTCGGCGTCCCGCCAGGCCACCTCGAAGCGGGTGCGGATTTCGTGGATGCGGTTGTAGATGGTCTCCAGCTTGGTCGCCTTGTCGACGACGTACTCCGAGGTGGTAACCTTGCCGCAATCGTGCAGCCAGCTCGCGATGTGCAATTCGTACCAGTCGTCGTCGTTGAAGCTGAAGTCGCGGAACGGGCCGTCGGTCGAGTCGCATGCCGCTTCGGCCAGCATCTTCGCCAGGGCCGGCACCCGCGCGCAGTAGCCGCCGGTATACGGTGATTTCGAGTCGATGGCGCCCGCCAGAAGCTCGATCAGCGAGTCCAGCAGCGCCTTCTGTGCGGCCAGCAGATTCTGATTGTCGAGGGCCACCGCCGCCTGGCCTGCCAGCGCCTCGACGAACCCCTGGATCTCGGGCGAGAACGGGACAACCGCGCCGGTCTCCGGGTCGAGGGCATTGATCAGCTGCAGCGCGCCGATGACCTCACCGCTGCGCGGCATCAGCGGCACGGTCAGGAACGATGTCGACCGGTAGCCGGTCTGTTCGTCGAACCGCCGGGTGCCGGAGAAATCGAAGTCTTCGGACTCGTAGGCGTCGGCGATGTTGACCGCGTGGCGCTCGTGGACGGTGTGGCTGACGACATTGCGATGATTGGCTTCGCCGGTCGCGGCATCGAACAGCGGCACGGCCGGGAAGGTCGGCTGGTTGCCGGACGTTCCGCCGACGCGGATCTTCAGTGAATCGTTCTGGACGATCTGGAAGGCCAGCTCCTTGTCCTCGACCTGGATGTAGAGACTGCCGCCGTCGGCGTTGGAGATGTCCCGGGCACCTTCGAGGATCATTTCCATCAGTTTCGAGGAGTCGTGCTCGGCGCCGAGCACGGTGCCGAGGCGCACCAGGCGTTCGAGCTTGGTCCGTTCGACGGCCAGCTCGGTGGTGCGCTCGGCAACCTTTCCTTCGAGGTTCTCGGCGTACTCGGACAGCTCCGCGCGCTGCTTCTCGATGACCACGTTGGCCGTCTTCAGGCGTTCCTCGTTTCGGTCGCTGAACTTGACCAGGCGGCTCGTCTCCTTGACCAGCTTTTCGTACCCGCGCAGCAGCTCGGTAAATGCGGCGCGGTCCTCGTCGCCGGAAACCCCGCCGCCGTCGATGAACACCTTGGAGCGCTCAACCAGCGCCCGCTCGCGATCGAAAATGTCGGAAGGCATGGCCGGTCATCCCCCTGCTGCCAACGCTGAAGACAGCCTACGGTGCGGACGGGCGATGTCCAGCCCGCTGATCCCCCTCAAGGAGTCACCGATTCGGTTTCCAGCCGGCCGGGGTGTCGTGATCAGGATCGGGGTGTCGTGATCAGGATGCTGATAGTTGACGATGCGGGCGAGACGTTCGGGAAGCGTGTTTTCCTCGGTCCGGACCCCCGGAAGCCCGTCGGCGAGGTGCAGCCAGGGCACCGTCGATTCGATCCCGAAATGGCCGGTCGGATTGACCCGGCCCGGTTCGTCGAGGCTGCCCATGGTCACCTCGACCCAATCGGCGCCCGCGTCGGTGTAGGCAAACGAGAGCGGCGTGCCGCAGGCCGGGCAGAACCCGCGCTCGGTCACGGGTGACGATCGGAACACCGACGGCTCACCGCGGGTCCAGGCGAATTCTGCGAGCGGAATTTTCGCCAGCGGCGCGAAGACGTTGCCCATTGCCTTCTGGCACATCCAGCAATGGCAAATAGAAGCCTCGATGGGCTCGGCGTAGAGGGCGTAGCGGATGGCGCCGCATTGGCAGCCGCCGGTGTGCACAGGTGATCGGTCGGTGGTCATTCGGCGAACTTCTTGAGCATGCGGCCGAGGTCGCGGCCAGCGACGATGTGAACGTGAAAGTGCAGCACCTCCTGATGCGCGTCGCGGCCGGTGTTGGAGAGCAGCCGGTAGCCGCTGTCGACGACGCCGAGGACCCGCGCCGTCTCGCCGACCGCGCGCCAGAACCCGTGCGCCAGTGCCGGTGGCGCTTCGGCGGCGAAATCGTCGAGGGACACATACTCGCCCTTGGGGATGACCAGGACATGAACCGGCGCCTGCGGATTGATGTCGTGGAAGGCCAGCGCGTGGTCGTCCTCGTAGACCTTGTTGCAGGGAATCTCGCCCCGCAGGATGCGGGCGAAGATGTTGCCGGGATCGTAGGCCATGATCTGGTTCTCCGGTTCCGTCAGATCTTGGTGCGCGCGGCCTTTTCGGCCAATCCCGAGGTGCCCTCGCGCCGCGCAAGCTCGGCCCATACGTCGGCCGGCTCGACGCCCGTTTCGGCCCACAGCACGAGAAGGTGGTAAAGGAGGTCGGCGCTTTCCTTCGGGACGGCGGCGCGGTCGTCGGCGAGCGCCGCGACGATTGTCTCGATGGCTTCCTCGCCGGCCTTCTGGGCGATCTTGCTCCGCCCCTCGGCGAACAGCCTCGCTGTGTAGGAGCTCTCCGGATCGCTCCCGCGGCGGCCGGCGATGACCTCGTAGAGACGTTCCAACACGTCGGGTCCGGTGCGATCCTCGGCCATCGGCTCAGGCTCCCCCATCGAGGCGCACGGGGATTCCGGCCGCCGCCATGTGGGCCTTGCATTCGGCGATGGTGTAGGTGCCGAAGTGGAAGATGGACGCCGCCAGCACCGCCGACGCGTGCCCCTCGGCGATGCCCTCGACCAGGTGATCCAGGGTGCCGACGCCGCCTGAGGCAATGACCGGCACCGGCACCGCGTCGGCGATGGCTCGTGTCAGCGGCAGGTTAAATCCCTGCTTGGTGCCGTCGCGGTCCATGGATGTCAGTAGGATTTCCCCGGAGCCGTAGTCGACCATGCGCCGCGACCATTGGACGGCATCGATGCCCGTCGGCGTGCGCCCGCCGTGGGTGAATATCTCGAACTTGTCGGGCCCGACCGACTTGGCGTCGACCGAGACGACGATGCACTGGCTGCCGAACTTCTCGGCCGCCTCGCGGACGAACTCGGGGCGCTTCACCGCCGCCGTATTGATCGACACCTTGTCGGCGCCGGCGAGCAGCAGCCGGCGGATGTCCTCGATGGTGCGCACGCCGCCGCCGACGGTCAGCGGCATGAAGCACTGCTCCGCCGTTCGGGCAACGACGTCGTAGATGGTCTCGCGGTCCTCGTGGCTGGCGGTGATGTCGAGGAAGCAGAGCTCGTCGGCGCCGGCGCGGTCGTAGACCCGGGCCTGCTCGACCGGATCGCCGGCATCGACCAGGTCGACGAACCGCACGCCCTTGACGACGCGCCCGCCCTCGACGTCGAGACACGGAATGATCCGAGCCTTCAACATGATGCCGCGACCTCGTGCGAGCCCGAGAGCAACGCCACGGCCGCCGCCGCGTCGACCCGGCCGTCGTAAAGCGCCCGGCCACAGATGACGCCATCGAGGATGCCGTCGCCGGACGCCTTCAGCGCTTCCAGGTCGGCCATCGACGAAACACCGCCCGAGGCGATGACCGGTGTCGAGACGGCGTTGGCCAGGTTGACCGTCGCCTCGACGTTCGGGCCGGCCATGGCACCATCGCGGCCGATGTCGGTGAATATGATCGCCGCCGCGCCGGCGTCCTCGAACCGGCGCGCGAGCTCAAGCGCGGTGATTTCGGACTCCTCGGCCCAGCCCTCGACCGCGACCCGGCCGTCGCGGGCGTCGATGCCGACGGCGACGCGGCCGGGATGGGCGCGGCAGGCTTCGCGGACCAAATTGGGATCACGGACGGCGACGGTGCCGAGGATCACCCGTGCGACGCCGAGGCTGAGCCAGCTTTCGATGGTCGCGCGGTCGCGGATGCCGCCGCCCAACTGCACCGCCATGCCGACGGCACCGACGATGGCCTCGACGGCGGCGGCATTGACCGGATGGCCGGCGAATGCGCCCTCCAGGTCGACAACATGCAGTCGCGTGCATCCCGCCGCCTCGAAGGCTTGGGCTTGGCCGGCGGGGTCGTCGGAGAACACCGTTGCCGTGTCCATGACGCCGTGCAACAGGCGCACGCACTGGCCGCCCTTCAAGTCGATCGCCGGGTAGAAGTTCACGGCCGCCATCCGAGGAAATTGGTGATCAGGCGGAGGCCGACTGCCTGGCTTTTCTCCGGGTGGAACTGGGTGCCAACCATGTTGTCGCGGCCGATGACTGCGGTCACCGGACCACCGTAGTCCACGGTCGCCAAGACATGCGCCGGGTCTGCACAGGCGAATCCATAGGAATGGACGAAATAGGTGTGCGCGTCCGCCGGCAGATTGGCGAGGAACGGGTGGGTGCCGTTGACGGCCGACTCGAGCGCGTTCCAGCCCATGTGCGGGATCTTCAGGCTCGCATCGGTGGGCTCTAGCGCCGCGACTTCGCCCGGTATCCAGCCGAACCCGGGGTGCACGCCGTGTTCCAGTCCCCGGTCGGCCATGAGTTGCATGCCGACGCAAATGCCGAGGAAGGGCCGCTTGTCTTCAATGACCGCGCGGTTCAGCGCCTCGACCATGCCCGGCACCGCGTCCAGGCCGCGACGGCAATCACCGAACGCACCGACCCCCGGCAGTACGACATGGCCGGCATCACGAACGACCGCCGAATCGCCCGTCACGATGATGTCGCGTGCGAGCCCGGCGTCTGTCGCGGCGCACTCGAAGGCCTTGGCGACCGAGCGCAGGTTCCCCGACCCGTAGTCGATGATGGCGACGGTGCTCATCCGACCAGCTCCTCGGCAACGTCGGGACGATGGTCGAGGAACCGCTGCAGGGCGCCGTCCGCATTGCCGGCGCTGACGATCCCGGCCTCGGCGTAACCGCGCCGCTCCAAGGTCCAGCGCCGGAGGTCGTTGCCGACGAAGCCGACCAGGAGGTCGAACGCCACCGAGACGGCCGCTTGGGTCGTTGCGTCCATGCCCAGCGCGGAGGTGATCAGGACGAGCGCCACGCCGACCACGAACAGCCCGAGCGCCGCGATCCACAGGCCGTGCCACAACGCCCACAGGACGTTGAACAGCGCCGCCCACAGCGAGAAGCCCTCCTTGATGAGGACGAGATCGCGGTCGACGTCGCCGCCGTGGCGGCGGATGTGCACGGAGTAGACGCGCATGGCCGGTTGGGTTCCGAAGTTCCGGCGCAGGTTTAGACCATAATCCGGCCCGGCTGAACCCTCGTCGTCGCCGCGTGATCGACGGATGGGCTACAGCGAGCCGCCGAGGACGCCCTTGGTCGACGGCACGTGGCTGGCCTTGCGGGGATCGATCTCAACCGCTTCGCGGAGCGCCCGCGCCAGTCCCTTGAAGGCGGATTCGCAGATGTGGTGGTTGTTGGTCCCGTACAGCGTCTCGGCGTGCAGGGTCAGGCCGGCATTGAGGGCGAACGAGTGGAACCAGTGGCCGATCAGCTCGGTGTCCAGATCACCGAGCCGCGGCTGGTCGAACGCCACGTTCCACACCAGGTAGGGCCGGCCCGAGATATCGACAACGACGCGGGTCAGGGTTTCGTCCATGGCCGACAGCGCCGAGCCGAACCGGCGGATGCCACGACGGTCACCGAGCGCCTGGGACACCGCGTCGCCGATGACGATGGCCACGTCCTCGGTGGTGTGGTGGCCGTCAATATGCAGATCGCCGTCGGCGCGAACGGTGAGGTCGATGAGACTGTGCCGGGAGAGCTGCTCGAGCATGTGGTCGAGGAAGCCGATGCCCGTGACGACGTCGTAGGCGCCGGTGCCGTCGAGATCGATGGTGACGGACACCTGCGTCTCGTGGGTGTTGCGGTCGACGGTGGCGGTGCGCATGGAGCCCAGTCCAATGGTCGGTGTGGCGCCTTTTTGCGCCGAACCGCCACCCGAGTCCATGCCGTCGTCGAGGGTGCGGGCGAACGCAAGCACCCGGTCCATGGTCTCCACGGTGCAGGCGCGACCGTTCCGCAGATCGAACACGAAGCCCGGATCGTTGACCGCCTGCTTGCCGAAGGCGGACGGCGTCATGCCGGTTTCCGCCAACGCGCGCTCGACCTTCTGTAGGAAATCGTATTGCATGGTTCCCATAGTGTGGGCGTTCTATAGGATAAAAACGAGGAAATCAATAGGAAAAAACCTATTCATCCGAAAGAGAGTCCACCAGTCGTGACCGACGCACCGAAGGCGCCACCCTTGACCGGCCGGTCTGGCCGGCCTAAATCCTCGGCACCAACGGCGCGTGTAGCCGTCGACCCCTCGCACCCGCGGACCCAACCCCATCATGACGCAGCCTCCGAACCCGACCTGGCACGGCACCACCATTCTCGCCGTCCGCAAGGGCGACTCCGTGGTCATCGCCGGCGACGGCCAGGTCAGCCTCGGCGACACGGTGATCAAGTCCAATGCCCGCAAGGTCCGCCGCCTGGCCGACGGCAACGTCATCGGCGGCTTCGCCGGCGCCACCGCCGACGCCTTCACGCTCTTCGAACGCCTCGAGGGCAAGCTGGAGCAGTATCCGCGCCAGCTCACCCGCGCCTGCGTCGAGTTGGCCAAGGACTGGCGCACCGACCGCTACCTGCGCCGGCTGGAGGCGATGATGGCGGTCGCCGACGACAAGACGTCCCTGGTGCTGACCGGGACCGGCGACGTGCTGGAACCCGAGGACGGGCTGATCGGCATCGGCTCGGGCGGCAACTACGCCCTCGCCGCGGCCAGGGCGCTGATCGACCGCGACGACATGGACGCCGAGGCCATCGCCCGCAAGGCCATGGCCATCGCCGCGCAGATCTGCGTCTACACCAACGACTCCGTGGTTCTGGAATCCCTATGACCAGCTTTACCCCCCGCGAAGTCGTCTCCGAGCTGGACCGACACATCGTCGGCCAGGACGACGCCAAGAAGGCAGTGGCGATCGCGCTCCGCAACCGTTGGCGGCGCCAACAGCTTGACGAGGACCTGCGCCAGGAGGTGCTGCCCAAGAACATTCTGATGATCGGCCCCACCGGCGTCGGCAAGACCGAGATCGCGCGGCGCCTCGCCAACCTCGCCCAGGTGCCGTTCCTGAAAGTGGAGGCGACCAAGTTCACCGAGATCGGCTATGTGGGCCGCGACGTCGAGCAGATCGTCCGCGATCTGGTCGAGATCGCCATCACCATGACCCGCGAGCGGCTGCGCAAGCAGGTGACGGCCAAGGCCGAACTGGCAGCCGAGGAACGGGTCATCGACGCCCTGGTCGGCGCCCAGGCCGGCAAGGACACCCGCGAGAAGTTCCGCAAGATGCTGCGCGAGGGTCAGCTCGGTGACCGCGAGATCGAGCTCCAGCTTGCCGACACCGGCGGCGTCAACCTGCCGACCATCGACATCCCCGGCATGCCCGGTGCGCAGATGGGCATGCTCAACCTCAACGACATGCTCGGCAAGGCCTTCGGCGGCGGCCAGACCAAGACCCGCAAGATGAGCGTTGCCGATTCGTATGACGTGCTGGTCAGCGAGGAGGCCGACAAGCTCCTCGACGAGGACATGGTCGTCCGCGAGGCCATCGAGGCGGTGGAGAACAACGGCATCGTCTTCCTCGACGAGATCGACAAGATCACCGGCCGCTCCGAACGGGTCGGCGGCGCCGACGTCAGCCGCGAGGGTGTTCAGCGCGACCTGCTACCGCTGATCGAGGGCACCACGGTGGCGACCAAGCGGGGCGCGGTGAAGACCGACCACATCCTGTTCATTGCGTCGGGCGCCTTTCACCTCGCCAAGCCTGCCGACATGCTGCCCGAGCTTCAGGGCCGGCTGCCGATCCGGGTCGAGCTCAAGGCGCTGACCCGCGACGATTTCGTCCGCATCCTCACCGAACCTGAAGCCAGCCTGATCCGCCAGTACACGGCGCTGATGGGGGTCGAGGAGGTCACGCTCGACTTCACCGAGGAGAGCATCAACGCTATCGCCGACCTCGCCGCCGAGATCAACGAGGGCGTCGAGAACATCGGTGCCCGGCGGCTGCAGACGGTGATGGAAAAGCTGGTCGAGGAGATCAGCTTCACCGCCTCCGAACGCTCCGGCGAGACCATCGTCATCGACGGCGCCCTGGTCCGCGAGCGCGTCGGCGAACTGGCTAAGAACGCCGACCTGACGAAGTTCATTCTTTAGGTTCCGAGAACCGCCACCTCGCACGACTGCCGCCGAATGGGTGCAGACCCGCACCCGTCCCTCGCTTGTGGGTAGAAGGATCCTGGCTGTGACGGTATTTTCGTTGCGCAGTCGGAGGGGGGCTTCATGGGTGTTTTCACCGATCTCGCGAAGATCGGCGTTGCCGCGATCCTTGATCCAACGGGCACCAGCTCTGCGATTACCGCCGGCCAAGCCGCGATAGACCAACTGACTGCGGCCGTGCGGGACCGCAATATCGACTGCTTCGACCGTGTTGTTCGAGGCATCTCGGATCGCATCGAGATTCTGAGCGACCACACGCCGATTGCGCGGCATCAGGTCGAGTGGGTCGTGCAGGAGACGGCGAAACTGCTCGCCGCGACCCGGCCGCAGCCGGACGATCTGGCTCGGCTCAACTTCGACCTCGATCAGGTCGTGCAGCATGTGCTCGACGCGGGAAAGCCTCATCTGTCCAGTTTCTCGGCGGAAGAGGAAGCGCTGTGCCGAGACGTGGTGATCATCGTCTTCGACACCTTCCTCAACGACCCCGATGCCCTGAGCGAACTGGAGCCGAGCTTCCGGAAGGCCGTTCTGACGGCACTTCAGAAGAGACCCGCGCTCCGCGCAGCCAAACTCCTCGACCGGCGATCGCGAAGTTGGCACCGGCTCTTGCCGGAATCGGTGCTGCTGCGCGCCGACTACGGGGTCGTCGGGTTCCAGGGCCGCGAGCGGGAAATGGCCGACATCGCCGCGTGGTGCGGCAATGGACAGCCGTTCGGAGTTCGCCTGTACACCGGTGCCGGCGGCATGGGCAAGACGCGGCTGTGGATGCACGCATGCCACGCCTTGAATGCCGAGGGTTGGCGAGCGGGTTTTCTGTCCGGCGAAGCCGATACGGCCGATTTCGAAACCCTCGACGCCCTCCTCCGGCCCGAACGTCTGCTGCTGGTCGTCGACTATGCCGAAACCCGGCGCGACGGTCTCGTCCGGCTGTTGGACAGGGCGCAAGGCCGCATCACCGCTTCCGGTTCGTTCCGCCTCGTGCTGCTGGCGCGCAGTGCCGGCGAATGGTGGGACGAACTGGCGGACGCCGGAGCCAGCGGCGATATCTTCCACGGCGCGGCGGCGGAAACGTTTGTGACCGGGCAGCTTGCGGCGGACGAAGACAGGCGTCTCCAGTACTTCGAGGATGCGGCGAGGGCATTCAGCGCGAAATTGGAGTCCGCCGAACCGATTGCCGCCGCGCCCGATCTGTCGCAACCGCACTTCGACCGAGCGCTTTACCTGCACATGGCTGCCCTCGCCGCCGTTCACGGGCAGACCATCGATGATGCCGGCGAGTTGCTCGACTTCGTTCTCCGCCGCGAACGCGCACTTTGGAACACGGCGGCTCCCGAGGGAATCGGCGCCGCCGAGTTCGCGCAGGCGGTTGCAGTGGCCACCCTCTCAGGCGGGGCAGACGGCAAATCGGCCGGACGCAGCCTTGTTGCCCGCACGCCCCTTATGGCTGGACAGTCAACCGCGTCGGTGAATGCCGTCGCCGACCGCCTGCGCGGACTCTATCCGGGAGACAGGTGGCTGAACGGTTTGCAGCCGGATGTCTTGGGCGAGCATCTTGTCGCCAGGGAGCTCAACGCCGATGGCGGCGTGGAAGGGAAAGCCCTGCTTGCCACCGTCCTAGACAGTACCGAGGGTGACCGGGCGAAGACCGCGCTCACGGTGCTGACCCGACTGGCCCAGCGCGACCCGGCACAAGCGAAATGGTTGACGGCGGCTCTCGAAGGCCGCCTCGACCGCCTGGCCGGCAGCGTCATCGACGTGGCCATCGAGACGGGCGATCCCATTGGTGCGGTCGCGGCCACCGTACTGGAAACCGCCGGTAGTGCGTCGCTTGCGGCCGATCTGATGGCGACATTTGACCGCGACTACCAACAGACGGTCGTGCTTCGAGAGTTGGCTGCGGTGGCGAGCCAGCTGTATCTCGACCATCTTCGGGCGATCCCCGAGCCCAGGCCGGAAGAAGCCGACGTCGAGACCGTGCGCGTCGCGAGCAATCTCGGCGTCCGTTTGTCCAACCTGGGCCGCCGCGAGGAGGCTCTGACGGCGTCGGAGGAGGCAGTGGCGATCTACCGGACCCTGGCCGAGACGCGGTCCGACGCCTTCCTCCCCAGTCTTGCCACGAGCCTCAACAATCTCAGTACCTACCTCTCCAACGTGGGCCGCCGCGAGGAGGCTCTGGCGGCGTCGGAGGAGGCGGTGGCGATCCGGAGGACCCTGGCCGAGACGCGGCCCGACGCCTTCCTCCCCGATCTCGCCACGAGCCTCAACAATCTCAGTACCTATCTCTCCAACCTTGGGCGTCGAGAGGAGGCCCTGGCGGCGTCGGAGGGGGCGGCGGCGATCCGGAGAGCCCTGGCGGAGGCGTGGCCCGACGCCTTCCTCCCCAATCTCGCCACGAGTCTCAACAATCTCGGCATGATGTACTCCAACCTTGGCCGTCGAGAGGAGGCCCTGGCGGTATCGGAGGAGGCGGTGGCGATCCAGAGGACCCTGGCGGAGGCGCGGCCCGACGCCTTCCTCCCCGATCTCGCCACGAGCCTCAACAATCTCGGCATCCGGTTCTCCGACCTTGGGCGTCGCGAGGAGGCTCTGGTGGCGTCGGAGGAGGCGGTGGCGATCCGGAGGACCCTGGCGGAGGCGCGGCCCCACGCCTTCCTCCCCGATCTTGCCACGAGCCTCAACAATCTCAGTGGCGATCTCTCCAACCTTGGGCGTCGCGAGGAAGCTCTGGTGGCGTCGGAGGAGGCGGTGGCGATCCGGAGGACTCTGGCCGAGGCGCGGCCCGACGCCTTCCTCCCCGATCTCGCCCGGTCGCTCTCGGTCATGGGCGATTGCCTGGAGGCGCTCAATCGGACTGCGGACGCCGTGAAAGCGGACGAGGACGCGGTCGAGAAACTCTCCGCCTCATTCTTGGCCCTTCCGCAGGCGTTTGCCGGGCTTATGGGCGCGATCTGCCGAGACTACATCCGCCGCTGCGAAACGGTCGGTCGCGAACCCGACGCGGCGCTGCTGACGCCGGTCGTGGAGAAATTCGCCGAACTCCAGGCAATCGATGCGGAAGGCGGCGAAGACAACGAGGGATAGCCCGTGCCCCTGCGGCGGCAACCATCCCTCACCCGCCGCCGATCACCGCAGCCATCTCGTCCATCACCCAGTCGCGGAAGGCCTTGATCTTCGGGCGGTCGGCGGCGGTCGGCGGATAGGCGATGTAGTAGGCGCTTCCCGACGGCAGCCAGACGTCGAAGGGCGCGACCAGCCGGCCGGCGGCGAGGTCGTCGGAAATCAACACGCGGCCGCCCAGCGCCACGCCCTGACCGTCGATGGCAGCCTGCAGCATCATATGGGTGTGGCTGAACATCGGGCCTTTCGATGCGTCGATGCCGGTCACGCCTGCCGCGTTCAGCCAATCCGTCCATCCCGGAACGAGCAGCGGCAGCATGCTCTCGTGAAGAAGCGTGTGGCGGCCGAGGTCGGCGGGTTCGCGTAGGTCCGCGGCGATCGCCGGGGTGCACACCGGCGTCGCGTCCTCGTCGAGGATGTGATCGAGGGCGACACCGGGCCATTGGCCCGTGCCGAAGCGGACAGCGACATCGACGTTGTCGCGGGCAAAGTCGACCAGCCTTTCGGCGGCGGTGATGCGCAGCTCGATCTCCGGGTGGTGCTCCTGGAACCGCATCATCCTGGGCACGATCCACTTGGCGGCGAACGACGGCAGCGCGCTCACCGTCAACGGGCCGCCGGCGTCGCGGGCCTTGAGGCCGTCGACGGCGGTGGCGAGCACGTCCAGCGAGTCGCGCACCGCCGGGAACAGGGCCTGGCCCTCATCGGTCAGCATCAGCGCACGGTTGAGCCGGCGAAAGAGGGTCATGCCGAGGTGTTCTTCGAGGCCCTTCACCTGATGGCTGATGGCCGCCTGGGTGACGTGGAGCTCTTCGGCCGCCCGGGTAAAACTCATGTGGCGGGCGGCGGCCTCGAAGGCGCGCAATGCGTTCAGCGGCGGCAGGCGGCGGGTCATGGCATCGTGTCAAACGTGGCGGAAGATGGGACAGCGTTGTGTCACACGCGGCCACCATCGAACCCCGATCATATATTATTTTTTCTAATGATTTCCATCAGAAGTGGTCGTTTGTGGATTCGCTGGCACGGGCGTAGGTTATCCATACCGCGAACGGATCGCGGTGGGGACGGGTCATCCAAGCCCCCTGTTAACAAGGAGTTTTGAGATAAACACCTGCAGCCTTTCCTACGACGCCGAGACCGAGATCGGCTCAACGCACGTCTTCCGGGCCCGCGATTGGGTCGCGAAGATCGAAGAATTTCTTATCCGCCTGTTCGACACGCTGGGCGAGTGGCACGACCGCGGGGTCTCCCGGCGGTCCCTGGCAAAGCTGGACGGCCGGATGCTCGCCGACATCGGCGTCGACCCCGCCTGGGCGGAGACGGAAGCGACCAAACCGTTCTGGCGCGGATGACATCCGCATTGCGGTTGGTCACATGGCGGAAGAGGGGCCGGCTGGCCCCTTTTTCGCGCGCACCTATGAGCGGTCACCGCGGGACACGGCCCTCGATGAGATTTCCTTGTCCGTCGGCTGAACGTTATTCGCTTGCCCGCGTCCGCGCGGGAGCGCATCTAAGAACCGTCGATAACCGGCCGTCGATGGGCGTCCGGACGCGGAGGCCCGGTCGATGACCGACATTCTGCTGTATGCCGTGACCGTCGTGGTCTGGGGGTCGAGCTGGCTGGCCATTACCTACCAGCTCGGGACCGTCGCGCCCGAGGTCTCCCTGGTCTACCGGTTCGTTCTCGCCGCGGCACTGATGATCACGTTCTGTGTGGTCAGCGGGCGGCGCATGCGGTTCACCTTGGCCGAGCACGGGCGCATGGCGCTGATGGGCGTGTTCCTGTTCTCGACCAACTACTTCCTGATCTACCTCGCCACCCAGTACCTGACCAGCGGCCTCGTCGCCGTCGGCTTCTCGTCGGTCGTGGTGATGAACATCGTCCTCGGCGCGCTGTTGTTCGGCGCGCCGGTCCGGCCCCGGGTGGTCGCCGGTGCGGCCATCGGCATGGCCGGAATCGCCACCGTGTTCTGGCCCGAAATCGCCGCCTTCGATCTGGCCAGTAGCGGCAGCCTCGGTCTCGTTCTGGTGCTCGCCGGCACGGCCTCAGCGTCCCTCGGCATGCTGACATCCGGGCGCAACCAAAAGCGCGGGCTGCCGGTGGTGCAGACCAATGCCTACGGCATGGCCTATGGCGCGGCGCTGCTCTTGGCATTCTCGCTGGCGCGGGGCACGCCGTTCGCGTTCGAGTTCACCTTCCCCTACATCGCTTCGCTTCTGTTCCTTGCCGTGTTCGCCACGGTGATCGGGTTCTGGACGTATCTCACCCTGCTCGGGCGCATCGGCGCCGACCGGGCGGCCTATGCGAGTGTGATGTTCCCCATCGTCGCCTTGGTGCTGTCGACCCTGTTCGAGGGCTTCCAATGGACCACGGCCGCGGCCGTCGGCGTGGTACTGGTGCTGTGCGGCAATGCGCTCGTGCTGAGCCCGGGCCGATCCCCCGCGGTTCCTTCGGCGCGCACCGCCACGGAAAAGGGAGTGTAGCGCCATGGGCCGCAATGCCGTGATCGCGCTGGTCTGCGGCGCGACGATCCTGACCATCGCCATGGGCGTGCGCCAGACCTTCGGGCTGTTCCTTTCGCCGATGAGCATCGATCTCGGTACCGGACGCGAGACCTTTGCGTTCGCCATGGCCGTGCAGAACCTGCTGTGGGGCGCGGCGCAGCCGTTTGCCGGGGCAGCCGCCGACAAGTTCGGCGCGCTCCGGGTACTGATCGTCGGCACGGCGGCCTACGCCGCCGGATTGGTTCTGATGGCGGCGGGGACCGGCGCGTTCGGACTGCACCTCGGCGGCGGCGTGCTCGTCGGCCTGGCGATGAGCTGCACCAGCTTCGCCGTCGTGCTCGGCGCCATCGGCCGCGCCGTGGCGCCGGAGAAGCGCTCGATGGCGCTCGGCGTCGCCAGCGCCGGCGGTTCCTTCGGCCAGTTCATCATGGCGCCCATCGGCCAGGGGCTGATCTCCGCCCAGGGCTGGGCCGGCGCCCTGACGACCATGGCGGTGATTGCCCTGGCGATGGCGCCGCTGGCGCTGGTCCTGGCGTCGCGGTCGTCAGCGTCGGCGGCGGCGCAGGCACCCACCGCCGAGCAAAGCCTGGGCGAGGCGTTGACCGAGGCGCGCGGACACTCGGGCTATGTGTACCTGACCCTCGGGTTTTTCGTCTGCGGCTTTCAGGTGGTGTTTATCGGCGTCCACTTTCCCGCCTATCTGACCGACGTCGGATTCTCGGCCACCCTCGGTGCCAGTGCGCTGGCACTGATCGGCTTTTTCAACATCATCGGCAGCTGGGGCTGCGGTGTTCTCGGCGGCCGCTACTCGAAGAAATACCTGCTGAGCGGGCTCTATGCCCTGCGGTCGCTGGCCATCGTCGTGTTCCTGGTGGCGCCCAAGACGGAGATCACCGTGCTCGCGTTCTCGGCCGCCATCGGACTGCTTTGGCTGGGGACCGTGCCGCTGACCAGCGGGCTGGTGGCGCAGATCTTCGGCGTTCGCTACATGTCGACCCTGTTCGGCATCGTTTTCTTCAGCCACCAGGTCGGCAGTTTCCTCGGCGTCTGGCTCGGCGGCTGGGCGTTCGATGCGACGAGGTCTTACGACTCCATTTGGATCGCCTCGATCATTCTCGGGCTGATTGCGGCGGCGCTGCACCTGCCCATCGCCGAACGGCCGCTCCGTCCGGCCGAGGCCTGACCCGGCGTAGCGTCGGCCCTATCCGTCGACCTTGATCACGACCAGGGTCACGTCGTCGGCGGCCTGCGTGTCGCCACGGAACGTCGCCAGGGCGGCATGGACCGCGTGGCAGATCTCGGACGCTGACCGGTCGGCATGGGAGCGGATGACGTCGAACATTGCCTCCTTGCCGAACACCCCGCCCTCGGCATTGCGGGTCTCCCAGATGCCGTCGGTGCCGGCGATGAGAACACTGCCCGGCCGGTTGAACGGCGCCGTCTGCTCGGCGTAGGTCCAATCCGGCTCGATGCCCAGCGGGATGCCAACGGCGGTCAGTTCATTGAGCGTGCCGGTTTCGGGATCGTAGACGGTCATCGGGTCATGGCCCGCGTTGACCCATCGCAAGGTTCCCGTTTCCGATTCCAGCACGATATAGACCAGGGTCATGAACCGGCCGCGATGGACGTCATTGGCGAGCTAGTGATTGATCTCGGTCGATTCTGTTGAAAATCCGGGTTTTCTCCGGGGACAGGCGTCTTGGCCGTCGGGAGCACTCGGAGATTGTCGAGCGCCTCAGGCGGTGGCCGGTGCTGGGATCGGGATCAGTTTGGCGAGCTTGCGGAGGTTTTGGGCGGTGGCGGCGAGGAGGAACTCGTCGCGGGCGCCGTAGGGTCCTCGTAATCGCAATCGGTCGAGACGCAGGATGCGCTTGAGGTGGGCGAACAGCATCTCGATCTTTTTGC
>Ga0209568_1000074_pt1 | contig 35050 bp, 29 predicted proteins | sample WorMetOlspDAHAB2_FD_187406 | JGI IMG/M metagenome (GOLD analysis project Ga0209568, IMG submission 187406) | Marine gutless worms symbiont microbial communities from Max Planck institute for Marine Microbiology, Germany - Olavius sp. DAHAB.2... ...
TGCAACCGAGATACTTGAGGGACGGCGTTTTCTGACGCCGAGCGTGGCGGCACGTGGCACGGGACAATCATCGTTGCCACTGGGGAGCGGTTGATGAGTGCGGTCAAGCCCATAACTTGCTATTCCGAAAAATTTTGATCGCCAACCGCGGAGAGATCGCGCTTCGCATCAATCGTACTGCCCAGGCGATGGGCATTCGCACCGTGGCTGTCTACTCCGATGCGGACAAGTACAGCCCCCACGTCAGCGCTTGCGACGAGGCTGTCCGTGTCGGCCCGCCGCCGGTGAACGAGAGCTATCTCGTCATCGACGCGCTGCTCGCGGCATGCAAGGAAACCGGCGCGGACGCGGTGCATCCGGGGTACGGCTTCCTCTCCGAGAACGCGGAGTTCGCCCGCGCCCTCGAGGCTGCCGGCATCGCTTTCATCGGTCCGCATGTCGATGCCATCAGCCTGATGGGCGACAAGATCGCCGCCAATCGCCAGGCGCGGGAAGCTGGCGTGCCGACCATCCCCGGCCATTGGGAGATGATCCCCGACGCCGATGACGCGGTGCGCATCGGCAAGGAGATCGGTTTTCCGGTGATGCTGAAAGCGGCCGCCGGCGGCGGTGGCAAGGGCATGCGCGTTGCGCGGTCCGAGGACGAGCTGAGGGAGGCGTTCCGCGTCGCCTCGAGCGAGGCGCGCACCGCCTTCGGAGACGACCGGGTGTTCATCGAGAAGTTCATCGAGAACCCGCGCCATATCGAGATCCAGGTGCTCGCCGACCAGTACGGCCACACCCTCTATCTCGGCGAGCGCGAGTGCTCGATCCAGCGGCGCCACCAGAAGGTCATCGAGGAGGCGCCGTCGCCGTTCGTCACCCCCGAACTGCGCCGCGAGATGGGCGAATGCGCCGTGGCCCTGGCCAAGTCGGTCGACTACCGCTCGGCCGGGACGGTCGAGTTCGTCGCCGATCCGGAGGGCCGGTTCTATTTCCTCGAGATGAACACGCGCCTGCAGGTCGAGCATTCGGTCACCGAGTTCACCACCGGCCTTGATCTGGTCGAATGGATGATCCGCATCGCCGCCGGTGAGCGGCTCGATATCGCCCAGGCCGACGTGCCGCAGAACGGCTGGTCCATCGAGGCGCGGATCTACGCCGAGGACCCCAACCGTGGTTTCCTGCCGTCGACGGGCCGGCTTGTCCGCTATCGCGCGCCGCAGGACGATCGCGGCCTTCGGGTCGACAGCGGCGTCTACGAGGGCGCCGAGATCTCGATGTTCTACGATCCGATGATTGCCAAGGTGACGACCTGGGAGCGCGACCGCGCCAGCGCCATCGACTCCATGCGCCGGGCGCTCGACGACATCTACATCAAGGGGGTTCGGCACAATGTCGCCTTTCTGGCCGCGCTGATGGCGAACCGGCGATTCCTCGACGGCGACTTCAGCACGAACTTCGTCGACGAGGAGTATCCGGACGGGTTCCAGCCGGCGCCCCTGGAGCCCAAGGACCTCAACGACATCATCGCCGTCGCGGCGTTGATGCACCTGCGCTACGTCTATCGGTCGTCGCGGATCAGCGGCCAGATGCCCAACTACGGCAAGCGCATCCCCACCGATTGGATGGCCGTCGTCAACGGCGAGTTCCATGCGGTCGCCGTGACGCCGCCCCGCGAGGGCAGCTCGGAAGAGGGCTTCGACTTCCTGATCAACGACCAGAGCCTCGCCATCCGCAGCGCCTGGCAGATCGGCGATCCGGTCCTCGACTGCACGATCAACGCCAAGCCGCGGGCGTTCACGGTCGAGCGGAGCGGCCTTGGCTACCGCCTGCATCATCTGGGTGCCGAGGTCGACGTCGTTGTCTACCGTGGGGACGTCGCCGAACTTGCGAGGATGATGCCGGAGCGCAAGGCGCCGGATCTCTCAAAGTTCCTGATCTCGCCGATGCCCGGGCAATTGCGATCGCTGGCGGTGGCCGAGGGCGAGAAGGTCAACCCCGGGGACGAGCTCGCCGTCGTCGAGGCAATGAAGATGGAAAACGCCCTCAAGGCGACGCAAAGCGCCCGGATCGCCAAGGTGCACGCGGGCCCCGGCGACGTGCTTGCCGTGGGCCAGGTCATCCTCGAGTTCCATTGATGGTGGGCCGGCGCCGCTCCGGCCATCGATCTAAAAATAGTCGGAGCGCAGCACTTCCACGGTCGACACGAAAATGACTCCCCGGTGTTGACGGAAGACCGCGCCAACCTCCTCGACGATGCGCGCGGCTGTCGACTCCGAGACGATGACGACGATGACCACGTGGCGGTTGGCATCCGACAATTGCGCGAGGTCCCAGTGGCTGTGGTGGCCCTTCCCCGAAATCGCCCGGAGCACCGTGTAGCCTGTCGCGCCGAGGTCATCGAGAATTTTCAGAACCGGCCGCATCATCGGCGCGCCAATGACGATCTCGACCTTTTTCTTGGTGTGAAGCTGCATGGTCCTTCTCCCACCCCGGTCAAGGCGCGACCAGCGCCCCGGCCACGGCGTAGTTAAAGCAGAATTCCGATCAGCACATTGAACGGAAACGTCACCGCAAGAGACAGGGTCAGATAGACGGCCGCGTTGGCGGCGGGCAGAGCAATCCGCATCGCCGCCGGGACTGCGATGTATGACGCGCTGGCGGTCAGCACCGTCAGCAGCAGCGTCCCGCCCAGGCTGAGCCCGATCAGCCATCCCGCGGCAAGACCCAGGCACGCCCCGAGCAGCGGCATATAGAGAGCGAACAGAATCACCTTCGGACCGAGTGCGGTGGCCCCCCGCAGTTGCCGGGCGGCGACCAGTCCCATGTCGAGGAGGAACAGGCACAGCACGCCGAGGAACGGATCGATGACGAACGGCTTGACGGTCTCCAGGCCGGACTCTCCGGTGATCCAGCCGATCGCGAACGCTCCCACCAGCATGACGACGCTGCCGTTGAGAAGAATCTCACGGACCAGTTCGCCCGTCGTACTCTCGGATCGGTCCTGCGCTGCGTCGGGGCCGCCCGCCCGCCGTGCCAGGAGCAGGCCGGAGACGATGGCCGGCGTTTCCATCAGCGCCATGACGGCAACCATGTAGGTCTCGTAAGGGATGCCCTGCAGGTTGAGAAAGCCGACGGCGGTGACGAACGTTACCGCGCTGATCGAACCGTAGTGCGCGGCGACTGCGGCGGCCGTCACCAGGTCGAGCCCCGTCGTCGCCCGCAACAAGGCGAACCCGACAAAAGGGATCAGAAAGCTCAGCAAAAGGCCGCTGACGATGGCGCCGATGGTGCCCGATGCCATCGCCGCACCGCCCTTGAGGCCGATCGACAGCAACAGGTACAGCGCCAAGCCCTTGCCGATCTGCTCCGGAATCTGGAGATCCGATCGCGCCAGAGCCGCACCCACGCCCAGCAGAAAGAACAGGATCATGGGCGAGACAAAATTGGCGAGCGCGAGGTCGATTACCCCTGACACAGCGAATCCCCCTTCCCTGGATTGCTGAGCAGCGAGACCGCCCCGTCGTTCGCTTGCTGTCACGCAGATTTGACAAGGATCAATTTTTGCAGGGGCGATATTGCGCATGCGAACGCCCGCCGGTCAAGCGCGCAGCCACAAATCTGTAACACTTTGCCCCGGCGAACGGTGCAGCATTGCAGGGATTGCCATAGAATCTGGGCCGATGATCCTGCGCCGCGACGGCCGGGGTTCGTGTTGCCAAAATGACCCATGCCGGAAGCGAATTGCTGCATTGCAGCATTCGCGCTTCAAGATCGGCGATGCCCGGACTATCTCTGATCCCGACGGTCGCGTGTATCTGCGGGGGACACGCGCCGCAATGTGAAAAAAAGAAGCCGGGAGGATCCGCCGCGATAGCTCGTTCAACCGCTTTTGCGAAGGATTTCGACCATGAAAACGATGAAACACGAAGCATCTACCCCGACAGTCTACGACGGACGGCTATGCCCTTCGGAGATTTCGCCGGAACAGGTTCAGGCCCTCATCCGCGAGGCCCATCGGCAGCGCTCCGAGGTCATCGGCAAGGGGCTTGTCCATTTCTTCCGCACCTTGGCCAGCGTGTTCCGCCGGCCCGGGCGGATCATCGACGGTTCACACGGCCGACTGCAGCCGCACGCTCACTGAGCGAGCGGCTTCCAGGACCTCCCGATAGGTTAGGGCCGCTTCGATCGGCCCTTCTTTCGGCCTGAGGCCGATTTGGCGCGCCGCGCCGCCTCCCAGGCGGCGCGGCCCCACGCGCTCATGGCTTCTGCATCTTCCATGACGTCCGGCGGTATCTCGTGGTAGGGCATGACCATCCGCCCGTCCTCGAACGGTACGAACGGCCCCATGCCGGCGGCCTCGAATTCGCCCCGGTTTCCGTCATCGGTTCGCATGTAAAGGACATCCGAGCGGGTGATCAGCGCGAACATGGTGCCGTCGAGATAGAGGCCCACGCCGCCGAACATGGACTTGGCGGTGACCGGTCCCAACGGCTCCAACATTTCGAGGACGTGATTGCGGAAGTCCGGGCTGACGGGCATGTCCGGTTTCTCGTTTAGGTCCTCACGTCAGGTGCTCGTAGAGCATCAGCAAGGCGAATCCGATAAGGATCGCCCCGGTGCCCCGCGACACCGCCCGTCCCACGGACGGCTTGCCCAGCCACCGGCGCACACTCTCGGCCGCCCAGGCCAGCGGCGCCTGCCAAGCGATGTTGATAACGATCAGGGTTGCCGACAGTATCAGCAGCTGCGCCGTGACGTCGCCGCGCCCGACAACGACGAAGTTCGGAAAGAGCGCGAGAAACAGCAGGATCACCTTGGGGTTCAATACGTTGGTCACTACGGCGTCGCGGCAGGCTTTGGAAACCCCGACGGCTTGTGGTCCGCTGCCGAGGCCGAACGCGCCGCCGTCGCGGAAACCCTGGACGCCGAGCCACGCCAGGTAGGCCGCGCCGATCACCGCGACGCCCTTGAACAGGGTCGGTGACGAGGCGATCAGCACTGAAAGCCCGGTGATGGCAAGGGTGGTATGGACGACCAAGCCGATCTGCACGCCGGCGACGGCGGCGAACCCGGCCCGCTGTCCCGACGTCAGCGCGTAGCGCAGGATCAGCAGCGTGTCCGGCCCCGGCGAGATCACTACCGCCAGGACCGCCAGCGAGAACGCGGCAAGAGTTGTCGGTTCGACGGGCATGGCGGCTTGTATCATGGCGCGATGGCCCGCCGCCAGGAACACGTGCGGCGCGGGCGGCGGCCGCATTCACGAAGGTTCAAAAATCCGATGGTAGAGTGAAAAATCGTTGACGACCCGGTTTTTCGTTCTATTTTTGTTCGCGTTCATTCAGTCCGCGTCGACGGGCACAGGGCCGGGCAGGGGCCGCTACCCATCCAAATGGCCGAAATGGGCCGATTCCAGGGAGAAAGAGGACCAGTTCGATGACCACATCCGTCAAACCGATCCCCGATGGCTACACCGCCGTGACCCCTTATCTCATCGTCGATGGCTGCGCCGAGGCGCTCGAGTTCTACAAGAAGGCCTTCGGCGCCGAGGAGATCATGCGGCTGCCGATGCCGGACGGCAGCAAGATCATGCACGCCGAGATCCAGATCGGCGGTGCGCGGATCATGATGGCCGATTCCAATCCGGAATGGGGTGCCAAGTCGCCCAAAGAGTTCGGCGGCTCGCCCGTGTCGATCCACCTCTACACCGAGGACGCGGATGCCCTGTTCAATCAAGCCGTCGCTGCGGGTGCCGAGGCGGTGATGCCGGTGGCCGAGATGTTCTGGGGCGACCGACACGGTCGCGTCGCCGACCCATTTGGCCACGCGTGGTCGGTCTCGACGCACGTTTCGGACCCGACGCCCGAGGAGATGCAGGCGGGTTTTGAGAAGGCGATGGCCGAGGGCAGCGATTGAGCGGTCCGCGATCGATTGCCGAAATCGGTTCGGCACCGCGGCGCCAACCCGGAGCCCGCCAGGCCCGTATTCGCGGCTAGTCGCTCTTGGGTCCGGTCATCGTTTCGGGCCGGACCCAGGCGTCGAAGTCCTCGGCCGATACCAGGCCGAGGGCGACCGCCGCCTCCTTCAGGGTCGTGCCCTCGGCGTGGGCGGTCTTGGCGATCCGCGCCGCGGCGTCGTAGCCGATGTGCGGGGCCAGCGCCGTCACCAGCATCAGCGAGCGGCGCATGAGGTCGTCGATGCGGCCGCGGTCGGGCTCGAGCCCGGCGATGCAGCGATCGGTGAAACTCGTGCAGGCGTCGGCCAGCAGCCGCACCGACTGCAGCAGCGCGTCGATGATCACCGGCTTGTAGACGTTGAGCTCGAGGTGGCCGGAAGCCCCGGCGACGGTGATGGTCACGTGGTTGCCGATCACCCGCGCACAGACCTGGGTCAGCGCCTCGCACTGGGTCGGGTTGACCTTGCCGGGCATGATCGACGAACCGGGCTCGTTGGCCGGCAGGATCAGCTCGCCGAGGCCGCTCCGGGGGCCGGAGCCGAGAAGGCGGACGTCGTTGGCGATCTTGGTCAGCGAGGCGGCGAGCACGTTGAGCGCCCCCGATGCCTCGACGATGGCGTCGTGGGCGGCGAGGGCCTCGAAGGGGTTCCCAGCGGCGGCGAACGGCATGCCGGTCAGCCGCGCCACCTCGGCGGCAAACGCCTCGGCGAACCCGGCCGGAGCGTTCACGCCGGTGCCGACGGCGGTGCCGCCCTGGGCCAGTTCGAGCAATCGCGGCAACGCGTTCTGTACGCGGACGATGCCCCGTTCGACCTGGGCCGCCCAGCCCGAAACCTCCTGGCCGAGGGTGAGCGGCGTCGCGTCCTGGAGGTGTGTGCGGCCGACCTTGACGATGTCGGCGAAGGCGCGGGACTTCGCGTCGAGGGCCGTGTGCAGGTGGCGGAGTGCCGGCAGCAACCGGTTGTTGATTTCGGTTGCGGCGGCGATGTGCATGGCCGTGGGGATGCTGTCGTTGGACGACTGGCTGGCGTTGACGTGGTCGTTGGGGTGCACCGGCGTCTTAGAGCCGACCGTCCCGCCGAGCCGTTCGATGGCCCGGTTGGCGATGACTTCGTTGGCGTTCATGTTGGTCTGGGTGCCCGATCCCGTCTGCCAGACGACCAGCGGGAAATGATCGGCGAGGGTACCGTCAATGACCTCGTCGGCCGCGGCGACAATGGCCTCGCCAATCTCCCGATCCAGCACACCGAGCGCGACGTTGACCGTCGCCGCCGCCTTCTTCTGCAGCCCGAGGGCGCGGATCAGCGGTTCTGGCATCCGCTCGGTGCCGATGGGGAAGTTTGTCAGCGAGCGCTGGGTCTGCGCCCCCCAGTAGCGGTCGGCCGGCACCTCGACGGGGCCCATGGTGTCGGTCTCGGTGCGCGTGCGATCCGTTTCGGTCATCCGTCCAGTCCTCCGGCGATTGAGCCGAGGAAGGACGCCGCCACGTCTATCCCCTCGGCCCAGTTCGCCGCCTCTGTACGTCCCGATGCGGCGCGCGGCTTGAAGCCGTGGTCGCCGTCCGCAAGCCAGTGCACGCGTACCGCCGGCGCAAGATCATAGCCGGCGACCTCGCCCGAGGTGCCGAACGGATCGCGTTCCCCCTGCAGGATCAGCGTCGGTGTGCGGATGGCCCGCAGGTGGTCGATGCGCCCGCCCACCGGCTTTCCGGGCGGATGGAACGGATAGCCGAGGCAGACGAGGCCCCGAACGCCCGTCTCGTCGGCGACCATCGAGGCGATGCGTCCGCCCAGGGACTTGCCGCCGATGACCAGCGATGCCGCCCCGAGGTCGACGACCACCCCGCGCCAAAAGTCGAGCAGGACCGGCGCCCGGTCCGGCGGCTTCCGGGACCCGGTCTTCCGGCGTGCCGCCATGTAAGGGAACTCGAAGCGGCAGACCCGGAAGCCCTTCTCGGCCAGCCCCTCGCCGAAAGCAGCCATGAATGGGCTGTCCATCGGCGCCCCGGCCCCATGGGCCAGCGCCACCGTCAGCGCCGCGCCCTTGGGGCCGTCGAACAGGTACTCCGCCGTCACCCGGTTCCTACTTGCGGAACTCGGCGAAGAAGTCGTTGCCTTTGTCGTCGACGACGGTGAAGGCCGGGAAGTCCTCGACTTCGATCTTCCAGATGGCCTCCATGCCCAACTCTGGATACTCGACGACCTCGACCTTCTTGATGCAGTCCTGGGCCAGCCGGGCCGCCGGTCCGCCGATGGAGCCGAGGTAGAACCCGCCGTGCTTCTTGCAGGCGTCGGTCACCGCCTGGCTGCGGTTGCCCTTGGCCAGCATCACCATCGAACCGCCGGCGGCCTGGAACTCGTCGACGTAGGAGTCCATCCGTCCCGCCGTGGTCGGGCCGAACGAACCCGATGCAAAGCCCTCCGGTGTCTTCGCCGGGCCCGCGTAGTAGACCGCCAGGTCCTTGAAGTACTGCGGCAGCCCCTCGCCGGAATCGATCCGTTGCTTGAGCTTGGCGTGGGCGATGTCGCGGGCGACGATCAGCGGGCCCGACAGCGACAGCCGCGTCTTGATCGGATAGCCGCTCAGCGTCTTCCGGACCTCGTCCATCGGCTGGTTGAGATCGACGCTGACCACCTCGCCGCCCAGTTCGGCGTGGGTGACCTCGGGCATGTACTTGGCCGGGTTGGTTTCCAGTTCCTCCAGGTAGACGCCCTCGGCGGTGATCTTCGCGAGGATCTGCCGATCCGCCGAGCACGAGACGCCGATGCCCACCGGGCACGAGGCGCCGTGGCGGGGCAGGCGGATGACCCGCACATCATGGCAGAAGTACTTGCCGCCGAACTGGGCGCCGATGCCCATCTGCTGGGTCATGGCGTGGACGGCGGCTTCCATCTCGGTATCGCGGAACGCCTGGCCGAACTCGCCGCCCTGGGTCGGCAGGCCGTCGAGATAGCGGGCCGAGGCCAGTTTCACCGTTTTTAACGTCGACTCGGCCGACGTACCGCCGATGACGATAGAGAGATGGTAGGGCGGACAGGCGGCGGTGCCGAGAGTGCGGATCTTCTCATCGAAGAACGACATCAGCCGTTCCGGGGTCAGCAGCGCCTTGGTCTCCTGATAGAGGAAGGTCTTGTTCGCCGACCCGCCGCCCTTGGCCATGAACATGAATTTGTAGGCATTGCCCTGCGTCGAGAACAGGTCGATCTGGGCGGGCAGGTTGTTGCCGGTGTTGGTTTCCTCGTACATGGTTACCGGCGAAACCTGGCTGTAGCGCAGGTTGGCCTCCAGGTAGGCCTTGAGGATTCCCTGCGAGAGCGCCGCCTCGTCGTTGCCGTTGGTCCACACGTCCTGGCCCTTCTTGCCCATGACGATGGCGGTGCCGGTATCCTGGCACATGGGCAGAACGCCCGAGGCGGAGATGTTGGCGTTCTTCAGCATTTCCAACGCGACGAACCGGTCGTTGTCGGAGGACTCGGGGTCGTCGAGGATCTTGCGAAGCTGCGCCAGGTGCCCCGGTCGCAACAGATGGGACGTGTCGCGCATGGCCTGATCGGCGAGTAGGCTGAGCGCCTGCACGTCCACCTTCAACACATCGCGTCCTTCGAATTTCGCGGTCGAGACATGATCGTGGGTCAGCAGGCGGTACGGGGTTGCGTCCTCGCCCAGTGGGAACATCTCGTGATGGAGGTAGTTGCTCATTATCTCTCCCCTCGTTTCTCTCCTGACAGCGCGCCGCGGTGGCCAACGGCCGCAACGCGTTTCCATGCCCCGATCATCGGTGTCGTGAAGGCGACTCCCGACGCGCTTACTTCTTGCGGAAGGTATCCAGCGCGATGACCTCCCCCGTTTCCCCCCCGCCGACTTCGGCCTGTTCTCCCTCGGCTTCGGCGTCCTCGGCATCGGCGTGGCCGGGCTGCGACGGAACCATCTTGAGCTGCAGCCCGAAATTAACCGACGGATCAGCGAAGGCGGTGATCCCCGCCAGCGGCACCCGCAGCCGTTCGCGCCGGCCGAGGAACTTCAACGTCACCTCGAAGGCTTCGTCGTCGATGACGAGGTCCCAGAACTGGTGCTGGAGCACGATGGTCATCTCGTCGGGATGCTGCTCGAGAAGCCGCGGCGCCACCTCGACGCCCTCCGCATCGGTTCGGAAGGTGATGTAGTAGTGGTGCTCGCCGGGTAGCCCGTTGTCAGCCACATGGTCGAGGGCGCGGCGGATGACTCCGCGCAGCGCCTCTTCGATCCAGCGGTCGTAGCGAATGGGCTCTTCGTCCATGGTGCCCGTGCGCGCCTTGCCCAGGGTCCGGGCGGAAAAACGAGTGGGAGGCTTCTGTTGCCAGGTGCCTCCCGAACCCCGCTAGGCCTTAAGCGGCCAAAGCAAATGCCTCGTTATCGTTGGCATCTGTGTGTTTGGCCCGATAACGGTGGTGCCATGCCGGGCAAAAACCCTACCTTTACCACGCGCGTCGATCCTGTTTCGCCCCCGCAAGACCGGATACCCGAACCGCCGGGTGCCGGAAAAGGGTTGGTGGAGGCGCCGGGCACTGCCCCCGGGTCCGCAACGCTTATTCCGTAAGGCGTTTATCGCCATAGTCGGTTTCCCGACACCTTCAATATAGGCCCGCCACGGGGCGAGGGGCAAGGCCGCGCTGGGGTCGAAGGGGCCCCGATTGGCACGCTTCTTCTTCCGGCCGTCACACGGCCGCAACAGGGTGTACGTGCACAAATCCCCTCCCCAACGAGAGCCGGGTCGCCCGCGCCTCAATCGATATCCTGGCCGAACATGATGCCGGTGACCGTCGGGCGTCTCGATGGCGAACTCGCGCATGCCCCAGGGCTTGTCGGCGACTTGCGAGCGAAACCGCACGCCTTTGCCCTCGTACTCGGCGGCGAGGGCGTCGATATCGTCGACGACGAAATAGCCGAAGTAGCTGTGATCGCCGAGTTCGGACGGACGGAGTGCATCGGGACATTCGCCGATCATCAACCGGCAGGTATCCCGGCGCAGGAACCGCCAGCCTTCGTCTTCGATCGGACCGAGGGTGAAGCCGAGGATGGCCTCGAAGTAACTCGCCGTCTCGGTGACGTCGGGCACTGCCAGGACGAACATGGTCCGCGTGATCTCGGGCTTGCCGCGCTCAGGCATTGAACCCGCCGTCGACGTTCAAGACAGCCCCCGTGACATTGGCGCTATCGGGCCCGGCAAGAAACGCCACCAAGGCCGCAACTTCACCGGCCGTGCCGTAGCGGCCGATCGCCGTCATCGGCGCCAGCACCTGCGCGAACTCGCCGTCGGCCGGATTCATCCCGGTATCGATCGGCCCCGGCTGGACGCAGTTGACGGTGATGCCTCGCGGTCCGAGGTCTCGCGACCAGCCCTTGGTCAGCGCCGCAACGGCGGCTTTGCTCATGGCGTAAAGGGCGCCGCCTGGAAATGGCATCCGATCGCCGTTGACGCTGCCGATGGTGATTATCCGTCCGCGGCCGTCGGTCATCACCTTCGCCGCGTCGCGCGAGGCCACGAACACGGCGCGGACGTTGATATTGATCATGCGCTCGAAGTCCTCGTCCGTCGCTTCGGTCAGCGGCGCCATCTCGAAGATGCCCGCGTTGTTGACAAGAATGTCGAGGCGGCCGAAACGATCGACGACATGGCCGACAAGTCTGGCAATCTCCGTCACATCCGCAGCATCGGCACGGAACGCCTCGGCTTCGGCACCCAAGGCACGAATGTCGGCGATCACCGTGTCGGCGGTGTCCGACGAGGCCGAATAGCTGATCGCCACGGCCGCTCCCTCCTTCGCCAAGCGTCGCGCGATCGCCGCCCCGATGCCACGGCTGCCGCCGGTCACCAACGCCGTCATGCCGTCAAGACGTGCCATGCTCCTGTTCCCTTCCGGTTGCGGGTGTGCCACCGATATGGGGGTGGCAACGGCAGGTCACCACTGCCGCCGCGCGCCCCCGACGTGACCGCCTGCACCGCGATGGGCTTCAGGCGTTGCGCGACAAAGGTTCTGCCGGGATAATTGTTTGCAACAAACGATCGATTTTTCGCCTGTGGCGCGGAAGATCGTTTCGTTGCGCAAGAGGCGGTACCGATCGCCACGAGTCAGGCATCGATTTCCGCTGTAACGAAAGAATGCGGCAGGGGCGGTTTGCGGTCGAGGACAGCGAGATGCCGGAGAAGCTCTCGGGCGCCCTGGTGCGGCCGGCTGGGATTGCTGTTGCCGCTGCTGGCGTGCCTGCTGTCGGCCCCGGCCGCGAGTGCTGCCGAGGCGACGTCGGGCGCCGACGCCAATCGCTCCCTCGTCGTCGCCATGGGGCAGGATTTCAGCCCATTCCAGTTCGTCGATGCAGCCGGAAAACCGACCGGCCTGGTCGTTGATCTCTGGCGATTGTGGTCGGAGAAGACCGGAACCCCGGTCGCGTTCAAGCCGGCGCCGTGGGCCGAGACCCTGGCCATGGTCCGCGACGGGCGGGCCGATGTCCACGCCGGGCTCAACCTGACCAGCGAACGGCAGGTCTACCTGGACTACGGCGATCCGCTTCTCAGTACGGACAGTTTCCTGTTCTCTCCCGTCGGGGTGCAGGTCAAGGGCAGCCTCGGCGACCTCGTGGGTTTTCGCGTCGGCGTGCTCAAGGGCAGCCTGGAAGAATCGGTGCTCAGTGAACGCGTGCCAGGAGCCGAGCTCCTGGCGTTCGATACGGTCGAGGCTTTGTATGACGCCGTGGCCGCCAACCGTGTCCGCCTGTTCGCCGACATCGAACAAACGGCGCTCTATTTCCTCGGCGAGCGAAACCTTCAGCCGAAGTTCCGCTTCGATCCGGCGGCACCACTCGACTCCAACTATCTCTTCGCCGCCGTCGGAAAGGACAACGCCGGGCTTTTGGAGAGGATCAATGCCGGGCTAAGGAAGATCTCCGCCGAGGAACGCGCCGCGATCATGCGCCGCTGGTTGGGCCGCGCCGATGCCACCGAGTCCGAGACGCTGGTGGTCGCCATTTCGCGGAACTATCCGCCCCTCAGCATGATCGACTCGACCGGCCGGCCGGCGGGCATGCTCGTCGACATCTGGCGGCTGTGGGCTGCGAAGACCGGCCGCAAGGTCGAGTTCCGGCCCAGCGGTTGGGCCGACACCCTTTACGCCCTCAAGAACGGCGAGGCCGACTTCCATTCCGGACTGTTCCGCAGTGACGAACGCGCCGAGTGGATCACGTTCTCAAAGCCCGTCTACGAGATCGTCTCCAGCTTCTATCACCGTTCGGAGGACCCGCCGCCCGGCCTTCACGACGATCTGGCCGGCCGACGGATCGGAGTCGTTCTCGGTTACCTTCAGGAGACGTTCCTGCGCGAGAGCTACCCGAAGGCCGAGGTCGTTCCATTGCTGGACGACGCGGAACTGCTGGATGCCCTGGCGGCCGGAAAGATCGACCTGATCCTCAGCGAGGATCCGACGCTCGAGGTGCTTCTCGAGCGCAAGGGATTGCGGGGCCGCATCGTTGGAACCGGTCGCACGATTCTGCGCAATGGCCTGCATCTCGGGGCCCGGATCGACGCGACCGAGCTGCACGCGGTCCTGCAGGCGGGCGTCGACGCGATCACCCTGGCGGAACTGTCGGCCATCGAACGCCGATGGATCGTCAATCCGAGCGCACGGATCTACGCCGTCGACGAGGGCCGGGTCGCACTCGATCTGACGCCCGAGGAACGGGAGTGGATTTCGGCGAATCCGGTGATTCGGGCGGCGGCGACGCCCGACTGGCCGCCGTTCGAGTCTCGAACGGCCGACGGGTCCTACGTCGGCATCACCGCCGATTTCGTCCGTCTTGTCGCCGAGCGCGCCGGGTTCGTCGTCGAACCCGTTTTCGACGAATGGGACGCCCACCTCGAAAGCCTTAGCGATGGCACCATCGACATGGCGCCCGGCCTCTACCGTACGCAGGACCGCGAGGCGTTCATGGCCTTTACGAGGCCGTTCGTCGATATCTACGACGTCATCTTCACGCAGGCCGACCGCACCGACATTGCCTTGGTGGGCGACCTGGCCGGAAAGACCGTCGCGGTGGAGAGCGGATATGCGATCCACGAACTCGTCGCCGCCGAACACCCCGATGTCGAGCTCGTCCCCGTCAAGAACGCGCTCGAGGCCCTGAAGGCCGTCTCCATTGGCGGGGTCGATGCCTACATCGGAAATCAGCTCGTCGCAGGTCACCTGATCCAGTCGAACCTGCTGCAGAACATCAAAAGCGTCGGCTTCTATTCAACGAAGGCGAATTTCCTGACGATGGGCACGCCGAAGAACCGGCCGATCCTCCACGAAATCCTGGAAAAGGCGCTCGCATCTATCACCCGGACCGAACGCAACGCCATCATACAGACACACGCGGCGATCACCCGTGAGGCAAAGTCGTCTGCGAACGCGTTGACCCTTGCGGAGCGGTCCTGGCTGGCGGCGCATCCGGAGGTCCGAGTGGGGATGATGCGGGACTGGCGGCCGATCAGCTACGTGGATGCGGCGGGCCGGCCGGCCGGTGTCAGCGCTGCGTTGATCGAGGCTCTGAACCAGCGACTTGGCGGCGTCCTCAGGATCGTCCCCGGCGATTGGAAGCCGCTGCTCGACGACGTCAAGGAGAAGCGGCTGGATGCCGTTCTCGACATCACCCCGAACGAAAAGCGCCGGCCATTCTACGAGTTCACCTCGCCCTATTTGACCATTCCCCACGTCATCGTCGGCCGGTCCAACGCGGCGCCGTTCAACTCGGAAGCCGACCTTGCCGGCAAGACGGTGGCGCTCGAGCGCGGGTTCGGAAACGTTCGATACTTCCAGGAAAACGTCCCGAACGTAACGGTTCGCGAATACGACAACACGGCCTTGGCCCTCGACGCGGTCGCGCGGGGTGAGGCGGACGCTTATGCCGGCAACCGCGCCGTCGCGACCTACTTCATCGAGAGCCAGCTCATGCACAACCTCGTCCCGCAGGGCCGGTTGCGGAAGGATCCGACGGTACTCACCATCGGCGTGCGCAAGGACTGGCCGGAACTGCGGGATATCCTCGAGAGAGCGATCGCCAATCTCGACGCGGACGAGCGTCGGGCCATTTTCGGGGCCGCGATGGAAAAGCCGGCGGTGAATGCCATCGAACTGACGGACGAAGAGCGGCAGTGGCTTCGCGAGCATCCCGTGATCCGGGTTCACAACGAGCTCGACACGCCGCCGTTCAACTTCAATGAGTTCGGCGAGCCGCGCGGGTTCTCCATCGATTTCATGAACCTTCTGGCCGAAAAGCTAGGGATCAACGTTGAGTATGTCAGCGGACCGACGTGGGGCGAGTTCATCGAGGCCATCAGGGGCAAGGACCTCGATGTCATGCTCAACATCGTTCAAACCGACGAGCGTGAAAAGTTCATCGCCTTTACCAAGCCGTACCGGCGTCTTGTAACGGGCATCATCGTCAGGAAGGAGGTCGACGACATCCGCACGCTCGAAGACCTGGCCGGCAAGACGGTCGCCGTTCCGGGCGGGTTTTTCTACGAGGAGATTCTGAAACGAGACCATCCCGATATCGCGCTGCTGCTCACCGACGATCCGCTGGGCGCATTGCAGGCGGTTTCCCTGGGCGACGCCGACGCGGCCATCGGGGGGCATTCCGACACCAACCTGCTGACCCAGCAGAACTCCATCATCAACCTCAAGATGGCTGCGGTCATCAACGAGCCGGCGTTCTCCACCGTGCTGCGCATCGGCGTCCGTGACGATTGGCCGGAGCTCCGCGTGCTCCTCAACAAGGCGATGCGGATGGTCGAACCCCAGGAGCTAGCGGATCTGGAGCAGCGGTGGTTCGAAGAGTTCAGTCTGCGTCTCGACCTCAGCCCGCAGGAGCTGGACTGGATCGCCGAGCACCCAAAGGTCCGCGCTATGGTCGGAACCTGGCCGCCGTTCCACTACGTCGAGAACGGAGAACCGAAAGGCCTTGCCGTCGAGTACATGCGCGAGGTCGCCGGACGGATCGGCATCGAGATCGAGTTCGTTCCCATCCTCTGGGCCGACGCCTTCGGCGGCATCCAGGCCGACGACAAGCCCGTCGATGTGTTGCCGACCATTGCGCGAAGCGCCGAACGCGAGAAGGTGGTGAACATTGCGCGGGACTACATCTCCTTCCCGTCCGTCATCTTCACGCAGAAGGACGCGGCAATTGTCAGCTCGCTCCAGGACCTTGCCGGGATGACCGTCGCCGTCGAGGAGAATTTCATCACTCATCGGCGGCTCGAAAAGGACCACCCCGACATCAAGCTCCTGCCGCTGAAGACCTCGGAAGATGCGCTACGCGAAGTGTCCCTTGGCCGGGCCGACGCCTACGTAGGCAATCTGGCGGCTGGCAGCTTCTTGATCGATTCCCTGGGTCTCACCAATCTGAAGGTTGCGTCACCCTCGGGCTATCCCGACGACGTCCAGGCCGTCGGCGTGCGCAAGGACTGGCCCGAGCTGGCGGCGATGATCGACAAGGCGTTGGAGAGCCTTACCGAAGAAGACCACGCCAGGCTGCGTCAGCGAGCGCTGGCGGTCGAACTGCAGCTCGGCATCGACCGGACGGAGCTGTTCAAGTGGGTGGGCGGCGTCGGTGGCGCGGCGGCGGTGATCATCGGCGCGATCGTTCTGTGGAACCGCCGCTTGGGCGGCGAGATTGCCGAACGGCGCAAGATCGAAGAGACGCTCCGCGCGGTCGAGGAACGGACGCGGTTGGTTCTGGATGGTGCTGGCGAGGGCATCTTCGGTTTGGATACCGAGGGCCGGACCACCTTCGTCAATCCGGCGGCCTGCGACATGTTGGGTTACCGCTCTGAGGAGCTTGTCGGCACGCCGATGCACGCGACCGTCCATTACAGCCGTGCCGACGGCTCGCCCTATCCCCGCGAAGACTGCCCGATGTTCGCCGCCGTGCAGGACGGCGACGTTCGTCAGGTCACCGACGAGGTTCTTTGGCGCAAGGACGGCTCGTCGTTCCCCATCGAGTACACGGCAACACCCATGCGCAAGGATGGCGCGCTGGTCGGTGCGGTGATCACGTTCAAGGACATCACCGAACGCAAGAAGGCGGACGAGCGATTCCGCGCCCTCATCGAATCGGTGCCCGAGGCGATGCTGATGGTCGACCGTGACGGATCGATCGTCCGCGTCAACCGTCAGACCGAGCACCTGTTTGGCTACGACCGCGACGATCTCCTCGGCAAGCCGGTCGAAGTCCTGGTTCCCGAGACGATCCGCGGCGCCCACGTCGGTCTTCGCGACGGCTATTTCAAGAATCCTGGGGTGCGGGGAATGGGACTCAACAGAGAACTCGCGGCGGTCGACAGCGAAGGTCGGACGTTCCCGGTCGAGGTCAGCCTCAGCCCCATCGACACCGACGAGGGCATGCTCGTTGCCGCCTCGGTGCGTGACATCACTGCGCGCAAGGAAACCGAGCAAGCGTTGCGCGAAAAAATGGACGAGTTGGAGTCTTTCAATGAACTGACGGTCGACCGCGAGCTACGGATGATCGAGTTGAAGAAGGAGGTCAACGACCTCCTGGAACGGGACGGCCGAGATCCGGTTTACGAGATCGTGGAGTGACGGACGTGACGACGAGCGACGACACGACCGGCGCCGGGAATAGCGACTTGGCGGCCGGTTCGACCACGTTCTCGACGATCTCTCCAGGGCGTTCGTTGGCGGGGAAGCTGCTCATCTTCGGGTTTGTGCCGACGGTGGTCATCCTGATGGCGGCCATCGGCTACGCGGCGTGGTCCAGCTTCGAGCAGGGCAAAAAGCAGGAAGAGGTATTGCTTCGCCACCTCGCCCGCGAAATCGCCCTCGAAATCGAACGCGGCAACACGCGTGCCGTCCTGGCAGCCGAAGTCATGGCCGAGGCCCAGGTGAGCGGCATGTTCGGAAACCGCCTGCGGTCGACCCAATACGCCCGCCGGGTTCTCGACCGATACCCCGAGTTCACCGGCGCCTACTTCGGCTATGAGCCGAATGCCGATCAGTCAGATGCAGGGTTCCTAGCCAGTCCGGCGGCGTACACGATCAGGGCCGCACTCGATGATCAGGGCCGGTTCCTGCCCTACTGGTATCGCGACCGGGATGACCCCAGTCAGATCAAGCTCGAGCCGTTAATCAATATGGAATCGAGCCTTTACTATCAGGGCGTACGCAGCCTGTTCCAGAGCGCCGGCTATCCGGTTCCGATCGTTACCGAGCCCTATGTCTACGAAGGCAAGCTGATCGTCGAACAGACCTTTCCGATCGTCATCGACGGCAAATTCAAAGGCATCGCCGGGGTGGACCGGGCACTCGACGATATCCTGCGCTTTCTCGTCACCGTCGCCGGAAGTCAGGGTGTCGACGCCTTTCTGATCAGCGGTGGGCGGCGGATCATCGCGGCGACCACCGCGCGGGATGAAGAACTGCGAACGGTTGCGCTGGACGAAACGGCATACCGAGAGCTTTTCCAACAGCTGCTCGCGGCTGGAGGTGCCGGTAGACCCGTCTACGCGAAAGACCCTCTGGACTCAGGTCGCTTCGTCTACGTTTCGTCGGTCGTGCCAACCGGCGACTGGCGTGTGGTCCTGCGCGGTTCCGAAGAACGGGTGATCGGTCCAGTTCTCCAAAGCGTCACTCAGATCGTGATCATTTCTGGCGCCGCCCTTCTGGTCGTCGTCTGGATCTTCCTGATCACGCTCAACCGCATGCGGCGGCGCATTCGCAAGGCCGTCGCAGCCGCGGACCATCTTGCGGTGGGCGAGGTCGGCGAGATCGAAGGCCTCGATACCGAGGGCGTGGACGAGATCGGACAGCTCAGCCGCAGCTTCGCCAAGGTTGTCGCCTCGTTCCGCTCCATCAACGACGTCTGTGTCGCCATAGCCGCCGGCGACTTCTCGAAGTCGGTGCCGGCCCGGAGCGACCGCGACGTTCTTGCCGAGGCGATCAACGAGATGACCGAAAGGCGCCGCGATGCCGAAGCAGAACTGGCGGCGAAGGAGGCGCAACTGCGCCTCGCCCTCGACAACATGCTCGACGGCATGTTCGTCATGGACGCGGACCTCAACTTCATCGTCGTCAACGAACGCCACCGGCAGTTGACCGGCGTGCCGGCCGAGATCTTCGCGCCGGGCAAACCCGTCGAGGCCGCGGTCCGGTATCTCGTTGAACGCGGCGACTACGGACCGGTCGACGTCGAGGATTTCGTTACCGAACGGATCGCTCAGCTTGCGAGCCGGGAACCGCGGGTCACCGAACTGCACAATCCGGATGGCACGATCGTCGAGTTGCGCCAAAGCCCCGCGCCGACCGGAGGCAGCGTGATCCTGTCGACCGACGTGACCGAACAGCGCCGAGTGGAGGCCGCCATTCGGGCGAGCGAGGAGCAGTTCCGCTCCCTCGTCGATAACGTTCCCGGCATCGTCTATCGCAGCAGAAACGACGCCGATTGGACCATGCTCTACATCAGCGAAAAGATCTGCGATCTCACCGGGTATCCGGCCTCCGAGTTCCTGGATGGACAGAGAACGTTTGCCAGCATCGTTCATCCCGAAGACCTCGAGAGGATACGCGCGGAGATCGAAACATCCGTCGCGGCCTCGGCGCCGTTCGTTATCGAGTACCGCGTCGTCGGCAAAGACGGCGAAACCCGCTGGGTCCAGGAATGGGGCCAGGCGCTGGCCGGCGAGACCGGCGATGCCGAGATGCTCCAAGGGCTGTTCATGGACGTCACCGAGCGCAAGAAAACGGAAGAGGACCTGCGCGAGAAGATGCGCGAACTCGAGCGGTTCAATCGGCTCGCCGTCGACCGCGAACTGCGGATGATCGAGTTGAAGAAAGAGGTCAACAGCCTGCTCGTGCAGTCCGGGCAGGAGGCCGAGTACCGGATCATCGACTGAGGGGACAAGGGACATGACACCGAAAATCGCGCGCCGGGAGGCTGCGATCGTCGCTTTGACCGCACTGGCGGCGGTGGTGCTGTCGGGTTCGACGGCCGACGCGGATGAAGCCTGGTATCCGTTCCCCGTCGAGGTCTGGGATCCGCCGTTCGACATGACCAGCCCACGCACGGATGCATCCTATGTCCCGCTGGAGAAGGCATCGCAGAAGTGGCGGATCTGCGTTTCAATTCCACACCTCAAGGATGCGCACTGGTTGGCGGTCAACTACGGCATCGCCGACGAAGCCCGACGCCTGGGCGTCCACATGGACCTCTACGAAGCCGGCGGCTACGAAAACCTGAAAACGCAGCAAGAGCAGATTTCCGAATGCGTCGCCGCCGGCGGGCAGGGCGTGATCATCAGCGCCATCAGCCTCGATGGGCTCAACAGCCTGGTCGCCGACCTGGCGGCCCGGAACATTCCGGTGGTCGACCTCGTCAACGGCATGTCGTCCGACAAGCTGTCGGCGAAATCCCTGGTCTCGTTTCAGGATATGGGGTTCCACGCTGGCCGTTACGTTGTCGATCGCCACGCCGATGAGGGCCGGCACATCCGGGTCGCTTGGTTCCCGGGCCCGAAGGGTGCCGGATGGGTGGCTGCCGGCGATCGCGGATTCCGTGCCGCTTTCGAAGGAAAAAACGTCGAGGTCGTCGCCACGCGGTTTGGCGACACCGGCGTCGAAGCGCAAGGCAAGCTGATCGAGGCCGTCCTCGACGAAGGCATTGAGATCGACTACGTCGTCGGCACGTCGGTGACCGCCGAGGCGGCGGTCAAGATCCTGCGCAAACGCAAGCTGACCGACCGCGTTCAGATCATGTCCTACTACTACAGCCCCGGCGTTCATCGGGCGATCAAGCGCGGGAAGATCATCGGTGCACCGAGCGACCTGCAGGCGATCCAGGGGCGAATAGCCATGGATCAGATCGTCCGCATCCTTGAGGGCAAGTCTTATCGGAGACACGTCGGTCCGAAGATCCAGATCATCGATCGCTCGAACATCGATGCCTTCGACACCACGACGACGCTCGCACCTAAGGGGTTTCGGGCGACGTTCAGCGTGAACTAGCCCGAAAGGATCGAAGGGGAGCGGCGTGACGGACGGCATCGGTACAACGGCTGAACTCAAAGGCGACCGCACGGCGGCACCGTCCTGGCTGAGCATCCGCTTTGCCGTCGAAACATTGGCGATCGCCGCGCTGTACGCCGTGTTCGGCTATGTCGGCCAGCTGATCGCCGTGCCGCCGGGCAACGTCACGATCGTCTGGCCGCCTTCGGGAATCGCTCTCGCCGGTGTTCTGTTGATCGGTGTGCGGGCGGTACCCGGCATCGTGATCGGCGCGGTGATTGTCAACGGCTGGACCCTGCTCGGTGGCGCCGATGCCGGTGCGATCCTCCGGTTCTCGTTCACCGCGGGTGTGATTGGCGTGGGGTCGGCGCTGCAGGCCGTGGTTGGCGCCAAGCTTGTCCGGCGGTTCATCGGCCACGGCGACGTGTTCGACAGCTTGCCTGCCGCGGCCCGATTCTTCGCCATCGCGCCGGCGATGTGTCTGGTCAGCGCGTCGTTCGGCGCGCCGAGCCTTGCGGGCGGGGGGTACCTCGACTGGTCCGCGATGCCGTTGGTCTGGGCAACCTGGTGGTTCGGAGACCCTGTCGGCGTGCTCGTTTTTGCGCCGTTGTCGCTGTCGGTGGCCCGCATGTCGCCGGCACGAAGCGCGGTTATGGGCGCGATTTTCTGCGCCGGCATTGGCAGCGCGTATGCGATCAGCGAGTCGATGAAAGCCGAGGCTGAAGCGGCCTGGAACAGGCAAGCCGAAGAGACGGCCGAGCGCCTCACGGCGACGTTGCTGCATTGGCTGGACTTGTCGTATGCGCCTCTCAGTGCCCTCGCGACCGTATTCGCGGCCTCAGAAGACGTCGACGAAGACGAATTCCTCGACGCGATCGATATCCTGGAGAGCAGTGAGACCGGCTTTGTGCCGGCGTCGGTGGCGTTCCTGCGACGGGAAGCGGGGGGCGAGGGACACCGGGTGGTCTATTCCACCGATGAAGGCGGTGATCTCGGGGTGGACAACCGCGTCGACGCCGACGCCGAAGCCCGTTTGGGAATCGCCCCGGCTCTCGACCGTCCCGGCGACGTGTTCGTCGGTGCGCTGTCGCGGACGGCCGCCGACACCGTTTGGGGGATTGCGTCCATCGCCGTCGAGACCGATGGTGGCGACGGCGTCCTCGTCGCCCATGTGAACGTCACCGAACTCATCGAGGGTTTGTTCGAGGTCGAGGTTCCCGAAGGGGTATCGTTGCGATTGGTGGGGCGGCCTGCCGGGACGACGGACCGGAGCGTTCGCCTCCCCCTGCATGGTGGCACGTCGCCGGTGGACGGCACCGTGATGACGATCTCTTCGCGTGCCGCAAGCGGCGGCACCGAACTGTGGTTCTACTGGGACGTCACGACGTCGTTCATCGGTGGACCATCGACCCAGTTGGCCAGCGTCGGGTTGATCGGAGGCGTGGTTCTGACGGTGCTCGTCACCGTCTTCGTCGGGTTCCTGTTCGTCCAGACCGAGAAGGTCCATGCCCTTGTCAGGGAGCGGACGGCGGAACTCGCGGAGAAGCAGTCCCAGCTCAGCCTCGCGCTGGACAACATGTCGGACGGCATGTTCCTGATGGACCGCGCGTTTCGATATGCGCTCGTCAACCGCCGCTATCATGAGCAACTTGGTTTGCCGCCCGGCATCATGGAGCCGGGGAAGCCGGTCACTGACGTCATTCGGTTCCTCGCCGAACGCGGGGACTATGGCGAGGTCGACGTTGAGGAGCGGATCAAGACCCGACTGGCTCAGCTTGCAAGCCGAGAAACGCAGACCGCAGAACTCCAGCTGCCGGATGGCCGTGTCCTCGAATTGCGCCAGTCCCCTACGGCCGACGGCGGGACGATCGTCCTGTCCGCCGATGTCACCGAGCGGCGAGAAGCGGAAGACACCCTTCGGGAGAGCGAAGCCCGCCTCGAATCCATCCTCGATGCCAGCACCGCGGGCACGACGATTGTCCGCAAGGATGGGACGGTCGAATACGCCAACCCGCGGGTTCTGGAGATGTTTGGGCTGAGTTTGGATGAACTGCTCGCGATCAACGCCCGCGACGTCTACGCGGATCCCAAAGATCGGGATCGGATCTTGGATGAGATCGCCCGAACCGGGTTCGTGCGCGATGCCGAGATCCTGTTCAAGCGAAAGGACGGCTCGTTGTTTTGGGTGTTGATCTCGTTCCAGGAAGTCGAGATTGGTGGCGAAGCGAAACTGCTGACCTCCATCTACGAGATCACCGAACTCAAGGAGGCACGCGGTCAGCTGGAGACCCAGGTTGCCGAGTTGGACCGGTCACGTCGGGCGTCCCTGAACATCATGAAGGACGTCGAGGTCGCTCGAAAACGTGCCGAAGGGTTGAGCTCCCAACTGGAAGACCGGGTCGCCGAACTGGACAAATCGCGCAAGGCGACACTGAACATCATGGAGGACGTCGAACGGGCCCGCACCCACGCCGAGGAGATGCGCGTGCGTGCGGAAGAAGCGTTCCAGGTGGTCTCCGACAGCATCAACTACGCCAGTGGCATCCAGCGCTCGCTGTTGCCGCCGAACGAGTACCTGGCCGAAGACCTCACGGAGCATTTCATCCTGTGGGAACCACGGGATGTCGTCGGCGGTGACCTTTACTGGTATCGGCGCACATCGAAGGCGTTCCTGGTCATTCTCGCCGACTGTACCGGCCATGGCGTGCCGGGGGCGTTCATGACGATGATTTCAACGGGCGCGCTGGACCGGGCGCTCCGTGACCAGCCCGACGGCGATCCGGCGCGTCTCCTGCACATCATGAACCGAAGCGTCAAACGCTCGCTGGGGCAGGACCGTGCCGAAGGGGAATCGGACGACGGTCTGGAACTCGGGATCTGCCGTGTCGAGGTGGACGCCGGCCGCATCACCTTCGCGGGCGCGCGGTTTTCTTTGTTCCGTCTGGGTGCCGACGGAGTGGAGGAAACCAAGGGAGACAAGTCGGGTATCGGCTACCGGGCCGTTCCGTTGGATCAGACATTCACCAATCACGACGTGGCGATCGCCAACGGTGACGTGTTCTACATGACGACCGACGGACTGATTGACCAGATTGGTGGCGAAAAGCGGCGATCCTTCGGCAAACGCCGCTTTGGCGAGCTCGTCAGTTCGTTGACGGGCGTCCCCTTGGCTGACCAGAAAGCGCGAATCGTCGCCGCGTTTGAAGAGTACCAGGGGTCCGAGAACCGCCGCGACGACGTTTCGGTCATCGGGTTCAAGGTCTGAGGCGCGAGCGACCGGTTCCCCGGCCGATCCGTCATTCCGGAGAACCCAGCGCAACCATCGGTCGGCGCGGGGTCATCTCCTTATAGTTGGACGGCTTCATGGGTTTGACCCGTCCAACCGCCAGCGCCGCTTTGTCGAACGCACCTGCAACATTTCCGTCATCTCTTTGTTTCCAAATCGTAATCCTGAACTGCGCATCATTTTGCTTGATGTGCATCTGGCGGTTTGCCATACCTAGCTGATCAGTGCATGCCCTTAACGTGATGCGTCGAATCGCCTGCTAGTCAGCGATGAGACGATGCGCGGACGGAAAACAAGGTGCGACCGTTACATTTCAACAATTTCGAGGTCCGTCTAGCGGACTCGGCGGCTGAGATCGAAGCCGCCCAGGCGCTGCGGTATCGCGTCTTCTATGAGGAGATGACCGCGGCACCGTCGCCGGAGATGCGTCGTCTGCGCCTCGATTTCGATGGCTACGACGCCTTTTGCGATCATCTTCTGGTCATCGATTTGGAACGCAGCAACGGCCTCCCACGGGTTGTTGGCACGTACCGACTTTTGCGCCGGTCCGTGGCGGTGCGTGAAGGCGGTTTTTACACCGAGCAGGAGTTCGATCTGTCCCGGTTGCTCCAAGAGCCGGGTGAGATGGTCGAATTGGGTCGATCCTGCGTTGATCCGGACTACCGCAGCCGCGGCGTCATGCAGTTGCTGTGGCGTGGGCTCGCCGGCTACGTCCACTACTACGAGATCGGCGTGATGTTCGGTTGCGCCAGTTTCCCCGGCACCTCGCCGGAGGATATGGACGAAGCGCTTTCGTATCTGCATTACTATCACCTGGCGCCCCGGACACTTCGGCCGCGGGCGCTGGAGCATCACTATGTCAGCATGGGGCGGCTGCCGCGTTCAGGCATCGATGCCCAAACCGCGTTCGAAGACCTGCCGCCGTTGATCAAGGGCTATTTGAGGGTCGGCGGATTCGTCGGTGATGGCGCCGTCATCGACCATCAGTTTAACACCACCGACGTATGCGTGATCGTCAAGACCGACCGGCTGAACGCCAATTACGAGAAACGGTACCGCAAGGCGGAGGCGCCGCGCCTGGAGGCGTGACCATTGCGCCCAATCGCCTCAAGGCGAGCATCGGGGCGTTGCTGGTACTGACCACCACTCTCATTCTGTTGGCCGGCTATGTTGTCGGTCGGACGGTCGCGCCGCGGGTGTGCCGACCGATCCAGTCCCTGTGGTGCCGGATCTGCAACGCGCTTCTTGGCCTGCGTGTCCGCGCGTTCGGCCGGCCAAGCGGCGGCGCACGCGTGCTCTACATCGTCAACCACGTGTCGTACCTCGACATCCCGGTACTGTCTTCGGTGATCGACGCCACGTTCGTGGCCCGCGCCGACATGGCCGCTTGGCCGGTGTTCGGAACCATCGCCAAGGCAACGGGAACGATCTTCGTCGACCGGTCGGGGCCGCGGGCGATGGAACAGCGGGCGTTGATCGTCTCCCGTCTTGCCGGAGGCGAGAACCTGATCCTGTTTCCCGAGGGAACCAGCACGGACGGGTCCTCTGTTGCGCCGTTCAAGTCGGCGCTGTTCGGAATCCTCGGCCAGGACGAGGCGATGGCCGATGTGGTCATTCAGCCGGTCTCGGTGGCCTACGTCCGCTATGCCGATGGCACGCCACTGGTCGGGACATTGGTCGACCTCTACAGCTGGTACGGCGACATGACTCTGGTTCCGCACCTTTTCCAGGTCTTGGGTCTGCGTGGCGTAGACGTCGAGGTCCGGTTCCACGAGCCCATGCGCGCAGCGGACGTGGGCGACCGCAAGGAACTGGCGCGGCGCTGTCATGCGGTCGTCGCCGCAGGCGTCGCCGCATCCCACGCGGCCGCGGCGGACCCGCGCCTGACGGAGTCTTAGTTGAGTTCTGCGCGGAGCTGTTGGCGGAACACGTCGATGGCGACCAGCCGGCCCTTGACCTCGGCACACCAGAACTGCCAGCCGTTGCAGGCGGGCGCTTTCTGCACATACGCGCCCACCTGGTGGATGGAGCCTCGGAAATCGCCGCTGGCCAGCGTCCCGTCGGCGGCAACACGGGCGCTGTAGCGCCGGCGTTGATCGGTGAGCACGGCGCCCGCCGGCAGGAGGCCACGCTCGACGACCCAACCGAAGGGGATTCGCGGCTGGCCCCGTTTCTCGGCGGTCGTCACCAGAGCCACGTCCGAAGGCCGGCGCACCGAAGCAATCCGCTGCTCCGCCAGCCTGACGTACTCGGGGTCCCGTTCGATTCCGATATAGCGGCGTCCAAGCTTCTTGGCGACTGCACCGGTGGTGCCGCTGCCGAAGAACGGATCGATGACGACATCGCCGGCTTCGGTCGCCGCGAGGATCGCCCGATGCAGCAGTGCCTCCGGCTTCTGCGTCGGGTGGGCCTTGCGGTCTCCGGATTTCAGCCGCTCGTGCCCGGTGCACAGCGGCAGCAGCCAGTCCGACCGCATCTGCAGATCGTCATTGAGGTTCTTCATGGCCCGGTGGTTGAACCGGTGGCGCGACTCGCGGTCTCGCGCGCACCAGATCAGTGTTTCATGGGCGTTGGTGAAGCGCCGGCCGCGAAAGTTCGGCATCGGATTGGTCTTGCGCCAAACGATGTCGTTGAGGATCCAGTATCCGAGGTCCTGGATCTGGGTGCCGACCCGGAAGATGTTGTGGTAGCTGCCGATCACCCACAACGTGCCGTTGGGCTTGAGGAGCCGCCGCGCCGCTGCCAGCCAATCAGCGGTGAACCGGTCGTAGGCAGCGAAGTCGTCGAACCGGTCCCAGGCCTCTTCGACGCCGTCGACCCGGCTGTTGTTCGGCCTGAGAAGCTCGCCCTCGAGCTGCAGATTGTACGGCGGATCGGCGAAGATCATGTCGGCGCACGCCTCGGGCAACGCCGCCATTTCCTCAATGCAGTCGCCGGCAATCACCCGATCGAGGTCTAGAGGTGGTGCCTTCTTGCCCATCGCGGCATCGTGGGCAGGCGGCGACTCACCGTCAAGAATTATGTGGATTCAAGGACTTATGGTTAACGCGGCGTTTCAACATCTGGGAGTCGCCCAGTTTCGCACCGCAAGATATTGAGGATTGGCGCAAAGGTCTGCCGATGCTGCGGGCTCACCCCGAGCCGTTCGAGCGCCGCCCGGTGCTCGGCCGTTCCGTATCCGGCGTTGCGTTCCCACCCATAGCCCGGGTGGATGCGGGCGAGATCGGCCATCAGCCGGTCGCGGGTCACCTTGGCGACAACCGAGGCCGCGGCAATGGAGAGGCTCCGGCCATCGCCGCGAACGACGCACGTCGCCGGACATGGGAGCGCCGGCATGCGGTTGCCGTCGACCAGCGCGTGATCGGGGACGAAACCGAGACCCTCGACCGCGCGGGCCATCGCCGCCATGGTCGCCGCGAGGATGTTGATGGCATCGATCTCGTTCACTTCGGCGATGCCGACCCCGATGCGGCCGTGCTCCGAGAGCATGTCGAACAGCTCGGCCCGGCGCGCCGGCCGGAGCTTTTTCGAATCGTCCAGGCCGTGCCGCAACAGGTCCGGCAATCCGTCGCCGTCCAGCACCACCGCGGCGGCGACGACGGGCCCCGCCCACGGTCCCCGTCCCGCCTCGTCGATGCCGGCGACGAGGCCCGGCTGCGCGCGTTCCAGGCTGAGATCAGGCATTGAAGGACTATAGCGTGCCGGCGAGCGGATGCACGGTCCTCACAGCAACGACAACTGGTCTCCCGCTTGGGGCGGCGGCCGGAACAGGTGGGTCGCGAGCGGCCGTTCGCTGGTACCGCTGGCCTCCAGGCCCAGATGCTGGCAGGCGATTCGGAACCGCCGTGCGAGAAGGTCGGCGTAGACGCCTGTTCCCCTCATTCGGGTCGAGAAATCGGCGACGTAGAGGTTGCCGTCGCGGGCTTCGCGGAGTTGGTTGAGCACCCGCGCCGCCCGGTCCGGGTAGTGGGCGCCAAGCCAGTCGGTGAACAGCTCCTTCAGCTCCAGCGGCAGGCGCAGCAGGATGTAGTTGGCAGCACTGGCGCCGGCACGGGACGCTTCGGCGAGGATGCGCTCCAGCTCGTGGTCGTTGAGGTGCGGGATCATCGGCGCGGCCAGCACCGTCGTCGGAATGCCTGCGCCGGCGAGCGCGCGGATGGTGGCGAGCCGCTTCGCCGGGGCGGCCGCGCGCGGCTCCATCGTCCTGGCCAGGTCGGTATCCAGGGTCGTCAACGAAACGCCGACGCTGGCCAGCCCATCGGCGGCCATTGGCGCCAGGATATCGATGTCGCGGACGACCAGCGACGATTTGGTGGCGATGGCCAGCGGATGGCGATAGGCGGAGAGCACCTCGAGGATGCCACGGGTGATCATCCGGGTACGCTCGGCCGGCTGGTAAGGGTCGGTGTTGGCGCCCAGCATGATCGGCTTGGCGACATAGCCGGGGCGCCGCAATTCGCGCTCCAGGACCACCGGTGCGTCATCCTTTGCGAAGATCCGGGTCTCGAAGTCCAGCCCGGGCGACAGTCCGGCGTAGGCATGGCTCGGCCGGGCAAAGCAGTAGACACACCCGTGTTCACAGCCCCGGTAGGCGTTGATCGAGCGATCGAACGGTACGTCAGGCGAGGTGTTGCGGGTGATGACCGTGCGGCTTGTTTCCGTGGTGATCTCGGTCCGCAGCGGCGCTGGATCGCCGGCGCCACCCAAAAACCAGCCATCATCGACGGCGAGGCGGTCGAAAACCTCGTAGCGCCCGGTCGGATTCCCCAAGGCGCCGCGCCCGCGGGTTGGTTTGTCGGGTCGCTTCTCATCCATCAGCGCGTTCCGCTGCTCCGGACTATCCACACCGAGTCCCCAATCGCCAGAGTCGGATGATACGGACAAAAGACGAACATGGAAAGAACAAAAAAACCATCGACATTTGCTCGTGTCATAATTTGATATTTGAAATCAACGAATTAATAGGATTAACCATGTCGTTTGTAGCAGAACGGCAACAGTGATTCGGATTCGTCACACGGCCCCCTTTTCTTTGATGCAAATCATGGTTAACTAGCTAAATAAGGGTTACGTAAGGGGTGTTCATTCGTCGACGAACGGATACGGCTGTGCTGAGCATCGTTATTCCGACCCTGAATGCTGCCGGCACCCTCGCCCGGACCCTCGAGTGCGTCTCCGCCGCACACCACATCCCCTTCGAGATCATCGTTTCCGACGGCGGGTCCGTCGATGGCACGCGCATGGCCGCGGCAGAGGGCGGGGCAATCTTTATTCAGTCCCTGCGCGGGCGTGGCCAGCAACTGGCCGCCGGCGCCGCTGCCGCGGCGGGCGATTGGCTGATGTTCCTGCATGCCGACACCATACTGGCCGACGGCTGGTCGGCGGCGGTGCGGGGTTTCATCACCGATCCGGCCAATCACCGTCAAGCCGGCGTGTTCCGGCTCAGGCTGGACGACGATGCCGACGCGGCGCGCAACCTGGAACGGATCGTCGAATGGCGGACCCAAGCCCTCGGCCTTCCCTATGGCGACCAAGGCCTGGTGATCAACCGCGGCTTCTACGACGAGATCGGCGGTTACCCGCAGATTCCGCTGATGGAGGACGTTGAGATCGCCCGCCGGATCGGCCGCCGCCGGCTGACCATCCTCGACGCGCACGCGATCACGTCGGTCGAACGGTACCAGCGCGAGGGCTATGTCGCGCGGCCGCTGCGCAACATTCTTTGCCTTGGGCTCTATACGGTCGGCGTTCCGCCCCGCTTCATTTCCGGGCTCTATCGCTGACCCGTCATCTCGTCGTTTTCGTCCGCGAGCCGCGTATCGGCCGGGTGAAAAGCCGTCTCGCCCGCGACATCGGCTGCGTCGGCGCATGGGCCTTCTATCGGCGAACGGTGGCCGGCGTTCTCCGCCGGCTCGGCGGCAACGGGCGTTGGCAGCCCTGGCTCGCCATTACGCCGGACCGCGGCGGCGAGTCCTGGCCACGAAACTGGCGGGTGATCGGCCAAGGAGCGGGTGACCTGGGCCGGCGCATGGATCGGGCCATGCAAATCCTGCCGCCGGGCCCGGCCGTCATCGTCGGCACCGATATCCCCGACCTTAGCGCTGCGCACGTCTCCCGGGCGTTCCGCGCTCTCGGCGACCACGATGCGGTGTTCGGCCCAGCCGCCGATGGCGGATACTGGCTCGTCGGGCTCAGGCGATCGCCCCGCGTCCCCGACGCCTTCTCAAGCGTCCGCTGGTCGACGGAGCACGCGCTTTCCGACACGCTCGCGAATCTCGTCGGCCTCAAAGTCGCGTTCGTGGAGACCCTCGACGACGTCGACGACGGCGCGTCACTCGCCCGCTGGCGGCAAGGACGGCGGTGACATCGGGACCGCCTTCGCCGCCGGCGCCCTCGACGACAACCGAGCCGTCGCGCTATGATTGCGCGAGCAAGGGGGAGAAGAACCATGAGGCGATTGACGGTTTTGATCGCGCCGGCGCTGATCTTGCTCGCCGCGTGCCAGACGACGCCCTCTGTTCCGCCCAAAGCGCAAGACGCGGCGGGTCTCGTCGTCCGCAATCACTGCATCGTTAAGTCGTCGCGAGGCTCCTACCTCGTTGACAAGGAGAAGATCGGCGAAGAGGTGATCGTCAACAGCATCGGCTATGGCGGCGACTTCTGGACCGTGTATGACGTGACGTTTCGGAGTGTCCGAGATGTCACGTACCTCAACATCGCATCCGGCGAGGTCGTTTGCGGCCGAAATAACTGGCACCGCACGGATGTCACCTTCGGTCCAGAACCGCCGTGGCGGGCAGAGTCGGTTCCGCCGACACCGATCGCGTGGGCGGATGTCCGGACGGGTTTCCGGCCCTTTGTCCTGACTTGGGAGGGCTACACCAAGGAGTTCGCCGGCCGGATGAAATTCCAACACCGAAAGCGCAAGGGGACGACCTTCGCCGAACTGCCCAATGACGATGGCCGGTGTTACGGCAGCTACCGGTACTTCAAAAAAGGCCAGGGCACCTGGTCGACCGCCTGCACCAACGGTCTCACGGCGTTCGGCGCGTTCACTACGGACGGCGAACAAGGACCGGGCTCGGGCACCGGCAGCGACGCCAAGGGCCGGGAGGTGCGGTTTACCTTGGGGCCCATGGAGTCCCGGTCCTAGCAACCCCCCGACCGTGATCTGGCTGCCAGTGTCGTCGCGGCCTCGCCATGTCGGCGGCCTTGGGGCATGCTTCGAGGGCATTGGGCTCAAGGACAGAGCCATGAAGCGGCGGGACTTCCTTGCGCGGGTCGCGGCGGCGGCCCTGGCCACCGGCGCCGGGTCCGCCCGAGGTCCGGCGCGGGCGGCGGACGAGCCCTACGACGTGGTCATCGTCGGCGGCGGCATCGCCGGGCTTGCCGCGGCGTATCTGCTGGCCGAGGGCGACATTGTCGTGCTCGAGCAGGGCCGGGTCCCCGGCGGGCGCATCAGCTCGGGCACCTGGAAGGGGTTCCGCTACGCCCGCGGCACCGAATACATCGGCGAGCCTGATGGCGTGATCGCCGAATGGTTCGACAAGCTCAGCATCCGGCCGGTGGCCATCCCGCCACCCACCGGGGCCGTTGCCTATGAAGGCGAGATCTATACGGGCCGCGATATCCTTGATTTCCTGCCGAGCAGGAAGGCGCTCAACGACTACGGGCGCCTTGCCGACGCCTTCGAGGACCTGGATGCCGGAGCGATCGAGGAGGCGTTGTTCGAGGGGCCGGAGGCGCTCAGAGAGTTCGCCGCCCTGGATCGGCTGAACGTCGCGGACTGGCTGGCCGATGAGGGTTTCGATCCCGTGGTCCGCAAGCTCATCGATGTCGAGAACCGGGGTCTGTTCGGTGCTGCCAACGCCGACCTTTCCCTGCTGTTCGATATCCTCGAGATGGCGTGGAACCTGCACGATCCCGACGAGGCCGGCGAGAGCGGCGTCTATACCTTCCCAGGCGGCATGATCGAGGTGCCCGAGGCGGCGGCCCGCGCCCTCGGCCGGCGCGTGGTCACCGGTGCCGAGGCGGCCGCGGTCGAGGTCGGTGCCGACGGCCTGGTGCGGGTACGTTACCGGACCGGCAGCCGGGCGCGCGTGGCGACGGCGCGATCGGCGATCCTGGCGACGCCGGCCCCGGTCACCGCGGCGTTGGTGAAGACCGGGTTGTCGGCGGCCGTCAAGCGAGCGCTCGCCGCCATCGACTACGCGGCCTACGTCACCGTCAACCTGTTCCTCACCGAGCGGGTGTGGTCGGAGGCGTGGAGCTTGGCCAGCCTCGACGATCCCTTCGTCACCCTTTACGACGCCATCCGCACCCAGGTGCGGCCCGGCTACACTGAACGGGGAATCCTCGGCGTCTATATCGCCCCCGAGCGGGCCGCCGACCGCTCGCTGTTGCGAATGCCAGACCGCAAAATCGTCGAGACGACGGTCAAGGCGCTGGCCCGCTACGATCCCGATATCGCCGGCAAAGTCGTCGGCTCCGACGTCCACCGGTTCGAGCACGCGTTCCCGGTGTTCCGGCCCGGATACCTCAAGGTTCTGGAATCCCTCTACCGGGATCGCACGGCGCGGGGGCCGCTGGTGCTGGCCGGCGATTACCTGGTCTACCCCACCTTCGACGGCGCCGTGGCCAGCGGTGTCCGCGCCGCGGAGGCGGTGTACGAGTACCTGTAGGAAGCCGGGTTAGGCGTGCGCCGGTTCGGCGAGGAACTCCACCCGCTCGAATGCACTCCGGCACGGGTAGGGACGGCCGGTCAGCCAGTGCTCGGCGTCGCCGGGGCCGCGGATCACCGAGATCATCGAGGCGGTGGTCTCGAAACCGCCGTGCATGCAGATGCCGGAGTCGTGGTCGGCGAGGATCGCGGCCATGGTTTCCGGGCCGATGCGGCCGGCCTGAGAGTCGAGCATCTGTGTGCCCAGGGCTTGGCGGGAGTAAGGGCTGGGCTCGGCGGGTGTGGCGCTAAACGCACCAGCGAAATCCAAGGGCCCGGTGCCCGGCCAAAACCCGCGGACGTGCGCGTGGGCCTGCAGGCCATCGGCGGCGAGGTCGATGCGTTCGCGGATGGTCAATCCATTGGAGATGTTGCGAGTGCCGGCGGTGATTCGTTCCGCCGCCCACCACCGGCCCGCGGTTTCCAGCACCCAGGCCTCCTGCCAGTCGGCGATGAGGAAGGAGTTGTGGTAGGCGAAGCCGGGATCGTTCTCGGCGCAGGCGCCGCCCTGTCCGAACGTCTCCAGCAGGTTTGTGATCACGTCGAGCGCCGCCCGTGCGGTTTCGCCCCGCTCGAGACCCAGGCGCAAGAGGTCCATGCCGAGCAGCGCCGGAGATCCCAGCGCCTCGTGCGTCCACACCGCCTCGTTGCCGATGACCACGCCGGCCTCGTTGGCGCCCATTTCCGCGCCCCACATCCAGTCGATCTGCGAGAGGATGACGGCGAGGGTGCGCGGTGCCTGGGGCACCTCGATGTAGGTACAGCGAACAGTCGCGCCGGGCGGGTGCGCGGCGGCCGGATAGCGGCGGATGCTTTGCGCCTCGCCGGCCGGGCGGTCGGAGTTCTTGGCGAACACCACCGATCCATCGGCGGTGGCCGGCGCAAGCGCGACGAAGGTATCGCACATGGCGGTCGCACCTCCCGCTGGCCAGTGTAGCGCGAATCGTTCCGACCGCCGCTGTCAATGTCGTCCGCCACCGTCTTAGACGTTTGTAGGGGTTGAAATCTGTCAGAGGAGTCGGCCAATTTAGGGGTGCAGGCTCACCCTAGGTTGCCGACATGGAAACGCGCCACGCTAAGTTCGAGATCGGCCAGATCGTCCGGCACCGGTTCTATCCGTTCCGGGGCGTGATCTACGATGTCGACCCGGTGTTCGCCAACACCGAGGAATGGTGGCTGTCGATCCCCGAGGACGTGCGTCCGCACAAGGACCAGCCGTTCTACCACCTGCTCGCCGAGAACGCCGAGACGACCTACATCGCCTACGTCTCCGAGCAGAACCTGCTCGCCGACGAAACCGACGAACCGGTGTCGCATCCCAAGGTGGGTGAGCTGTTCAGCGGCCTCGAGAACGACCGCTATATCGTCCGGCACTCCCCAGCCAACTAACCGGCGGGCGGAGACCCCGCGCGGCGCGGCCGATGCGCCACGCGGGGTGAGCACGGCCTAGCCGGTGCCTTCGTAGCGGAACGATACGTGGATCCGGGTACGATATTCGACGACCTTGCCGTCCTCGACCCGCAGGTCGAGCTGCTCGACCTCACCGATCCGTAGGTCGCGCAGGTGCTTGCAGGCTTCGGCGACGGCGTTCTGCGCCGCTTCCTCCCATGATGTCGGGCTGCTCCCGATGATGCGGATGACTTTGTATACGGACATGCTTCCCCTCCCTCGACGGTCAGGATGACGTCGCGAAGGGCGGTCTGACGGGCGCGTGGTCGTTGACCCAATGCCGCGACAATGCGCAGCAAAGCCCGGCGCCCGAGCGCGGCCGCCCAGGCGAGACTCGCATGTATAACATATTATTAGATTTTTTTCTATCTGAGGTTTCGTTCCGCGTTGTCTCCGGACGCGAACGACACAGGTCGTCCTGAGTTCGCGTTCCGGGCGGCCCGTCGCGCCCTGAGCACCTGTCGGCCCAGCTTATACCAAGCTGCATTGATCAGAACCCATGGGCCCACTGGCGCATGCCGATGGACATGATCTTCCAGGGCTGTTCGACGAGCCTGTTCCAGGCCTCGCAGCATAGGGCGACGATTTGGTCGTCGGATTGGAAGATCCGGTTGGACAGCCAGTTGTCGCGC
>Ga0209568_1000077_pt1 | contig 34197 bp, 21 predicted proteins | sample WorMetOlspDAHAB2_FD_187406 | JGI IMG/M metagenome (GOLD analysis project Ga0209568, IMG submission 187406) | Marine gutless worms symbiont microbial communities from Max Planck institute for Marine Microbiology, Germany - Olavius sp. DAHAB.2... ...
TAGAGGGTCTCATGTGTTGCGCAGTCAGGTCATAGCCCATTCCGGAAGCAGTGGCAAAGTAATACGACCTCAGCTGCACTTCGAGCTTCGCAAGGGTTTTGAAGCTGTCGATCCCAGAATTTACATCAAATCCTTGATTGGCAAGCAGTAGCATGTGGCAATTAATTGGAGCTGCTGTATAATGAAACGCAGGGGCCAGCAGGTGGGGTGTGTGCTGGATGGCTTGCAGGAATGGCAGCTAGCTAGTTCCAGGTGAGTGTGCTGGATGGGTCTGCAGAGTGAAACCTTCCAGATGAAATGCCAGACGGAGTACTTACAAGATGATCCATAACCCCTTCCATGTGCAAACAGGTCGAAAACCAGAGATAAGATGGAAGAGAAAGATTTTCTCTCTCCCATGCATACTAAAAGGCGATCAGTATGCTTGACAAGTCTGCAGCTTCTTCTAGGAGGTTTCATCTAAAGACTTACGGCTGTCAGATGAACGTTTACGATAGCCAACGCATACACGACTTGATGTCCTCCGCAAGTTGGACGAGTGTGGAAGATCCCCTCGATGCTGACTTACTGGTACTCAATACCTGCCATATCCGAGATAAGGCTGTGGAAAAGGTGTATTCTGAGATCGGACGTTTCAGAAAACTGCGCAATTCCAGACTTTCCACAGGCAAGGATTTTCTGATCGCAGTACTGGGTTGTATCGCACAGGCAGAGGGACGTGAAATCATGCAACGTGCTCCATCTGTCCAGTTGGTGGTGGGGCCACAAAATTACCACATGCTGCCTCACTTGATAAAACAGGTGGAAACCGGACACAGAGTCCTAGCTACCGAGGTTCCGGAATCGAATAAGTTTGATGTATTACCTCTTCCTGATTCTGCCAGCATTATCAGTCGTGCCCCTTCGGCTTTTCTCACGGTACAGGAGGGATGTGACAAGTTTTGCTCTTTTTGTGTGGTCCCATACACCAGGGGAATAGAAGTATCCAGGTCCGTCTCTGGGATCATGGAAGAGGCTAAATTGCTGGTGCGATCTTCTGTGTGCGAGATCACTCTTCTCGGGCAGAATGTGAACGCATACAACGGAAAAGGTGTAGATGGAGAAACTTGGGGACTCGCAAGGCTGTTAAGGGAACTCGCTGAAATAAAGGGTCTGCAAAGACTGCGCTACACCACGAGCCATCCAGTGGATATGGATGAAGACTTGATAGCAGCTCATAGGGACCTTCCGAAATTGATGCCTTTCTTGCATCTTCCGGTTCAGTCTGGGTCTGACCGCATGCTCCGGGCCATGAATCGGAGACACACCAGGGCAGAATACATGCAACTGATAAATAAGATCCGTATGACATGTCCGGATATAGCTCTTTCGGGTGATTTCATCGTGGGGTTTCCCGGAGAGACAGAAGAGGATTTTCTAGAGACTCTTTCTATCGTGAAGGAAGCTGAATATGCATCAGGCTTTTCTTTCAAATACTCCAGGCGCCCTGGCACTCCTGCTGCTTCCTCTTCCGATCAGGTTCCGGAACCTGTTAAGTCTGAGAGACTTTCCAGACTACAGGCAGTCATCAACGAATGCACATATAGTTTCAATACCAGTCGGATTGGAATGAAGTTTGAGGTCCTGTTCTCTAAGAAGGGGGAGAAGCCTGGTCAGATGCTTGGTTGGTCTCCTTGGCTTCAGCCTGTTCATGTTCAGTGTGAGGAGGATCTAGTCGGCAAGTTGTTGCCTGTAAAGATAGAGGATGCAAGAGGGTACAGTCTATTCGGTGTATTTGCCTCGTGACGGGATAGAGTTTATGCGGTGTATTGTCCGGTGTGGTGTGCTGGCCGGTGTATTGTCCGGTGTATTGGCTAGCCTCGTAACGCGGTAGAGTCTAGTTGATGTATTAACCAGATGACAGGATACTGGCTAGGTGAGGAAAGGCATCTCGTGAAGAAAATGAGCGTCTTCAGAAACTAGAGCTTAAGATGTCTGGATCCCTCTTTGATGTATACGCTCGAAGTGACTTGGCCTTTGAACGAGGAACTGGACCATGGCTGTACGCCGTGGGAGATGATGAACCTTACCTCGACATGATGGCAGGTATTGCGGTCAATTCGCTGGGACATGCCAATCCTAAGCTAGTCGAGGTACTGCGAGATCAAGCTTCAGCGCTTTGGCACGTTTCCAACACTTACAGGATACTGGAACAAGAAGCACTCGCTGACTGTCTAGTCAGGTTATCCTGTGCCGACAAGGTCTTCTTCTGCAATTCCGGAGCAGAGGCGATGGAATGCGCTATCAAGACAGCCCGCAGATGGGCTTTCGTGAGTGGAAGACCTGAACGAACCAGGTTCATCACCTTCGAAGGAGCTACTCATGGTCGAACTATGGCTACCATGGCCGCAGGAGGGAAAAAGAAATACCTAGAAGGCTTTGGAAGAACCCTAGACTGTTTCGACCAGGTACCATTGAACGACATGGAGGCTGTCAAAGACAGGCTCTGTCCGGAAACCCTGGGCATAATAATAGAACCTATACAGGGATCTGGTGGCGTCCGACTGGTTGAGGATGTCTTCATGAAGTCTTTGAGAGATCTCTGTGATGCTGAAGACATCCTGCTGATCTTCGATGAAGTGCAGACAGGTGTGGGTCGTACAGGCAAGATGTTTGCTTACGAGTGGCCCGATGTGCTGCCGGATATCTTCGCTTTAGCCAAAGGGCTGGGTGCAGGCTTTCCGATTGGAGCCTGTCTGGCGAGCGATAGAGTGGCTACAGGCATGACGACAAAAACACACAGTTCGACTCTAGGAGGCAATTTGCTAGCCATGGTGGTGGCCAGGACAGTGATAGAAGAGGTGTCTAGGCCTGACTTTTTGGAGCATGTCCGCAGGATCAGCGAATTGCTGAGAAATAAACTCATCGCACTTGTACAGGACTACGACCATGTCTTCGAGGAAGTCCGTGGTCGTGGTCTGTTACTCGGTCTCAAGTCGAAGCTGCCAATTGCTGATCTCCTGTTTGCCATGCGGAGATCAAGGCTTCTCTGTGCTCCTGCCGATGATGACGTTATACGCTTTGTACCACCTTTGAACATAGAGCCTGAACACGTAGATGAAGCTGTAACACGCTTAGTGGCAGCTCTGAAGACAGTTAAGTAGATGAAGTTATAACAGTCCTCATGGAATTTCTGAGAACAAGCAAGTAGATGACGCCGTAACACGTGTAGTGTCAGTCATGAAGACAAGCAAGTAGATGAAGTTATAACAGGCCTCATGGCATTTCTGAATGCAATCAAGTAGATGACGCCGTAACACGTGTAGTGTCAGTCATGAAGACAAGCAAGTAGATGAAGTTATAACAGGCCTCATGGCATTTCTGAGAACAATCAAGCAGATGAAGCTGTAACACGCTTAGTGACAGCTCTGAATACAGTCAAACAGATTAAGCTATAACACGTGGCAATCCTGAACACGTGGCAATCCTGAAGATAATCCAGTAGATGCAGCTGTAACACGTGTAGTGTCAGCCATGAAGACAAGCAAGTAGATGAAGTTATAACAGGCCTCATGGCATTTCTGAGAACAATCAAGCAGATGAAGCTGTAACACGCTTAGTGACAGCTCTGAATACAGTCAAACAGATGAAGCTATAACACGTGGCAGTCCTGAAGATAATCCAGTAGATGCAGCTGTAACACGTGTAGTGTCAGCCATGAAGACAAGCAAGTAGATGAAGTTATAACAGACCTCGTGACGGGCCCTGCAAACAATCAAGCATACTAAGTGCTCAAGTAAATCATCACATATGTGAAGAGATAATACCTCTCGTCCAGCTTTGAAGCCTCGTGAATACGTCCAGTCAGGTTTGATCCAACTAGATGTGGATAAGCACAATGCAGTTTTGAATGCATCTTTACCCAACTGAAATAGGAAAGTAGAAATACTATTGTCATAAATTGTCGCAATTTGCAAGTATAGTAAAGTCAGATGCCGTAACTGTTATTAGAAAAACGCGCGTAAAGAGGCGTCTAATACGAGATTTCAGATGTGAATTAAGCTTTCTTTGTGTGTTCTTACGGTAAGATACTCCAGAAATTGTTAATTTAATTGATGAGGAGGATGTCTGATGATTGGAATAAGGGGATTTTTAAGATCTTTTAAATCATCCGATTCAGGTGTGACTGCCATAGAATACGGCTTGATCGCAGCCTTAATTGCGGTTGCAATAATTGCAGCCTTGAGGACTCTAGGTAGCGATCTAACTACTAACTTCGAAATGGTTTCGAGTGAACTTGGTAAGGCGAAGGACACAGCTGAGGCAGGTGCCGCCAACAATTGATATTGATGAGGAGGATGTCTGATGATGGGAATAAGGGGATTTTTAAGATCTTTTAAATCATCCGATTCAGGTGTGACTGCCATAGAATACGGCTTGATCGCAGCCTTAATTGCGGTTGCAATAATTGCAGCCTTGAGGACTATAGGTAGCGATCTAACTACTAACTTCGAAATGGTTTCGAGTGAACTTGGTAAGGCGAAGGACACAGCTGAGGCAGGTGCCGCCAACAATTGATATTGATGAGGAGGAGGTCTGATGATTGGAATAAGGGGATTTTTAAGGTCTTTTAAATCATCCGATTCTGGTGTGACTGCCATAGAATACGGCTTGATCGCAGCCTTAATTGCGGTTGCAATAATTGCAGCCTTGAGGACTCTAGGTAGCGATCTAACTACTAACTTCGAGATGGTTTCGAGTGAACTTGGTAAGGCGAAGGACACAGCTGAGGCAGGTGCCGCCGACCCTGGTGGTGGTTGATAACTTCACGATGGTTTCGCATGAAGTCACGAAGTCGAAGGCACAGGTCAGGCCGCTGGTACGTCCCCCACCTCCGGTGCTGCTGCAACGTCTCTAGTGGTACTCCTTAAGGAGGCTCTCACCAGCGATTGGAAAAGAGCCGGTCTATGGCAGTAGGTTGCCAAAGGCGCTACCACCGATTGTGGCAATGCAGCCAGGCTATGGTTTATATGATGAGGAGGATATCGTGTCATGAAAGCAAGGGGCTTTTCACGCTCTTTTAAGTCGTCTGAGTCAGGTATGGCTATTATAGAATATGGATTGATAGCAGGAGTAATCGCTATATCAATAGTCTCGGCTCTGAGGACTCTAGGTGGCGATGTAAAGGAGGACTTCGAGAAGGTTGCGAATAAAGTCGTAGAGAATAAAGTCGTAGAGATGAAAAAGGAGGCTAAAGTAGGTACTGGCACATCCAGCGAGAAGAAGTAATCTCAAGAGGACTGGTAGTGCAGGCATTACTAAGCAACTAGCGACCGGAAAATAATCTGATCCATCTCTGACATCCAGTGAATTCATAACCTAGCCTCTACGGCAATACAAGAAGAGTAAAAGAGTGGAAATGTAATAGGTAGAGTTTTCAGGGACTTGTTTAGGGGCACTATCTGTTGTGCCCCTGAACTCGCTCACCTGAACACCGAAACTGGGTGGAGGTGCTTTGTTTGGATTTCTCGTTCTGTAAAGGGAGGTGTCATCGGTTGTTTTCGACCAGACAGTCTCCGTGAAGCAGTTTCGAGTTTTTTGCGTGTTTTCACTGACATCGTCATTTTGCCAAAGCTTTCAAAGAGAAACCCACATGACAATTTAATAACGAAGAGCATGAGATAGGTTCGAGTTTGGGTTCTGCCCGGGTTCCATGCCTGAAGCTGAAATTTCTCACCCTCATGTTCTGCCGGGCTCCATGTGCCTGAAGCTGAAATTTCTCACACCCATGTTCTGCCGGGCTCCATGTGCCTGAAGCTGAAATTTCTCACACCCATATTCCGCCGGGCTCCATGTGCCTGAAGCTGAAAGTTCTCACACCCATATTCCGCCGGGTTCCATGCCTGAAGCTGAAATTTCTCACACCCATATTCCGCCGGGTTCCATGCCTGAAGCTGAAATTTCTCACACCCATGTTCTGCTGGGCTCCATGTGCCTGAAGCTGAAATTTCTCACACCCATGTTCTGCCGGGCTCCATGCCTGAAGACAGAATTTCGCCACCCACCTCGCTGTCGCAAGTTGTCATCTCGCAACTATCAACTATTGATGCAATATTGCAGTCTAAATCTAGTTGAACATTAAGTAAAACGGCGAAAAGAGAACTAACTTACATCTAAATATTCAGCAAAAGACGTCTAAAAAGTGATGTTTTCTTGCATTTTTCTTAATTATATGCGATAAACTAATAGTTGCTTAATATTAATGAAGAAAGTGCCTCAAAATGTCCTCCATTTTGTCAAAATTTATGAGGGATGATGCCGGCGTAACTGCTATCGAGTATGCTCTGATAGCAGCTTTGATCGCCGTAGTTGTAATTTCTACTCTAAACGTAGTAGGCGATAACTTGAAAGCTACATTCCGCAAGGTGGCCAGGAACCTTGTAATGAAGAAGAAAAATTAAGATTAAACAATAAAACCGCTAACCTCTTAATCGACAATGCTTGATAACCCTCACCAGCCTGACTGTTTTCATCATGTCTTGTTCTGATGTGTCACGAGACTTGATCGATACAGACGCATCTTTGCGGCTATTGTTTTATTAGAGCAGTCTAGAAATCATAGAAACTCCTGGTTTGTCGATCGATACCCAAGCTTGCAATCAAGACCTCCACTTTCCTTCTTTTAACTTGCCTTCTTGGAAACGTTCCTAGGGACCAAGAAGGCAGTACCTCTTCGACAACTCAACTATCGCAAGTTGCAAGATTAAAACCGCAAGCTATTGACGTAGCATCTTACAGTTTAAGATTAGTTGGGCGTCAAACAAAGCAGTAAAAACAACTAAATTATACTTAAATGTCCAATAAAAACCCACTAAACCGCAATATTTTCTTGCATTTTACTACATTTAATGCGATAAATTAAGCATTGCTTAATGCTAATAAAGAAAGTGTCAAAAAATGTTCTCCATGTTGTCAAAATTTATTAGGGATGATTCAGGCGTAACAGCTATAGAGTATGCTCTGATAGCAGCTTTGATCGCTGTGGTTATAATTAGCGCTTTAAAATTAATAGGCGATAACTTGAATGCTACATTCAATAAAGTGGCTGAAAGTCTCGTAGCAAAACAGCAGAGAAAACCAAGTGGAGGTGGTTAGGATTAAACAATAAACCACCAACCTCTCAATCGAGAGTGTGGAATCATGTTCATCTCAGACGCTTCTTTAAGGTCATTGTCGTATTAGAGCAGTGTAGAACTGCTCATAGGAGACCATAGTTCGTCGGGGGAATAGCTAAGCTTGTCATCAGACCGCACCTGCCTTCTTGGAAACTGTTCCTAGGGATCAAAAGAAGCCTGTTCGCCAAAAGACCTTGAAATAGAAAACAAACCGGATTTGGCGAGGATATAGCTGACATGCTGGGTTCAGGATCAATCATACCAGGTCAACGTAACTCCTGTGTATGCTCTTAGGTCCGACATCGTCGAATTCTACTCGCAACTTGTCTCCGAGAACCCCAGTTATCACTCCAGAGCCAAAAGCACGACTGAATACCCTTGCTCCAGCTCTATGCTTATTGTCTTCTTTCCTCGAGGCAGGAGATGCGGTTGTTCGTTTCGCATATGCATCATTTCTTGATTTATTGCTTCCTGATTTATTGCTGAATGGCAGATCTGTTTTGCTCCACATTTCTCTCTGATGACTAGAGCGATAGGCTTGTCCTTGTTTCGCAGAAAAACCGGCTTCCTCTCCTCGATGAAAGCGATCAGGATCATCCCTATTAATGCGATGACCAGACTGACGACTAGAGCGATAGGCTTGGCCTTGCTTCGCAGAAAAACCGGCTTCCTCTCCTCGATGAAAGCGATCAGGATCATCCCTATTAATGCGATGACCAGACTGACGACTAGAGCGATAACCCTGACCAGAACTAGCTGCAAAAAATGATGTTTCCTCTCCTCGATAAAGGCGATCGGGATCCATCTTATGGCGATTGTTATAGCTATGGCTAGAGCGATAACCTTGATCAGAACCAGTCGTATCTTCTAGTCTATTGATACGACCGTGACCTCTCTTATGGCGATAACCTGAACCGGCAGAGGAAGCAATTTGTCCCTCTTCTCCTGGAGCAGGGTAATTGTAACCACCGTAAACAGAAGGTGAAACCTGGCTCTCTTCTCCGATCCCGGCGTAATGATAACGCCCGTTGAGAAAAGATATGTGATCTTCAAGCAATTCCCCCAAGAACCTGCTCGGAACTGAAGCTTGCCAAAAGCCTCCATAGGTCTGTCTGTTCATGGCGAACCAAATCATAGCTGTCTTACGAGCTCTTGTAAGGCCTACATATGCCAGTCGGCGCTCTTCTTCTAACCCGACACTCCCGCTTTCCACTATAGAGCGTTGATGAGGAAATAGTCCTTCTTCCCATCCAGGTAAGAACACGGTGTCAAATTCCAGCCCCTTCGCAGCGTGTAGAGTCATCAAGTTCACTACATCATTTCGCTCATTCGGATCTTCGCGGTCTGTGACCAAGGAAATGTGTTCCAGGAAACTGGTAAAGTCCTCGTACTCACTCACAGAACGGGTCAGTTCTTTCAGATTGTCGAGACAGGATTCACCCTTGGGAGTGACATCGTTCTTCAAAGAAGACAGATATCCAGACTCCTCAAGGATTATGGTAGCCAAGTCCGAGTGTGGAGTCTTGCTAAGCATGGAGCTCCATTGCTGCAGCTGGTCAGTGAACCGCTTCAAGGCAGACTTAGAACCAGAATGCAAGTTGCCAGAAACAAGCAGCTCACGAGAAGCCTCAAGAAGGGGAATGTTGCGTTCCTGAGCAAGTCCCCGGATCTTTTGAAGTGTCACGTTTCCGAGACCACGGCTTGGGGTGTTGATTATCCGCTCAAAAGCCAGGTCATCCGAAGGTTGAACGACACAGCGGAAGTAGGCAAGAGCATCTCGGATCTCTGCTCGATCGTAAAACCTGGGTCCACCAACTATGCGGTAGGGAAGTCCGATCGACACAAACCTGTCCTCGAATTCCCTCATCTGGGATGAAGCTCGTACCAAAATCGCCATCTGATCTAGGGCATGTCCGCTCTTTCGCAGGGATTCGATGACCTCACTGATGGATTTCGCCTCTTCTGCACTGTCTAAAGCGTGGGCTACGGAAACCTTGTTAGCTTGTTCAGACACATCTTCCGTAAACAAACTCTTACCCAACCTGGACGAGTTGTGAGAGATCAAGTGCGATGCAACTGTCAGGATGTGCTTGGTTGACCGGTAATTGCGTTCCAGACGAATTACTTTGGCTCCTGGAAAGTTGTGTTCAAAGCGAAGGATGTTTTCTACTTCGGCTCCACGCCACCCGTAGATGGACTGGTCATCATCACCTACACAGGCTATGTTCCCACTGGGGGCAGCGATGAGTTTCAGCCACAGATACTGGATGACATTGGTATCCTGATACTCATCAACCAGTATGTAGCGAAAACGTGACTGGTATTCCGTCAGGAGGTCAGGATGTTTTCTCCACATGGTCACTACGAACAAAAGTAGATCTCCGTAATCTGCCACGTTGAGGTGTTGCAATCTGTTTTGGTATTCCAGGTAGAGTTGTTTCCCCTTGTTTCCAAAGGCATTGCTCTCTGGACCCACTATGTCCCCTGGTGTCAAGCCCTTGTTTTTCCATCCGTTTATGATGCTTGCCAGGAGTTTTGGCGTCCATTGCTTGTCATCCAGGTTAGCTGCCTGAATGACCTTCTTTAACAGTCGGATTTGATCATCTGCTCCCAGGATCGTCAAATTACTCTTCAGTCCTACGAGTTCTGCGTGGCTCCGAAGAATTCGAGCGCTGATCGCATGAAATGTACCAAGCCAGGATATACGGTCAGCTGTTGGGCCGAGCATGTCCCTGAGGCGTGTTTTCATTTCTCGAGCAGCTTTGTTCGTGAAGGTTGTGGTGAGGATCTCACCAGGTTGGGACTTGCCAGTAGCCACTAAATGCGCAATTCGACTTGTCAGAACACGTGTTTTCCCAGTACCAGCTCCAGCCAGGACTAGAAGTGGACCTTCAGTGGTTTCAACCGCAAGCTTCTGATCAGGGTTCAGACCAGACATGTAATCCAGAAAGTCAAGCAAAGTAAGATCACCTCTAAGTATCACAACCTGAGTTGCGGCTTCCTAGTGTCTCGATATCAGAATGACACTACCAAGCCGGAGTCCTGCATATCGTACAGATATGGAACGGAAGAAAGATCCACAACAAACCGGCATACAATACCGAAATTAAAAGACCTCAATCTAATTTAAAAACTCCTTTAGGCTTAAGGGACACAGGTATACACTATCTTCGGATCCAATCGGAAAAAAGAAGATGACTACATACCCCATGTCAAAGGAATTATAAAGTCTCCATGCGAGTCATATCGTGATGAAGATAGGTAGCTGTGAACCAGGACTAGGTCATGTCGTGATAAAGGTAGAGAGAGGTGGCTTTAGATTGCAACTCCACGTATACAAGACCTGCTGAATCATGGCGATAGGAATTTCGGCATCCAGCCTTGCAGCCTGAATGTCCAGTTTCAGTTTTGTGAGATTTGTGAAAAAGGACTTTGCGAGTCCGACTTGCGACTTGCCATCAGGCTACCTATATAGCCCTCTGTAAACACAGTCTCTCGAGCGTGTCGTGGCCTGCTCTTTTCAATGCGTTGTGGTTTGGGTGGTAGAAAGCGATCATGGTTCCAAGAGGTGATTGGGGGATAATGTTTTCTCCGCAGTTGATTTCATACCTTTCTACCGGAAGGAGGTAATAGTGGGTGCTCCTGATATAGAGATTATTGGTATCGATCTCGGTACTACCAATTCCTGTACTGCTGTTATGGATGGTAAAAATGGGAAGGTTCTGGAAAATTCCGAAGGATCCAGAACTACGCCTTCTGTAGTAGCGTTTACAGAAAATGGTGAGCGTTTAGTTGGTGTGGCGGCTAGGCGTCAGGCTGTTACTAATCCGATGAACACTCTGTTCGCAGTGAAACGATTGATCGGTCGTCGTTTTGACGACAAAATGGTGGATCAGGATAAAAAGTTGGTTCCATACAGCATCGTCAAGGCAGCAAACGGTGATGCTTGGGTAGAGGTCAGGGGAACTCAATACTCTCCATCACAGATCTCCGCCTTCGTATTGGGAAAGATGAAAGAGACAGCTGAAGCTAGTTTAGGGCATCCTGTGTCGAAAGCAGTGGTCACGGTTCCTGCATACTTCGACGACGCTCAACGACAAGCTACCAAAGACGCTGGAAAAATAGCTGGACTCGAAGTAGTACGGATCATCAACGAGCCGACAGCCGCAGCATTGGCTTATGGGCTCGACAAAAAAGAAGGTGGAACAATCGCCGTATATGATCTGGGCGGTGGAACATTTGACATATCAATCCTGGAAATCGGAGATGGTGTCTTTGAAGTCAAGTCCACAAACGGTGACACCTTTTTGGGCGGTGAAGATTTCGACATGCGTATCGTAAATCATCTGGCCGACTCTTTTAAAAGGGATACCGGAATCGATCTGCGTAACGATGAACTCGCACTGCAGAGACTGAAGGAATCCGCCGAAAAAGCAAAGATTGAGTTGTCCAGCGCTCTCCAGACCGAAGTAAACCTTCCCTTCATCACCATGGATGCCTCTGGTCCCAAGCACATGGTGACAAAGCTGACAAGAGCTGAATTCGAATCTCTGGTCGATGACCTGATACAGAGGACGGTATCTCCATGCAGAGCAGCTATAAAAGACGCCGGGATAACCAGTGAAGACGTCACAGAAGTCGTACTGGTAGGCGGCATGACGCGTATGCCGAAAGTCCAAAAAGTAGTCGAGGACTTCTTCAAAAGAGAACCACATAAAGGCGTCAATCCGGATGAGGTGGTAGCCGTGGGAGCTGCTATCCAGGGAGGAATCCTGAGAGGGGACGTCAAAGAGGTACTCCTGTTGGATGTCACTCCCCTGTCGTTGGGTATCGAGACACTCGGAGGTATTTTCACCAGACTAATCGAGCGCAATACCACCATTCCCACAAAGAAGTCGCAAGTCTTCTCGACTGCTGAAGATAGTCAAGGAGCTGTGACCATCCGTGTCTTCCAGGGTGAACGAGACATGGCCGCCGACAACAAGCTACTCGGTCAGTTTGATCTCGTTGGAATCCCTCCAGCCCCTCGTGGAGTGCCACAGATAGAGGTAACTTTTGACATCGATGCTAATGGTATCGTCCAGGTTTCGGCCAAGGACAAAGGGACAGGGAAAGAACAGCAGGTACGGATCCAGGCCTCTGGAGGACTGTCCGATGCAGACATAGATAGCATGATCAAGGAAGCCGAATCTCACGCCACCAGTGATGCTAAACGACGTGAATTGGCTGAAGCCTGTAACACCGGAACTGGACTCCTGCATTCAGCTGAGAAGGCTCTTAAGGACTACGGTGACAAGGTTTCCTCCGAGGACAAATCAGCTGTCGAAACTGCAATTGCTGAACTCAAGGCGGTCATTGATGGACAGGATGTAGAGGCGATCAAGGCTGCTTCTAGCAAACTATCTGAAGCCCAGATGAAGCTGGGAGAAGTCGCTTACAAAGAAATGCAAGCTGAGGGCAAAGGCGAAGAAACCGCAGAGGAATCTAGCTCTGAGACCGAAGGTCAAAGCGAAGCTCCACAGGATGTGGTAGACGCTGATTTTGAAGAGGTGAAGGACACAGATAACAGCGACGACAAGTGAGCCCAGTGACCTGAATAAGGTATGGTGATCACTTGGAGGATCAGGAAGATGGGATTTCGACTTGATGTTCGTACTCCATGTGTCCTGATCCTCGAGAGACTTGGAAGGATGAGATCTCAGGCGAGGCCTGTGCAGATTTTTTCTTCCTAGTGCTGTGTTGCTAGAGAGGATATGTAGATTTTCTTATGTCGAAGCGTCGTGATCTCTACGAAGTGCTGGGAGTAGAAAGAGGAGCCAGTGAAGCCGCACTGAAGTCCGCTTACCACAAACTCGCCATGAAGTACCATCCAGATTGCAATGCCGGGGACGAACAGGCAGAAGCCAAGTTCAAAGAGATCAATGAGGCTTATGGTGTCTTAAAAGATCCTCAGAAGCGTGCCGCATACGACCATTACGGTCATGCAGGACTTGGAAATGGAGATATGGGAGGAGCTCCCTTCGGCTTTTCTGACCTGAGCCAGAGCATGTCGAGTATATTCGAAAGCTTTTTCGGAGCCGGAGACTTCGGAAATACTCGTCCTGGTGGAGCCGAACGCGGAAGCGATCTGAAGTACGTCCTGAAATTGACTCTGGAAGAAGCAAGGACAGGAAAACAGGTAGAAGTAAAATTGTCTTCCAAAGTCACATGTGAAGACTGCTCTGGATCTGGTGCCAAGCCAGGGACTTCTTTGAATCGGTGTGAGGCCTGTAGCGGTTCCGGTCGGATCAGATCTGCGCAGGGTTTCTTCACTGTGGAGAGGTCTTGCCTTTCATGTGGTGGGCGGGGGCGTGTTATGGTTTCCCCCTGTGGGAAATGTGGAGGTGTCGGAAGGGTCGCTAAGAAGAAAACAGTTAATGTTTCCGTTCCTGTTGGTATCGCGGATGGTATGCGCATTCGCCTCGCCGGAGAAGGTGAGGCCGGATTGTACGGTGGAGGTCCCGGAGATCTTTACGTATTCGTAGAAGTGAAGAACCACGAGTTCTTCAGAAGAGAGGGAGATGACATCTTCTGTCTTGTGCCTGTCTCTATGGTGACAGCGGCTTTAGGAGGGGAAATCGAGGTTCCGACTCTTTCTGGAAGCAAGATCAAAGTCAAAATCCCACAGGGAATACAGACTGGACGACAGTTACGCCTTAAAGGGGAGGGCATGCCAAGTCTGAGTTCTCCTTCCAGATGCGGGCATATGTTCGTTCACGTTGTAGTCGAGACCCCGACTAATTTGACAAAACGACAAAAGGAGCTCCTTGAGACCTTTGATAAAGAGTCTTCCAAGGAGAACCATCCAGAAGCTTTTAGTTTCTTTTCCAAGGTCAAATCATTTTTTGACAATTTAGCTTCTCAGTAGGATTGGAGTTTTCGATTTTCGCTGCAAACCGATTGCTTACGGTCAATTTACTCCTGTTTGACTAGCCAGTTCTCTTGACATAAACTGCCTGCGATTGCTTCAGAGTTCTTCGTTGATGGGTGTCCTATGACCTATGTAGTCACCGGTAATTGCATAAAATGCAAGTACACGGATTGTGTTGAAGTTTGTCCAGTTGACTGTTTTCACGAAGGTGAGAATATGCTCGTGATAGATCCGACGGAGTGCATTGATTGTGGGGTCTGTGAGTATGAATGCCCTGTCAAGGCGATAGAGTCGGATATCAAACCTGGTCTAGATGACTGGGCTGAATTAAATGCCAAATACGCAGCCCTGTGGCCCAGGCTCACTAGAAGACGTGATCCTCTGCCAGAAGCTGAAAAATTTGACGGAGTACCGGACAAATTGAATAAGTACTTTTCCGACAAGCCAGGCGAAGGGGATTAAGAGTGAGTTGCGGGGACAAATGCTGGTGGGAGCCGTCTTGGTTTTGGGCTTGAATGTCTCCTTAGAGGAATGGGTTTCCCTCGTGACTTAGTATGGTTTGGCCTGCCTGAAGCGCTTGGTTTTTATCGTTGGCTACTACCATCAGAGGAATGGGTTTCCCTCGTGACTTAGTATGGTTTGGCCTGCCTGAAGCTCCTGGCTTTTAGTTCTGTATGCACCCCGATATCTTGCACGGTTTTCTCCTTGGACCAGAAAGACTCCATTACACCTGTGGAAAAGATGTCACAGGAATTCGTTTCTCAAGCCTCAAGATCACGAGAAGCTCCAGTGACAGATGGGCTTGCCAGTCACCGAATCCCTGTCGTCTTTTACTTGAACACCCATATCGGACAACTTATCTCTTATCCTGTCACTCGTAGCAAAATCCTTTCGTTCACGCGCGCTCAATCGCTCACTTATCAGGGATTCAATCAAACTGGTATCCAGATCGGAGATTCTCTTCTCTGAGGTCCTCGATCTCTCGATGGGAGCCTGGTTCAAGAGACCCAGAAAACTCAATGAAGCTATGAATTGATCCCGTATCTCTTCATCATCAAGACTCTGGTGTCTTAGACCGTGGAGTACTGAAAGACCACGTGGCGTGTTGAGATCGTCAGAAATGGCTTCCAGGAAATCAGGGTTGAGTTTTTGATCAGGAGTATCCGGATCAGTGGATGAAGTTTCATTGACACTGCGATGCCAGTCACAGAGGATCTTAAAGGCCTCCTTCAAGTCCTTTAGCTTCCAGTCCAGTTGCTGACGGTAGTGTGTCTTGAGAATGTTAAAGCGTAAAACTTCACCAGGCCAATCCTCCAGTAGTGCACAGACAGAAATATCGTTCCCCAGGGATTTGGACATTTTCTGTCCTTCGAGCAGAACCAAGCCATTATGCAGCCATATTTGCGCCATCATTTCGGTGCCGAAAGCACAGGTGGATTGGATAATCTCGTTTTCATGATGCGGAAAAATGAGGTCCGAACCTCCACAATGAATGTCAAATACCTCACCAAGGTATTTCCAGGACATGGCAGAGCACTCTATATGCCATCCAGGACGTCCAGGTCCCCAGGGAGAAGGCCAACAGGGAATGCCAGGCGGTGATGGTTTCCACAAGACAAAGTCTGCTGGATTGCGTTTCCCTGTGATTTCTTGGGCTTGATCGACCTCATCATCTTGATCGCCAGGCTGTCGTCTGGCCAGATCTCCATACTGCTTCGCACTTGGTACGTGGAAGAACACGTGGTCATGAGTCTCATAAGCATAACCCAGAGAAAGGAGACGCTGAATGATAGTGACCATTTCCTGTATGTGGCCAGTTGCACGTGGTTGAAAACTAGGAGGTAGACAGTACAACTCCTCCATGTCCTTCTGGAACCTGGTGTTTGTCCGTTCTGTGATCAAGCGAATCGCTTCATTGGCTGGGAGATCAGGGTGATCCCGAAGGGCACGTTGGTTGATTTTGTCATCTATATCGGTAATGTTGCGGACGTAGGTTACTGACCCCGTACCATAAAGGCATCGTAGCAGTCTATATAACACGTCGAATACAATCATGGACCTGGCATTTCCTATGTGTGCGTTGTCGTACACAGTGGGTCCGCACAGGTACATCCGCACGTTTAGGCTATCTAGAGGTACGAAGTTGCATTTTTTCCGTGTGATTGTGTTGTATAGACTGAGTTTCAATTTGATTACCTCCTCCTGGACAAGAATAGGAGCCGCAAAGGATAGAGCAAAGACCGGACTTCCAAACTGGAAACTGTTAAAGTTCGACCTCCAGTATAGGGTCTATTATAGGGGCTATGCATAGGAGTGAAAAGACCAGGTTAACAAACTGGAAACTGTTAAAGTTCGGCCTCCAGTATAGGGTCTATTATAGGGGCTATGCATAGGAGTGAAAAGACCAGGTTAACAAACTGGAAACTGTTAAAGTTCGGCCTCCAGTATAGGGGCTATTATAGGAGCTATGCATAGGAGTGCAAAGACCAGGTTAACAAACTGAAAACTGTTAAAGTTCCGCCTTCAGTATAGGAGCTCTGCATGGCAGTTCAAAGGCCGGGTTGGTTAAGAAGTATTTTCTTTCTTGTGTGTGTCTGAGATGGATGATGGGCCAAGAGGTGATTGATCAGGACAAAAGATATGGCCACGTTGGGTTTTTAATCACCCTAAGCGTATTGCTTGTGGTCGTAGCCTTGACATTGATTTTGATGGAACCTCACGATGCAGCCCCATACGTGCAAATGCTCCTAGGGGTCTTGGCAATGGTGGGTGTCTTCTCGCTTTTTGCTGGAGCAATAGGTCTCGTGCAGCTTGGTCTTCCTAGCGCGCAGAATAACCCGATGACTTTTCTACTCGACTCACTAGAGGATGGGATCTGCGTAGTGGATACAGCTGGTCGTACATTGTTCGCCAACAAAGCTTACCTGGGCATGATGGGAAGCAATTCCGTCCAGGAAGTCTGTTCACTGGAAAGGGCCTTCGTATCAGGAGATGCTGAACTCATCAAACCGATGTTCTTACTGTCACAGGCAGCGCGAGAACGGATCCCGGCAGTTGAAGATATCCGCACCACAAGTCCCTTGTTCCCCAACTTTCCAAACGACACTGGCTCCTTCGGATCATACTGGTATCGCATCAGTGTGAGGCCGATACAATTTGAGGAAAAGACAAGTTCCAAAGCTGAAGAAGCAAACAAGGGTGCAACTCTGTGGCGGATCGTCGATATATCATCTCAGCGTGACAGACAAGAAAGCGAATTCCAGGAATTGCAGCAAGTAGTCACCTTTCTGGACAATGCACCAGCGGGATTTTTTGCTTCCGATACCTATGGAAACGTCAACTATATCAACGCTACCTTAGCCAACTGGTTGGGATATGATCTGGCTCAGACAAATACAGGAAACCTCAAAGTACAAAATCTCGTGTCAGGATACATGGTCGTGCCCTGGCTACAACACCAAGTTCTGGATAGATCCAAGACTAGTTCTACTTCCGTTGTCGATGTGGACTTCCTGACAAAGACCGGACATAAATTACCCGTCAGACTCTTACATAGACCATCTTCAGGTGTACTCGACAGAGGAGGGACAAGAGACATCTTGACCCTTGTACTCAACAGATCAGCAGGAGAAGAAGCTGGAGAGGTATCAGAGGCTCTGCGAGCGGCAGAGGTGCGGTTCGCTCGTTTCTTCAACGATACCCCGATAGCAATGGTCTCGGTGGGCCGTCAGGGGAAAATCTACCGTGCTAACTCGAGCTTTCTAGGCTTGTTCGGGTCAATAATGAAACCAGACGGGACAAATCATCTGATCACAGACTACCTGGCAGAACAAGACCGCAGAAACCTGACAAAAATCATCGAAGACACCATCGCTAGAAAAAATACCGTGCCATCTATCGAAGTACAGCTCGCAGTGGAACAAGGAAAACAACGCTTCGTCCGCTGCTTTGTCTCAAGCGTGGGAAGTGAGGAAAACGACGAGGAAGCAGCCGTCATTTACAGTCTCGAGACGACACAGCAACGAGAATTAGAACAGCAATTCGCGCAAAGCCAGAAGATGCAGGGTATCGGACAGCTTGCAGGAGGTATTGCTCACGATTTCAACAACATGCTCACTGCCATCATAGGCTTCTCTGACCTGCTATTATCCAACCATAGACCTTCTGATCCTTCCTTCCAGGACATCATGAACATCAAGCACAATGCCAACAGAGCCGCTTCTCTTGTAAGGCAGCTTCTGGCATTTTCTCGCCGTCAGACGATGCGTCCGGAAGTTCTCCACTTGATGGATACCATAGCGGAGCTGTCGATAATGTTGGACAGGCTGTTAGGAGAAAAAGTAGAACTCAGAGTAACACATGGTCGGAACCTCTGGCCGATCAAAGCGGATAGCATCCAGCTGGAACAAGTCATAGTCAATCTCGCGGTCAATGCGCGTGATGCAATGCCAGATGGTGGAAAACTCCTGATATCGACGAGCAATATCCCTAAAGGAACTTCCCTCCCATACGAAACCCCCGGTATGCCAGACGAAGACTACGTCAGCATAGAGGTTTCAGACACTGGAGTGGGTATGTCTCAAGCTCTGCTGGAGAAGATATTCGAGCCCTTCTTCACTACAAAGACGACAGGTCAGGGGACTGGTTTAGGCTTGTCGACGGTGTACGGGATAGTCAAACAGACCGGAGGATACATATACTGTACAAGCACTGAGGGAGAAGGGAGCACTTTCTACATCCTGTTGCCGCGACACGAAGAAGACCTCGAGGAAACAGAGACAAAACAGACACCTCAAACAGAAACAAAACAGATAGAAGACTTGACTGGTTCGGCAAAGATCCTGTTGGTCGAAGATGAAGAATCCGTACGTACCTTCGCAAAACGCGCCTTATCTGCCAGAGGATATACTGTTTATGAGGCTGCTAGCGGAACACAGGCTCTCGCTATCCTTCAAGAGCAAGGACATGATGTAGACTTACTGGTCTCCGATGTTGTCATGCCGGAAATGGATGGTCCTACTCTTCTGAAAGAGCTTCGCAAGATAAAGCCGGAACTCAAGATCATTTTTGTATCTGGCTATGCTGAGGATGCTTTTGCCAAGCATTTACTCGAGGGAGAAAGCTTTCACTTTCTCTCGAAGCCTCTCACCCTTAAGCAATTGGTGGTAACTGTTAAGAATGTCCTGAACAGCTAGAGCCTCGGAGCTGTACTGGTTACAGAAGAGTTGCAGGTCTTTTTAAGCAAAGGAATTCTTTTTCGATTGCAACCTAGTAGCTGCAATCCTGGCTGCGACGAATTGACAAGTATTTTTATACAAATACTGCAGAATTATAAGTAATTATTAACCACTTGCACCTGTCGTCAGGCAGTAGAAAAGACCTTCCTGGAAGGCCTGCTGCAAAGATAGGTTGATTTCATTGCATGTGACGTATCTAAGATGTTTATAATCATTAACTTTATTTGTCCTCACAATTGATATACTTGGCGTCTGCTTGTGTGTGAATGCTGAAAAGAGATACACAACAGACCAAAGACGCTAAGCAAGACTGTGAAAAGAGCTATTTCCCCAACATGAGGAGCTCCTCTGTCGCAGTCAAGCTGTTATGGACAGTTTTTATATGGGCATTGTTAAAAGGACTAACTTTCTATACGGAAGTACATCTGTCTTGATGGGGGATGCTTATTAAATGCGATTGATGAGGAGATAGATATGGTTGGTGTAAAAAATAACCCTCATGCTGGGCGCACGCAGGCGACAAATGTGCCTCTGCAGCAGGAATTAGGACGTGTGCTGGAGAGTCGCAAAGTCGCTGGTGCAGATCCAACACATGCTAGTACCCCCGCAGCTAACACTAAAATCAGAACAGGAGATGAGTTAAAATCCATAACCCAACGTCTTGGCAAGTTTTTTCAGAGAATTGCAGCAGAGTTTACTACAAAGGTTAGTAATCTAATAAAGGCCGGCAGACAGTACTTCCAAAGATCATCGGAAAGTCAGACTGAGAATCCAGACGAGCCAATATTCGACACAGTTCCAGATCAAAGCCGATTCCGCAGTCAATTTGATTCTCGTGATGGGAAAATATACGCCCGGATACAAATAGATCCTAAAGCGCGGGCTGAGAATGAATCGTCAGTACCTGCTCCGGAACTAATATACTCAGAGCTGCAACCTCAATCTGATGGTCTTGTATACCAAGACCTAAGCGAGTATGCCAAGGCTGGGGTGCTAGGATCAAAAAGTGAGCAAATTGATTCTCCAACATACGCCCAGATAGAAGTGGATCCTGACGCGCTGGCTGAGAATAAATCGTCAGTATCTGCTCAGGAAGTAATATACTCAAAGCTGCAACCTCAATCTCAATCTGATGGTCCTGTATACGAAAACATAAGCAAGTATGCCAATGAGGGTGCCTTCACAGATCGGTCCGAGAAAAAGGCACAAAGAAACCAAGATAGTAATATAAGCCCTTCAGGACCGACGCGCCGTCTCAATGCGATAAAAGAAGGGCGACGAAATGTTGCCGCCGGATAAGGTCAAATCAAGCTCTGCCGAGGCATGATAGGGTGATAAGACTGAGCACGGACAGGATAAAAACGTAAGGCAAAAACGTAAGGCAAAAACGTAAGGCCAAGGGGTAGATTGTTGCAGGTTATCCCTTGGTCGAAGCCGAGGAACCCATACCCACACTCGCGAACTGCTAGATGCACACAAGGTCTCGCCATTAGAGCCTCGGAGGTGGACTACAAGTTCCGGAAGAGTTAGTGGCAATTTTTAAATAAACTCCACATGCTAACACACAGAATAAAAGTTATTTCTGAGGTATTTCTGAAGGAAGTTCTATAAAAGATATTGGCTCTACTAATCTGTAAAGCATGAAGGACATTCACAATACTTAACCACATCCTCACTTCATATTTGTTAGTTACACTTGATAGCTCTGACTCAGGTTGGAGTAGTGATAGTTTTAAATGACCTAGAGACTGCGAAGCAAGACAGCTCACTGGGATATAAGCCAGCAGTTGCACCTAAACCGAAGTTGGACAGACAAATAGATGATAGAAATCCCTACACATCTTCACGAAACAAACTGCGCCAGAGGGTGGAGGGTATACTGTTTATGAGACAGGGTTAGGTTCTCTCTCGAAGTCCTTAGGTATAAAGCAATTCTGTTACCAACGAAGCATGTTCTGAGCAAGTAGAGTCTTGAAGATGGTTCTAAAGTGTGCAGAAAAATGAGAGGCAATTTTTAACTAAATTCCAGCTCATGGCAGGTGAAATGAAAGGCCTTTTTGAAAGACCTGCTATGAAGATCTATTGGCTCTCCCCGGGTCTGAAGCATACCAGGATATTCATAATACTTAACTCCATTCTCACCTCTATTTGGTATCTAGTTCTGCATATACCTGATCCAGGCTCCTGTTTGGAATGGCGGGGTTTTGTGCGTTTTAGGAGATAGATATGACTGGTCGACTTGATAAATCGAGAGGTAACCAACAGAGACAGATACCCAAAGGAACGGCTAAAGAAGCCGCTGCAACAGGTGCTAAGAGAGCCAATTTTGCGGATGGCACGGGTGCTTCTGGAACTACAAAACCTGCCTCTGGAATCAAGATGGGAAAGCATTTGTTGAAAGACTCCTCCAATTCTAAAAAAGGGCTTTTTTCTGGTATAAAGCGACTTTTGAAATTTCCCAACAAGAAGCCGACGAAGAGCGCAGAAGGGGAAAAATCCTCGCATAGACCTGACCATAAAAGAAAGCTGGACAAGGCAGGAAAGGGTAAGACTGAAACCGCTCAAGAGCCTGTATACGCTGACCACATTGATATGTTAGCTGCTGGCTATGATGTAGGTGATGCTGACTACGCAAATCTGTCTGAGTTTCGTCCTAAGGATACTGACTACGCAAATCTGTCTGAGTTTGATAATCAGTCCAGCCTAAGTGGTGCCAATAAGACAGGAGCCGAGGAGGCCCATATCTACGACAACGTCCATGATCCAAGTACTGAAGGGGTTGAGACAAATAAGACAGGAGCCGAGGAGGCCCATATCTACGACAACGTCTATGATCCAAGTACTGAAGGGGTTGAGACAAATAAGACAGGAGCCGAAGAGGCCTATATCTACGACAACGTCTATGATCCAAGTACTGAAGGGGTTGAGACAAATAAGACAGGAGCCGAGGAGGCCCATATCTACGACAGCCTCTATGATCTAAGTACTGAAGGGGTTGAGACACAAGAGCCGCCAGCGTCATCTAATCAGAAGCCGAAACTGGCACCTAAGCCGAAGCTGGATAAGTCTACTAGATAAGTTTATTATCTGGTATGCCGCAAATCCAATCTAAGCCAAAGCAGCATAGCTAGAGAAGAAAAGGTATCCGCTCTTTGTGAGACAGGCTTTGTCATTTGGTAGAAGGCAGACTCCCCTTATATGAGGTATATGACGCTGTTATAAGGATGTGCGGCAGAAGGCTCCATTCTGGAGATGATCTATTGGCCTACGTGATATGTAGAGATTGAGGGATAATCAGCACCCCTTAAGTTTATTGCTTCACCACAATACTTGTTATTCCTGACCCTGGGTTTGAGCATGCAGAATTTTCGAGCAGCCTCGATGGTCATACATTTCATTCCTCATCTAGCCTCTGTTTTACAGATATACTCCAGGGCTGTGCTCTATGAGACACATGGCCGTTGGATTGTATCGTAACAGAGCGGAACGCGAAGATGCTAAACAAAACTGTACGGAAAATTAAATCTTCTTTACAGAGGATAGTTATGGATAGGAGTGATTAGGAGGTAGATATGGTTAATCCTGGAAAAGGTCCATCAGATAATTTTAAACGTGCTTTTCTTTCAGAGTTATCTAAAGCTGTGAAAGAAAAAGCCCCTAATACTGAAACTAGCTCCGAAAGCACTAGTAATAGGTCCAGTGTTGATTCATCTCACGGTGCCACAGGAGGGTCTAGCTCTGTCCATGCGATAAGGACAAGCCAAGACTTGGCAAGAAATACTCCCAAAGCCAAGGGCTCCTCTGTTGTTTGGTATGGCGCTGCCGAGGTGTTGAGTAGTACAAAAGATCGCCCAGTATCGACCGAATCTTACTCACTCCCCTTAGATGCCCTCCCATCAGGTCACGTCGAGCAAGCGCCTGACCTAGATATCTACGACGTACCGTGGGATTCCTCCATTTTAGATGCCCTCCACTCAGGTCACGTCGAGCAAGCGCCTGACCTAGATATCTACGACAGACCGTGGAATTCCTCCATTTTAGATGCCATCCACTCAGGTCACGTCGAGCAAGCGCCTGACCTAGATATCTACGACAGACCGTGGGAGCCCTCCATTAGTAGAGAAATTATCATGGAGGATAAGGATGGGGAGCAAGAAGAGCAAGTGATCGCTAGCTTGCAAAAAACATCTGATCCGAGTGACAAAGCGGCGGAAAAGCAAGGCTGGGCGAAGCGAGCACAGCCACCTATACCAGAAGGGGCATCTGGGCCTACAGTGACCATTATGACGAGTGACCAAGCGGCGGAAAAGCAACCAGTAGGAGGATCTGACGGAGTGGCTTCTGCCCAGCCAGAAAAAACAGATGCACCTCCAGCGCAGTCAGGAGTGATATATGGCGCTGTCAGAGTCGACGAGGATGGCAGACTTCGTTTAACAGAGGAGCTGCCAGTAAAAGAATCTGATGGATCGGCTTCTGATGTTGAGGGTGCAGTCGGTGGGTCTGAAGATCCAACTGCAGCGCTGTACACTAAAGTGAATAAGAACAGAACCACTTCCAATCTTACTAGGCAAGCGGCTTCCGGGGACAGGCCGTTCCGACGTGTGTCGGAGAGCCCAAATGAGTCGGGCTACTCCAGCCTGCGTGAGTTGGGCCGCGTTAGAAGAGTGATTGAGCATGACTCGGGATACGAGGGTGTTGAACATGGCTCGGGATACGAGGGTGTGGGTGATGATACGAACCAGGCCCAAATGCCTAGCGAGGCTCCACCGTTGCCACCCAGGGAAACCAGCCCTGACAGCAGTCCTACCGGTTTGGCAAGATTTGGGGGGTTAAAGCTGTTCAAAAGAAGGGCTAAACCTGAAAAAACTTCTGTCGATAGGGTAAAAGATGAGGCTTCCAAGCAGCCACCCATGGCTCATATCAGGAAAAAACAACCCAAGAAGCCGGATACACAGGCACACCAAGCACCGACTTCGTCGGCCAGTAAGGAGACAAGTGCGGCTATCGCTGCGAGGCGGGCTCGCCCCTTACCCCCGCTCCCACCTGCTGAGTCGAGCAGCAGGTCGGCTAGCCCATCACCCTTGCCATCAAGGCCGTCTACGCCGTCAGATAAGGAGTGACTTTTATAGGGTTTGCCCCGTGCCGTCCAGTTGGTAAATCTTCTTATACGGCAAGTCTGGTTAGGAGTGCTGGTACAGAGTATGTACCAGCACTTGTTGGATAGGTTGGGTAAGTTTTCTTACACGGTAAGTCTGGTTATGAGTACTTGTATAGAGCATGTACCAACACCGTTGGAAAGGTTGGTAAGTCTTCTTACACGGCAAGTCTGGTTATGAGTACTTGTATAGAGCATGTACCAACACCGTTGGAAAGGTTGATAAGTCTTCTTACACGGCAAGTCTGGTTATGAGTACTTGTATAGAGCATGTACCAACACCGTTGGAAAGGTTGATAAGTCTTCTTACACGGCAAGTCTGGTTAGAAATGCTGGTACAAAGTATGTACCAACACTGTCGGAAAGGTTGATAAGTCTTCTTATACGGCAAGTCTGGTTAGAAATGCTGGTACAGAGTATGTACCAACACTGTCGGAAAGGTGGTTAAGTTCTACGTCCGCTCGCGATCGAAGATGGGGAATTCCTTAGTACCTTCTTTTGCGAAACAAGCCTTATGTGCGAAGGATATACTGTTTAGTAGGCTGCTTAGGTGAGGTATATTTCTTTACGGATACAAGTTGGTCGAAGTGGTCGAAGTTGAACTACTTAAGACTCCAAGCAGATGAATGGAAAATACAAGCGATGCACAGAAACATAACTCAAACAAGAATTCTAAGAAATATCAGAGTCCCTCAAAGAGCCCCTCAAAGCGAAAGTAAAGGGCATCCCAGCGACACTACAAGTCAAGTTGGGACTACTGCGACAAATCGCCTCATTGGAGAAAAGTCGATATCTAGTAAATACAACGGCGACGAGCCTGGTGAGAGCCAAATCCAGGACACTGGTGACGGTTCTGAAAGTCTTCATGGCTCTCGCTTCTCACCTTCATTTCGTCCTTCGTCTGAATTGTCAGCACTTGTTGAAGTAGATGAGCCTAGTGAGGAGAGTCAAGTCCAAAGCACTGGTGACACTCCTAGAAGGTCCCACGGCTTTCATTCCTCACGTTCATTACATACTGCTGGCAGTTCTAGAGGTTTTCGTAGCTTTCGCTCTTCACGTCTATTCCGTTATTCTCCTGGACTGTCGACAATTGTTGAAGGTGATGAAACTAGTGAGACATAACACCGGTCTAGGAGAGTCTAGGAGAAGGAAATAAGATCTAAACTAGTTATAATTGTACCAACACTCTCGGAAAGGGAACTATGCTCTACGATGGCGATGACTGGTGCAATTGCTATCCCTTCGTCGTATGTGAAGTATGCAGAGACTTTAAACAGCCCAAAACGTCTTAATAGTGGTAAAGCTCAGTGGTAAAGCTCATTTGTTCTCCAATATTAATAGCTACTTTCCCACCAGATCAAGAGAGTTTAATTTTGTACTCTGCTTTCCCACCAGATCAAGAGAGTTTAATTTTGTACTCTGCATGACACCTCATTTCTCAACTGTGTTGTGTTTTATTGTAATGCTATAAATACAACAAGATGGAAACATAAGACGCTGATCAGGGAAATACAGATATCTCCTTCCCATACAAGACATGCTGCTCTGTAGTTTTAAGGATGTCACTCTTCCTGGAACAAGCTTCATTGATTGAGAACTTATACGAATACACAAAGAGACCCTATACAGAAGGGGTATATAAGCTAGATCTCCTGAGGATACAGTTTATTCTAGGCCTAACTAATTTACACTCCAAGTAACTTTCCGAGGAATGAGACTAGCAATCTGACTGTCTAGAACACTAGTTACTGCGTTAGAACAGGGACTGTAATACCAGTCTAGAATAATAACTAAGCGCAACGATTTAGTTGATCGAAGTCTAGGAAGCCGTACTCACCCAACATCCAGTTGATCGAAGATTAGGAATTCGCACGCAATTTCGCGCAATGCTCTCCTAGGTGCTCGGAAGTTTAAACCAAGTCTTAACGATCTAAACTGCACTCATTACACAGTACTAATGGGCGACTTTCGCGTCTAGTTTCAACCTATACTGTTCTGCATCCAGCCTTAAGAGGTGCTTTGCTGTATTTAGTATGAATAAATGCCCTTTTATTCTGTAGATATAGTTTGGTATTGTGCGCTGCAGCGCAGCAAATTAATCAATAAGGTGGTATTTTCTGTAAATACATAAGAACAAAACCAGTATAGGATTAAAACCGAAATTTCTAAGCATGGTTGTATAGAGCAGTCTATCCTAGACAAAAATAGGCCGTCCTGTGTAAGACTTTTTGCGTTGGAATGACACTAAAACCCTGGTCACAAAGGCCAAGCCTACCCCCTCTAGTCAAGCTAATGTTGAAGAGAATGGATGCACTTTCCTATCCTCATCAGCACCGAGAGCTTCACATGAGACTGACAGAGAACTCAGCACACACAATGACCCTATCAAATCGCTTTGACTCGCTTCGACAAGATAAATCTCCTGATGAGACCGGTCACTCGAAGTCTAAGTAATTTACAGCCCAAGCAAATGAAGGAAAAGTACAAATGATCAACCCCACAAATATACCCATAAGACAAGAGAGGCTCCGCTCCTTAAGTACAAGCAGCTGCGAAAGTCTCGCCAGTACCGCAACAGGCAACACAGTAATTATAAGCAGTAACGCCCTCAAAGACCGCGCAGCAAGTACAGGACATATGCGGAATAGAAAAAGCGCCGCCAGTTATATAGCTGAAAGAGAAATAAGAGCTACAGAAATAAGAGCTAGAAGTATACAGACACCTCACGGATTGCAAGAGAGGCTAACGGAAGCCGTCCCCACACAGACTCCTCGTGAATCGCAAGCGTCTCAAGCAGAGATAAACCATTTCACAGGAGCTCCAGAAGGGGAGCAGAATGCTTCCAGTCTCAGCAGTATCCCATCATCCTTGTTACAAACAGAAACGTCTGATAGGCCTGAGGAGGGATTATCAGTGCTCTCATCAGCCACTAAGGAGGAGTTGCTTGAATTAGCCGCGAAGCCCGTCGTCTCGGTAGAAAAGGAACTTAAGGCTGAACTGTTTGAAAAAGTGTCTGAAGTGTCTGAACAGTGGAGTAATTTACAGCACAAGGCCGATACCATATTTCTCGATCGAATAAAAAGCGAGCTTGATAAAGAGATCCTGCGTACTAAGAAATTGGAGATTCGTCAGACCGATCTAGAGAAGCCGTTGGAAGATGTCATCATATCTTCCGATCTCGATCGAATAAAAAGCGAGCTTGATAAAGAGATCCTGCGTACTAAGAAATTGGAGATTCGTCGGACCGATCTAGAGAAGAAGTTGGAAGATGCCCGCGCTTGGTATGATTCTAATATTAAAAAGCTGCCATTCCTGGACATCCCTAGCGAAGTCCCTCAAGAAGAGAAGGACGAGCTCGTTCTCATGCTAAGAGAAATACTTGACTCTCCCTTCTTTGATAAGAGCGAAGCCGAGAAGGCAAAAGAGGCCTCCTCTCCCTTTGCTGAGCTCCGCTTTGACCAGGAAGTTCCCTCCAGGAGGCCTGAAGGAGTTGTGCAAAAAATAAACGATTGGCTGCAGTTTGATCGCGCCTGTGTGCAGTTTGATCTCGACTGTGACAAGCTGCAACAGCAACTGCGCGACGTCTCCGAACTATATAAGGCAAAAGCCTTTTTGGCTGATAAGAGTAAAAGAGACCTCAATGTGTTGAAAGAGAGAACTTCCGACCTAGATGACCTGTCGCATTTGGGAGATGATCATCTGCGTACCCTTCCCACTAGTTCCAGGACTCTCCCAGAAACGAAAGGGCGAGACGAGACCCGAACAACTGTGCCGCAGTCTAAGGGTAAGAGAGGCAAGTTTTTGGGTAGGCTCAGAAGTCTAGTGTCTTGTTTCGGTACTCCTACTAAAAAAGATAAATTGAAGCCATCCGCGGGATCTAACCCCTCCGTCGGGCGTCATTCTCAGAATGCCAGTAACACAGGTGTACACCAGGTTGATGAACACTCTTCGGTTTCTAGCAGTGAATACAGCCTTCGGTTTCTACCTTTGACTGCGAGGATGGCAGGTGTACACCAGCTTGATGTACACTCTTCGGTTTCTAGCTTGGACTCTGAGGATAGTATGAACCCTAGTGAATACAGCCTTCGGTTTCTACCTTTGCATGCGAGGATAGCAGGTGTACACCAGCTTGATGTACAGTCTTCGGTTTCTAGCTTGGACTCTGAGGATAGTATGAACCCTAGTGAATACAGCCTTCGGTTTCTACCTTTGAATGCGAGGATAGCAGATGTACACCAGGTTGATGTACAGTCTTCGGTTTCTAGCTTTGACTCCTCTGAGGCTAGTATGAACGAGTTCCTTAGTAAACACGGCAGCTCCACTAGTCTAAACGATAGTGCTACTAGAAGTGAATCCAGCAGCTCCACTAGTCTAAACGATAGTGCTACTAGATTGGATCATGTCTTCTCAAACATCTTCCGCCGGCAGCCATCTTCCGCCGGAAGCCAGAAGCGACTATCTAGTGCTGGGAGTAGTCCGCAAATATCTTCCGCTGGGAGCCAAACGCAACTTAAGAAATCGTGGTGACCTGTAAGTAAGCATAAAAATGTACTCTCTTGCGGATAAACCTTAAAAGCCCTCTAATCCTGGTGATAGAACAGGTGTCGAGGAGCCAGTAGAGAAAGATCCGCAAGATCACCTATACTGATCACCTATACTAAAGTCAGAAAATGTCTATGGCCGGCTGAGAATCTTCCTAGGCCGGCCAAGATGTTTTAATGACCAATAGAAGCCTTTATATACCGTAAGAGAAAAAAACTACCTCCAATCAAATGAGGGTCAAATGAGGGGCAAGGCAATGAGCGGGTCATCTTCTCCTCTAGGCAGATACTGACATTACAGTCGCTGAACAAAAAAGGAAAGGTAATAGTCAAAAAAACAGGGACTTATACATCCCTCGAAGATGAAAGAAAATTAATACTGTTTCACCAATATATCTTCACTAAGTAAATAGTTCCCCAGACTAAATTGATAAGTGGTCGAGAAGCAAAATCTGGACAACACACCTGTTTGAATTTTAACTAATTTAGGTGCCGTCAAGAGAAAGTGAGGTAGATATATGGGTATAAGTAGGACTGTTCGTAGAGGTCTTTCGAGTGCATTTAATGCCATAAGCAGGAGCAAATCTAGCGCTGCGAGGCGATCGCCTCACAATGCCGCTGAGGAGAAGGAAAGTCGTAATCCTTTGACAAGACTCGCGAATAGGTTTGCAAGTAAGTCTCATCTCAACAAGGGGAAGGGGAGCGAAGACTTGTCGCGACATGAAGCAAGTTCCCGTTCTATTTCACATGATACTTCTGCTAAAGCTACGGAGAAGACCGATGCTAAATCTAGCGAGAAACCTAAGAAGCAAAAAGTGACTTTCGATGAAGAGGTAACTGTTACTTATACGCCTGGCGTCCTTCGCAATATTAAGCGTAATGGATCCTCCGTCTCTGTATTCATTACAAATAAATCTGATCCAGCTCAGCCTTTTCCCCCAGATTCAACTGATGAAGCACTTGGGACCTCCGTGGAAGCACTGGAATCAAATGTACTACCGATGGGCTCCAATATGGCGCGACTAAGACATGCCGATAGCATCAGTGATGTTGGTAAGAATGTTGCTAAGAAGGCCAAGACACAAAATCCTAAAGAGGTGATTAGTTCTTCTGAAGAACTGGTTGCGAATGAGGATGAATCTTCAGAACTGGTTGCGAGTGAGGATGAGTCTTCCGCGCTATAAAGAGAGACTGAGAAAAACTGGTTTTCCTATCTCCAGAGCAAATTAATACTTCTTCACTTTCACTAATACTTCTTCATTAATAAATAGTCCTCTACAACTAGACTTACGAAGTGGAGTGCCCAGCGAAAAAGTCAACTTCGGGCGCTCCATGTTAGATGACTTATCGATATTAAATTATTTAGGGTTAAACCAAAGAAATAGGTAAGTGAGTGGGATGAAGAGGATTTTTGGTCAGCGTACATCTGGTGCGCCTAAAACTAACAGGTTTACGAGTACAGAGAGAAAGACAGTTAGCGAAAAGGATGCTTGGGCTTCTGTGCTTCGACCCGCACCTAAAGGTAGTGAGCTTAACACTTCTCTTAATTCACCTAGTGCAACATTTATCAAGACATCCTTGTTGAAGTACATCAATCCAAGGAGAATTACTTATGCTTCGGGTCGTCGTTCCTCTTTAAAAGATGCAAAAGATCTGTCCTCAACAAAGCGAGATAATACCATTAGTGATCAGATAGAGCATGATTATTTCATAATCCCTAGTAGAGAAGATTCTACTGATCCTGAACTAACAAGCTTCAAGAAACAGACTCTATCTCCCCTTAGAGATTCCGGAACAAAGCTAGCATCAAGGCCAGCCACGCCGCCGAAACCTGGACACTCCACAAAAGTTGAAAGAAACATACCATCGAGGCCAGGTCCACCCACGCCGCCGAAACCTGGACACTCCACAAAAGTTAAAAGAAACATACCATCGAGGCCAGCTCCACCAAGGCCTGACGGCAAACCCTAAGGATCTCAAGTATAGGAATGATCTGAAAAGGCCTGGCCTCAGCGCCAAACACAAAAGGCGTCAAGATCCGAAAGCATTACTAGTGTTTTCAGGCATCAGACGTCGAATGTGTTGAGGAGAAACCCATTTGCAAAAAGAAGGCAAAATGCTTTCTTTTTATGAGCCTGGTCTGGAGAGGGCAGCCTGAAGGCGGGATATAACACTATTAATGTAAAAGGTAAATTATCTTTCAGTCGTTACATATAACATGTATGCTGCCGAGTGCTGAGAAAAGAGGTAGCAGAATCAGGAGCTATGTCTGTGATCTGTCTACCCAATCGATTTTATGGAGGTAGATAGATAAAATGCGATCAAGCGACAAAAGCACCAAACCACTTACAGGAAGCTCAACCAGATACACAACTCTCACTGATAGCCCAGACAGATCAAATGTCGGTTCTCTAGACGTACCAAGAACAGGCACAACTGCCTCTAGCATCAGAAGAAGCGACAGGTTAACTCAAGATGCGAAATCCTCTACTCCAGGTGGGTCTTCTTTTGAATCTGGTGCCAGCATTTTCTGTATAACTGCAGGTGATGGCGGCTATAACAATGAAGCTTTTCTCGGCGATACGAGTAATCCCAATGCATTTGATGAAAATATGTCTGGCCTAGATTGTGAGGTTCTAGTTGACAGCCTTAGTCAGGATGATGCTGAGATTTCATCTGATAAACCAGTGACCGGGAAGTCTCATCACGCAAGCAAAATTCATAAGAAGATCCTGACGGCGTTGCATTGGAGCTCTAGACAGGCTGATGGACTCATAGCGCACAAAGATGACACTGAAGATGACGCTGCTAATAAACTGGCATTATTCTTCAAAATGATGAAGATGAATGGAATAGATGAGAAACGGCAAGCTAACTTACTAGGTAGTAGCAAGGTTCAGTCCTTACGCCCTCCTTTCAATAACTTCCTTGAAGGCCTTAAATCCACTCTATACAACACTGGTTTGACGAAAGAATCTGATGAACTGCTCAGTCTATCGCGATCGGCAAAACGCCTCTCAGATGCTATCTATGACACTTATGCTTATGATGGAAAGCCTTTATCAAATGATATAGTTTATACAGTGGGACTGAACCTACAAAATGCGCACTATGACATACAGAGGCTCAGGGATTCACAACCAGACCAGCAGTGTCTTATAAGCTGAGCTAAAGGCTATTTCAGATACTCATAGTTGCCTTGCGTTTATCGGAGATAACCTAGTCTGCTTTATGGAGGTAGATAGATAAAATGCGATCAAGCGACAAAAGCACCAAACCACTTACAGGAAGCTCAACCAGATCCACGACTGTCACTGATAGCTCAGACAGATCAAATGTCGGTTCTCTAGACCTACCAAGAACAGGCACAACTGCTGTCGGTTCTCTAGACCTACCAAGAACAGGCACAACTGCCTCTAGCATCAGAAGAAGCGACAGGTTAACTCAAGATGCGAAATCCTCTACTCCAGGTGGGTCTTCTGTTGAATCTGGTGCTGGCATTTTCTATGTAACTGCAGGTGATGGCGCCTATAACAATGAAGCTTTTCTCAGCGATACGAGTAATCCCAATGCATTTGATGAAAATATGTCTGGCCTAGATTTTGAGGTTCCAGTTGACAGCCTTAGTCAGGATGATGATGCTGTCAGTAAAGCTGGGATTTCATCTGATAATGTTGGCGGGGCAGCTGGTGTGACTTATGATAAACCAGTAACCGGGAAGTCTCATCACGCACGCAAAATTCATATGAAGATCCTGAAGGCGTTGAATTGGAGCACTGGACAGGCTGATGAACTCATAGCGCACAAAGATGACACTGAAGATGACGCTGCTAATAAACTGGCATTATTCTTCAAAATGGTGAGGATGAAGGAAATAGATGAGAAACGGCAAGCTAACTTACTAAGTAGTAGCAAGGTTCAGTCCTTACGCCCTGATTTCAATAACTTCCTTGAATGCCTTAAATCCACTCTATACAACACTGGTTTGACGAAAGAATCTGATGAACTGCTCCGTCTATCGCAATCGGCAGAATGCCTCTCACGTGCTATCTATGACACTTATGCTTCTGATAAAGCTCTACATGATATAGTTTATACAGTGGGACTGCATCTACAAAATGCGCACGATGAAATAAAGATGCTCACGGATTCACAACCAGACCAGCAGTGTCTTATAAGCTGAGCTAAAGGCTATTTCAGATACTCATAGTTGCCTTGCGTTTATCGGAGATGACCTAATCTGCTGAAAGGGTTTTTCTCTGAGTGCTGCCCTGTTGGATGATCATGCCTTGCTCTGTTAGCACGATCGGGCTAAAGGCGTCCCTGATCTCTTTTCCAGCTCTCTTACATCCAAGATTCCTGAGCTTTGCGAGTTATACCCGATTCTCCTTGTGTGATGCTGAAACCGATTAAGTCTGCAAAAACTCACTGGACTTGAGAGGAAAATAAATTGGATCTAGGATGTGGGGTCAATGGATTAGAGGTTTAGTCTCAATTCCTGTCATTAGAGCGATGGAGATAAAGAGGATGCAATCCACCAGAGCGGCGCTGCAGAATTTCCGCAATCGACTAACCGGACAAGTTGCCGTTCCTAAGGTTAATGTGTACGTGTCCATTCCAAAAAGAACATCAGCCCTTAGAACCGGTGCTGAGTTGGCAAGTAATATACAACGACGAGGTGCAGCATCTCCTACTTTCTCCCAAGCGGACGCATTGGACCATTCCAATCCTGGTGCCACCGCCAGATCAGAAGATAGAGGACGCTCTAGAGGATGCTCATCTTCCAATCGATACGATGATGTTTATGATGAGATACCCGACGACTGGGATGCGAGTAGCGGGCAATCAGAAACAGAAGCACTACCGGTTCCTCCTAGACAGCCTTTACAAGGTGCTGGACGATATGATGTCTCTGGCCGGGAACCTCTCGAACCACCACTACCTCCGATCCCTCCTAGACACCCTATCGAAATAGTCAGCCGATATTTTGCACCTGGACAGCGTCCTCCTGCGCTGCCGCCAGCTCCACCGCTGCCTCCTAGACCCCGAGTCGCAGGAGTTGGACGAGATCCTGCTGTTGAGCAGGGAACTCCGTCAGGTTCCTCTAGACAGCACGCATCACGCAGCGGAAGAAGTCATGCTGTTGAGCAGGAGGCTCCGTTAGCTTTCTTCAGACGTCTGTTCTCGCATAGCGCAAGAA
>Ga0209568_1000078_pt1 | contig 33928 bp, 32 predicted proteins | sample WorMetOlspDAHAB2_FD_187406 | JGI IMG/M metagenome (GOLD analysis project Ga0209568, IMG submission 187406) | Marine gutless worms symbiont microbial communities from Max Planck institute for Marine Microbiology, Germany - Olavius sp. DAHAB.2... ...
CGGTGCCATCGCCTATCGCTTCAGTCGGCGCTTTGATCTGCGCGCGCTGCCCAACCGACTCTTGGTGGCTGCGGTGGCCTGTGGCCCACGCCCGGAAGGCTGGATTCGGATGGCTGAATCTCATTGTTAATCAGGAACCCTCATAGCGTGGATCGAAGGATTTTTAACTTCAATAGTGGCTGCATACTACGGTGTCTCAGCTTGGCGTCCCGCAAGTTAAGACTTGTAGGTCGGATTAGGCGCGCCTTTCGATGGTGAGGGATGCAAACATCTTCGAACGCGCGCCGTAACCCGACATTCGATCTGCGCGCCGGCTTGCTCAGTAAAGGACGCGGATTCAAACCAAGCCGGCTGCCTACAGCGGCATCCTCTACGGATCCGGGATACCGCTTACAATTTTTATTTAAGAAAAATAATCCTGTGAACCCTGTCCTATTAGCGGTTGGCGCGACGACTATATCAACAGCCCTTAGTCGTGGTAGAGATCCATGGTTTGCCGGCCGCGGACGGCCCTGGCGATAGCTTGAGAGGTAACGCAACATGCTTAATGGCGAGATCGCACTGGTAACGGGTGCATCCCGGGGGATCGGGCGGGCGATTGCGCTGGCCCTGGGTGAGGCGGGGGCGAGCGTGGCCGGTACCGCCACCACCGAAGAGGGGGCGGCCCGGATCGACCGGACCCTGCGGGAGCAGGGATATCGGGGCCTGGGCCTGGCGCTGAACGTCACCGATCAGACCTCGATCGATGCCGCCCTGAAGCATTTGAGCGACAGCCTGGGTACCCCGACCATCCTGGTCAACAACGCAGGTATCACCCGCGACAATCTGCTCATGCGGATGAAGGATGCGGAGTGGGCCGAGGTGATCGATACCAACCTGAGCTCGGTCTATCGTCTGAGCAAGGCCTGTCTGCGCAGCATGATGAAGGCGCGCAAAGGGCGGATCATCAATATCACCTCGGGAGTCGGCGCAATGGGGAACAGCGGACAGACCAACTATGCCGCTACCAAGGCCGGTATGATGGGCTTTACCAAGTCCCTGGCGCGCGAGGTCGGGTCCCGGGGCATCACCGTCAACTGCGTGGCGCCCGGATTCATCGACACGGACATGACGCGGGGGCTGGACGCATCCCAACGCGAGCGCCTACAGGCCGAGATACCCCTGGGCCGCTTCGGCAAGCCGGAGGAAATCGCCGCGATCGTGGCTTTTCTCACCTCCGAGCAGGCCGGCTACATCACCGGCGAGACCATCCACGCCAACGGCGGTATCTACATGAGCTGAGCCTTGCGCGGGCGGTCGCGTGAGACTAGGGGGCGTTCACAATTGAGTCATGTAGGTCGGGTTAGGCGCGTGCTTCGACATGTTCGGTTGGGCCACAAGATTCGGGTGCGCCTAACCCGACCTACAAGACTGAACCTTGTGCGGGCGGTCGCGTGAGACTAGGTGGTGTTGACATTCACAGCCGACTGCTTGAATCACCCTCTCCCCAACCCCTCTCCCTCCAGGGAGAGGGGCTTTTGGGGAGTCGGCTCTCATCTTGGATCTGTGACATGTTGCGGGCGTTTAAACACGTGAAAACAGTCGGTTATCGTTAAATGTCAACACCACCTAGTGCCCCATTTCATCCCATTTTGCACGTGTAGGGAACGGCCTCCGTGCCGTTCCGCAAACTGTTCGGAACGCCACAGAGGGCTCTACAGCAAAATCAAGCGAAATGAGGTACTAGAGAAACAGACCGAATCTGGACAGTCGAGGGCAGCCGCGCGCCTTTCATCCCGGACCGATTGTGAATAGAATACCGCGTGCCCTGGGGTCAGGGCCATCCATCTGAGCTTGGAGGAAAGAAAACACAATGAGCAGCGTCGAAGAACGAGTGAAGAAAATCGTGGTCGAGCAGCTGGGGGTCAAAGAAGACGAGGTCGTTCCCGAGGCCTCCTTCGTGGACGACCTGGGCGCCGACTCTCTGGATACCGTCGAGTTAGTGATGGCCCTGGAAGAGGAATTCGAGACGGAGATCCCGGACGAAGATGCCGAAAAGATCACCACCGTCAAGGAAGCGATCGACTACATCAAGGAACATTCCGGCTGAATCCTGTCGCGGGCACGGTAATGCGCCGGGCACCGGCGCACGACCGTTCATATCATCCCTGGGTAGTGGTAAGTTTTTAAATGGCTGGCGTGGACTTGTTCGATCCCCTCTCCCCGGCCCTCTCCCGGGGGGAGAGGGGGTGTAGCCTGTAGCGCGCCCTACCCATTGCCAGAGGCGATGTTTTCATTTATACCTTAACCATTACCAGAAAAATAATCCTGTTAATCTTGTCCTACTAGCGGTTGGCACGACGATTGCCTCAACAGCCCCTAGTACACCGTTTCTTCATATTTTACATGTATCCCGTAGGGTGGGCTGTGCCCACCAATACCGTCCCTGGATGGTAGGCACAGCCCACCCTACGGGCTTGAGAATGAAAAATAAGGCGAAATAGGGTACTAGGGGGTGTTCTCAATTAGGGATAACACGATGATTTTAAAAGAATTTAGATTGCCTGTTTCATCTGGTGAATAATGCAGGGAACGCCCCCTAGCTGTGACAAAGAGGAATCACTAAGAGATTTGGGTAGTGGTTAATGTTTAAATGAGAACATCGCCGATAGCAATATGTTGGGCACGCCACCGGCTGCACCTCCTCTCCCTCCGAGGGTGTCGCAAAAGCCCCTCTCCCGCCGGGAGAGGGGTTGGGGAGAGGGAATCAAAAGAAGCGATCGGGCGTGGTTAATGAACCCCTCTACGCTGACCATTTAAATATTTACCACTACCCAAGAAAGGTTTATCGAGCAAGCGCTAGCGCCTCGTTTGGCAGAAGCCGAAGCCGGCCGCCGGATGGTTTTTTTTACTGACGCAGCACACTTTGTCCATGGCGCATTTTTGGCCGCTATCTGGAGTTTTGTTCGCTTATTCATCCCCACCCCTTCGGGCCGAAAGCGGGTAAATATTTTGGGGGCTCTGAATGCCGTGACGCATGAGTTGGTAACGGTGATTAATGATACGTATATTAACAGGAGCAGTGTGTGCCAATTGTTAACGAAGATTGCCGCTATGAACCTTGTTGTGCCAGTGACCCTAGTGATGGATAATGCTCGTTATCAGCGTTGCAACGTCGTCCGCGAGTTTGCGGAGTCACTTAATATCGAGTTGCTGTTTTTGCCCTCTTATTCGCCTAATCTCAATTTGATAGAGCGGTTTTGGAAATTCGTGAAGAATCAATGCTGATATTCCAAATATTATCCCACTTTCAGTAAATTCAAAAAAGCTATCCTTGAGTGTGTTTATGGCGCAAACGAAGAGCATAAAGAGAAACTCGATTCTTTACTCACATTAAAATTTCAGTCGTTCAAAAAAGTAAATATTATTAATTATTAGAGTATACAAGGAATCTGCCAAACGATGAGGGTCAAAAAGATCGGCAAGTCACCCCGAATGTGACAAAGTAGAATTAGAGTGGTCCCTGTTGGTTGAGGGTATCCAGCGGGTTGTCGGAAAAGGGTGTCACCGCCCTGCCCTCTTCGATCAGGGGTAGTGGTAAATTTTTAAATGGCTGGCGTGGACTTGTTCGATCCCCTCTCCCCGGCCCTCTCCCGGGGGGAGAGGGGGTGTAGCCTGTAGCGCGCCCTACCCATTGCCAGAGGCGATGTTTCCATTTATACCTTAACCATTACCCGATAATCTTTCCTCTCTACATGTCATCGAAGTCCGTGATGAGAAGAAAGCTGTAACAAAAACTAACCGTGCGGGTAACCCTATGACGCACGGAATTCTTTATTTGGCTACGAAGCTAATGGAAGATCCAAACTCTGGATTAAAGTCACCTTGCTATGACAATATATTGGCCCTCATGGAGATACCTGATTAGCAAGAATCTTCAGCCAGACTCGTGGTCTAAGTTCTTGAGGGGCCGATCCCCTTCCTGGGTTTTCTCAAGAAATGGAGTGTGTCATGGCCATGAATCACATTCAGTTTCAGTCTGGGATGTCGCTGTCTGAGTTTTCCCAACAGTTCGGGACGGAGACGCCGCGCGAAGCGGCGTTGGAGCGCGCGCGTTGGCCCGAGGGCTTTCATTGCCCGCGCTGCGGGAGCGCGGGCCACTGCGTGCTGCGTACCCGGGCCCGCAAGACCTTCCAGTGCAACGCCTGCCATCACCAGACCTCGCTGATCGCCGGTACCGTGCTGGAAGGCGCCAAGCTGCCGTTGACGGTCTGGTTTCTGGCAATCTACCTGCTCAGCCAAGCTAAGACCGGGCTCTCGGCGTTGGCCTTGAAGCGCGCGTTGGGGGTCAGCTATCCGACCGCTTGGCTGATTCACCACAAGCTGATGCAAGCCATGGTCGAACGTGATGCCGGCTACCCGTTGCGTGGAACCATCCAAGTTGACGATGCCTACCTTGGCGGTGAACGCACCGATGGCACGGTTGGGCGCGGCTCGGAGAATAAGGCGCCCTTCGTCGCGGCCGTATCCCTTGATGAGAACGGCCATCCGCTGCGGGCTAAGCTGGTTCCCGCGCCGAGCTTCTCCCGCGAGGCCATCACCGACGGGGCGGGTTCTGAACTGAGCCCCCAAAGTATCGTCTGGTCCGATGGCTTGGCCTGTTTTGCGGGCGTTACCGATGCCGGCTGTGAACATCGGCCCACCGTCGTGGGCGGACGCAAACCCAAGGAGTTGCCCCAATTTCACTGGGTAAACACGGTCCTGGGAAACGTCAAAACCAGCCTCAGCGGGGCCTATCATGCCTTTGACTTCGGTCAGTACGCCGCACGTTACCTCGGTGCCATCGCCTATCGCTTCAGTCGGCGCTTTGATCTGCGCGCGCTGCCCAACCGACTCTTGGTGGCTGCGGTGGCCTGTGGCCCACGCCCGGAAGGCTGGATTCGGATGGCTGAATCTCATTGCTAATCAGGAATTGTTTTGGAAAATCCCGTCTTTATTTACCTTGATACCAATGCCTATGCACGTCCATTTGACGATCAAACACAGTCACGAATTCAGGAAGAAGCGGATGCATTGTTGGTCATTATTGAAGCCATTAAGGCAGGAATGCTCCTGTTGTTAAGCTCAGATATTCTCTTATTCGATGTACATAACATCCTTGATGAAGAGAAACAAACAAAGGTGTCACAATATCTGACGCTTTGTACCTGCCACATCGAACAATCAGACGAGGTGATTCGGCTTGGGAAACAGATTCGGTAATGGTTAAGGTTTAAATGTAACCATCGCCGCTCGCAGTAAGTTTGGCGCACTATAGGCTACACCCCCTCTCCCCCCGGGAGAGGGCCGGGGAGAGGGGGTCAAAGAAAAGTCTATGCTAGCCATTTAAAAATTCACCACTACCCGATTTTTAACTGAACTAAACTCTATCAGTAAAGAAGAGTAAAGAAGAGTTTATTAAAAATGAACTTGGTAGTCCTGAGAAAAAACAAAAATTAGGTGAAAAGTTAGTAGAAGTTCTGGACTAGGCAAAAAACGAAGATAGTGCAGCATATCTTGGAAGAACCTTTAAGCTTTATATTGCTGGCGACATCGAACTATACAGTTTCGAAATATATGTACATGTGATCGAAAACTGGTAATGGTTAAGGTTTAAATGGAACCATTGCCACTGGCAGTGGGTTTGGCGCTCTAATAGGCTATACTCCCTCTTCCTCCGGGAGAGGGCCGGGGAGAGGGGATCAAAACAAGTCCACGCAAACCATTTAAAAACTTACCACTACCCGAAAACTGGTAGTGGTAAGTTTATAAGTGATTAGCGTTGAAAAGATTCATTTCGATCCCCTCTCCCCAGCCCTCTCCCGGAGGAAGAGGGGGCGCTCTTGGCATGCCCAACATACTGCTATTGGCTATGTTAACACTTATAAATTAACCAACACCGGCAAATCAACTTGGACACAATACTCGCTGGTGCTCACATTGCGCCAGTTATTTGCGTCGTCAGGTCTCGATAATGGCACAGGATATACCTAAAGATGGACAGGAGATTCCGAGAAACCATAAGGAGTCTAAGTAGGTCCAATTTCTTTTCTTTCTCAGAGAAGGCGATTGATATTGAAAGGAGAAACAAGTTTGAATGCCAGCCGAATGATTTCGACAACCCCTTATTAGATAAACATACATATACAGGCGTGGGTAGTGGTTAATGTTTAAATGAGAACATCGCCGATAGCAATATGTTGGGCACGCCACCGGCTGCACCTCCTCTCCCTCCGAGGATGTCGCAAAAGCCCCTCTCCCGCCGGGAGAGGGGTTGGGGAGAGGGAATCAAAAGAAGCGATCGGGCGTGGTTAATGAACCCCTCTACGCTGACCATTTAAATATTTACCACTGCCCAAGGCTCTACTTGAGGTATTCTACAATGAGACAAGTGCTCTCTGGTTGTTCTGCAACTATTTCAGAATTAAAGGAAAACCCTACTGCTCTGTTAGATGGGTCTGAAGGGGCTCCTATAGCTATTCTCAATCATAACGTCCCGGCAGCATATTTAATTCCTGCTGACACCTATGAGTGGTTAATAGATAAGCTGGAGGATTCCGAGTTGGCCCAAATAGTAATAGAGAGGGCTGAGGAAAAAAAAGATGCAATAGAAGTGAATATTGATGAGTTATAAAATCAAGTTCCTACCTAGCGCACTGAAAGAATGGAATAAGTTGGCGCCACCTATCCAACAACAATTCAAGAAAAAACTAAGGGAGAGAGCAGAAGTTCCTCATAACCCAGCTAACCGGCTGAGGGGGTTTGAAAACGTATATAAGATCAAATTCCGTTCTTCAGGGTATCGTTTAGTTTATGAAGTTAATGATGATGAAGTTGTGATTTATGTCATAGCCGTAGGTAAAAGAGAGCGTGGGTTGGTTTATACCAAAGCAGAAGAGAGAATAGCATAACAAGGCAAATCCAGCCGACCACTTCGGTCGCTACCGCTCCCTACGTGTCGGCTGATTTGCGGCGATAAGCGGCGCAGGGACGCGCCGCTTATCGGGGAGCTAACCAGCACGTGCACTATAAAACGTATTACCAGCAGGAAAGCACACAGGAACATGCACGGCGGCGCTTTGATATCCCACCGTTTCAGACACCACAACAGGAAATCGCCTGACAACAACGTCCGTGCAACAGGAGACGCGCCGCCTATCAAGACGCTGAACGCAGACAAACATCCATTGCCCCCGTCCATGGGGGCAAGGGATGTTGCTGGTTAGCTCCCCGTTAGTGGTCCTGAGAAAGAAGCGAGACAACATCTTTGCCGACCACGGATTTCCCGCTGCCCGCTGCCCGCTGCCCGCTGCCCGCTGCCCGCTGCCCGCTGCCCCGGACACGAGCACCACCTGAGCGGTCCCTAGTTTGCCGAACACTTTCTGTACAAGTGCGGTGCGTTGCAGGTGTAAGTCTTGCCCGATGGTCGAACGGATTCTACGCAGAACGGGGGCAGTGTGATCCTCAAGGGCACGTAAGATGCGTTGCTCATTCGTACCGAGCGATCCATGGCGGCGTTGCAGCTCCGGCGGCAGCTCGGCACGGCGCAGACTGCGTGCCTCGGACTTGGCAGTGTCCGCAAGGGCGAGGGGGCGTTCCAGGGGGCGTCTGCGACGCCGGGAGCATCAGCCTCGGTTACCGTATAGGCCAGAAGGCTCCTGATCTGGGCCTCGGTCTGCCGGGTGGATGTATGAAGGTCCAGGCTCAGCACATAGAGCAGGCGCAAAAACGGCCAGATGTCGGCCGGCGTGACCGTAGTTTCCTCAAATTCAGCGATGATCTCGCAGAGTTCGCCGCAATACTTGACCGCCTTTTTCGAGATAAAGCCGTTCGTCGCCAGCCGGTGCGCGAATTCCGCACCATCGCGTGCCGCACGGGCGCAATCCAGGAGACCGACGAAGTGTTCGAGGAGGGTATTGGTGCCCCGCCGGGTTACGAGTACCAGGCGGTCATGCTCCGGGGAGAATTGGTCCGAGTTCTTGAAGTCCCTCCAGAAATTCTGAATGGTCTGTTTGCATTTTTCGTCTGTCGCACTGACGGTGAAGGACCGTTTGACCTCACCGGCGAGTTTCCGATTGGCTGCATCAGGACCTTCACAGACAATCAGAAAGTCGTCGGTATGCCAGCCGAGGAGCTCTGTCTGGAAGTGGACCTCCGCTACGCTCGTCTGGATCAGGATCGGCGGAATACCGCGCACGAGCAGCTGTGCCAGCCAGTACACCGCGACGTGCTGCTCGAAGAAGGTGCCGGCTCCACCCGTGGAGGCCGGGCTAGATATGCGCTGTCCGGTCAAGGCAATGACTCCTCATACTCGATCCCTGGAACCAGCCCAGCTTGGCTGATCAGGTTCCGCCTGCCGGTTTCGTAGCGGATTTTCGGGACCAGGGCGGGCGCGTATAAATTTCTTTTTGGTTAACCAGTTATTACCCGCCGTGTCGATTGGGCACGGCCGGGAGCGCCGGCATCCTGCCGGCCCGTAGGTTGGGCAAAGCCGGATCAGGGACAATTCGGCGTGCCCGACATCAACCTTTCGTTGGGCACGGCGCACCGTCCCTGGTGCACCTTTGCCCAACCTACAAGATCATGTTTTTGGGAAGGTTTATACGCGCTCGCCCTGTTTTCGGGGCAGATCTGCACGTCGTGTTCCACTCCCTGTGGTATCTTTGTTCATGGAAAAGGGTGACTCATCAGGCTCATCTGATTCAGGGTTTAACCCACTGACGAAGTTACATTTTCCGGTAGTGGTAAATATTTAAATGGTCAGCGTAGAGGGGTTCATTAACCACGCCCGATCGCTTCTTTTGATTCCCTCTCCCCAACCCCTCTCCCGGCGGGAGAGGGGCTTTTGCGACATCCTCGGAGGGAGAGGAGGTGCAGCCGGTGGCGTGCCCAACATATTGCTATCGGCGATGTTCTCATTTAAACATTAACCACTACCCATTTTCCCTCGTCGAAGTACTTATTCTGCAGGATCTAGTGAAAAAAGTAACTGCTTAGGATACAACATATTGTGCACTGGTAGCCTACAATCACAAGATGTTGTGTTTTCATCGCACAGAAACCCATAAAAATGCTGTATTTTCCAGCTATTATCTACACTGACTGAATCATAAGCCTTTGTTTTTTATACGGATGGGATACCTGAATAGTTACGAAAAAAAAGGCAAGTTCATCACCCTGGAAGGCATCGAAGGGGCGGGCAAGACCACCCAGCTCACCGTCGTCCGACACTGCCTGGAGGAACAGGGTATCGCCGTCCTCATCACCCGGGAGCCCGGTGGATCTCCCGTCGGCGAGCGCATCCGAGAATTGCTGCTCGACCCCGCCGGGCAGGGGATGACAGCCACTACTGAAACGCTGCTCCTGTTCGCCGCCCGGGCCGAGCACATCGCCCACAGGATCCGGCCGGCCCTGGAGCAGGGAACCTGGGTGCTGTGCGACCGTTTCACGGACGCCACCTATGCCTATCAGGGCGGTGGCCGCGGGGTCGCTCCTGAACGTATCGCAGTGCTCGAAGACTACGTCCAGGGTCCCCTGCGTCCCGACCTGACCCTCCTGTTCGACCTGCCGGCGGCCTCAGGGCTCGCGCGGGCCGGCAGACGATCCGAGCCGGATCGCTTCGAGTCCGAGGCGGAACGCTTTTTCGAGGATGTCCGTGCCCGGTATCTGGCGCTCGCCGAGTTGTACCCGCAACGGGTGCGCCTGATCGACGCCGAGGCGCCGGTGGAGCAGGTTTCGGCCCAGGTCCGAAAGCAGATCACGGCCTTTCTCGCCGGAGTCGGCCGATGAGCCCGCGCACCCAGGGCAACCGAAAGATCATTCGTGAAGTAAGGCAACCGGATACCTCGACGCAAGAGGCCGGCTGCGGCAGATTAATCCTGTACGATTGGCGTGGGAAGAGGAGCTGCCATGAGCATCGCCGTTCAAGATGTTGGGCACGGGCCATCCAAAGATGCGGTTCGCTTACCCTGGCACGCGGCCGGTTGGAAGCTGCTCCGGCAGATGCGCACGGCCGGACGCCTGCCCCACGCCCTGCTCGTCACAGGTCCTCCGGGAGTCGGCAAACGCCCCCTGGTTGCGACCCTGTCCCGGTCCCTGCTGTGCGCCCGCCCCGATGAAAGCGGCCTTGCCTGTGGTCACTGCCGTGAATGCGAGCTCCTCGCCGCCGGCACCCACCCGGACTACCTGGAGATCGGCCCGGACCCGGAGAGCAAATCGGACGAGATCCGGGTGGACGCCGTTCGCCGACTGGCCGCATCCGACGCCCTGACCGCGCATCGGGGCGGTCACAAGGTCATCGTCCTGGATCCGGCGCAGAATATGAACCTGAACGCGGCCAACAGCCTGTTAAAAACCCTGGAGGAGCCGTCCCCCGACACCTTCCTGTGCCTCGTCTGTGAGCAGCCGGGGCGGCTGCCCGCCACCATCCGCAGCCGGTGTCAGGAATTGAGAGTCCCGGTCCCACCCGAATCCCAGGCGCTGGAATGGTTGCGTGCGCATACCGACTCCGCAGATGCGGAGACTCTGCTGCGCCTGGCCTATGGCGCTCCCCTGCGGGCGCTCGCCCTGAAGCAGGAGGATAAGCAGCAGGCGGACAGGCTGTCCCAACGGACTCAGGCCTTCGCCGGATTCGTCGCGGTCGCAGGCGGAACCCGAGACCCGGTCGCCGAAGCCGCGGCCTGGAACGAACACGAGCCGGCTGTCGTGCTGGACTGGATGTGCGCTTGGGTCAGTGACCTGCTGCGGCTGGCGAGCGGCCATCCCGCGCCCCGGCTCATCAACCGGGACCAGCTCGGGGAGCTGCGCGATCTGGCCCGGCGGCTCGAACCCAAGGCGGGGCACCTTTATCTGATGCAGCTTATCGAGGCCGGCGCGGAGGGGTACGGCTCGGTCAACAGACTGCTCCTGTACGAGTCGCTGTTGATACGGTGGGCAAGGATTTTTCGGTTGCGCAATCCTGCCGTTAGACCGGAAGGTTAGACGTCCCAGCATCCAGTTTCGCCTGATCTTGCGAATTCATCGCCATGGTGGTAACTCTTCGGATAGTTTATCAGGAGGTCTCCCCATGAGTAAAAAGTACATCGTGCGTCCGACCGAGCCTGAATCGCCGCATCCCCGAGCTGGAAGCTCTTCGCCGCGAGGCAACCGCCTGGGCCAAGCGGCGCAATACCGCGCAGGTCGGCGTGGATTGGCAGCTCACTACCGAGGATGCCCGGATCAAGCTCAAGCGACTCTACCCGCAACATCAAGGGAAATGTACTAGTGCTTCAACATCTTTGTTATGATGAATATGATGCATGATATATTATTGCTCAATTCAATCGAATTTTTGTCATCGAATAAAGCTTAAATCTCCATATCCATCGATTCAAAGTTGATGGGACACTAGGGGCCTGTTTCACCTTAAATATCGGTGGGGAACGCCCTCTGTGGCGTTCCGAACAGCTTGCGGAACGGCACGGAGGCCGTTCCCTGCACGTGCAAAATGGGATGAAATGGGGTGCCAGGTTAACGACTTGGAAATTTACCACTACCCACGTATGACGGGATAGCAGTCGGCGCTCAAAGTCAAGGTGACCCAAGCTCCCACCGGCGGCAGCCGTTCGTGCGCCACGGCGGCGATGAATCCAGGCTCGGGCACACAGTGCCCGATCCGCGGGGCGGCCTGAGCCATCGGCCGGTGACGACCGAGGAGACCGCGACCGTCTGCCTTGACCTCGGCCTCGAGGGCCGTCCAGGCGACATGAAACTGCCGCAGCTGGTCTTCCGGGGTCGCGGCGGCGATTCGAGCCGCCTGCTCGGGGGTGAACATTTTGTTCGCGATGGCGACCATATCCCCACGGTCGCATATCTGCTCGCAGTCGACACCGATCGGCGCGCCCACGGAAAGGGCCACCAGGGCCAGATCGCCGCTGTTCGTCAGGTTGAATTCGAGGCCGGAGGAGGTATCTTCGAGGAACGGCTTTCCCGCCTCCCCGTATTGCAGTCCAATCGCCCTGGGTTCGACGCCGAGGTAAGCGGACAAAACCATACGCAGCCCGGCTCGGGCGCGTACATAGCGTGCGCGGTGGTGGTCGAATCTCAGCTCCGTAGCGCGCTCGGACTCCCGTCGAGACAACAGCGGCCACAACCGCGTAAGTGGCGCACTCCCGTCTCCGGTACGGATCTTCCACAGATGCAGCCCACCTGGGGACAAAGCGGGTGGACGTGCCGGCGAGTACCAGTGGTCGATAGGGGGAATAATGACCTGCAATGCAACGACCTTACATAGAGTAGCTGCCGCAACGGGTTCTTCGGCACGGAAAGGATAGCTGTACGGGCAAAAGATGGAACGAATAAAATCATCCCCGGACCTACCGGATCGATCGCAAAGAACGGATTTCCGGCGGCAACAGGAGGGCGAGCGCGTATAAAATTTTTTAAAATCAATGATTTCAGATGATTGTAAGCGAAATATAATAATACAGATTAAGTATAACTTATTGATTTATTAAGAGCATGCGCTCGCCTTGGCGGCAACAGATTTCCATGGCTGCAAGACCTCTGAGACATTTACAGTGTGTGGACTTGTTCGCGGGAGCCGGCGGCCTGTTCCTTGCGGCGAGAAATGCCGAGATGGAAGTCGTCGCCGCCGTTGAGATCGACAAACACGCCTGCGCTACCTGTCGGCGCAATCTTATGACGAACGGAACCCCGAAGCTTTACGTAGCGGACCTCCGTGCACTTGATCCGACCGAGCTGAAGCAGGCCCACTTCGGAGACGGCAACAGGTGCGATCTGGTACTCGGCGGGCCGCCCTACCAGGGTTTTTCCGTGTACCGCTTCAAGGATGCCGGTGTTTCCGATCCGCGTAACGAGCTGGTTTTCCAGTACCTCCGGTTTGTCGATGTCCTGCGGCCGAAGGCGTTCCTCATGGAGAACGTTCCGGGACTGTGTTGGCCGCGGTACGAGAATCTTCTCAATAATTTTTATGCCCGAGGGCGTTCCTCCGGCTATGAGATACGGGCCCCCGAGATCCTGGATGCAAGGTTTCAGACCTTTCCCGACGATTTCGTGTTCAAGGGCGGACTCATGGCCGCCGGAGCACAGAGCAGCAATGCCGTTCCCGTGCAATCGGGCGAGCGCCTGTTACATACCATCGCCGACGGCCTGTCCGACGCTATCGGGGCATAAGAACGAAGGAATTCCCCATGGTCGAGACAGTCTCCTTTCGCGCGCGGGCACGGACGATCGATCACCTGGGGCGCGAACAGATCGCGGATTGTCCCACGGCCGTCTCGGAGTTGTGGAAGAACGCCTACGACGCCTACGCGCGGACCGTCGCCCTCGATATCCATGACGGTGAGCCGCCTATCACGACCATCACCGACGACGGCCACGGCATGAGCCGGGACGACTTCATCCACCGCTGGCTGGAGGTGGGCACCGCGTCCAAGGCCGAAGACCCGCAAGTACCTGCCGGTGACCGCAACGGGCTGCCTCCTCGTGCCAGGCAGGGACAGAAGGGCATCGGCCGCTTATCCTCGGCTGCCCTCGGTCCCCTGCTGCTCATCGTCTCGAAACGACGTGATGCTCCGTTCGTGGCCGGACTCATCGACTGGCGCCTGTTCGAGAATCCCTTCCTGTATCTGGAGGACATCGAGATCCCGGTCGTCGAGATGGACCTCAAAGAAGATCTGTTCAGCATCCTGCCGGAGCTGTTCGACCGCCTGATGGGTAATCTTTGGGGCACGGGCGAGGACTCGGCACGAGATCGACGCCTGTCCGCAGCCTGACATACCTTCGACGACCTGGAGGCAACCCAGGGTTTGGAGTCGACTCGCGCGGCGATCGAGTCGGTAGTCATCGACACCGCCTTCGAGGAACGGCACTTCCGGGAATGGCGGCTCTGGCGGGGTGAGGCTGACACCGGGACCATCCTCGCCATTTCAGATATCCGGTTCGGTCTCATTGCACAGTTGGATCAGCAAAGCAAGGACGAACCCGAGAGTGCGGTGCAACTTGCTCGGGAGCGGCTGTTTCACACCTTGTCCCAGTTCACCGATCCCTATGTCGGTGAATCGGGGACGGATAAGGGTTACGGCAGCGGAGCCTTCTCCTGCTCGGTCACGGCCTGGGAGGGCTCTCTGCGGCGATCGATTGTCTCGGAGGGGCGGCAGTTCGGACACCGAAATCTGGAGGACCTCGAGCACGTGGTGGCAGGCGAAGTCGACGAGCAGGGAATCTTCCGCGGGCGAATTCGGGCCTTCGGCAGGCAGCTGGAAGGTGAGGTCATGATTCCGCCGTCTTTTCAGGTACCGACCCGATCCAACTCCAGGGTCGGCCCCTTCCACATCCGCATCGGCACCTTCGAACAGCTGCTCCGCAACACCTCGCACAGCGAAGAGGTCTTCAGGAGACTCGAGGAGCGGGCCGAGAGGTATGCGGGTCTGATGATCTATCGCGACGGGCTGCGGGTCATGCCCTACGGTCGGGAGGACAACGACTTCTTCGAGATCGAGAAGCGCCGCTCCCAACATGCCGGGCGGGAATTCTGGTCGATGCGCCGATTGTTCGGGCGGGTTGCCGTCCGGTGCGCGGAAAACCCGAATCTCAAGGACAAGGCGGGCCGCGAGGGTCTGATCGACAACAAGACAGGCAAGGTATTTCGGGATCTGGTGGTCAACATCCTCAGAGAGACGGGCCGCAGATATTTCGGGACCGATTCGGAGAACCGCAGGCGCTATCTACCGGAACAACAAGAAGATTATCAGCGGCGCAAGGCCGAAGAGGCGAGGAACAAGTAGCGCGCGAAGCGACGTTCGGAGTTTCGGTCGAGACTCAAGCGTCTGTCGCCGGAGCTTGCGGATCATCTCAAAGAGACCGAGACACTGGCAGATCGTGTACGGATGTTGGACCTCACGTCCGAGGCGGAAGTCCTGAAACTCCGGGAGCAGACAAACCACCTCAAACAGGAACTCAGGGAATTTGCCCTCGGAGAGGCGCCGCGGAACATGACCAGTTCTTACGAGAAGGCCTACGCGGACTACCGTCACAACCGCCGCCGCTCGGATGATCTGATTACGGACATCGGCAAGACCCTGGAGCGTGCCCTGGCCGAGCTCAACCCCCGTTCGCCGCGGGACATCATCCTTGCCGATCTGAATGCCAATGCCGCCTTTCTGCAGAAACGCCTGCGCAAGTGGAACGCGGACGCCGCGGCCTTGTTGGAGTCCGAACGCCGCCGGCTGGATGCCCTGTACAAGGAGAGAAGCGGCGCCTACCGTAACCGGATGCTCCCGCTTATCGAAGACCTTGCTCACGAGCGATTGTCTTTAAGCGACGCCCTCTCAGTGCTGGAACGCGAGCGGGAAAAACAGGATGTCGAGAATGCGGAGCTGTTCGAGCCCTACATCTCGGCCCTCCAAAGCCTGGCGGCCAGCATCGACCTTGCAACCCTGGCCGGATTCGGCATGGATCAGGCGGAGGAATTGCGGGCCGAGCTCGATCGCCTGCATGCCCTGGCGCAGCTCGGCATCACGGTCGAGATCATCGGCCACGAGATCGAGGGGCTGGAATCTGCCATCACCGCGGCCTTGAAGCGTTTCCCCGAGCCCATGCGCTCTACCGATGCCTACCGTATCGTCAAGGAAAACCACGAGGCATTGCTCGACCGACTGCGCTTCCTCTCGCCCCTGAAGCTCTCCGGGGAAAAGGTCAAGTCAGTACTGAGCGGTCAGAACATCCTCGAATACATCCGCCGTTTCTTCGGCGATTCCCTGTCGCGGGACGGCATCAGATTGGACGCCTCGCCGTCCTTTCGTACGTTCTCCATCTACGATCTGCCGTCACGCATCTATCCCGTCTTCATCAATCTGGTGAACAATGCCGCCTACTGGGTGAGGCAGACCAGCGAGGGAGAAAATCGGATTCTACTCGATGCGTTCGACGATAAGGTCGTGGTCGCGGACGACGGGCCGGGCGTCGAGGAAAATGACCTCAGGCATCTCTTCACCCTGTTCTTTACCCGCAAGATCCGCGGCGGCAGGGGGGTCGGCCTCTATCTGGGCCGGGCCAACCTCGCCGCGGGCGGTCACACCATCGAATATACGACCGACGAACGGTGGAAGCGCCTGCCGGGGGCCAATTTCGTCATCGATTTCAAGGGAGCACACTATGACTGAAACCGCCGTGCCTGCGGAGAAAGGCTACCGCGAGTTCGTCCGTGAGGTCTTCATCGATCCCATACGGGCAGTCACCGTCATCGATGACGAGTTTCCGACCTTGGACGGTCTGCTGGCCGAGAAGCTGAACGATGAGCCTCGCGATGTCGAGATCGAAAACTGTAAGCGTGTGGGTAGTGGTAAGTTTTTAAATGGTTTGCGTGGACTTGTTTTGACCCCCTCTCCCCGGCCCTCTCCCGCCGGGAGAGGGCCGGGGAGAGGGGGTCAAAGAAAAGTCTATGCTAGCCATTTAAAAATTCACCACTACCAGCGTGTGCAGGGCATCCTGGAATTCTGTCGAAGTCAGCCGAGAAACTGGCTCGTGGATATCCATGACGGCGGCAGGCAGGTGGAAGAGATCGAGGTGGCGGAGCACCTGTCACAGTCCGATCTCCTGGTCTTGGACTACCAACTCGACAAAAAGGACAAGAGCGGCGACAGGGCGATCGAAATCCTGCGGAAGCTCGCCGAAAACGATCACTTCAACCTGGTAGTCGTCTATACCTAGGTGGCCTCCGCCGGTGCTCGCGAGTTGGAGAAAATCATCCGAGAAATTGCGGTCGGACTGACATGCGCGGACCCTGGTCTGGAATTACCTCCGAAGGCAATCGAAGCTGTAGAGGCCGGGATCGAGAAGTGGCAGGACGTGGATTCAACCGTCGAGGAAAGGTTGCTCAATGCGGTGGACGAAGGTGTCTATTTGGAGTATCGACGACGGTCCGAAAAGCCGGATGTTGCGGTCCTCAAGGACATTGAAGGTATCCAAGAACTCCTATCGATTCTCAACAGTAAACCTGAAGAAATTCGCCTTCGGGAGAAACGGTTGATCTGTTGGGCATTGAAATCGAGGCAGGATCGGCTGGAGTCTCGTTTTTCCCCGAAGTGCTTCGGTCGGGTCAACTTCAAGCCCGGACCGGTCGGCGGAAACTGGATTCGTACCGACCGAATGTTCGTAACCGTGGTGGGCAAGGATACGGACCCGAGTGATCTGCCGAGATTGGTTCTGAACGCCCTGAGCGACTGGGATCCGGCGCCCCACCGGCTGCTGATGTCGAAGATGCGGGCCGAGCTCGACAAAAAGGGAGTCCCCGTCGAATCGGAGATTCTGAGCGATTCGTTCCTGCAGGCGGGATGGCTCGAAGAATTCCTCGATCCGGATAAATCGACCGGACAGATACATGTCCGCAATGCTGTGCGCCGCCACTGGGAAGCGATCGGCGACAAATTGGAGCATGAGGTCGCCGACTATGCACTCCGGCTGTCAGGGGAAGTTCTCAGGCAGAATACGTTAACCGTCATGCGCCGGTTTTCGAAGCTGGACCCTGAGGCAAACCGCCGAGATATCCTGCTTCACCTCAATTGTCATAATTGCAGCAAACCGGTCGAAGGGACACACTTAACGATCGGACATATCCTCAGGCTGGAGGAGGACGACACCTATAAGCTCTGTCTCTCCCCCGCCTGTGACCTGGTGCCCGGTCAGAAAGGCGCAGCCGGTTTCCACAAACGGCTCGGTGACTGGATGCCTTTCACGGCCGTCTCCCTCTCGAAAGTGCCCGAAGCCGGTTTATCGGAAGCCTTGGGTAAAGCGACTGCCGGTAACCACCTGTTTGTCAAGGTCGACGGCGATCCTGAAATCAAAGTATTCAAGTGCATCCCGAACCTTTCAGAACCCATGTTTGCCGCGAATCGCGGCCGTTTTCCTGATGACGGCACCAGGAAGATGGAGCTCGTTTCGCGCAAGCATCAGTATTTTATAGATAAGCAAAATCCGATTTGCCTCTGTACAGAGGCCCGTAGCCGCAGTATCTTTAGCTTGAGCGGACCACTGATGTTCAGGTCCGCGCTCAACGAAAGATTGGAGGAAACAGATGACCCGGAACAAGCGCTTGGTACTGGCCGGCGCCATTGCCGGCACCACGGCCCTGACCACCTTATCGGCCGAGGCCTTCTTCGGTCCCTTCAATGCAATGCGTGGATGGGGCGGCAGTCCGTGGGGCTGGGACTACCCCTATTACGGATGGGGCCATCCCTACTACGGAGGTTGGGGCTACCCCTATTACAGGGGTTGGGGTCATCCCTATCATGGGGCCTGGGGCTATCCATACTGGGGCGGTATCCCCTATCCCGGCTATCCCGGCTATCCCGCCGTCACCGCACCGGCACCGGCGACCCCCGCGTCCAGCTCCGACAAGTAGTATCCGCTTACTCCCGCGCTGACAGGCGCGGGAGTCCCTTCGCCTTTAGTCCACCCATCCCAACGCCCTGCATATCTCCGGCGACTTCGTCGATCGTCTGGTCCAATGCGTCGAGGTCGTCGGGGTCCGGATCGTCAGGTCCCGGCGCGGCGAACTGGGCCGGGACCTGGTCCTTCCTTTTTATGCTTTTTATGCCCATGCAGCGCCAAATCATTCAGCCGTAGGTCGGGTAAGCCCGCCGGCCCCTCACCTAGCGCCATCGATCAAGCGATCGATGGCGCTAGGTGAGGGGCCGGCGGGCTTACCCGACATCCGCAGTCGCCCCCATCCGATGCCGGGTGCGGGCCGTCCCTGGCCCTTACCCAGCCTACGGGCTATTTGCTGCCAGGATGGCGGCGCTCCCAGCAGTGAGCCCGACAATTCAGGGGGCAGCGCGATCCCGTACCCTACCCTGTAGATTTCAGGGCTACCCTGAACGCTTGTCGCGATTTTCCAATAGGGCAGGATTAACAGGATTTCTTCGTTCAAGAAAAAATCCTGTTAATCCTGAAAATCCTGTTAATCCTGTACCATTGGGAGAAAGCACCAACTACCAGACCCCGAGTCCATGAGCAAGACCCCAACCAGCGTCGACCGCCTCGATGTCGTTCTCCGCTACCACCAGCGGACGAAGCACCACATGGACCGTTACGCGCGCTCGCTGGGATTCATGGACTGGGCCAATCAGCCCGATCCGTTCCGTCGCTTCGAGGGCGCTCCGCTACTGCACCTGGTGCGCCCCGTCGCCGACCCCGGTCCGACCTATGACGCGCTCTTCGACGGATCGCGGACGGAGCCGACCACGGCCATGCACCAAGCGCCGGCGCCAACCCCAGACCTGGCGCCACCCCAGGCGGGCGCTGCCGGTCCGAGCCGGGCCGACCAGATCAGCGCGTTTTTCTATTACGGCCTCGCCCTGAGCGCGTGGAAGGCGATCCAGGGCAGTCACTGGTCCTTACGGGTCAATCCTTCCAGCGGCAATCTGCATCCAACCGAGGGGTACCTGATCAGCGGGCCGATCGCGGGTCTGACCGAGCGGCCGGCGGTCATGCATTACGCGCCATTCGAGCACGGTCTGGAGGTTCGCCGCTGGCTCGAGCCGGCCAGCTTTCAAACGCTCTGTCACGCCTTCGGCGCCGTCGGTCTGGTGGCGCTCACCAGCATCCATTGGCGTGAGTCCTGGAAATACGGCGAGCGGGCTTACCGCTACTGCCAACATGATGTCGGTCATGCGGTCGGGGCCTTGAGCCTCTCGGCGGCCAGACTCGGTTGGCAAGTGTCCCTGATCGAGTCCGTCGGCGACGCGGACCTGGTCGCTTTATTAGGGCTCGACGCGCAGACAGGCGTCGAAGCGGAGCATCCGGACGCACTGCTCGCGATTGTGGCGCCCCAGTCGGTAAACAATAGCCCGACGGACAATGGCTGGTCTGGCGCAGTGGCGCCCCAAACTCCGGGCTGGCAAGAGGCGATCGAGCAAATCGGTGCCACACCCTTGCTGGGCGAGCCCAACCTGCTCAGCCGCGAGCACCACCCGTGGCCGGTCATCGACCAAGTCAGTCACGCCTGCCTCAAACCCTCACCCACGGGTCACGACCCGGCCGACGCCAGCGGATCCCCCGGCATCACCCCTCGCCATGCCGCACAGGCACCCGAGGAGGACCCGGCGTGGCTCGGTATGCAAAGAGCTCGGCGTCAGGCGTTGGCCGGGCAGCTCATCCGGCAGAGACGTAGCGCCGTGGCCATGGACGGGCGGACGCGCCTGCGGGCCGCCGACTTCTATCTCATGCTGGCGCGTACCCTGCCCACGGTGAGCCACCCGGTCTGGCGGGGCTGGCCCTGGCCGGCCTGCATTCACCTGGTGCTGTTCGTGCATCGTGTCGATGGACTGACGCCGGGGCTTTATCTGCTCATGCGCCGGCCGGGCGCCGAGGACCTGCTGCGCGGGTTGTTTTCGGACAAGTTCGCATTCAGCAGACCACCCGGCGCCCCCGAAGGATTGGGCCTGTATCTCTTGCAAGCGGGTGACTATCGCCAAGCGGCCCAGGCGATTTGCTGCCACCAGGACATCGCCGAGGCGGGCGCCTTCGCCGTCGCCATGCTGGCCGGGCTCGAGCCGCAGCTGACTTCACGAGGTCCCTGGTTCTATCGTCGCCTGTTCTGGGAGACGGGCCTGATCGGGCAGCTGCTCTATCTGGAAGCCGAAGCGGCCGGCGTGCGAGCCACGGGCATCGGCTGTTTCTTCGATGACGTCCTGCACACCCTGCTGGGCCTGGAAGGTCGAGCGATGCAGTCGCTCTATCACTTCACCGTCGGGGGAGCGGTCGATGATACCCGGCTGCAGACGTTGAAGGCCTACGAGCACCTTGACCGTCTTCCAGGCATCGACCAAGGCCGCGGTGAGCGGTAGGCGCCGGCTTGCCGGCGCTTAAGTCCGGCTTGCCGACGCTGCGGAGACCACAGAGCCGGATGCCAAGCCTCAGCACGGGCAAGCCCGCGCCTACCGGTCTCCTGTGCGAGGAATTTTTCGTACCGACCAAGCGCGGCGAGGGAGAATCACCGGCCCATTGTGACGAGCCGCAACGCCGTCAGCGTGGAAAAGGGCCACAATCGGACCCTGAACGTTGAATGTCAACAGCCCCTGGATCAATGGGCGCTATGAGACAGCCCCCAAGCCACCGTACCTTACGATCAGCACGCGTCCGAAAGCGGCAACCTTCGGCGTCAGATCGATAAGCAGAGGAGCGAGCTCGAGTACGGCAAGATGCAATTCATGCAGCTTGTCCTCGACGTACTCGTGTGCAATCAGGTTACGCAGCTCACGAATACGCACGAGATCGGGGGCCGCGATCCAGCCTCTTTTCTCCGCCCGCTCTATACGGTCCAGCAAGCTGCCCTGGGGGACCAGCTCCAGCTCGTCGATCAATCGCATAACGCGCTGAATGTGCAGATCGGCGAGTCGGGAGAAGCGGCTGGCGAGGGATTCGAAGCGCTCCAGCTCTTCGGGCGTCCACTGGGACTTGTCTTGCAGATCCCGGACTCGATCCATGGAGTAGCCTAGGTGCTCCGTTGCCTTCTCCAGGACCCGCAGCGCGTCTTCCAGGAGAGCCAGTCTTTCGGGGTTCACAAGCGAATCCCTTCCGCTTGAGCGATACGCATGAATGGCTGGGTCGGGTCAGATGTCACTACCAGATCGATGCGCCTGTCTCCGAGCCGACGATGGAGCTCGCCGAGTATGTCCAACTTGGTCATGAGGTCGATCTGCTTCGAGATCACCAACAAGTCGATATCACCTCCCCGACCCTCGTCATCGATCCTCGACCCGAAAAGATAGATCTCGGCTTGCGGGTCGTGGTCGCGGATGGCCCTTACCACGATTCGACGCTGGCTTACGGTCAGTCTCACAGGATAAATGCTAACATATCAGGCTGAGCACGGTCGCATGAACGCGCGTTGCGAGAATGCATCCACGAAACCGCCCTCCCAATGGGCGACTGGTCGACATTCATTGATCGCTACGGCGGAAATCCACAGTCGCTGTTGCGGTTCGACGGAGAAGACTCGCCGGAGCTGCTGCCCTACGCGACCCTGACCAGCGCCCGCCAAAGTGGCTGTAAGGACCTCGAGGCACTGGTCGGCGTCCATGAGTGGCAGGACAACCCCCTCATATATCTGGTGGATGAGGGGCGACTCGGTGAAGGATCCGCGCAGCTTCGCCGCATTCGCCGGCGGGTCGCCTTACATGGTGACGCCCCTTACCTGGGTGTGATCGACGCCGGTCGGCTGACCCTTCATGCGGTCGCCGTGGATAAGAAGGGACCCAATAGCAGTCGCATCCCATTGGAAATCGACGAGCGCGTCACTTTCCCCTACCTGGCCGCGCAACGTCCGCAGATCGCCACCGCACGGGGGACCTGGATCGCCGATCTGATTCGGCGCCTGTTTGGGCAAGACCCTGCATAGCCTGCGAAGCGTCGGCGTTCGGGAGACCGATGCCGTCTCGCTGGCTGGCCGTGCCTTGTTCACGCGTTTCCTGGCGGACCGTGACCTCATCCCGCAGTCGCCGGTATCCAGAGCGGAGGTCCACGCCCTGTTCGATGACCCGGAACGGATTGCCCGCACCTGCGCCTGGCTGGACGACACCTTCAATGGCGACCTGTTGCCCCTTTCATCGCAAGCCCTGAAGACGCTGCATCCCGATACATGCCGATCGCTGGGCAATATCATGCGGCGCGCCGAGGGCGGGCAGCTGTACCTGGGTTGGGAGCAGGGCTGGGACTACCTGGATTTCGCGCATATCCCGGTGGGGGTCTTGAGTCAGGCCTACGAAGGCTATCTGCGTGAGCACGACCCCGACCGCCAACGCAAGCTGGGCGGTTATTTTACCCCCTTGCCCATCGCCGAAACCCTGGTGCGCGGGGCCTTCTACGCCCTACGCGACGAAGGTCGGGCACACACCGCCCGCGTGCTGGACCCGGCCGCCGGCGCGGGCGTGTTTCTGATCACCGCCTACCGTCAACTGGTGGAGGAACGCTGGCTGCACAGTGGGATTCGGCCCGACACTCAGACCTTGCGCGATATTCTCTATGGGCGGCTCACCGGTTTCGACATCGACGAAGCCGGGCTGCGCTTCGCCGCCCTGGGCCTCTACCTGATGGCCGTCGAACTGGACGCCCAACCCGAGCCCGTCGAGAAGTTGCGCTTCGCGCGCGACCTGCGCGACCGGGTGCTGTGGAAGGTCGGCGACATCGACCGCAAGGACGGCAGCGGGCTGATCGGCAGCCTGGGCAGCGAGGTCGGCGACCACCACCGGGGACGTTACGATCTGGTGGTGGGCAATCCTCCCTGGACCGGCGCCAGGCGCGTTCCCGGCTGGAGCGAAGTCACCAAGCGCGTCACCGCGGTCGCCCGGCAACGCCTGGGCGAGAAAACGCCCCCGCCACCGATTCCCAACCAGGTGCCCGATTTGCCCTTCCTCTGGCGCGCCATGGAGTGGGCTCGTCCCGACGGCCGGATTGCCCTGGCCCTGCACGCCCGGTTATTGTTCCAGCAAGGCGACGGCATGCCCGAGGCCCGTAGCGCGCTCTTTTCCGCCCTGGACGTCACCAGCGTCATCAACGGCAGCGAGCTGCGCAACACCAAGGTCTGGCCGCAGATTCAGGCGCCGTTCTGCCTGCTGTTCGGTCGCAACCGACTCCCGCCACCGGGCGCGGGCTTCCGTTTTCTCAATCCCCACCTCGAGCCGGATCTGAACGGGGCCGGTATCATGCGCCTGGACCCGGCCAATGCGGAGGTGGTCAGCGCCCGCCAGCTCCGGGAGCGCCCAACGCTCCTGAAAACCTTGTTTCGGGGCACGCGCCTGGACCTGGAGATATTGGAACGCATCGAGGCCCGAGGACTGCCGACACTGGACCGGTACTGGCGCGGTCTTTTCGGGGAGTCTCGCGGCCGTGCCCGACAAACCGGGAATGGCTATCAGCGCCTCCGGCCCAGCACGACCAAGCCGCAATCTGCCGAGTTCCTTATTGGTCTGCCTGTAATCAATGAGCTCGACCCCGTTGGTGTACCGCTCGATACCACTCTTTATCGAGAATTCGACGAGCACGAAGTTCACCGGGCTCGGTCCCCCGATATCTATTGTGCACCGCTGGTCATTGTGCATAAGTCACCCCCCACCGAAAGCCATCGCGTGGTTGCTACGGTACGTGCAGATGATGCTGTATATGACGAGAGCTTTTACGGATACAGCACCAAGGGACACCGACTTGCCGATTCACTGGCGCGTTATCTCACCCTACTGCTCGGAAGCCGACTGTCCCTCTGGCACGCATTGGTAGTCAGCGGGAAATTCGGCTTCGAGCGGGACACCATAGAAAAGGCGACCATCGATTCCCTGCCCGTGGTTCCGATCGAGGACCTAGATGAAGACAATCTTGAAACACTGGACAGGCTGTTCGAGGCCCTGGCCGCCGGCGACAGCCAAACGACCTGGGCCGATGCGGACCGTTGGGTGGCCTCGCTCTATGGACTGAACGAGCGTGATCTCCAGGTCATCGACGATACGCTCACCTACCACCTGCCTTTTTCCACCAATCGCCAGGCCGCCTATCGACCGCCCGATTCCTCGCTCCAGGCGATGTTTTGCGACACGCTCTAATCCGAGCTGCAACCTTGGGTAGCGGACCAGGATCGATACATCGAAGTCGAGACGGTCGCGGGGCTCCCGGTGCAGTGTCCCTGGCAGCTATTGCTGCTGACGGCTGGGTCACAGGCGCGTAGCGACATCGCCTCGCCAGGCATCCGCGACTGGGAGGCGATCACCCGGCTTGCCGACCGCACGGGCGCCGCGGAGGTACTCCATCCGGTGGAAGGCGACCGCGCCATTTGGATCGGTCGCCTGCGTCAGGCGCGTTACTGGAGTCGATCCCAGGCACGGCTGCTCGCCCAGCGCATCGTCTGGGAATATGGGGCACTGCTTTTCGATGGAGGCTGAGGGATGAGCAGGGATGCGGGCGCCGGCGGTCGTTCAGTGCTGGCCCAGCACACGGAAGGGGTGCCATTACCCCTGCCGGCTCTGCCTCCGCATATCCTGGCGACCATCGCCGGAGGGATATACGAGGCATGGAGCAAAGTCCCCAATGAACAGGCGCGGGTAGTGGTTAGTGTTTAAATGGAAATACCGCCACTCGCAGCGGGTTTGGCGCACCGCAGGCTGCACTCCCTCTCCCTCCGGGAGAGGGCTGGGGAGAGGGGATCAAACAAGTCTACGCTAGCCATTTAAAAATTTACCACTACCCAGGCGCGAAACGCCGCCGAACCTGCCCTGAACGCCATGCTCGAGATCCAGCTGAACCGACTGATCGACCGCGACCCCCGCCTGTGCATGGTCGTATCCGTGGTTCATCGGGGCGTGGAGAGCATCAGCTACGATGGAAGTAGTCTGGAAAAGCGACCCGATCTCTCCGTCACGCTCACCGACGGAATCCGCGCCCGCAACTTTCCATTTACCATCGAATGCAAGCTCCTCGACAAGGCAACGGGTAAGACCGTCGACCTCTACTGCAAGAATGGCGTGAGACGCTTCGTCGACGGCGAATACGCCTGGGCCAGACCGGAAGCCGCCATGCTCGCCTATGTCCGGGATGGCTCACAGGTCGTCCCGGACCTGCGCACCTATCTCGAACGGCACGCGGCTAAAGACGACGATCCGTACCGCACACAAAGGCTCCCCGGTGACAGTAACGACGGGCCGCCCCGTTCCACCCATGACCGCTGCTTCCGCTACCCGGACCCTTCTCCCAACGACGACCCCGGCCCGATCACCCTCCTGCATATCTGGTTGGATACCCGACACGCCGGCTCGCCATGATCCACAATCTGCTGGGAAGTCGAATCGCCGCTACGGGGGCGGATCTCGGTCCGATCTCCGGGAAACCCGGTGCAAATCCGGGACTGACGCGCAGCTCGAGTGCTACTCGGTAACAGCAAAATCAGAACGTTGCCGAATCGGGGAGCCGGGCCGTCTCCCACGGGCGATCCGGATCCAGCTCCCGCCACCGGTTGACGATCCCGCAGAACAGCCGTGCCGTCTGCTCCACGTCATAGACGGCCGTATGTGCCTCGTTGCTCTTCCAGCCCAGGCCCGCCACCTGAGCGGCTCGGGACAGGACTGTCTGCCCGTAGGCAAGCCCCGCCAGGGACACGGTGTCGAAGACGCTGAAGGCGTGGAACGGACTGCGCTTGAAGTTGGTGCGCTCTACGGCGGCCTTGATGAATCCCAGATCGAAGGTGGCATTGTGTCCGACCAGGATGGCGCGATTACACCCGGATGACTTCACCGCATTGCGGATGGGGGTGAGGATACGGGTGAGCGCCTCCTGCTCTGGAACCGCGTCGCGGAACGGATGATCCGGGTCGATACCGTTGAAGGCCAGTGCCCGTGGATCCAGCTCGGCACCGATGAACGGCAGTACGTGACAGGATAGGGTCGGGGCAGGTACCAACAGGCCATTGCCATCCATGTGAATGATACTGGCCGCTATCTCCAGCAGGGCATGGCGCCGGGGATCGAAGCCCCCCGTTTCCACGTCCACCACTACCGGCAGGAAGCCACGAAACCGCCGCGCAATTGCGGATTTGTTGCGCTCGTCCATCATCTCGACAGCTACCCCGCCCGCTTCAATACCCAAAAGGCGATCGCAAGGAACGCAAAAGGCGGAATCAGGGTCGCAATCAGGGGGTTCATGCCATACAAGAGCGCGAAATAACCGAAGGTGCGGCTGACCAGATAGAAGGCGATACCCACGAATATACCCAGGAGCATGCGTGCCCCGAAACTGCCGGTACGCGCCGAGCCGACCAGAATGGGAATGGATACGAAGATCATGGCCGGAATCAGAAAAGGGTGGACCGCCTTACCCCAGAAAACCACCTCATAGGGACGGGCGTCCTGACCGTTTGCCGCCATATACCGGACATACCGCAGTAGTCCCCAGATCGGGAGCACATGGGGCTCGACGACGATAACCTTCAGCAATCCCGGGTCCAGCAGTGAATTCCAGTCGGCCTGGACAAGGTGACTGGTCTCGATGCGCTCGTTGTCGATCATGCTGCGGGAGATCTCCTGCAGGACCCAGCTTCCCTTTACATATCGGGCATGCTCGGCGTGTGTCACCCGGTTCAGATATTGCTCCTCGTCGAGCTCGTAGATGTGGATGTCACGCAGCTGTGCGCCGGACAGGATCTCCTGGATGTAGATATAGGCACTCCCATCCCGGGCCCAGAATCCATGCTTCGACTTGAGCATAGCCTGGCCGGACTGGGCCTCGGAACGCCATTGCAGCGCCTTCTGCTCCGCGATCGGCGCGACGCCCTCGCCGATTGCCACGGCGATCAGCGCCAGCAAAATCCCCCCCTTGATCGCGGCATAGACGATGTGACCGATCGACACCCCCGCCGCCCGGATGGCTACCAGCTCCGAGCGACTCGCCAGCGCGCCCAGGCCCACGAGAGCGCCGATCAGCGTCGCGATCGGAAAGACCTGATAGGTATGCCGAGGTATGATCAGGGCCACGAACAGCAAGGCGTCCGCGAGCTCATAGCCGTTCTCTCCCACCTCGTCCATCTCGTCGGCGAGCAGGAAAAACCCCATTAGCGGCAGCAGTACCCCCAGGGTCACGAGCGTGCCGGTGATGACGGCACCGGCCAGATAACGGTCGAGGATCTTCACGGCTTACTCGTGGTTCAGCGCGACGGAATCGAGCCTAGGCGTATCGAGCAACTCGTGGCTGCCGTTACCGCTGGAATCTTGTAGACTTCTCACCCGTACGCATCTTAGAAGCTGATCGGTTAAAAGCAATCTGAATGATTCGGCGCGGTTTGGAAGACCGGACCTGTTGCGTTCGACGCACCGAGGCGCGGTGATCTCCCGTGGCGCCGGTACCGGCGTCTCAACGCAACCTACCACCCTCTGATCCCGGCTGGCGGAGTGTACCCTGATCTGTCCTCGAAGCGACGGAGTAACCATGGAATTCAAAATCAAACACGGCGATCTGGCCGGACAAAAGACCCCCTGTCTGATCCTCGGGGTGTTCGAGAAACACGCGCTTTCCGAACCCGCCGAGGCCATCGACAAGGCCAGCGGCGGTCATGTGAGCGACATCCTGCGCAAGGGCGACCTGGACGATGAGATCGGCCGCACCCTGATGCTCTACGGCATACCCGGCGTGAGCTGCGAACGGGTCCTGCTGGTCGGCTGCGGCAAGCGCGGGGAATTCGACCGCCGCGGCTACCGCAAGGCCCTAGCGGCCGCGGTGGCCCTGCTCAAGGACACCCGCATCACCACGGCCCTGTGTACCCTGCCGGAACTCATCCCCGCAGGCATGACCCGCTATCGCATGCTGCGCGACGCCGTGACCGTCTACGCCGACGGCATCTATCACTATGACTGGACCAAGGGAGAGAAGAAGCCACCCAAGTCCCTACTCGAGTGCTTCGATCTCTGGGTAGCGAAGGAACAGGACACCCAGGTCGCCCAACAGGCGGTCCGCCACGGCGGTGCCATTGCCCGGGGGGTCGCTTTGGCGAAGGACCTGAGCAATCTGCCGGGTAACATCTGCACGCCCGCGTATCTTGCGGATAAAGCCACCGATTTGAGTAAGGATTACTCCGATCTGCGGGTAGAGGTCCTGGAAGAAAAAGAGCTGGAAGCACTCGGCATGGGCGCACTGCTCTCGGTCTCCCGCGGCAGTCGCCAGCCCGCCAAGCTGATCCTGATGGAATATCGGGGCGGCGCACAAGACGCCAAGCCGGTGGTACTGGTGGGCAAGGGTCTCACCTTCGACGCCGGCGGGATCTCGATCAAGCCCGCGTCCGACATGGACGAGATGAAGTTCGACATGTGCGGTGCGGCAAGCGTCTTCGGGGCCATGCTCAGTGCCCTGGAGCTGGCGCTCCCCCTCAATCTGATCGGGGTCGTCCCGGCATCCGAGAATCTGCCGGATGGTGACGCCAACAAGCCGGGAGACATCGTCACCAGCCTGTCGGGCCAGACCATCGAGATCCTGAACACGGATGCGGAGGGCCGACTCATCCTGTGCGACGCCCTGACCTACTGCGAGCGCTTCGATCCCGCCGTCGTGATCGACATGGCGACCCTCACCGGCGCCTGTGCCGTTGCCCTCGGCAAGCACCCGTGCGGTCTGTTTACTCAGGACGAGCAGCTTGCGGCGGAGATCCTCGCCGCCGGTGAAGCCGCCGGCGACCGTGCCTGGCGCCTACCCCTGTGGGACGACTACCAGGACGAGCTCGACAGCAATTTCGCCGATATGGCCAACATCGGCAATACTCGCTGGGGCGGGGCCATCACCGCCGCCTGCTTCCTTGCGCACTATACCAAAAAATACCCTTGGGCGCACCTGGACATCGCCGGCATCGCCTACCGAAGCGGCAAGAAGAAAGGCGCCACCGGGCGGCCGGTATCCCTGCTGACCGAGCTCATCCTCGAGCGTAGCGGCCAACTCGAATGACCCGAGTCGATTTCTATTCCCTCAAGGAGCCGAGCCGCGGCGACCGCTTTCTGCTCGCCTGCCGCCTGGTGGAGCGCATCTACGGGACCGGACAACGTACCTTTATCCAGGTCCCGGACCGTGAGCAGGCACGCCACCTCGATCGCCTGCTCTGGACCTTCCGGCAGCAGAGCTTTCTCCCCCATGGGCTGGCGGACGACAGCGACCGCGCGCTCACGCCGATCCTGATCGGCTACGGTGACGATCCGGGCGAAGAGAGCCAGGTACTGCTCAACCTCTCCCCGGAGGTGCCTTCCTTCCTCGGGCGTTTTGAACGTCTCTGCGAGCTGATCGACCAGGACCCGAACGTGCGTGAAGCCGGCAGGAAACGCTACGTGTATTACCGTGACCACGACTACCCCCTGCACCATCATGAGATCCAGCTTTAGCGTAGGACAAGCTGGTCCGCCGCCAGGATGGCGGCGCTCCCGGCTTTGTCCAACTACACTCGGGGCCAGGTCTACGCGGGCAGGCGGCACGAACAGCAAAGAGATCGACAAGCCTTTATGCGCCGAATGCAACACGTCAAACTTGTCCTGACGAGCGTCTTTAATCTCCACCGCACCGCGAGCAGACTTGGTTGATACCGCAGCCGCGGGGATCACTCAAGCTACCGGAGCATGATGACCATGAGCGAGCCCGACCACTGCCGCCTACTCATTCTCGGGTCCGGTCCCGCCGGCTATGCCGCGGCCGTTTACGGTGCCCGTGCCAACCTGAGCCCAACGATCATCACCGGCCTCGAGCAGGGCGGCCAGCTGATGACCACCACGGATGTGGACAACTGGCCGGGTGACCCGGACGGCGTGCAGGGGCCGGACCTGATGGACCGTATGCGCCGCCACGCGGAACGCTACGAAACGCGGATCGTCTTTGATCAAATCAGCCGGGCCGATCTCTCCGAACGCTCCTTTCGTCTGATGGGCGATGCCGGTACCTACAGCTGCGACGCCCTGATCATCGCCACCGGTGCCAGCGCCAAATATCTGGGCCTGCCCTCCGAGGAGAAGTTCCGTGGCCGCGGCGTCTCCGCCTGCGCCACCTGCGACGGTTTTTTCTACAAGAATCAGAAAGTAGCCGTCATCGGCGGCGGGAACACCGCCGTCGAAGAGGCGCTCTATCTCTCCAACATCGCCTCCGAAGTGGTCCTGGTCCATCGCCGGGACGCCCTGCGGGCCGAAAAGATTCTCCAGCGGCATTTGTTGGAGAAAGCAGAGCACGGCAATGTCAGAATCGAGTGGAACCACGTCCTCGATGAGGTCCTGGGTGACGCGACCGGGGTCACCGGCATCCGGATCAAAAAGGTGCAGGACGACACCACCAAGGACCTCGCGCTCATGGGCGTCTTCATCGCCATCGGGCACCAACCGAATACCCGGATCTTCGAGGGACAGCTCGCGATGACCAACGGCTATATCGAGGTCCGAAGCGGTACCGCCGGCAATGCTACCGCCACCTCGGTACCGGGAGTCTTCGCCGCCGGCGATGTCATGGACCAGATCTACCGCCAGGCCATTACCTCCGCGGGCACGGGCTGCATGGCGGCACTCGATGCCGAGAAGTATCTCGACACCCTGGCGCAGGGCTAATACACCGTTTCTTCATATTTTGCATATATTCCGTAGGGTGGGCTGTGCCCACCATCTAGGCACGGTATTAGTGGGCACAGTCCACCCTACGGGGTTGAGAATGATAAATAAGGTGAAATATCGTGCCAGGGGCTGTTGACCTAATCGTCGTGCCAACCGCTACCGGTGTGCCTTGATCTTGGTGCGTAATTTCCTATCGAGCCGCCCCGTGACCACCAATGCAAGCCTCCTCCACGCCGACCGCATCCTGATCCTGGATTTCGGCTCCCAGTACACCCAGCTCATCGCCCGCCGGGTGCGCGAGGCGGGGGTCTACTGCGAGCTTTACCCCTGGGACCTGGATGCCGACCATATCCGCGGCTTCGGGGCCAGGGGGATCATCCTCTCGGGCGGCCCTCAATCGGTCCACGCGCAAGCGACCCCGCGGGCCGACGCCGCCGTATTCGAGCTCGGGGTGCCGGTGCTCGGCATCTGCTACGGCATGCAGGCCATGGCGGCCCAGCTCGGCGGTCGGGTGGCCCCTTCGACCCGGCGCGAGTACGGCTACGCCCAGGTGCGCGCCCGCGGCCACTCCCGGCTGCTGCGGGACATCGAGGACCATACCAGCCCCGAGGGCTATGGCCTGCTGGACGTCTGGATGAGTCACGGCGATCGGGTGGAGGCCCTGCCACCGGGATTTCGCGCCATCTGCACCACGGACAATGCGCCCCTGGCGGGCATGGCGGATGAGGAGCAGCGCCTCTACGGTCTCCAGTTCCACCCGGAGGTCACCCACACCCGCCAGGGGCAACGCATCATCGAGCGCTTCGTCCATGACATCTGCGGCTGCGGCAACCACTGGACGGCGGGCAACATCATCGAGAACGCCATCGCGGCAGTCCGGCGTCGGGTGGGCAGCGACCAGGTGCTGCTCGGCCTGTCCGGGGGCGTGGACTCTTCCGTAGTGGCCGCCCTGCTGCACCGGGCCATCGGCGACCGGCTCACCTGTGTCTTCGTGGACAATGGGCTGCTGCGGCTGGGCGAGGGCGAACAGGTCATGCGCACCTTCGCCCGCCACCTGGGGATCAGGGTCATTCGCGTCGACGCGGAGGAGCATTTTCTGGCCGAGCTCGCGGGCGTGACCGACCCGGAACAAAAACGCAAGCTTATCGGCAACACCTTCATCCGGGTCTTCGAAGAAGAGGCGGAAAAGCTGCCCGGCGTCGAATGGCTGGCCCAGGGGACCATCTATCCCGATATCATCGAGTCGGCGGGGGCCGCGACCGGCACGGCCAAGGTCATCAAATCCCACCACAACGTGGGCGGACTGCCCGCCACCATGCGGCTCAAGCTGGTGGAGCCCCTGCGGGAACTGTTCAAGGACGAGGTCCGCAAGATCGGCGTCGAGCTCGGCCTGCCCTCCGAGATGGTCTACCGCCACCCCTTCCCCGGCCCCGGACTCGGGGTGCGTATCCTGGGCGAGGTCCGCAAGCCCTATGCGGACATCCTGCGCCGAGCGGACCATATCTTCATCGACGAGCTGCACCGGGCGGATCTTTATCACCAGGTCTCCCAGGCCTTTGCCGTCTTTCTGCCGGTGAAATCCGTCGGCGTGGTGGGCGACAACCGTCAATACGACCATGTCATTGCCCTGCGGGCGGTCGAAACCCTGGATTTTATGACCGCCCGCTGGGCCCATTTACCTTACGACTTCCTCGATCAGGTCTGCCGCCGCATCGCCAACGAGGTGCGCGGAGTCTCGCGGGTGGTCTACGACATCACCGGCAAGCCGCCGGGGACCATCGAGTGGGAGTAAGGCAGGTCTCCCGAAAAATAATCGTGGCCCTGCGTACGAGTACTCCATCAACTTTGAGCTGAGATTAGAAATCGGCTACTGCATCCGCCGGGGGCACGGGCAATCATAGTATATCGAGTAAAATCATCATGTTAACGCTAGTTGAGAACACCCCCTAAGACTGTATGGTTTTGCTGAGGTTAGTAATTGGCTACAGCATCCGCCGGGTAACATGGGCAATCTTAGTATATCGACTCATATCACAGTGTTACCCTTAATTGAGATCCAGGGGTACCGAATGAAAAATCGTAAAAAAACAGATAGAAGCCTATTTTTGAGTTGCGGAGACACCGAGCACGCAGAAGGCATGAAATCGGTCATACAGACCCGTTCGGAGCACCTACCGCCGGTGTCGGCATCCCACCCTTTGGAGTGCGGGGGCAATCATCGGCCCCTGGGCTTCGGATGATCTCCAGTGCGTGCCGGTCGCAGCGGTCTCCCGGTTGGCACGGACCCGACGCCGCTTTGGATGCGAGCCGACCTCAACCAAAGCGCCGTCGCCGCGGTGCGGATAAAAGATAGCGCCGCCGCTCCCCGGCAATCGGGTTAGTAACCCTCTCCCTGCGACCCGATCCGGGGCGCCGCTCTGGCGGCGCTCTCCAAAAGGGGCAGGCCGATGCCCCAACCGACCCCACTAGTACATCATTTCGCTTGATTTTGCTGTAGGGAAGGCCCGACCTGGCGTTCCGAACAGTTTGCGGAACGGCACGGAGACCGTTCCCTACACGTGCAAAATGGGATGAAATGATGTACTAGCTTCTCGGCCAAGTGTTTGTTTCAGCAGCGATTATCATTCGGTAGCCCTGGGTTTACCTCCCCCAACCCCTTCTGGAATCCTGTTATACTCTAATAATTAATAATATTTACTTTTTTGAACGACTGAAATTTTAATGTGAGTAAAGAATCGAGTTTCTCTTTATGCTCTTCGTTTGCGCCATAAACACACTCAAGGATAGCTTTTTTGAATTTACTGAAAGTGGGATAA
>Ga0209568_1000079_pt1 | contig 33811 bp, 37 predicted proteins | sample WorMetOlspDAHAB2_FD_187406 | JGI IMG/M metagenome (GOLD analysis project Ga0209568, IMG submission 187406) | Marine gutless worms symbiont microbial communities from Max Planck institute for Marine Microbiology, Germany - Olavius sp. DAHAB.2... ...
GGGGGGGGAACTCTCGTTCTTTGGTTGTTCGTTGGATAAGCGTTCGTAAAGGGCTATAAGGGATTGAAAAATCACGATACCACCTTCTGATGGCAGTCGATTATTCCGTTTCGCATCAGGGCCCGAAAAAAGCGAGGTGTCATATTGTCGGCGAAGTCTATATCATGAAGCATGTAACCTAGATTCTGTTCATCCTGATTGACAGATGACGGAATGGTTTCACACCACTCAAAACTAACTGGAAACTCGCGGCAGCCAAAGTAGGGGCGGTGGAAGCACTGCCCTTTTTTAGCCCACCGCTTAAAAGTTTCGATATGCTTAGCCTCGTTTTGACCGGATCCATCAGTTCAAAGTGGGCCTCGATAACATACTCAACGTCCCGAAGAACCAGGGAGGCACGCTGTTGGCGGTCGTCTTCGATAAAGCGACAAACCAGCATCTTTCCTTCTATACCCTTCTTCTTTGCAGAGGCTCGACTTGCCAATTCATTTCGGCGGATGTTTTCAAACAATATAGGTCTAAGCACATGGATGCGATCGATGATCCAGCGGATGGCGGGTTTCCAATAGATGGCTTCCAGAATACCTCGGGCTGCCGAGGGTGTTATCACATCATAGGAAACCCGTTCCGCCTTCATCTCGGGGCGGGTGAATAAGGCATAGTCTCCCCAAACCTTCAGTTTAATTCCATAACTCATCGGCACCTCCTATAAGATAAAAGCTTCTCCCTGAGGAGAGCGGCATTGTAGGTCGGTTTGCTCCGAATAGAGCTCACTGCTTTTCAGAACGTAGGTTCCTTCTATTGGCATCTCCAGCCATTCCCGGATTTCTTCAAGCTGATAGGGATAAATCTGCAATGTAAACTGCTGAAGGCTGCGAAGAATTCCTCTTTCTTTCTGCTTTGAGTTTTCTAGGGATTTCAACAGTCTTAGGGATTCTTCGTTAAGGGCGATATAACAGGCACAGTTGCCGATTCAATCATCTGAAAATTGGCGATTTCCTTGAATTGAATTTCTCCTGTTTGTGACTGACGGCCCTTTGTCAGTATGCCATCACAGTCCATCAGCTGCTCATTCTTCCAGAAATAGTCGTCGAAGTACTCCTCAACACATTCGGGGCTTGTAAGATTACCGGGAAAACGTTCAAATAGTTTTTCGGCTGACTGAGCGGCCTTACGAAAATAAGAAGTTCCTCCATTTTTGGGGAACTTGAAAATGGAGACGGGTTGAGCTCTTTCACTTTTCCCATTTCGATTGCATCGTCTGGCCGCCTGAGCAATGCTGTCGATTCCCGATATCGCCCGATAGACACAGGGGAAGTCCACATCCACTCCAGCCTCAATAAGCTGAGTACTTACCACGCGGCATGGATAGCCCTTTTTCAGTTTTTTCGAATCTCGTTTAGAATCTCTGTCCGGTGAGCCGGATGCATCAGGGCGCTAAGGTGAAAACTGCCCTCTAATTTCTGCAGGGCCTCATATATCTTCAGAGCCTCTTTCCGGGTGTTAACAATGCAGAGTAACTGTGGGTAATCAGACAGTTTGGCTGCTCATCTTCGATATCTAATTCTCCGATGAATTTTTCCTCCGTTCTTTTTAAATTGCCAAAAAGAGTGGGAACATCCCGTATAATCTCTCTAACATTCTTCAGCCCCGATTTGAAATTGTCAGAATACTTTAAAGCCGGCTGTGTGGCTGTGCAAAGCAGGGAACTTACGCCGTAGCTGGCGGAGAGTTCTCTAATCACTTCCAGGCAGGGTTTGAGCTTCTCTACCGGGATGGCCTGTACCTCGTCGAAGATTATGATACTTTGAGCAACATTGTGAAGTTTGCGGCAGCGGGCGGGGCGAGATGCATGAAATGAATCGAATAACTGAACATTTGTAGTTACCACTATGGGAGCATCCCAATTCTCTGCGGCCAAACGAGTTTTGCAGTCCGCCTTTTCATTGACGTAGCTGCAGTGGTGCTCCAGGACAGCGTTCTCTCCCAGCATTTTTCTGAAGACTCCGGCGTTTTGCTCAATGATGCTTGTAAAAGGAATAACGTAGATTATCCGCTCTTTACCGTGTTTTTTTGCGTGCTCCATGGCAAAGGCCAGGGAGGCAAGGGTATTCCCGCCACCTGTGGGCACTGTCAAGGAGAAGAGTCCGGGTTCTTGTTGGGCAGCTTCCTTGCAGTCATCCAGAACAAGTTTGCGCTGCCTGTTGATCGGCAGATTGGCATCAGCTTCATTTATCAGTTGATTAAACGAATTCCAAAACCTATCGTATAGAACTTCGAGAGAAGGCCAAGTTCCCCGTTTACTGGCCCTATCGGCATCCCCATACTGCTCCGTATCTAGGTAGTCTGCGTCAACCAGACACGAGAATAGCATCCGGGTAAAGAACTGTATCTGATAACCAAATCTTTCTTGGTCAGACTTGCTATCATAAATGCCGCTGGGAAGGCCTTTTGGGGAAACCAATTCTGGAAGAGGAATCTCGATGCTAGGGCATTTGTTTTCCAGGCGTGCCTTAAGGCCGCTTCCAGCCGAATCGCCTATCCAGGAAGGGAGCCCTCCATGATGGCCGGCAACCGCATAACTTAGAAGCTTGCCGGCTTCTTTGGAAGACTGATAGAGATAGCATGCTCCTACATCGGCATGCTTCGGATGCTTGTCAAAATCCGGGGAGAACTCATACTCAATGCCATTTACCCTTTTCAAATAGGCTTGCCAAGCGCGAGTTCCCTTTCCCAAATCGTGAGTACGGCCCGCAAGTTCGGCCCATTGGTGAGCTCCGAAGGGTTTTGCGAATTCTGAGGCTCGGCCTGCAACATTCTTAAGATGCTCTTCAAGCAAATGCCAATCCTCAAGAGGTGAATCTTCCTTGCTATGAGCATAAGTGTTCACATATATATTATAATCTATATTCCTGCAATCCTGACTAGGGTAATTGCTTTTGTTCTTGTCGACTTTTCGGACTGGGCTTGTTTTATCTGATTGTCGTTTTAATCGGCTCTGTTCCAACACTACTTTTAGGCGAAATGCCGACATAGGCTCGGCGCTATCTCGACAACCAGGGGGAAAAATATCATCATACAGCGACGGAGACTGGCAAATGGAAAAATCCGCACTGCTTAGCGTATATAACAAAACCGGGATAGAGGACATCGCGCGCTTTCTGATAAAAACTGGGTATTCAATAATCTCGACCGGAGGAACCTTTGCTGCGCTTATAGAGGCGGGTGTGAAAGTGAGTGAGGTTTCCAGGTACACGGGAGCGGATGAAATCCTGGATGGACGGATAAAGACTTTGCATCCCAAAATCCACAGCGGCCTTCTTGCCCGAAGAAAAAACAAATACGACATGGAGTTCTTGGAACAAAACCATATAAATTCGATTGATGTTGTTGTCGTAAATCTCTATCCCTTTGCCGAGAAGATGGAAGAGGGTTTACCGCTTATAAACCTCGTAGATTTCATAGATATCGGTGGCCCAGCTATTATTCGAGCCGCTGCCAAAAATTACGAAGATGTCGTTGTAATATCGGATCCAGGCGAATATCCCTTGATAATGGACGAATGGCGGAAAAATGGCGAACTTTGCATTTCAACTCGGAGGCGACTGGCTGGAAGGGCCTTCGCCCTCTGCAGCGTCTATGATGATGCAATCTCGACACGGTTTTTGAAAAACATGGACAAGCGGTCCCCTGCCGCCCAGGAGAATGGCCTAGATTCTCGTGGAGGTATGTCTTCGATATTTGAGAATACCGCCCTGCCTAGGCCGAGAGGCAGCGATTTGCCTGACAGACTTGAACTTGCTTATAGAAAGGAGGGTGAACTTCGTTATGGCGAAAATCCCCATCAGAGGGCCGCGTGGTATCTGCCTACTGCACAATCCAACTTCGGGGCGCTCAGTGGGTTTATTCAGCATCAAGGAAAGGATTTGAGTTTCAACAATCTAAGAGACCTCGATGCTGCCTGGCGGGCTGTTTCTGAATTCGAACAGACTGCCTGCGTGGGCGTTAAGCATGCCGCGCCCTGCGCTGCCGCCCTGGGGATATCCACTCTCGATGCCTGGGAGAAGACATGGGCGTCCGATTCTCTGTCTCTATTTGGCGGAATAGTGGCCTTTAATGACTTGTTGGACGAAAAAACCGCATTTTCCCTGGTTGAAAATTTTTTGGAACTGATTACAGCGCCAAAGATAACCTTGGAAGCCTTAGAGGTCTTCAAGACAAAGAGGAATTTGAGAGTTCTTACTATTCGGCGACCGCCTGCCGATAAATGGGAGTTTGTTTCCATCGATGGAGGTATTTGTTTTCAAGAAGTTGATTGTGATTTTACGCCCGTTGATGAATGGACGTATCCAACTAGGGTGAAGCCAACGAGCAATCAGCTCGAGGATTTGAACTTTGCGCTGCGAGTGGCCAAGCACGTGAAATCGAATGGAATTGTAGTTGCGGCGGCAAAAAAGACGCTCGGCATTGGGACGGGTCAGCCCAATCGGGCTGGGGCGGTAGAACTCGCATTAAAGGGAAGAGAGCTCCAGGGCGCTGTTATTGCATCGGATGCTTTTTTCCCCTTTAGCGATTCCATCCGTATAGCGGGGCTTGCAGGAATAGGAGCCATAGCTCAGCCGGGCGGTTCCATTCGTGATAGAGAGGTTATTACCCTTTGCGATGAACTCGGTATTGCGATGGCCATAACCGGGCGTCGGCATTTCAGGCACTAGATGTTTGATTAACGTGGGGATACGCAAGGCTGTAACTTTGCAAGTAAAATGAGAAAAATGTGCATTTAAAATGAGAATTTCCGCAATTTCAGTCTTTATGTTGGGGCTGTTGGCCAAGTGATATTGCCGGGGAACGACGCTTGTTGCGGCACATTTCGCAGCTCATGGCGGTAGCTTTTCCAGGCTGTTTTGTCGGTTAGGGGGTAATCCTCAAGCATTACGCAATCGCTATCCAGAAGCAGTTGATTTCGTTTTTCCCGCGCCTTTCTCGCCTTCACCGTATCTGGTATAACCCAGCGATTGGATTGCCACAGCGCCTCCGGATCCGACTTAGGCGGCATATAGACAGGCTGAACAATACGGACACCATTAAGTGTTGCACGGCTTAAATCGATCATACCTCGCGGTTCTTTTGCGATTTCATAGATGTTGTTGATCTCACCCCTTGGAGCTTCTCCGAAGGGATTTACGTTTCCGAGAACCTTTGCATATTCTCCAGATGCTCTATAGTGATACATCATTTTCTCCCTACCCCATAGATTCCCTCTAAGTAATCGTCACCTGTTTCCCAGACATAGACGGTGTTATTCGTACGAAACTTCACACCGAGAGCCGATCCAAAGTCACTGACAGCCCAGCTTTGGTTTGCTGATAGTACGATTAGCGATGTCGGAAAAATCCCAGTGAGGTAGTGAGGTTCACTTTGACCTTCATTCATTCGCGCCACGATGAATATCCAGAAAAAATTGCGGAATGATTCGGATAGGGTTGTTGTTGTGCCATTTTTGCAATTCCTGTCCACAGCACGGTCCACGAAAGCGGGTCGATGTTCTGCAGGCGAGCCAGTCCCACATGACTCTTGGTTACTGAATGAGGATTATTTGTGAGTGCCGCGTGAGTTTCCACCGTATCCTTTCGTGCAATGTCATCTGCGGCTGCTGGGGAGGCTATCTTGGCCCGTCCATTCTCATCACGAACTACGATCTGGTTTGCCGTAGCCTCCGGGGTAGCTCCGTGGGTGTTTCTTCCCGTTCTTGTTTTATGGGACTCCAAATCAGCCGAGGCCGTCGCTATGGGAATCAATATGGGCCGCCGGTTTGTTTCGGTGACGAGGTTTTCCCATGGAGAGGAGGGGTCCACGCGTATATCCACCAGGGGCACCTGCCAGTCTTCGAAGGTCGGTTTAACCGCCGCGGCCGCCGTTCCCTCGCTGCCCTCCAGAAGGAGGGCTGAATACGAGTCTAGAAGCCGCGCGGGCCATGATTTGTTGTTCCCATCTATTACCTGCCCTTCGCTCGCAACCACGTACCGCAGCGCTAGGGTAACCCATTTGTACTTGCCGGCAGAGGGTCTGGTAATACTCCCTATGTTAACCCTGAGCGGCTGTTTCAGCTCAATTCTGTTGCCCTGTCCATCATATGCTACCCCGGGACTGATTGTAGCCTCGGATGATGCGATGCTTACTTCTAGTCCCGAGAGTATGCCCATTCCAGCAACGGCCTTGGCCACGTCCTTGATTCCACCTTCCATGTCGTTTTGCAGGTCGTCAAAGTCGCTTTTCAGCGGCACATAATTGAAAACGAAATTCCGTTTATTCATATATTTTTCTCCTCAAAAATCACTTCTATCGAACTATCGATTAAGAGGGCGAGTTTGGAAGCAACTGCCGTCCGATTCTCGGCAGAGCAGCATACCACCACATAGGCTCCCGAGCCTCGATATATCCGTCCCCTGCCCACCCCCTTACCGGATCCGATAGCAAAAGCGTCATCGGGAAGCAAATCAACAAACACCGGTGAGACTGCCTTAAGAAGCCATGCGAGCCAGGCGGAGCCGCCATTATTTCGCAGTTCAGCCAAGTTAAGCGGCGCAGTAGGCAGGCTAGCACTCCCCTGGAGGACGCGGTATTCAATATCAGCGCCCAGAAACCAATCTAGGAACGTCTCGATGTTGGTCTTCTCATATGCTTTTAAATTATCAACATGCACAATCACCGCGGGAGGACGTCCAATAGGGCTTATTCCGATGCGGCCGAACCCTACCCTGAAAAAATCCTTAGGCGAATGGAGAAGCCGCCAGCGGCCGGGGGTATAGGAACTCAGAAAGGATTTAAGACCTCCCAGCTCCCCTGTAGAGGATAAGATTTCACCGGCGCTTGCCAGTTTCCGCCGGTAACTCTCATCGGTGTCAAAAGGCAAACGGGGAATGTTTTTGCTTCTCCCGTGAGCTGTTAGGTTCGATGCCAGATAGGCAAAGAACTCCCTTTTTGAGAGGGCCATATCATCGGCTGCCTGCTTACCGATGCGGCTGATAGTCCGGTAGAGACTTCGCCGCCCCTTTTTGCGAACACCCGGAGGTGATAGCTCCCTCTCTATCCAATTCCAGAGGCTCATGATAACCTCTTTGCTACTACGATTGAGCTGGGTATTATCTTGGAAGTCGGTCCAATAACGATGCTTTGAGTAGGTTTCTGAAACTCCAGGTTTTTTATTTCAAGGGTTTTGAGCGCTTCCTGGTAGAGCTTCTGCATGATTACTGATTCACCGATTTTTCGGGCTTGAAGCCAGAGTCTAAGGGACTGTTCCACCTGGTTTTCACTAGCATCGCCTGAGAAGGATAGTTGGAACTCCCGTTGAACTGCTGCTGCTGGTTTGACGAGGATATCCCGAGCCAGTAGATATGAATCGGAGATTGCCTGATAGACGTCATCGAAGATGGTTTTTGAGGGAATTCCGGCCTCTCCCCCGATGATTATATCTATAGATCCTGATCCCCTAGGAGTGCGGATTACCTTTACATCATTGACTCCATCTATGGATAGAGCCGCCACTTCATATTTACCGGGTCGATTGTCAGTGCCCAGGGCATCCCATTTTGCCCTGATTCGTTTTTTGTAATCGGCATCAGATTCCTCATCCCGTCCTGGAATGCTTATCCAGTTTTCGGGCGCCGAGATGCTGTTAATACCGTCTATCACAAAGGTGCTGCGTATGGCCGTGTTAGGGAGTATGTTGTAGAGGGCACCTGGAAACTCGGCTTCCACAGCGATTCCATTGCTTCCTGCATGAAAGGCTGTATCTTCGAGTGCTTTGAACCGGAGTTCTGCAGGTGTTAGAAACCAGGCGCCCTCTCTGATTATCCCGGATTTTACGGCATCTACACGAAAGACTCCGAGAGTTTTCCGGGTTTTCCTTCTTTCTACGCCCAGCTCTCTGCCTCTAAGGTCCAAAATGGTTCCTGATGCCTCCATGTAGGTGAACTGTCCTCCATAGAAATTGATTACATCCTGGTAGAGCGGGTAGATGGTTTGGGCGAAGGTTTCCACAAGCCCCCTGAGGACTCCTCCCTCTTTGAAGGAACTAAGGCCTGTTTCTTCCCTGCTAATAGCCAATATGGCGTCTCTTATTTCCTCCCTCGACTTGTCAGTCCACCTCATGAAATCGGTCCTTTAGATCAAAGTAGAGCTCCATTGAATCCACATTTCCTAAGAGTCGGAACGAGAGAAGGTAGCTGCCATCATCTAGATGACTTGTTTGGATAGAGTCAAAGAGGATGCGCTCGTCGTTAAGGGCAGCCGCTCGGAGAGCAGCTTCCACATCGAAGGATTTTGGTCCTTTGAGCGCATCCTCCAATCCCTGCCCGAAGGAAGGCGCCCAGAAGCAGCTGCCGGGGATGAGCATTACTTCGGTGCGCACATCTTGAGCCACAAGCGCGCCTCCGGAGGCAACTTCAAGATCTCCTTCGTTGGTGAAAACAACATCGCCATAGCGATCTAGGCGGATATCCGAGCCGAACTTTTCAGTCGCCATGTTTCACCACCGCATTTTCGATCTGTGAGAAATCGCCCACACTTTTACCGGCCAGAGCCGTTCGCAGGGCCGCCTGCAGGGATGAGGGGCTGCCGTTTCCGGCCTCATTGATTTGTGCTCCTTGCAGCACACCAAGCAAGGATGAGAGCAGCTCCACGTTTTTATTTAAGCCTTCAGCCAGCTCTCTTATTTTGATGAGCCCGCCAAGATTAGAACCATTTAGATGCAGCTCTCCGGATTTAAGGGTGATGGATATAGCCCCGTTGGTGATTAGGAGTTCATCGAGCTCGAAATTCGCCGCGTTGTAGAACTCGCCCCAAACGCCCTGTATATAAGGATGGGAGGTGTTATGATCTATATAGCCCACAATCACCAGTGTGCCCTCCGGGAGGGGCGCGTAGATTCCGGCTCCTTGCAAGCCGGCCCAGATAGGACTCACCGGAACGTCTTCTAGGATGCGTTTGGTTTCTTCCAGGCTGCCGGTTTTCAGTATCCGCACCCGGGCTGAGTAGGTGTTTTCACCGCTGCTGGAATTGAATTTCAGCACCCTGCCGACCTCTGGGCCCTGGCGGTGAGGCATGGCCATATCCAGCCATCCGGTTACAAGCTTCTTTATAGTCAAAACATCACCTGCATCAGGGAGTTTTGAGGCGAGATAAGATAGTATAGGCCAAGTATTCGCCGCAGCTTGTTGCTTACTCTGATGGTATCCCCGTAGCTAAGTGGAACCGGGAAAGCTTTTAGCATCTTGTTCTTGATCAAAAGGGCGTTTTTACCCCTTTTAAACTCGAACACCCTCTCGCCGTATTCCCGAAGAGACCTTAGGTTAAGTACTCCAAATGCATCGAAGAAAAGGTCAAACTCATCATCAATCCAATCGCTTAGGGAGCTAGCGAATGTTAGAAGATTTTGCCAGCCGTCGCCCTGGCAGTGATAATGCGGCAATTCCACATCCGGGATTTCCAGCTGCCGATTTTTGATGCCGCTCTGATCGGCCAGGTAATTTGCTATAGACGTAGTAGTTTGTTGTTTGGTTGACGCTTCCGAAGCTGTTGTCTCGCAGGATGAGCTGCTGAGCTTCGCATTTTTCTTCATGATGTCCAATGAAGAAGATGTCCATGGTCTGCTTCAGCGTTGGCATTGTGTCGAGCCAAGCTTTGACATCTAAGCTGAAGTTGATAGTCCCTTTGGGAGTGCTCGTTCCAGAGCGCCTCCCCCTTGGCGTAATTCAAATTGAGGGAGGGCTTATAGCCCCCTGACCTAGTGGAGAACTTCAGCAGGTTTCCGCCCCGGTAGTAGATGTTGATGTAGTTTTTGCGGATTTCAAGACAGAGAGTCTGATCTTTCCGCACCCGGTCAAGAAGAGGGGCCTGTATTTCCGTTTTCAGATCGTCCGTAAATTTTTTGACTAAGTTCCCTCATCTTGATTCCCCTGTTTTGAAGGCCTTCTTCATTGCGTTTTTCTTCCCGAATCATATTTTTCTAGGACAGGCAGGGCCTCGTCCTCGGTGCTCGCTTTCTGAGATTTCGCCCAAGCATCGTATCCGAGCCGGCAACGTGCAGATCAAGGGAAGTGCCTTTAGGCGTCGCGGGTCCGAAGAGCTGTTTTCAAGCATTTTGCCGGCCAGCATGATGGGGTAGCCTGGATTATGGCGTTCATGCAAGTCTCCCCTGGCACGACTAGAAGCGCTCGGGGCTCCCTCGCTTCAAAAACACGTTCGTATCAGACGATGGTTTTTCCCCCGCCAACTACCCGTAAAAAGGGGGTGAATCCGCGCATTTTTCTGATTCTTCTCATGGCCCTCGGTTTTCGATACTGCGATTCCAACTCTCCCTGAAACTCGGGCCTTAGACCCTGCCTGTCTAACTTCTTCATTTGGAGCATGGCCCTTAGTCTTGCGCTCCAAGGCCAATCTGCCCTCGTCTTCCATCATGCGCGCGAGGACGTGATTTGCCCGACACGACGAAACGATAGCCTCCCCGCGCATGCTCTTTCCTTCCGCCATCTGCCAGCAGACTAGGCCATTTTAGGTCGAAGAACGGTTCGATGAGGCTGTCCGAAAGCAAGGTTGTGTAGAACTCGGCCGCCTTGGTCGTCTAACCAGAATAAGTCCTTTGGATTTTTGCCCGCTTACTTCGCCATTACTTGCCTTCATTTACGGTGGCGGACAGTAGTATGGCCGAAATTTCGAGCCCTTCGATTCAGTCTCGAAAGGGCATGCGGCAATCAAATTGGCCGTCGCAAATTTATTTAAATCCAGATAAGTTGCCTCGCTCTCGGTTTAAGAAGAGCACAACCAAAATCGAGAGGATGCCACGCACTTCGAAGGGGAATCTCTGAAAAGGCAGGATTCCTATGAAATTCAAATGGAGATAGCATAGCCTCCGAGAGTTTTCAAAAGCAGAAGAAATACATACAGGACTACCCATATTTACCGATTTAAACATACTTGACAGGTCCAGCCGCATGGAACATGCTCAAAATAGGGTGTTTAATCGCCCGGGGAGATGCCCAAGAGCCCGTGATCCAAGAATAGAGACGAAGGGAGGGTGGATCCAGTTGCCGCCGCTCGTAGACTGTTGCGAGCTTAATTCTTTTATAAAAAAAGTTAATAGAGTGGTTTCGTATTGTTGAGTATTTTGAAACCCTCGCTATAGTCGGAATTGCAGCATTAATTGAGTATGAGCAATAGCAGGCTGGCCTATAATAGCCCTGGGTCAGTCGTAGTTCCTAGAAATAGTGAAACGGGATGCTTCGAAGGAAAGGAAATGGTCGGGTTGAAGGAACGACTCTGAGTCTTCAAGAGTATCCCAATCATTCCAACTGCGATGGTGAATACTGCTGCGATAATTACAGAATCATAACAATAAGGAGGGGACGTTGATGTTCAAATTCATTCATGCGGCCGATATTCATTTGGACAGTCCACTGCGTGGATTATCTCGGTATGAATCGGCTCCGGCAGAGTCCATTCGAGAGGCTTGTCGGCGTGCGTTTGAAAACCTGGTGAACCTCGCATTAGAGGAGAAAGTGAACTTTGTTCTGCTGGCCGGAGATCTCTATGACGGCGACTGGAAAGACTACAGTACCGGTATATTTCTAAGCAAGCAGATAGGGCGATTGGGGAAGGAAAACATCCAGGTATTCTCGGTATCTGGAAATCATGATGCGGCAAATCAAATGACAAAATCACTAAGTCCCCCCCCCAATATGAGGATTTTTTCTCCAAAAAAAGTTGAAACGGTTAAATTGGACGACTTGAGTGTTGCGATTCATGGTCGCAGCTTTCCAACCCAGCATGTAAAGGAAAATTTGGCTTCTGGCTTCTATCCCGCGGAAAGGGGACTATTTAATATAGGGCTCTTACATACGAGCCTCGACGGTCGCGCGGGCCACGGCAATTATGCACCATGCTCGTTGGATGACCTTCGTTCGAAGGGCTATCAATATTGGGCATTGGGGCATATACACAAACAGGAAATTGTCCAGAAAGAACCACCCATTATTTTCCCCGGATGCATTCAGGGCCGCCATATTCACGAAGCTGGTGAGAAGGGTTGTGCGCTTGTCACTGTGGATGACGGTTCTGTTACCGAAGTGAAACCTGTGCCACTGGATGTGCTGCGATGGTCTCTTTGCGATATTGAAGTAACCGGCGTTAGTGAAATGCGCGGGGTTCGGGAGCGTGTTCGAATGGGCATTGAACAGGAACAAGCGTTGTCACAGGGTAAGCCTCTTGCTATGCGGATACGATTACAGGGAGCTACTAGGATAGCGGATGAAATTGCCGCCTATCCTGACAAGCTCGAACAGGAAATAAAGGGCCTTGGTGCCGCGATCGCTGGAGAGAAAGGCCTGTGGATTGAGCGAATAGAGAATCTAACCAGGGGTAAGCTCGATTTGGAATCCACCTTGGCAGATGACAGCGCTATGGGGAGATTACTGAAAGAGATTCTGAATATCACAAGCGGGGCCGACGGTGTTGACGGATTGAAGGACAAAATTGCCGAACTCAGACAGAAGGCTCCATTCGAGGCATTTGGCGATGAATCTGCTTTGAACCTGGATAACGAACAAACCGTCCGTCGAATTGTTGAAGAAGCAAAGCACATGTTGATTGGCAGGTTACTGACGTGGGAGGTGCAAAATGAGAATTGACCGTCTTGACCTGCTTGCCTACGGCCCATTTAGAGAGAAATCCTTGGATCTTGCTGGTGGCGACTTCGGATTACATCTGATCTATGGTGACAACGAGGCGGGTAAAAGCACCTCGCTTCGAGCTCTTATTGCCTGGTTATTTGGTATTCCCGCAAGAACCAGCGACAGTTTCTTGCATTCGAATTCGCAGCTTCGGATAGGTGGTCAATTGCGACTTTCAGATGACGAAACCATCAGATTTACAAGGAAGAAAGGAAACAAGGATACATTGCTAAAATTCGGTACCAACGTCCCATTGGATGATAGTTCTCTGATACCATTCATTCCCGCGGGTATTGACGAAATCCTGTTTACGAAGCTTTGGGGAATCGATCATGAAAGACTGATGGCGGGAGGCCGTGAACTGCTGGAGCAGTCTGGCGACCTTGACCAGGCTCTTTTTAGTGCGGCGGTTGGATCTGCAAATCTACGGGAACTTTTGGTTAAGATGCAAAAAAGCGCAGACGAGATTTTTAAATCGAGAGGTTCCAAGTCGGACTTAAACCAGGAGATTGCCCAGTATAAGGAAGCCCAGAGAAGAATAAAAGAGGCTCTCTTACCTGTTTCTGACTGGAAGAAACTGCAAAAAGACCTATCGGAGACGACAGCGGCTATCGGGAAAATCGAGAAAGACATTGAGACCAAAGGCAGGGTAAAAAGTCGCCTGGAACGGGTTAAACGCGTAAGGGGAGTCCTGGCCGAGCGTCGAAGTGTCTTGGAAAAAATTGACATTCTGGCTCAGGTAGTTTTGGTGCCGGAAGATTTTGAGGATAAGAGAAAAACCGCCAGCGACAGACTTCAATCTGCCAGTGAAACCAAGGAGCGACTGGAAGCAAAACTGCGCAGATTAGAAGAGGAATCGGAATCATTAGATGTTAGAAACGATCTTCTTGAAAACGAAGAAGCTATCTTGGCTCTTTACAAGGAACTTGGAGCCGTCGAAAAAACGCTCAAGGACCGTCCGCAGCAGGATGGCAAAAGGCATTTGCTGCACAACGAGGCCGAAATCCTACTCAAAACTATTCACCCAAATGTTGGTTTGGATAAGGCCGACTTTTTGCGACCTCAACTCAATAACAACAAGCGAATTTCGGGATTGGCCCAGAAGCACAGCCTGTTGATTCAGAACAGGGAACAGGCTAACGCGTCCATCAAAGATATCGAAGACGAACGCAGATCTCTTCAAAGCGAATTGGACAACAACCCGGAATCCGACATTGACTTGAAAGAGCTTAAAGCCGAGATTGCGAGAGTTCGAAGGGAAGGCAATGTCGAACAGCAGTCAGCAGAAGCGCAAAAACAATCTACTTACGAAAATGAGGCATGCCAAAACGAACTGATGAAGCTGGGTAGGTACACTGGTTCGGTCGATTCCTTATCGAAGCTGTCTCTCCCTGTATCCGAGACGCTGGATCAGTTCGAAAAAGAAAATGACGCATTGCTGGAAGAATTCAAGAATACGACTCGGAAAAAACGGGAAACCGACGAGGAAAAGAGGCAGGCAAAACAAGATTTGAAGGCGCTTTTATTTCAAGGTGATGTGCCGAAATTTGACTATTTGAAGAAGTCGCGAGATGCCAGAAATAAGGGCTGGCAACTAATCAAACGCAAGTACATCGAGCATATTGATGTTGCTGAAAACGATCTTTCCGAATACGTCCAAGATGACGATTTGCCATCCACATACGAGAAGAAAGTTGAGTCTGCTGACCAGATATCTGATAGTCTCCGAAAGAATGCTGACCGGGTAGCTAGGCGCGCGGAGCTAGAATCAAAGATAGAAATTCTGCAATCTCAATTTGATGACTTATCGGGAGCCCTTAAAAGCATAAAGGCGAGACAAAACGATTTTCAGGTAAGGTGGTTTGCTATCTGGAAGCAGTTGAAGATAGAGGCTGGAACCCCCAGAGAAATGAAGCAGTGGCTTCTCAGGGTAGAAAACCTTATCGAAAAAGTCCAAATTGCAAAACACTACTCGGCAACTGCAAAATCCCTTGCCGAGAGATGCGAACAACTAAGGCAGGCTATTTCATATCGAATATCAGAATTCGACCCATCGACAGATACGAAGAAGATAAGTCTTGAATCTCTGATCTCGTTGTGTGAAAAGAGGGTTGAGGAAGAGGAAACGATTCGCAGGAAGCGTCACCAGAATAAGCATTCGCTCAACGAATCCGAAATTCGTCTAAAGAGAAAACAGAATGAATTGAAGATGGTTAGCTTGGAGTTTTCAAGCTGGAAGCAGGAATGGAGCAGGGCCATAGAGGGCTTGGGTTTGAAGGAAGATGCTCATCCTGAGCTTGCCACCGAAAAGTTCGATAAACTGTTGTCTTTCTTTGAAAAATATGACAGGTCCGAAGAATTACGCAAACGAATTGACGAGATGGATCAGGTTAGAAAGAAATTCGAAGAAAGGGTATTCAAGTTTGCAAGCAGCATAGGGTTCAATGGGGAGGGGCTAGCAGCATCGGTGATTGCCGCTCAATTGAATAAGGATCTGAGCTTGGCACGTGAGGCTCGAGCAAGCTTGACTAGAATAGAATTCCAACTCAAAGAAATCAAAGGGGAAATCATAAATGCCGATATCACGAGCCGAAATTCCAGGGAACATCTAGCTGCATTGAGGGATCAGACCAGGGTTGAAACTGACGAGGAACTGGTGGACGCCGGTGAAAGATCGAAAAACAAACGCGATTTACAAAAAAGATTGGATAGACTCGAACGAGAGCTTAATAGAAATGGCGATGGCCTGAGCATCGAAGTTTTGGAAAAAGAGTCGGAAGAATCGGAGGCGAATGCAATAGAGGACGAGCTTGAAACAGTCTCTTATGATCTGAAGGAGCTTCATGGCGAACGGGACAAATTAAGAGATTGCCGCCAGACTATTCAAAATGAAATCAATGCGAAGGATGGCAACGCCCTGGCTGCAAATGTATCGGAAGAGGCAGAGGGGCATCTTGCCAGCATAGCTGCGAATGCCGAACAATATCTTCGTCTACAGGCCGCCGCACTTATCCTAGAGCAGCGAATTGAAAACTACCGAAAGACAAATCAGGCCCCGGTTCTGTCCAGAGCAGGCGAATTTTTCTCTAAGCTTACCCTGGGTTCATATGCGCGACTCCGAGACGAATTAGATGACAGGGGGAAGCCCATATTGCTGGGAGTACGCCCCAATGACAAGGAGGTTACTGTCGACGGCATGAGCGATGGTACACGAGACCAGCTCTACCTCGCCCTGCGCTTGGCCACGCTCGAACAGCATCTGAGCAAGGGTGAGCCCATCCCCTTTGTTGTGGACGACATTCTCATTGGCTTTGACGACAATCGTACTCGTGTCGGCTTGGAGGTTCTAGCGGATTTGGCATTGAGTACCCAGGTGCTCCTTTTTACCCATCACAGGCGCGTTCTGGAACTGGCTGAAGGAATCCACTCGCGAGCTGGAATTTTCTCCCATGAACTTTCTTGAAAAACTCCTTACCCATCCGAGTCAACAAGATAACAGTGCACACCACAAAATCGGTCTTCCAAGCTAACCACCTGCTTACGGCTCTAACCCGCTCTTAGCAGCTTGGGGCAGAGAATCGCCGCCGTGTCTTCAGGTTTGCTGATGGATGCGGCCAGGGGATAGACGAGGGCTGCAGGCCTTTTAAAACCTTGGTTGGAAGATGAAGGCCCGACCTTATCGAAGGAGGCTCGTGCTGCCAAATAAGGGCCGGTGCTCGGTTTTCTTCGCCTGTCCTCTGCTACATAGAGCAAAATCGGTTCTGAGAGGGGGGTTCACATGCCCCGGAGAGAGCTCAACTTGGGGGTACAGAGCGCTAGCAGCAAGGTGGCGACCATCGTGCAAACCTGAGAATTCTTACTTACGTACACTCCTGGTATAAGCACAACTTATCCATGTCCTCTAGCTCGTGGCTAAGTCCGAGAGGTCATCGGTGAATTTCTCGCCAATCCTGGTTCAGGTCCAGGCTGCGAACGAAGACGGGTTGCCCGCCGATTTTGTAGTCGAGCAGTTGTTTTTCTCCGGCACCAGCGTAGAGCAGGACGTCGATGAGCTTAGGACCCGGGGTTACCCGAAGCTGCTAGATATAGGTCAGGAGCTGATACAGGCAGCTTGAGATAAGCTTCTTGCTGCCATAGTGAGACTGGTGCGTGTGGCGTAATACTTGGTTTCTACGACAACACGCTGGTCGGAACTCTCGAATACTACATTGAGCCGTATTTCGGGAAGCCAGGCAAGCTCCGACTCGCCGATGGGCCCGACATCTCAGGGCACTTTTGTCACAGCCACCTGGAAGGTGTCCTGCTCACGCCGAAGGAAGTTACGAACAAATGCCCCGAACAGGAGTCCCATCTCCTGCTCGCTGGCCTTGAGCGAGTGGAATCGTCTGCCGCTCAAGCCTTCGTTGGGAAGAAAGGTCCTGGCAACAGGTGACAGACGTTGACCAGGAAAGCATAACGCGGCACGTTACGGTGAAGCTGGATACTGCGGAACACTGCCGACGATAGCTCGACGTCCGACACTGTATACATCCGTCGGAGGTGATTGCGCAATGCGCTGCGGAGACCGTTGTCCAGGCCAGGCAACACTATCAATTCCGCCATGGCGGCATTGATCAAACGGTTGTGAGGAACATTGTGGCTATGTTCGTCGACGTGGCAGGCGATTCTACCTTGAGGCAGAAGAGTGCACTGAATTGTTTCGAATAGCATCATCTTGCCACGCAACCGTCGTGCTTCTTCATCGAAGCCGACATATCCACGATCAAGGCCGCGACGGATGAGGTGCGCGACGCCATCGCACAGAACCCGGCCGAGTAGATTCACTACACGGTTGCCGGGAATCGCATCGACGTCCACCAAGCTGCGCGCCTCAAGTCGGTTTCACGCGTAGCACAGCAGGTAATAGATATTTTGGGCAGGGACGGCCATGTCAGTCGTCGTCAAGTAACCACGCCATTTCCTCCGCCGCACGATCAACGTTGTCAAACCAATACTCACGCAATAGCGGTTTGAACTTGGTTCGCACGATGCGTTGGTAGCAGGTTTCATCTGCCGGGCTCCCACCCGTGCGTCAGAAATAGCTGTGCCCAAGGCGAAATTCATCTCCGAGATTCGGGTCTCCACATATTCGGGCGTTAAGGTACTGGAGATGGCTAACGATGCGATCGCTCAGTGCCGATTCGACACCGAGGCTAGTGATTTTGCGAAAAAAACTTGGCTGACCAAATACAGGCGGCACATCGAAGAAGGCGAAGCGGTGTCGCAAGGCATAGTCTACCATCGCAAGGGACCGGTTCGACGTATTCATTGTGCCAGTGATGCACAGGTTCTTTGGCACATCGAACGGCGACTCGCCTTCCTTTGAATAGATGAGTTTTGTTGCCCATGTTTCGCTGCGCTTGTCTGCTCCGATCAGAAGCAGAAGCTCACCAAAGATCTTGCTCAAGTTGCCTCGTTTGATCTCGTTGATCAACAAGACGTAGGGCGAGCTCGGATCTTGAAGCGCCTGATCACAGAACTGCATGAACGATCCGTCGACGTGGCCGAATTTGCCATCATCAACCGGGCGGTAGCCTTGCACAAAGTCCTCATAAGCGTAGGACTGGTGAAACTGTACCTTTGAGAGTCGGTCAAGATCCTTCTTACCCAGAAGAAGATGCGCCAGTCGTTTGGCAAAAAAAGTCTTCTCCACTCCCGGGGACTCTGCAATACGAGGTTCTTCTTGTAACAGAGGAGCTTGATGGCTTCCTCGATTCTGTCTCGAGCCAGAAACATCTCCTTGGTCGCATCATTGAGTACGTAGGCCGGGGCAATTTTAGGTTCCGGCTCAGCTTCTGAATCTTCGCCATCGTTTATCTGGAGAGCGCCCGGATGTCCACAACCATGCTCGGGTACTTGCCGATCTCGGTCACCATTGTTCGCTCCCTGGCCACCCATTTCCCTCGTTTTTTCCACTTGATCGATCGCACGTTGGCGAAGTGACCGCGCTTGGGCTCATGTTGGTACTCGGACGCGACGACGCCGTAGTCGATGATATATCGGCGACCCTTTTCGCAATGACAATGTCTCCGACCTCCATTTCGTGTGCAAACTGGTGGCAGGCGGGTGCATCCTGAAAGAGATTTGTGCCAGATCCTCGATGCTTCTGGATGGCCACACGGACAGCATCTACGTCCGCATACTCTGACAAGTCGCCCAGGACGTTCCAGCCGATTGCGACGATGCCCTCCTTACAAGAATCGTCGAATTGCTCTGTGCGGCGACCTGGGGAGATCAGACATACTCGCTCCCTCTGTGGCGCCTCCTCTTGTTCGTAGGCCGTGTCCACTTCCACGTCCACAACAGTGGTGCTTGTCTCAAGTCGAACACAGAGGTGCTCTAGATCCCAGAAAGGGATCTAGTTTTCTTTGGCCAATGTCGAGAACAAACGTGCGAACTTCAGGTAACCATCGCCACCCTTCACCTGCCGGTCGAGGATGCCGTTGGCATGGAGTGCTTTCCGTGCAGAGCTATACATGATCGGCCACTCTTCTGGACGCTGCATGTGCCAGAAGGCGCTGATGAAGAAGGGCGTGGTGTTCGGCTGCAATTCTTCCCGCGTTGTCTCTCCACTCTGAATCTGCTGATCCAGGTACTTCATTAACCCGTCTATCTGCGTGTGCGCCGATGATTCATTTGTAGGTACGCGCAGCACCGTCTGAAGCTCTGCCGTTACCTCGTCCTGGTTAGGAAGGTGCTTGGCCAGCTTGTTGTAGGAACATGGCTCCGGAAAAGACCCTTGAGGCCAAACATATCCCCTCGTTCCTGGACTTGTGGTCGAATGTTTCCCTGAAATAGACGGGAGATACGGCATCGTCTAGAAACTACTTCACGAGGTCGGAGATTTCGGGAAGCGCCTGCTTCCTCCTGTTATCTCGCAACTGTTGGCGCTCAAGTCACGCTTTGTCGCACTTGACTTCGTTCCAGAACTCACGCCACCGCCCGACATCATGAGCTGAAAGCACAGTCGGCGATTCACCTCAAGCGCGCGTTTTCACACGGAGCCGCCATCAAGGCTTCCCGCGCTGACAGTGTCTTTCTCGAACAGCTTCGGCGATTTGAAAAGCCCTGGCAGGTGTGCTGAAGTGTCTCAAGCAAGAGCTCCCAGACGTTCTGTCCGACCGAAACCAGATCGCGTACAGACTTGTCCCCAAGGCGATGACAGCCGAGTTCGGCACAGGATACTGGCTGGAGTACGGAGAAGCGGCCGAGAAAAAGAGGGTTGGGCTCTACTGCCTGGGTTGTCGTCAAATAGTATGTTGCATTTTTATCAAAAGATCCGGTTCTTGTTAAATAAGCCGCTCTCGGTCCAGCCACTCGAACGGTTTCGCTGTCAAATAAGCTCCCGTGCCCTTTACCCGCCCTCTGCTTTGGAGAGCACGATCGACCCCAAGTGGGCATTCAAAGGTACCTAGTGTGATCTCTACAAGTGTCCCACCGAGAGCTGGTGGCGACGGGAGGGAAACGCAGAAGTCCGCGGGAACTGGGCCTTTCACGAAGAGGTCCTGCCCGTTGCCGACCGGGGCCTCTGTTAAAGTCAACGCCCATCCGATTTGGTGGGCGGGATTGTCTGGCTCCCTACTCCAATCAGTTGCGAGAACTATGCTTAACAACTACTGCCATAAGAGGGGATGTAATTCCCCCATTAATGACGGCGCCATTTGTAGAGGTTTTAAAGTGACCAGTTTTAGCATCTTTGGAGGCACTCCTCCAATTGCTGGGATCGATTGATGTACAACCTCGTCGTCGCGGTTGACGATCACGTATGAACTGCCGGCAGCGCGATTGATTGCCCCCTGAAGACTATCGACCAGCTTCCAGAACTCGGTGATCTCGAATTCTGGTTCAGTATGTAGGATGTTCGAGTCTGAAAAGGTCTTCACGTATGCATCAGGCACCTGTACGGCGTTCTGTCCCTCGATTCGCATGGGGCCGGCGCCACCTGCACTTGAGTTGGTCCAGGCATCAACGGCCGCCCAGAACTTACCGAGCACGTCTGCAGCCGAACCCTGGCGAAACGCGGCCTTTACGCCGACAACGTCGAAGAATGCATAGGTGAGCTTCATACTCGCCTCCCAGCTTGTCATTGAACCAGTGCGCCAGACAGGACATTCAGGCACTCGTCGTAAAGCTGATTCCAGTCGCTGTAGGGCCCATCCGTGAGACTGATGCCTGCAACGCGGATATGGGGCACGAGCGCGGCACAGGTCAGGCTCGCCGCAGTCGTTTTCAGCGTGTCATTGCCCTGGATTGTAGGGTGCTGGATAGCTTTGTCCATACGGTCGTATGGTTGCCGGGTGCGTTTGATTCTCCACGCGGGTTGGTGACGCGCCTTGTGCAAGTCGCGACAGCCGAACAGCTGTCATGAAAGCGTCTGCATCCTTCTCCTGGTCGAGAGTCCATTGCGTGTCGGGCCCGCCGGCGTGTCCAAGCCGGACGTGAGCGAGCTCGTGATGCATGATGAATCCGAAGCCGCCGAGAACCATCTCGCCAGCCTTCGCAACCAGGGAACCGTCCCTTGGCACAAGCTTGGGTTCCACTGGTAGAGGCAATCCCTCCCAGAAAAGGGATTGGCCGTTGCACGCTGCAATCATCGAGGCCCGAAGTGCTCTCATGGCTGCTTCGATCTCCGGGCTGTCGTTGGAGGTGATTTCCAGCCTCGCGGGCTTGCCACCATGGCTCTGGATCTGCGCTTCGATTTCAACTCGGAAGGCGTAGTAGGCGTAGAACGCGCACCAAAGGCATTCTGTAAGACCTCGGCAGAAGGTGATCGTACGACTGTCGGAGGAAGCGTACGCCCGACACGCGTCGTCATCCTTCAAGTGGATAGTTACACCCAGTACAGAATCAAGAAGCTCATCGAAACGCTCTGGGGCAATGGTCTCCAGGGTTGCTGGCGCTCATCGAAGCACGGGCCAGATATTAGCGGCGTTTTCGTCGGCATCGCAAACGTCCGTGACCTGGTTGTTCGTCTCAGTATCCGTCATGGACAACCTCCTTGGCGGCAAGTTCCTGTGAGAGATTGAACACTTCACCGTCGCGCAACCGGGTCACGTTCTCGAACCCGTCGAGGTGCTGATCCCAGTCGAAGCTGTGGATCGGAACCAGATGCTTCGCGTTGATGCTAGACGCGAACGCCTGGAGGTCCGCCCGTGACGCATGCCCACTCGAGTGGATCTGCTCGAACCCGGCGCCGGGCTTGTCGAATGCGTCGCGCACCGCGAGGTAGTCCGACTCCCCGAGATAGCCCGACCACATTGAGAAGACCAAGCAGTCATCCTTGGTCAGGGCGAGCCCCTTGCGGGCGTAGTCGCGCGGCAGCGAGGGCCGCAGCATCACGACGTTGTTGCGTGGTCCTGACTCGATCTTGCTCGCGCTGAAGGCGTGTCCCGAGGCGCAGCATCGTTCGAAGAACTCGGGCCTGTTGAGTCTGTCGGGCGTCTCGTATAGGCGCTTAATGCCCGAGGTGACGACGACGCCACGCAGGTTGGGCCACCCCATCTGTGGCAGGCTGTCGTAGTAGGCTCCGAGCTGTTCCAGCACATCGACGGTGTAGAGATCGACGAGAAGGGTGCGCCCGGTCTGTTTGCAGGCCCGGTAGATGGTGACCGTTCGGCCGATGTTCTGCGCAGACCACGCGACAAAGACGCGCCCGGGGGTCCGACGGAAGGCTGCTTTGAACCGCTCCTCGATCTCGCGCTCGGTCGGGAAGGCCTCGGCGCGGCCGAGCGTCGTTCCTTCGAGAAGGAGCACATCGACGTTCTTGGGGGGAGCTTTGATCATCCGGTCGACGAGCTTCGACTTCCGTTCCGTTCGACGGAAGTCCCCAGAGTAGAGGATTCTGCGACCACCAACCTCGACGAGAACCATGTGTGCGTCGAAGGCAGAGTGATAGGTCAGCAGGGGGGTGACCTTGAATGGCTCCACCCTGAATGGATTGAAGCTATCGAAGGTATGAACCCCCTGGGGTAGCGATCCGCCGGTCAACGCGGCGGTTAACCTCATCAATTTCTCGGTGGGCCCCCCACACCAGACAGGCCAGCTCTCCGGCAGACCGCGAAGAAGGCCGTAGTGGTCCTGGTGCGGATGGGAGACGATTACGCCGTCGACCGGAGTCGAAGTATCCAGTGTGGCCGGTGCCGAGTCACCATCCTCGGGCTTACCATCAAGGGGGCTGCCAGCATCCAGAATGAGTCGGTGCCCCTGAAAGGTGATCTCGATGCAGTTGCCGCCGATCTGGTGGGCGGATCGGTGGACGATGAGCCTCGGGTTCTGGTGTCCGGGATCACCTCGACCATCAGATACAGGCCTCGAAACGAGACCGGGCCTCATCTAGGGGAACGACCGCCTGGTCGAATAGGCCATAGCCCATGAAGCACCCGTCGCGAAGTAGATTTCTGCGTGGGGGCTTGGCGGCAGAGCCTCGAGGGAGGTCCGGAGCTTGGTGCTGCCCGGATCGTGGTTCACAAGCGCAAGAGGAGCATCGGCGGCTCATCGCTGAAGGCCCCGAGGTCCTTTCCGCAGTTCATCAACCCGAGGGATCGCTTCTGGTTGAAGAGCTTCACCATCTCTTCCTTGAGAGCCTTCAAGCTGGCAGGGTCTTCGAGGAAGCGGTTGATGTCCACGATGTGAGAATGGATCAGGCCGGATCGGCGATGGCGCCGTCCCCGTACTTGGTCTCGACCAGCACGAGTCGGCGGCCATCCTGCTTCTTGCGGACAGCGCCGTTCGATGGCCAATGGACGGCCACGAGGTCGAAGCGACCCTGCGGGTTGGCGTACTCGATGTCGCAGACGTAGTAGTCCGTCGCCCGGCTCACGCCTTCGAAGTTGTTGTCGCGGAGGATGAGCTGTTGGACCTCGCGCTCTTCCTTGGGATGCCGACCGAGGAAGATGTCCATCGTCTGCTTCAGGATCGGCATCACCACCAGCCAGGCATCCACGTCGCTGCCAGCGCTGATCACCGCGCCGGGGTGATTGAGCCAGGGCGCCACCGTCTCCCTTCGCGTACTCAGGGTCGAAGAAGGCAACGTAGCCACCAGGGCCGGTCGACAGCTTCAGGAGGTTCCCGCCCCGGTAGTAGATGTTGATGTAGTTCTCGCGGATCTCCAGGCAGAGGCTCCGGTCGGCCAGCACGCCTTCGCTCAGGTCGTTCATGAATTGCTGGCTCAATCCCCTCATCTCAGGCCTCTCTCGCTTGGTCGCTTCTCCAGTGAGTCACGTCCCGGAGGTTGTGTAAACCAACGGGCAGTGCTCTCTCCTCGCTCTCGGCTTCAGAGAGCACGATCAGGGGCGAGAAGGATGCCGAGCACCCCGAAGAGTGATCTCTGAAGACGATCATCGAGAGCCAGGGGGCGGTGCTCGCAAACGGCCGCGATTCCTAGCCCTTATAATCGAAAGCCCCGGAGGGAATACCTCCAGGGCTTTCTGTAAACCAACCTGGGCGTCGGTTCGCCCAGGTTTTGTCTGGCTCCCCCGGACAGACTCGAACTGCCGACCTAGTGGTTAACAGCCACCCGCTCTACCAACTGAGCTACAGGGGATAGGTCAACAGTATCCAGATCACTACTGCGTGTCAATAATTGCCGCAGTTTGCCCGTACTCGCCGCCTGGTCCACATTCCTGGAGGCTTCTGGGTTCGAATGAGCCGGTCAGTCCACGCCAAGCTCTTCCTTGATAAGCTTATGAAAGGTTGCCTTGGGGAGGGCTCCGGTGAGCATTTTGGGTTCACCGCTAAGCGGGATGAACAGAATTGACGGGATGCTCTGGATTTTGAACTCTCGCGAAATTTCCGTTTGAACATCGGTGTCCACCTTCCAGATATTCAGTCTGCCCTCATATTCCTTTGAGAGTTCCTCAATGATTGGTGCCACTATCTTGCAGGGACCGCACCAGTCCGCATAAAAATCGATGATGGCGGGGACTTTGCCCTTGTATTTCCACTCATTTTCGTTTTGGTAGTCAAACACTTTCTCTTTGAAAGTATCCAATGTTAAATTCTCTGCCATTCCAAAATCCTTATCTTTCTTTGCACAGTAAGATGCGCAGCAACGACTTATTCTCGACCGAACGAAGTGTATAGATAATACATGTAGTTGCGATAAAAGGCAAGAGTTTGATTTTGCGGTTCATTCTGAGTGACTGCAAAAATCTGTCAGAACGATAGTCTCGAAGTTCTAACGAACATCAGCGGTGGGCGAGCTAATTCGCAGGTAAATGGAGGGTAATCGAAACTCCAGAAAGGGGAGCGCAAATCCGGGGGAGTTTCACGCGGCCAGAAGAGTCATTCAAGAGATAGTTAGGAATAATCTGGGAGCTATCGTACCAAAAAAGACGCAATCTAGAGATAGGCCCTGATAGCCTCCGCAAGGCACTGGTAGGTTGAAATTCTCTTTGCATCATCATTTTCCAGAAGGGTTACCCGAAACCCGGAGAGCCGGCTGCAAAAACCGCTTAATGGCACGGGACAAATGCCTGTCGCGCCCAGAAGCCAGTAAACAAAACGCTTATCGGGAGCAACGCTGCTGGCAATCTCTTCTACCTTCGCAGCCACTGCCTTATTCGAGATTGGAGGCAGGGCGCCGTTCTCCGGAAGCTTTTGGCTAAATACTACCGTAAGGTAGAAGGCGCCATTCGGCCTTTGAACTGTAATCCCCGGAGTTCCCGAAAGTATGGACACCGCCTCATCGGCCCGCCTGGAAAACATCGCCGCCCGCCTTTCCAGGTGGCTCGGATAGCGGCTATCGGAGAATATCCTGGGCACCGCCATCTGGGGGAGGGTAGTGGAGCAAACTTCCAGGCGTTTTGCATCTAAAAGGCTCGTGATATAGCGGCGGAAAATTTCATCTCGCTCCTGGTTAAAAACCTCCATCCAACCGCAGCGTGCGCCAGGCCATGGTATCTCCTTGGAAATACTGCGGAATGCAATCCCAGGCACCTCCCCGATAACCTGACTTAGCGCCGCGGTTTTTACTCCCGGATAGATGATATTCGCATAGGTTTCATCGCATAGCACAAAAAGGTCGTTTTCGCGTGCCACCTCTATTATGGCTTCCAGGGTGGGAATCGGATAAACCGCACCCGTGGGGTTGTCCGGATTAATCAGCAGAATACCTGCCACCGAATCGTTGTACTTAACCTTCAGTCGAATATCCTCGAGATCCGGCTGCCATCCGTTATCCGGGTCCAGTCTGTAAGTGAGATGCTCATATCCCGAATGCGAAGCTTCTCCCGAGGAGAAGGTAGAATAGGCGGGCGAAGGTCCCAGAACCCGGGCTTCTCTTCGCAGATGGGTGAACGAGGTGGATACCGCGTCCCCGAGTCCATTGAAGAAAAGAATATCATCCGCGCCAATCTGAGCGCCCCCCCTCTTGTTTACCTCTTCCGCCAGAAAGCAGCGGCTGTCAAAGTTACCTGCGGAATCCGTATATCCATAGCTGCGATTCTCTTTCGTCAGGGTATTTACGATTTCCTTGATCCACGTCGCCACTGATTCGCCCTTCTGAACCGGATCTCCTATATTCTCCCAAATAATTTCCACGCCCAAGTCGGTAAACACCCTGGCCGTTTGAACAATCTCCCGAATTTCATAGCGGAGTTGTCCCGCCCCAATATGTACAATATTTCGTCTCATTACCAAAAATCCTTTGGGTTTTCCAAGAACATACGGGATAACCTTAAGCGTCTACAGAGCCGCATTGGATGCAGTCACTTTTCCTGCATCGCGGCAGGTTAAATTCGCCAAACACAGAGTATCCGAGTGGGGTGCTATTCGATCGCATTGTTCCCCCTCGTCCTGTTGGCATGGCTATTCCAATCTCGCTAATTGTCTGGGTTTTTGCTTCAGCTTCCGAATATCACTCTTTCTCAGTCGTGGTACACCCAGCAAGCACGCGTAGGATGATATGAAAATGACTCGATCTAAGCAAGATAGGTTATTGCCTAAGGACTAATCCCGAAGTTCGTGTTTTTTGTTATCAGAGCTTACGGAAGAAGTGACAGCACTACGGGCGACGCAATCAGCATAAGAGCAAGCGGCAAATCGGATAGCGCCAGTTTCGATTCCACAGCGGTGGGATTGTCCACATAGCACCTAGATAGAAGAGCCTCAGAGCAAAGGTCGGCCCTTCTCAAAGTGGCGCTGGCCATTGGCAGGCTCAGAACCAGGGCTCGTCGAAACAGCCCTCCATCAATACGCCTCACACTGAATTTCCATCTTTCAGCTCCAGTTTGCCTCCTTCGCTCCTTTCTTCGCCCCCATAGGCCCCTACACAGGGCCGCCTCTCGTACAGTAGCGGCCTCATCAAGAATCATTGGAATAAATGCCAAGGCAAGCGAAATTGCGGTAGCTAGACTTCCTCGCCACCGTACTGGCAAAAAGAAAAAAATCTTCCGAATCGCCGCCGCCAGATCCCAGGGGTCGGTCGTTGCTGCAAGTAGTTCGGCGGCCAATATCAAGATGAGCAGTCTCGCAGAACGCAGTGTTCCCGCAAGTAAACCCTCCCTTCCAAGCGGCAGGGTCTTCGCACCGAATTTCAGCCCGGATCCCACATCGCTCAAACCTCCCATCAGCACCATCGCAACGCTCATAATCAGCCAGAAGACCAGGGGCCGGCGCAAAGTTATCGGCTTCGTTTTTGCAAGAACGTGCATCAGCACCATCATCAGTCCGATTAGCGCTATCACCGAAGGCCTTGCTATCAGCACCAGTACGCTCCAAGTGAGTAGTTCGAGTATTTTCAGCCTCGCATCATGGCGATGCATCAAACTTGTGCCATAGCGAAAATGGAAAAAACCAACCTCTTTCAAGTCCCTCTCATCCTCAAAATCTCTTGCTTCCCTTTAGGATACTTGGCGAATTTTAAGCCTTCGATCTGCCCAGGTCATTGATGAAATTGCTCCGGGCGGGCGCCGGACACCGTAGGTTTCCACCTTGGAAATCAGTTTCTCAGGCGTACCATCAGCAACTATGCGTCCCTCTTCTATCAGAATTAACCGATTTGCATGAGCAAGCATCTTATCCAAATCGTGAGTTATCAGCAATATCGTCTTGCCGGCACTGTGAAGCTTCAGCAAAATCGTAATAAGCTTGGCCGAGCCCATCCAATCCAAATCAGTAAATGGCTCATCTAGCACCAATACATCGGGATGCATAGCGAGCACTCCCGCAACCGCCAGGCGGCGTTTCTCACCTCCAGAGAGGCTGTGCGGTCGTCTTTGATCAAGTCCCACCAGTCCGGTTGCGACAAGGGCGTCGGCAACACGCCGGTTAATTTCCGCTCGCCCCAGTCTCAGGTTCTCCGGACCGAATGCCACATCTCTTACCACTGTTTCCCGCAAGAGCTGGCAGTCCGAGTCTTGAAAAACCAAACCCACCCTCCTGCGCGCTCCTGAAAGGTTGTCTAGTATATTGACTCCATTGAGCAGCACGCTGCCGGTGGTGGCCTTTGCCAGTCCGTTTAGGTGTCGCATCAGAATTGTTTTACCGCTGCCATTCTCACCCGCCAAAACCACGAAACTGCCGGGGGCGATGCTCAGATTGACATCGCGAAGTCCATAGGTATTGTCGGCGAAGACATGTGTAACCGAGCGCAGTTCAAGAATGGGCGTTTTCAAACGATCCTGTCCCGAAAATAATACGCGATAACGGCGGCGGCAAGGGTCTTGATTGCGTCGCCCGCCAAAAAGGGAAGGATGTACTTTGTCCAAGTTGATACCCAGCTCCAGTCTTCGACGATGCCCGTAAGTTGGTAGTGCATCCAGGGCAAACCCGGAACATAGATTACGACTGAGCCAATAAGCGATGCAAGAATGTAGAAGAACAGGGTGCGCGGACTTGCAAGAAATCCCGCGAGTATCGCTGCCAGGGCATAGCCGACAAGAAAACCGCCGGTTGGTCCAGCCAGTATCTGAAATCCCCCCTTGGCCCCCGCGAATACGGGCAGGCCCAGAATCCCCAAAAAAAGATACAGTCCCACCGCCGCGACTCCGCGCCATGGTCCAAGCATCAATCCCGCCAGAATTACGAACAGTGTGGCCAAGGTAAATGGCACTACCGGATTCCACGGCGCCGGAAAACTGAAAATCGCTCCTACTATAATCAACGCGGTGAAAGCTGCTACCAGTACCAGAGACCGAAGTGAAGCATCCTTCATACGCGTCATCTCCCAGCAGCCCGCGAAGGCTGTAAATATTCGGTGGGTAGGCTAGCATATGCATCATCGCGATGTATAGCGGACTTGTTGAAACTCCTTATGCATAGTAAATGTTATTCCTGCTGTGTTATCGGCCAGTATATGCAGCCTTGGAGATTAATCTGCTTAAACTGATTCGGATAAATGTTGCGAGCTAACGATAGTTGCCCATAGAGACCGTCGCAGTTGCTCCGAAGCAACTGAAGATAGATTTTTTTCTATTCCTTCTCTGTTGCACTTACACCTTGTATTCGTCATTCTGTCCCTCACTTTTAGATTATCGCTGCTAAATAATCCCCTCTTCTATGGCGCCACCGCTTTTAAATTAATGAAGTACGCTTCGAAATAGACGGAGAGGTAGGCTTGTCATAATGGGACAGAAGTTGATCGGAGTTGTCATAGGGCTGAGGAATCTGCAACAGTGTTTTTAACAGAAGCTATCATGGAAAAATCGGCATCAGCACAAAATGTACGGATAGTGTTTGGCGGTTATTTCGACCGAGGAACTGGAAAAACTCAGAAGATTTTGCAGGGAGATGAAAGCAGCAAAACCGTCCTAAAAATTTTTGGAATTGGATGGGAGCAAAAGACCAGGTATGAGGTTCGGCGGACATTAAACTTTTTAACTCCGTGAAGGTTGACTCTATAAGGGGCTTGATCTGCTTATGAATCAACCAGAGATGTTCGACGATGAGTAATTATTTCGATTATCTAGGAGTGGGCAAGAATACGGCTTTGGGTATTGTTTATTGGCTCAAAGCTGCCGGTTTGGCGGAAAAGGGAAGCCCACGAAATAGAGAACCGATGTCTGAGGAACTAGGGCAGCTTATTAATGAGAAAATAGCCGCCCATAGCACTTATCCCATTACTGTTCAAGAGAGATGGAAAAAATTTGGGTTCTTACAATAACTTGAAGCAGTATCACCGAAGTTCTTCCCTGACTTATTGCTTCCATGCCTTCTAATCCCCGTGAAAGCAATGCTCCGTGATATCTTTCAGCTTCTTGAGAATGCGCTGGTGGGTTCTCTCATTTCGTTGAAGGGGAGCGTTTACCAAATATAGGATCACCCGCTTATCTCCTATCGCACCTAGCGTCTCAATTGCTCCATACTTCGAACCCCTCCCCCGCATCTTCCTTTCAAGGTGAAGAAGGATCTCTTTTCACCTTGAGCCGTTCTGACCGGGCCGAGAGCGCAGCAATTTCTCGTATCGGGAAAGAAAATTCCCAATATCTCTGCAGCGCCCGCGAGATGAGTGATCGTAAATTTTTCCCAAGGCGAATGCGGATTCTGCCCGGAGATGCCATACCTCGTTTTCAGGTACTTCAATCGGCTTTGGGACTGCTGTCCCAATTCCTTAAGCACCTTAGCCACGACGGTTCTCATGTATGGTCCCGAGAGAGGAATTAGCATAGCAATATGTGCAATTGTATGGGCATGTGTTATATATTCCGATGTCTTTGCTGGCTACGCATCCGCAAGCTTCTCTTTGGAACCTGTCTTTCCCCACACTTAGGTTTAGATCAAACAGACGTTCTATCAGCTCATCATCAATACATTTACCTGGGGCAACACCATAGTTCTCTAAATCAACATCCTCTGCACATGAATAGATTTCCATTCCGTTCCTATTTGCACAAGATGCTATGCTCCGAATCATATCTCCAAACCCATCTATGCTTTCGGGGTGTGAGTTAAGATTTATTGTGGCGTCCTTCAACTTTGCCATTTTGCGAAGAGTCTTCTTATACATATCGACAATGCTAATAACCACTCTCCTCGTAGAGCCTGCTAGCTTATCCGCAATTTCCATAAAATTGAACTCATGGAAGCCCACGTCTGCCATCTTGCTTATTACTATCGGATCGTACCTCCAGATTACTCTCTCAGGTCCTATTTTTGAGCTCAAAGCGAGAAACGTCTCTATTCTCTTTTCAATGGAAGGAACCTTTGGTTCGAGATCTTTTGCATAGAGTGTCAATGAAAACTGGAAGTAGTATTTATATCCCTTCTCATCAAGTTTAGATAATGACTTAAGTAGCGGACTTGGATTCTTAGTCCAGAACACAATCGCATCTACGTCATGCTTTCTGAGGGACACTTCCGATATTTGTTTGGCGTTGAAAGGATTTGGAACAGTGCAGAAGCCCTCTTCGATTCTATTTATAAACCAATCTGCGAAAAAGGCAGGAATGTCTGTCCTTCGGCTAGCGCTGATTATCATTTTTTCTTCAATTTGAAATTAAGCAAATCCGTTGATAGGATTTGCATCTTATTTTGGGGCCATGCATAGCAAATAATTTGAGAGAATAATCGAAACGCAATGGACACCGTTAAATTAATTTGCCTTGATATCGCACTCCTTGTAAATTTTATTGGCGGTATTGTCAATATTTGCATAGATCCTTGGTATTGTGCCTCCATGTCGATCATTAAGAATAAGAACAGCGTCTCCAGTAATGCCCGAGAGGCACCCTTGAAGAAGGGATTAATCTTTGCTTCGGGTTTGGTTTTCGAAAATGAAGAGTGATATTGATATAACATGGGCAGCTAAGCCGCCTCGGTAATTAAAGATATCACAGTTTCTTCGGCAGCGATTTATCTTCAATGCTTCTAGGGAAATAAGCGGATTGACGAAAGCTGCGCACTAGGATGTTCGCAATATTATTTCACCCGGTTTCTTTGTTATACCGATTGTTATCTAAACTGAGATTACTTTCTAAGAGCGGCTAATAGTCGTGCAAGCACATCAATTCCCGTACTGCCGCCGATTCTGTGGATAATCAGTTCTTGAACTGACTCAAAATCCAGATGATTGGCAATCTGGCGAGAAACGACAACGCAGTGCTTCACAAATCTCAGCAAGGCGAGCATGAAGTTGCCTTAAAGAATATAAGCAGATCTCATATTATCGCACTCGTAATTTGGAGACTCATTCATGACTCACTGTTCTCCAAGAAAAAATCCAGAAATGCTATCTTTTCATTATCATAGCCGACATTAGCGATGATGCTAGATGAATCCGTTTCAGGATATATGCGTCACCCCCAGGCGATGATTCTTGATACCGTGTCAATAGGAATTCAAAACTCTCAAAGCTATGCCCTATGGAAATCCGAGTCTCATCGGTAAAGACTAGAAGCCTATCTATGTCTCACGCAGACAAGCTTATGATAAGATTCTGATAACTAGAGCTCTCACCGAGGAAGTCGGAGTACAGACATCATTGATCTGGAGAGTGTTCAGACCGTAAGGAGAACTGGGGGACCACATCGTCGAGGGTCGGAGAAAGCCAATTAAAAGAATGTGCCGAAAAGACGGTAAGAACTGAAGTTGGCAAAGTTAAAAAATCCCCCGAGCCAGTGAAATCAAAAAGCATTCAATGATAAGCAGCATCATAATAGCTACGAATTCCCATGCTCCCTCTGTTTGGCAAAGTCAAGACGCATTCAAAAACAGAAGCTGCTCCTAGAAGTCGAAAATGGGAGTCTGCACTACTATGTAAGTTATCTGGCAGTCTGTATAATAAGAGCATGGAGGGTTATTCGCCTTATGGATAAGAGAGTTATGTGTGGAAGAGTACTTATAACACTTACGCTTTCTCTTGCAGTTACGAAACTAGGGCATGGTTCTGGAACCAATTCTGGAATTGACTCTGGAATCACAAGTTCTAGCTTTGTCACTCATTGGAATACGGATGTTACCGGCGAGTATATAGAGACAGCAAGAAAGAAAATAAAGCTGCCCCTGAATGCAGGCGGCACCTATGATTTTGTCGTTGACTGGGGTGATGGTAATACTAGTAGAATTACTAGGCACAATCAGAAAAAGACTACCCATTAGATATATGACTCCGGGAAAGTATGAAGTCACAATAAACGGAATCTGTGAAGGATTTGGATTCGGCTATGATTCTACTCAACATGTGCTTACTGGCGATCGCGCGAAACTCTTGGATGTGAGTCAGTGGGGATCGGTGAAGCTGCACAATGAGGGATATCAGTTCGCATATTGTACCAACCTCGCAGGCTTCTCAGCACTTGATTCTCCCGATTTGAGCGGTGTTACCAATATGAGAAGTATGTTTCGGGGCGCAAGATTGTTTAACCAGGATATCGGCTCCTGGGATGTGAGCGGCGTTACTGATATGTCTGCTATGTTTGGAGATGCAGTATCGTTTAACCAGGATATCGGCTCCTGGGACGTGAGCGGTGTTACCAGTATGAGAAGTATGTTTCGGGATGCAGCATCATTTAACCAGGATATTAGTGGATGGGCTGTTACTCAAAGGACTTCTCATAAAGATATGTTTAACAACTGCCCTATAGATCAAGATAACAAGCCCAAATTCTCATCATCAAGATAATTTCATCTAGGCTTCTTTTTTGCTGGCTGATAAAGCATCGACGACAGTGCCCTTGTGGTCTTGTAATCCCCCCATTAATGACCGGCGCCATTTGTAGAGATTTTCAAGTGACCGGTTTCAGCATCTTTGGAGGCACTCCTCCAATTGCGGAATAGCATTCTGAGTTGGTTTCCCAGGCTGGATATGAACCAGGTCGATTTCACTCATTGTCAGCCCAGTTCAAAATCCCAGCACTGATATACTCTTGGCCGTTATCGCAGCGGATCATCTTCGGCTTTCCTTTCCATTCGATGATATTCTCCAGGCTTCAAGTGACTTGGAGTGAAGACAATGAGAAGTCGACATCGACAGCCAATCCTTCCCTGTTGAAATCATCAATTACATTGAAGGTCCGAAAGATTCTGCCATTTGACAAAGCATCTGACATGAAATCCATAGACCAGACGACGTTGGGGCCTGGTGGAACATCCAGTGCGTCAGGCTTCTCCCG
>Ga0209568_1000080_pt1 | contig 33747 bp, 27 predicted proteins | sample WorMetOlspDAHAB2_FD_187406 | JGI IMG/M metagenome (GOLD analysis project Ga0209568, IMG submission 187406) | Marine gutless worms symbiont microbial communities from Max Planck institute for Marine Microbiology, Germany - Olavius sp. DAHAB.2... ...
TCGCCTATCGCTTCAGTCGGCGCTTTGATCTGCGCGCGCTGCCCAACCGACTCTTGGTGGCTGCGGTGGCCTGTGGCCCACGCCCGGAAGGCTGGATTCGGATGGCTGAATCTCATTGCTAATCAGGTTCTCCAATGGTACAGGATTGACAGGATTTTCAGTCTAGTAGGTCGGGATAGGTGCGCCTCGGAGGTTGGTGTGTGTCAGCGAGGCCGATCGCGCCGTAACCCGACATCCGGGGCTGACCTGCGGCATCGTGTGTCGGGCTAGGGCGCACCCGAATCCTGAGGCCCAACCGAACATACCGAAGCACGCGCCTAACCCGACCTACAAGACTTTGTGTTCTGATATAACTCGTTGATTTTTAAATACTCTCAACAGGTACAACTCTAATAGTTGATAAGAAATGGAACCTATATACGTGACTAGCCACGGAGGGCGGTGTTTTCCTTTGCCGCCCGGATGAAATCCGGAAGTTTGGTAATTCTCCCTTCAATCCGACCCCACCCAAGTCTCTTGCCATGGTTTTGGCTAGCTATGTATATGTCCCTAAATTTTCAGGTGGTGCTTAACAGGTAGTGGTCGAGATTATGAAGATCGCACAGCGAGCTCCGCGCTAACCAGGGCAGGCGCGAACAAAAAGCTTGTAAGCATTCAGCCCCCACCGCGTCATTCCGGCAGGGAGTGCCGGAATCCACCAGTGCCGGAGGTGACCGTAACCCATCAGGTTGTCGCGAAGCGGCTCGTTTACCATGACCCTGAAGGGGTCGAACAGATCAGCCCAGGGCAGCGCCCTGGGTCATCAGCGTAGAGAGCCGAGCCCTGAAAGGGCGTCACATAAAAGCAAACGGTATCTCTGGGTCTGACGCCTTTGATGTCACGCCCCTTCAGGGCTCATCTTTCCCTCACCTCTCTCCCCAGGGCGTTGCCCTGGGTCATCAGCCTAGAGAACCGAGCCCTGAAAGGGCGTTACATAACAGCGAACGGTATCTCTGGGTCTGACGCCTTCGATGTCACGCCCCTTCAGGGCTCATCTCTCCCCCACCTCTCTCCCCAGGGCGTTGCCCTGGGCTGGCCCCGCACCTATCGCCCCGGAGGCCGGCCGCGGTGCGCCTGGAGCTTTCGGCGATAGGTGCGGGGCTGGTATGTCATGCCCTTTCAGGGCTGGGTACCGATATCCGGTGCCGGGGAGGTCGCAATAACAGTGGGGGTCTGAATGATTACGTACATTGAGCGCTTTCTGCTACCGGAGAGGGTAGCTGAACCACTTTAAGGGCACTTTGAAAAATACAATTTTCGTCAACAGCATGTCTGAATAATCAATGGTTTAGGATTTCTCGATTGCTGAGAACACCTATTTTTCAAGGCGCCCTTTACACGAAGAGGCGCTTGCGCGCCTCTTCGTCCACTCCGCCGAATTTACGGGTTTGTGGCCTACCAGGGATAGGCGTAGACCCCCGCATACATGAAGTAGTGCCGCAGCAGGTAGCCGCCGGTGAGCACGAAGATGGAGGCGGCAATGATGGGCACATGGCTGGTCCAGCCCTTGATGACCCCCTTGAGCTCCAGGAAGAAGGGGACGATGAGGCCGAACCCGATAAAGCCGATCAACCAGCCCATATCGGTGAACAGAATCTCCCACGACCGCATCGCCGATTCGGGTCCGCGCTGCAGATAGAAGAAGAAGGAGAAGATGATGACCAGCTCGGCCGAGATCAGGACCAGGTCGGTACGCTCGTAGAGTACCCGGATGTGATCGTCCTCCGCCTCGTGGAGGATGGTGTACATGATCAGCAGCAGGAAGGCCATGGCGGTGGAGAAGGCGGACACGGTGAACAGCAGAGGCACACCCGGATTCGCCCACAGGGCCACGGCGGGGAAGGACTGGAGCAACAGACCCGTGTAGACGGCAACGCCCACCCCGTTGACGATCGCCAGCCAGCCGAAGAACTTGCGATGCTTCTCCACGAAGAAGCCCAGCTTGATCACGAAGCCCCACTCCAGGACCTTGCCGAGCAGCGGCGTGTTTTGGAGCAGGGGGGTCTTCCGGGCATAGGGAATGGCGTAGAGCACGCCCCAGACCATCATCCAGAGGATGAATTGGGTGCCCCAGGAGATCCAGGCCATTGGTTGGTTGACCATGGCCAGGGGATTGAAGATATGGATCGCGGCCAAGTGATCCAGCAGGTGCCAGAACAACATGGCGGAGCCCAATGACAGCAGCACGACCCCGGAACCCGCCCCCCACAGCACCAGGTTGCGGTGGGCCTTGAGATACATGTCGGTGAGGAAGGTCACCGCCAGAATCGCGGCGCCGAGTCCGCCGGTGTACAGGTAGATAGCGAACCACCAGGTCCAGAGATTCTGGGTTTCGTAGGTGATGTTGGCTTCCATCTTAACCCCTCCACTTCCACTTCGAATCATCGATGTAATAGACATTGGGCCGGGTGCCGATATGAGGCATCAGCGGCTGGGCCACTCCACTCGTGACCATCCAGGCGACCGGATCATTCGGGTCCTCCAGGTCACCGAACATGCGCGACTCGCCGACGCAGGTCTCCACGCAGGCGGGTTTCAAGCCCTGCTCGACCCGGTGGTTGCAGAAGGAGCACTTGTCCACGCTGGGACTACTGCGACGGTAGTCCGAGCCGTAAAACTCCTTGCCCTGCCGGATGTCCGCACGGGTGATGTTCACCCGGGCCTTATAGGGACAGGCCATGGCGCAGGCCTGGCAGCCCATGCAGCGGTCCTCATCCACCAGTACGAAGCCCTCGTCCGTCTTATAGGTCGCCCCGGTGGGACACACGCTCATGCAGGGTGGGTTGTCACAGTGATTGCACAGGCGTGGGAAGAAACGACGCTGCACGTTGTTGCCCGCACCAATCTCCCGGTCGTGGACGTAGGTGCGCCACTTCTCGGTGTCCCACGCGGGCGTCTGATTCTCTATGGCGCAGGCCGCCATGCAGGCGTTGCAGCCCACGCAGGTGTTGAGGTCGATGACCATCGCGTATTTAGCCATGTCTTTTAAATCCTCCCTAGCCTAGGCGCGAGCCACTTTGAGGGTGAATTCCTGGGACCTGAATCCGGCCACCACGGGCTCCACCTGATGGGGAATGATGGTGCTGGTAGCGGTACCTTCCCCGGAAGTCTTGGTCAGGGCCTTATTCTCCACGCCGAAGGAGGAGTGGATGAACAGGGTATCCTTCTGTACCAGGCGGGTGACGTAGGCGCGCCCCGTGGCTTTCTGGCCGGACCTGGTGTTGGTGAGCCGAATCGGGTCTCCGGTCCCGATGCCCAGCTTCTCGGCCCGGTCCGGATGCATCCAGATCCCCTTGTAGATATCGTCCTTGAACTTATTGATGGCAGACAGCATCGCGTTGTTGCTGTTGGTGGAGGCATGGGAGACGGTGGGCGATTTGCCGTAGATGAAATAGAACTCATCTTGTCCCAACGCCGTGCTCACCGGCAGCTCGGGGGCGATCCAGCCGGCCAACACCTGGAAGTTGTTCTGGGTGTGACCGCCGTCGCGCAGGGAGCGCATCAGCCCGCTGTAGAACTCCAGCCGGCCGCTCTCGGTGGGCACCGGCATCTTACGCGGCATGGCCTCATGGGCGAGGATCTCACGCATCGCCTTCTCGTGATAGACCCCCTTCTCGCGCAGCACCTCGTCGATGTACTCCGGGGTGGTCTTACCACGCTCGGCGTAGAGGTCGAAGGACGCCTTCCTGCAGGCGGCGGCGAAGGCCCCCTTCCCTTTCCTGTCCTTATGGGTCTTTCGAGTCTCGGCGAAATACTTCCTGATGTCCGCGGCCTTCATCCCCGTGAGCTGCTCGATCGTCTGAATGAAACCTTCCTGCCCCCGCTTGCCGCTGATGATACCGGTCAGCTTATACAGGATGTCCGCCATCTCCTCGGTGTCATAGAGGGGATCGATGGCCGCATAGCGGGTGGTCAACGCCAGGTCCTGGTTGGTGCCGTTGCCGTAGAGAGTAGGCTCATCACGTTCCAGATAGGTGCTGTTGGGCAGGATCACGTCCGCGTAGGGGACCGTATCCGACGGCAACACGTCCACGGCGATGACCAGCTCCACATTTTTGTGACTCAGGGCATTCCGCCAATAGGTGTCGGGATAGTAGTGACGGACGGGATTGGCCGCGTTGATGAGCAGGGCCTTGGTCCGATAGGGCTCGCCGTTGAATTGCAGCCTGCCCTCCACCGACTCCTGCAGTCCGGTGTCGGTCATCGCCGGCAGGGCGACGTTGAAACGGCCGGCCTCCTTCTCCTGTTTACTGAAGGCCCAGGACCAACCGGGCCGACCGTGCTTGAAAAACTGGCCGCCCTGGTTGGAGACGACATTGATGACCAGCTTGGCAAAGCCCCAACCGGCCATGTTCGCCAGGGGGGCGCCCATCTCGTGGCCCTGGGCCATGGTGTGGTACATGTGGGCCGCCTTGTGGTGCAGCTCGCCGGAATTTACCCAGCCGCCCACGCTGTCGATCCCGCCGGTAAGCGCCTGTATCATGGCCTGCACCCGGCGCATCATCAGCACGTTGCCGTAGCGGGCACCGTGCCAACCCGGGTCCACGATGGCCGGCCGGGTGTTGCCGAACTCACGGGAGATGCGGGCGATGTCCACCGCCGGTATGCCGGTGATCGCCGCCGCCCACTCGGGGGTATACTCGCCGAGCGCCTCGAGCTGGGCCTCGAACACCGTCTTGACCGACTTGCCGTCCACCGTGACGGGCTCCGACAGCTTGAGGGCAGGGAAGAAGACTTTCCCCTCGGTGTCCGTGAAATTGTTATTACTGAACTTCTCCAGCACGTGGACATTGGCGGAATTTTCTTCCACCACCATGGGACGGCCTTCCGCGTCCGAAATCATCCGCAGCTCGCCCTGGTCGTCGGTGTAAACCAGGAACGGCATATTGGTGTAGCGCATGAGGAAGTCGGCATCGTAGAGCTTCTCCTCCATCATGATCTTCATCAGGGCCAGCAGAAAGGCCAGGTCGGTCCCCGGACGGATGCGGATCCACTCGTCCGCCTTGGCCGCGGTCTCGGAGCGGCGCGGGTCGAGCGCCACCACCTTGGCGCCGTTCTTGATGCCCTTCGCAAAGCGCACCATGCGGCAGGTAGAGACCGCCCCGATAGAGGCGTTGTTGGCCACGAACAGGATGTACTTGGCGTTATCGAAGTCCGGCAGGACCTCGTCATGGATATTGAAGTTGCCTGTGACCATGTCCGTGCCCAGGTGGCCGGTGGTCACGCAGTGCTGCATGGGCGAGGCGACGATGTTGGGCACCTGGTTGGCCATGGCAAAGGGCACGGCCCAGTTCATGTAGAAGACGCAGGAGGTCCAGCCGCCCACCATGGTCCATTCCCAGGGTTGGACCTTGGCGGATTTCTGCTTGTCTTCGATATACTTCCAGGCCTCCTCCCAGGTCGCCGGGCGGAACTTGTACTCCCCGCGCTTGGTTCCCTCGACGCGAATCATGGGCGTCTTGAGGCGGTCCGTATCATAGGTCTGGCGCATCCCCGCCTGACCACGCGCACAGATCTTGCCGCGGTTGAGCGTGGAGTTGGGGTTGCCGTCGATCTTGACGATCCGTTTGTCGCCATCCTTGGTGCGGGTAGTGACCTCCAGGTTGCAGACCGACGAGCAGAAGTTGCAGATACTATAGGTAACCTCTTCCTGCTCTTCTTTCTCCTTGGCGACGGCCTTGCCGACCATGCCGCCGAGGGGAGAAACGGGAGAGAGCAGACCGAGCCCGGCGGTGCCGTAGCCGGTGGTTTTCAGGAACGCACGGCGGGAAAGGCGTGGTATCTTCCACCCCATGGGGGATCCTCCTGTTTGGTTGATGCTGTCCCGATGCTCCGGCGACCGGGATTTTTTTATATAAGGGGACCTTGAAGATACCCTTCCAGGGATTTCCCGGCCCGACGCTTACCTGTTCGCGCACCCTGCCGCTCACTGACGAGTGGCAGAGCACGCACAGGCAGATACGGCATTTCGAGCGCCTTTATTTTCATTTTCATACGCTTGACATGCAGGAAGACAGTAAAGCATCCCGGCTCCGCATAGCTTCCGACGCATCCGCGAGTGCCCTTGTTACAGCATCCTTCGGACGATTCGGAGAAAAGTCTCCGACGATGCAAAATATTAATTTATGTTATTTGGGAACCCCAAGTCACTGACGCGCGTCAATAGATCGGCTATCTTGTCGGAATGAATCTAGTATGCTGTTTCTCCAAATTTTGCATATATCCCGTAGGGTGGGCTGTGCCCACCGTCCAGGCACGGTATTTGGTGGGCACAGCCCACCCTACGGTTTGAGAATAAAAATCCGGAGCGCCGCCATCCCGGCGGCAAATCGTTGCCGGCAGGATGCCGGCGCTCCGATGGTTCGTGCCCGACGATCAGAGGACAGTGGTCAGGGGACAGCTGTCAGGTGTCAGCCTTCTGCCCCCTAACAACTGACGGTAATGGTTAAGGTATAAATGGAAACATCGCCTCTGGCGATGGGTAGGGCGCGCTACAGGCTACACCCCCCCCGGGAGAGGGCCGGGGAGAGGGGATTGAACAAGTCCACGCCAGCCATTTAAAAATTTACCACTACCCAACTGACAACTGACAACTGACAACTGACAACTGAAATGGGTGTGGGTGAGTTGAAAGTGGGAACCGATTCGATCCCCTCTCCCCAACCCCTCTCCCGGCAGGAGAGGGGCTTTTTGTGCTCACTTGAAAAACTACCACTACCCTGAAATGGAAACCCACCTGAGAATCATCCGACGGCTCGCCGACGGTGAGTTCCACTCCGGCGCGGACCTGGCGCAGGCCCTGGGCATCAGCCGGGCGGCGGTCTGGAAGGCGGTGCACAAGGCCGGTGAAGTGCTGGGGCTGGAGGTCCGCTCGGTGCGCGGGCGCGGCTATTGCCTGGCAACTCCCCTCGAGCTGCTCGATGCCGAACGCATATTGGCCGAGATTCCGCACCAGGTCCGGCACCGGATCGAACGGTTGGAGGTCCATGACGATATCGACTCGACCAACAGCCACCTGATGCGAGAAGCGCAACAGGGCGCACCCTCGGGTACCCTGTGTCTTGCCGAACGTCAGCGGGCCGGACGCGGGAGGCGCGGCAGGACCTGGGTCTCTCCCTTCGGCACCAACATCTATCTCTCCCTGCTGTGGCGTTATCCCTTCGGACCGGCGATGCTCGGCGGCCTGAGTCTGGCCGCGGGCACCGCGGTCGCCGGTGTCCTGGAGGCGGAAGGCGTGCCCGACATCGGCCTCAAGTGGCCCAACGACGTTTTATGGCACCGCCGCAAGCTCGCGGGACTACTCCTGGAAGTGGCGGGAGAGGTCCAGGGCCCGAGCCTGGTGGTGCTCGGGTTGGGGTTGAACACCCGTCTCCCCGCGACCCAGGCCGCCGCGATCGATCAACCCTGGGTGGACCTGGATGCCGTTGCCGGGCTCGACACCATCGGCCGCAACCGGCTCGCGGCCCGGCTGGCGGAGCGCCTCACCGACGTCATGGCCCGTTACGATACCGACGGACTCGACCCTTTTCTATCCGAATGGGAGCGTTTCGACCTCTACCGCGGCGAGCCGGTCGAAATCCGCCTGGCCGACCAGCGCTTCTCGGGTCTCCACGCCGGGGTGACGCCCCAAGGCGCCCTCCTCCTGGACATGGACGACGATATCAAGACCTTTCAGGCCGGTGAAGTCAGCCTGCGACCGGCACGGGAATCGGCTACGGAGCTCGAGTCACAAAGGCGCTGATCCGGGGATACCTGCTTTCCCTCCCGGTGGCCTGGCCCCCCCGGATGCCGGCAAGATGCCGGCGCTCCCGGGGGGATTGCCGGTTTAAATCACCCGTTCCCCATGCTTTTCCTGGAATAAGCATGAACGGCAACAGAACCAGCAAGGAGCCGAACCGTGGCGGCGATTGACGACCTGATTGCCCAGATCGAGGACCAGGCGCTGCGCGAGCGCCTGGCGGTAGAGACGAACCGGATCACCAGGGAGAAAAAGTTCGGCCTGGTGTTCGAGGGCCACTTGCCGGAGCTGACCCCCATCTACAGCGCCGAGATACGCAGGCACAGCAAGGTGGCACTACGGGGCGGACCCTTGACGGACCTGTGGCGCGTGCTCGACCTGCGCGATGGCGAGGCCCATTGCCGGAACATCGGCAGCGGCGAGACGCGCCGGATTTCCGTGGATGATCTGGTAGTGGTGCGCCGGTTCGGCGAGCCGATCTTTCCCGCCCTGGTGCCGGTGGACCGGGTGCAAAACGGGCCGGACGATGCCCCCTGGCACACCCTGATCGAGGCGGATAATTACCACGCCCTGCAATTGCTGGAATATCTCTATGCCGGGCAAGTGGACTGCATCTATATCGATCCGCCGTACAACACGGGAGCAAGGGACTGGAAGTACAACAATGACTATGTGGATGCCAATGACCGTTGGCGGCATAGCAAGTGGTTGGCCTTTATGCGAAGGCGACTGAAACTTGCCAAGCGGCTGCTCAATCCGGCCGAGTCCGTGCTTATTGTCACTATTGATGAAAAGGAATACCTGCGGCTGGGATTGTTGTTGGAGCAGGTGTTTCCACAGGCGCGGATTCAGATGGTAAGTTCCGTCATCAATCACAGCGGCGTAGCCCGAGCCAAAGAGTTTTACCGCGCTGACGAATATCTCTTTTTCGTGTTCATGGGTGAAGCGGCGGTTACACCTACCGGCCAGGACATGTTGAATCCCCCCGAGTCTTTCGAGGGGAAGAAGATTGATTTATGGCGACGACTTCTTAGAAGCGGTACAAACGCCCGCCGACAGGATGGGGTGAAACAGTTTTATCCGTTCTGGATCGACCCGGAACGGGAACGTATCCACTCGGTAGGTGACTACATTCCGCTGGGCGTTAGCCCCGATTCCGTTGTGCCACCCGAGCTCGGACTTGTAGCATGTTGGCCTATTCGGACCGACGACTCCGAGGGATGCTGGCAGATCAGCGCAGACACAGCCAGAAAGGGACTGGAGGAGGGAACCGTTCGACTCGGGGCCTATACCCGTACAAGAGGGCGATGGTCGATTTCCTATCTCCGAAATGCTGAAAAAGAAAGGATCAAACGAGGAGAGATTGAAGTCACAGGGCGGGATCAAAATGGCGCGCTGATCTTGAAACAATCAGAAACCATTGAGCGGATCAAGAACCCGGTTACTGTGTGGAATCAGCGTTCACACAATGCCGGTGCGGGTGGGTCCAATGTCATCCGATCTCTCATTCCTGGCCGAAGATTTCCTTTTCCGAAGTCGTTGTACGCCGTTGAGGATGCGCTACGTTTCTTTGTCAAGAACAAGCCAGAAGCCATCATCCTCGATTTCTTCGCCGGCTCCGGCACGACTGCCCACGCGGTGATGCACCTCAACCGCCAAGACAACGGTCACCGCCAGTGCATTTCCGTCACCAACAACGAAGAGCCGCCGACGAGCAAAAGGCGCTGCGCGAGCAGGGACTACGCTCCGGCGATCTGGACTGGGAGAAGCGGGGCATCTGCACCTACATCACCAAGCCGCGCATGGCCGCCGCGATTACCGGCAAAACACCGAATGGCGAGCCGATCAAGGGCGATTACAAGTTCAACGATGTATTTCCGATGGACGAGGGCTTTCCTGCCAACCTGGAATATTTCCGACTCGATTTCCTCGATAAGGACCAGGCGGCTCTGGGTCGCCAGTTCCGGGAGATCCTGCCCTTGTTGTGGCTGCGGGCCGGGGCCACCGGGCCGCGCCCGGAGCTGTCGAAGCATCGGCCAATTCCACCCTGGGTTATTGCGGAGAAAAGCCCCTTTGCGGTGCTGGTGGATGAAAACCGGTTCGTGGATTTTGCCGTCGAATTAGAAGGCCGGAGCGATCTGACCTATGTCTTTCTGGTCACCGATTCCGAAGATGCCTTCCGGGAGATGGCCGGGCAGTTGAAGGTCCCGAACTTGATCCAGCTCTACCGGGATTATCTGGAGAATTTCGTTATCAACATTTAATCGGGATTTCCGGGAGAGACGAGAGGAGAGAATTCATGCAACCCATTCGCCAACGATTTGCCGACGCCCCGGATTTTATTCCGATTCCCGAGGAATTGCGCCATCGCCATGTGGAGGTCATCGTTCGTCCGCTGGAAGATCTGGCACCGCCCACGAATGCTTCGCTACGGCCCGGGTCCGACACCACCGGCGCGGATGTCATCGAGGAACCCATGGCTGGAGATAACCGGTCCGGCGATTACGAACGCACCAAGGTGGACAGGATCCTGATTCCATCCAGGGAGGAGGTAATGCCCGGTGCTGATTTCATCGATACCAACGTCTGAGTTCTAAAGATGCGGTTCGCGTCGTCCCTGACGCTCACCGCATCCTATGGGCTACATCGCGCAGAACAATCCCAATGGGCTTTTTATGGACTCCGGACTGTTTTGGAGTGCGCCGACAAAGCGGCGCGGCCGCATCGAATCTCAGCGATGGGGAATACCAGCAGCGTTTGCCGAAAACCTGGGCACCGGGTTCTCCATGCGCCGCGGCGACGGCGCTTTCCCCTGGCTGCAACGCCCGTGCCAGGACGGATGCGTGGCCCGATCCAAAGCGGCGGCAGGCAGGTCGCCCATGGCGGTACCTTGGTGACACAGGCCCCGCGGGCTTCCGTCAACACCGGGGTAAAGTTGCCGCCGCACTCCAAATAAAGGAGAAATGCCATGACCGTAAAAGAATTGGTCAGAGATGTTATCGAAAATCAACCGGACGATGTCTCTTACGAGGAAATCATTCGGGAATTGGTCTTCGATCGCATGGTCGAACGCGGCCTGGAGGATGTCCGGGCAAACCGGGTCATCACTAATAAGGAAATGAAACGACACATAGAGCAATGGTGCAAATAAACTGGACCGAAGAGGCAAAGCGCTGGTTGCAAGAGATCCATGCGTACATCGTGCGGGATAATCCTGTCGCCGCGGAACGAGTGGTATTGGAAATTTACGACATCGACAGGTATCTGCCATGAAGGTTGGATTATTCGATTTTCAGAAAGACGCACTGGCCGATCTGCGCACCAAGCTGCAACGAGCGCGGGTAGTCGCTACGGTCGATAGCCCGCAAGTGGTCTCCTTTTCCGCGCCTACGGGGGCGGGCAAGACCATCGTGATGACGGCGCTGTTCGAGGACATCTTTTCTGGCGAGGCGGGGTTCGATGCTCAGCCCGACGCCGTCATCCTGTGGATTTCGGATATGCCGGAGCTGAACGAGCAGACCCGGCTGAAGATCGAGGGCAAGTCGGATCGCATCCGGGTGCGGCAGTTGGTGACCATCGACGCCAGCTTCGATGCCAATGCCGAACGGCTGGAAGGCGGTCATATCTATTTCATGAACACCCAGAAGCTCGGCAGTGAGAAGCTGCTGACGCGCACGGGCGATGGGCGTCAACACAGTATCTGAGAGATCCTGACCAATACCGCCCAGGCAGCACCGGACCGCTTTTATGTGGTGATCGACGAGGCCCATCGGGGGATGCGGGGCGGCAAGGCGGAGAAGAAGGCGCGGACGATTCTGCAACGGTTCCTGCTGGGCAGCCCGGAGGATGGCCTGTGCCGGATGCCGCAGGTGGTCGGGGTCTCCGCCACGCCGCGCCGGTTCGAGGAATTGCTGGCGGGCACCACGCACACGGTGCGCAAGGTCTATATCGAGGCCGAGAAGGTGCGGGAATCCGGGCTACTGAAAGACCGCATCCTGATCCATTACCCGGATGCGGCCAGCCAGGTGGAAATGACCATGCTGGCCGAGGCGGCGCACCGCTGGCAGACAATTGAAAAACGTTGGGCGGACTACTGCCAGAAACAAGAGGAAGCGAAGGTATGGCCGATCCTGGTGATCCAGGTGGAAGACGGCACCGACAAGACACTGACCAGGACCAACCTGAGCACCAGTCTGGCGACGCTGGAGAGCGCCATCGGCCGCCTACTAAAGGAAGGCGAGGTGGCGCACACCTTCAACGAGGTCGGGGATCTGAATGTGGACGGCCACCGGGTGCGGCGCATCGAGGCATCGCGCATCCAGGAAGAAAAGGACATCGGGGTGGTGCTGTTCAAGATGAGCCTGTCCACCGGGTGGGACTGCCCCCGCGCCGAGGTGATGATGTCGTTCCGCCGGGCGCGGGATCATACCTACATCGCCCAGCTGCTCGGGCGTATGGTGCGGACGCCGCTGGCGCGACGGGTGGCGGCCGATGTCGCCCTGAACGACGTACATCTGTTCCTGCCCCATTACGACCAGGCCACGGTGGAATCGGTCATCGAGGATCTGAAGAACGTCGAGGACGTGCCACCGTCCGAGACGGGTACCAGCCGGGAGCTGGTAACCCTGCATCGGCGCGGGGGTCTGGAGGAAATCTTCGCGGCGCTGGCTGAGCTGCCGACCTACCGGGTGAATGCGGTGCGCAAGCAGAGCGCCTTGCGCCGCCTGATGGGGCTGGGCCGGGGGCTGACCCACGACCGTATCGCCGAGGACGCACAGAAAGCGGTAAAAACGCAGATCGTCGGGAAGATGGCCGAAGAGGTACAGCGGCTGCGGGATGCCGGGACGCTGGAGGAACGGGCTAAGCAGATTACCGGGATCGACCTGAAAACCATTGCCGTAGAACACGGAACCGGCGTCGCGGAGAAGGGCGGGGAGTACACCCTCGAGGCGGCCTCTGCCGACATCGACCGCCACTTTCAGCAAGCGGGGCGGCTGCTGGGCAACGGGCTGCATATGGATTACTGGCGGGACCAGGGGGACCGGGACGCCGATGAGGTGAAAGTGGAAGCGGTTGTGCTGGCCCAGGACCACGCGGGGATGCAGCGCCTGGAGACCTTTGCCGAAAGCGAATTCGATGTGCTCTACGCCAGGCACAAGCGGGACATAGGCAAGCTGAAGGAGCAGAGACGGCAGCATTTTCAGCGCTTGCGGCTTGCGACCAGTGTTCCGCGGACGATTCCATGGGCCTTGCCGGAGACCATCGACTTCCGCCGTTCTCCAAAAGCCCCGGAGTACGACAAGCACCTCTTCCTCGAAGAAGACGACAAGTTCCGCGCCGACCTTGGGACCTGGGAACAGGGGGTGTTACAGGAAGAGCTTGCCAACTCGCCGGTGATCGGTTGGTTGAGGAATGTAGACCGCAAGCCCTGGTCGCTGGAGATTCCCTGCGAGGAGGCAGGAACCGTAAAACCCATGTTCCCCGATCTGCTGGTGGTGCGGCGGGATTCCAAGGGTTTCCTGTTCGATATCCTGGAGCCCCATGATCCGAGCTTGAAGGACAATGCCGCCAAGGCGGTGGGCCTGGCGAAGTTCGCCGAGCAGCATTGGGCCTTGTTCGATCGGATTCAGCTGATCCGCAAGCAGAAGGGAGCCGACGGGGTGGAGCGGTATTTCCGGCTGGATGTGGGGAAAGATGCCGTTCGGAAAAAGGTCTTGGCGGTGACCACCAACAGCCAGCTCGATCAGATTTTCGATGATGAAGCGGTGATTCGCTGAAGGGTAGTGTTCTGATTTTGTAGCTCCCACTACTTTTAGCCCAATTGGGATAGGCTCTTAATATAAGCAGCTGTGGTTCGGGAACCTTCATGGAATGGCCGCAACCTAAAACCTGCCTGATGGGCGCTTGCCCTGCCCGCATCCGCGGATTACAGATAAAAAATCGGGTGGTGAGCGAGTTGAAAGTGGGAACCGATTCGATCCCCTCTCCCCAACCCCTCTCCCGGCGGGAGAGGGGCTTTTTGTACCCACTTGAAAGCTACCACTACCAAAAATCGAACAATCCCTGAAAATCCCCGTACTCTGCAGACAAGAACGGGTAATGCGACCTTACCAATGGACCTACTCATCGACATCGGCAATACCAGCCTCAAGTGGACCCGCGGCGAATCCGGCTCGCTAGAGGCGATGCGAACCCTTCGCCATCATGGCGGGCTCCCGATCGACCTGCACGCGGCCTGGGAACGGCTGGCGCCTCCGAGGCGGATTCTCGTCAGCAATGTCGGCGGTACCGAGCTGGCCGGGGCCCTGGAGCGGGTCTGTTGTTCCTATTGGGACCGAGCGCCGTTATTCGCCACTCCCGAGCCGGCGGCTTACGGCGTCACCATCGCCTATGAGCGCCCGGAGCGACTCGGCGTCGACCGTTGGCTGGCCCTGATTGCCGCCCATCGGATCTGCCGCGGCCCGGTCCTGGTGGTCGACGCGGGTACCGCCATCACCTACGACCTGCTGCTGGGGGATGGAAACCACCTGGGTGGGCTCATCACGGCGGGAATCGAGATGATGCGTGACAGGCTGCTCGCCGGCACCCGGATCTCTCGGGTCGAGCCCGCGGAGTCCGCGGATCCCTGGGCCGGGGATACGGACACCGCCATTGCCGTCGGCTCGATCCAGGCACCTGCCGCCCTGGCCGAGCGGCTGCTCCGCCGACTGACCGAGCGGGTCGGCAAGCCACCTCGGTGCATCCTCTCGGGAGGAGATGCGGAACGACTGATCCCCGCCCTCGACCTCCCGCTCCGACATGAACCCGACCTGGTGCTCCGGGGCCTGGCTCTGCTCTCCTGAGGACCGATGTTGCCGTGATCCCGACAGTCGGTCGAGTGCGTATGGATTCCTTCCTGGAGAGAATGGTTGATTGCTGAGCGCCCGCTGTGGAATAAGAGCGCGGGAAGGGTTCGCAGAGTAGAGGCCATACAGCGCGGGCAAGCCCGCGCCTACCGCGGATCCGGGTGGTGTTGGATGTAGGCGCCGGCTTGCCGGCGCAAGAGGTGGTGGATTCCCGTAGGTTTGGAGCTTTGGCGCACGAGCAGGCAGGGCGGCAGACCGGCGCGCGGGACGCAAAGCATTTCAGTCGTGGCTAACTTTTAAACGGGTCGAGGGTGGATTGGAGCGCTATGCGACTCGGTTTCCCGGATAGAGAGGAGATACCTTTTATCTTCCCATCGGGGGAAGGAGCAAGCCGATGGGGGGGCAAGTCGGTACTAGAGCGTGTGGCGAGCTACCGCTGCGACGGATGACGACCGGTCGCCGAGAACGACTTATCAACGCAAAGAGATCGGTATGCGCCTGCCCCATTCCGGTCGTCCGAATCCTTGTGCGAGCTGCCAGGTTCTCATAGAATCGAGGCCTCGGCGCTGGGTAGTGGCTGAATTTTAAGGGCACTTTGAAAAATACTGTTTTCGTCAGCGGCATGTCTGAATAATCAATGGCTTAGAATCTCTCGATTGCTGAAAACACCTATTTTTCAAGGTGCCTTTAAGCTGAGAAGTCTGTCGGTCCTTACCACGTCATTCCGGCAGGGATTGCCGGAATCTGCCGGTGCCGGGGATGGCAAAAACAGTAGGGGTACGGGTAGTGGTAAATTTTTAAATGGCTAGCGTAGACTTGTTTGATCCCTTCTCCCCAGCCCTCTCCCGGAGGGAGAGGGAGTGCAGCCTGCGGTGCGCCAAACCCACTGTAAGTGGCGGTATTTCCATTTAAACACTAACCACTACCGGGGACGAACCATTACCTCAGGTCGCACAAGCATGCCACTTGAAATTCAACCGCTACCTCATTTCAACCGGGCGGCTTCCGAATGCATCGTGCCACAGGTGTCCGCAACGGCATACCGGATCCTGCTGGCGTAGCTCAGTTGGTAGAGCAGCTGATTTGTAATCAGCCGGTCGTAGGTTCGAATCCTATCGCCAGCTCCAAAAAACAACGGATACGATCTGCCGGTTCGCTGACGCCCTGCGTGCCTTGGGTTGAGCCATGAGCAAAAACGGCAGCGGGCTATGGTGGCTCGCCGTCGCCAAAAAGTGTAGTTATTCAAACCAAGCCACTACCATGGTTCTTGCTGGCTATTTAAAAATCAACAGCGATGCTATAATCCAGATGTGAAATTGGTACAGCTGATTGATATGCGAACCGGAAAAGTACGGGTAATTCTTAACGGGAAGGAAGGCGTGATTAACGTCGATGACTTCCTTGGAATAGTTAAGAACACAGTTTCAGTTTTAGATTCTTTGGATGAAGAGCTGGAGTGGACTGTTGGTGAAATCTCACATAATAGCCCTTTGTCTATTGAATTGCGTAGTGAGGCTAACGCTTCTAATAATGCCATCAATATACTTCTTGATGGCTTTTCCCTCCTCGAAACCGAATCACGCCGCCCGAGAGGATTCAGCGACGTGGCGCTAAAACGCGCTAAACGGCTTACTAGCTCGCTAGGCAATGGAATTACCAGTATTGCTTACGCTGCCGAGGATCGTAAGCTGGTCCATATATCTCAGCGGATCGCTGCTTCCGTCGATGCTATAACGCACGCCCCTAGCTATTTTTCCTATACGGAGATCGAGGGAGAGTTGGGCCAGATAACGGTGCATGGAGGCAAATCGGAATTCTGTATCTATGATCCGATTACTGATAAGCCGACGACATGCAAATTCGATCCTAAAGATGTAGAGGCAGTGGCCTCGCTCATTACTCATAGGGTTAGAGTTTATGGAAAAGCAAAGTACTCACGGACTCATGTTCTGCAGTCCATCGAAGTTGAACGCTGGGTTGGACCTATCGGTGAGGATTCTCCCACACTAGAAGACATCCATCGTAAAGGATTTCAGATTACTACGGGAGAAGCATCCGAGGAAGTGATCAGAAAGTTGCGCGAGTTAGATGGATAAAGAACTAGTGGCGTGGGATAGCTGTATTATTATTGATGCTATCCAGCGTACAAAAGGTAGATATTCCGCGATTCAGCCGATGGTTAGGAAGGCTGAAAGTGCCGATTTGTCCATTATTGTTTCGATGGCAAGTATTGCTGAGGTTATGTATTTACGAGAGTTTGCTGTCGCAGGTATGTCGCAGGTATGTCGCAGACGGAGCAGAACGATCTAATCGAGAAGTGGTTTGATAATAGGTGCTTGGTAAAGCGAAATGTTGATTTTGGTGTTGGGAAAGAGGCAGCTTCCTTGAGAAGGACATTTGATGGTCTAACGCCGGTAGATTCTATCGTTCTAGCCACCGCCATAATGAACAAAGCCAATGCATTGATCACGTATGATGCCAATAGGAAGGGTGGGAGAATAGCGCTGCTTGACCTGGATGGCAGACTTGAAAATTCCAGTACTAGAATCAGATTGCCAGAGGACTATATTCGCGAGCCGGAGTTCGATTTCGGTCCGGTAGGTAATGACGAATAGGAACCAATCTCGCAACCGCTTCAGTCCCCTTCTGGTTCCGGCTAGCTATGTATATAGGTCCCTTTACTTTAGTGGAGTTTCGCTAAGTACATACTTCCGTTTTTCTTTGTCCGTAGCGCACTCATGGCGCACTCAGCCACCGATTTCGTCCAGGGTCCGCCGACAGCCCCGGCAGAGGCTGCTGGCCGGGTCCATCCGGCAGATGCCGACGCAGGGAGAAGCGGGCTCGGCGAACCTGCCGTTCACGCCAGATAGACCCGTTCCAGGGAGCTGCGGGAGTGGTTTCCTCGCTTATCCTCGGCCTCGATGTAGTAGCTCACCTCGCCGGCGCCCACGGGTAGCTCGGAGGTAAAGAAACGCGCCGTCACTTGGGGACTGGTCTGTGATGGGTAAGGGCCCTGGTCGGTCATGGCGATGGTTTTTTCGCCCTTGACCGTGCGTAGTACCAGTGATACCCGCTCAAGTCCCGACACGTCATGGATGAAGCTGTGTACCATGCCCTGGCGTGGCGCGTCTTCGAGGCAGCCCTGCCCCCATTTCTTGCCGCCCGGATTCTCCGGAATGATCCAGGGCGGGAAGATGGTCGGTCCGGTCCTGTCCTTGCCCGTGGCGACGAGCCGGTCGAGGTCGCCCTTGACCAGGGCATGGGCGGCGTTGGCCGCGTTGGTCACCTGGGCGTCCCACTCGGTCTGTCCGGTCCAGTACCAGTAGCAGCTGGTTTCGGCCGTCAACATCAGGCGGGAGACCTCGCCCAGCCGCGCACGGCCTGCCGCCGCGTCTTCCAGGGTGTGGACGGCGTTGTGCAGCGCGGTCAGCACGGCCCAGGAGTTGAGGTCCGGCGAGTAGGATTCGTTGTAGCGGCTGAACCATTTCATGAATTGGGGGTCGCCGTTGTCTGCGCCGCTCCAGGAGCCGGATTCGAGGTGGACGGCCCGGTCGGGATCGGAGGGAAACAGGGTCAGGTAGTCCCGGATGGTGATGAGATCGAAGCGCGGATCGCGTCTGATCCAGTCCACCAGGGCCCCGGTGTTGTGCTTGTAGTAGCTCTCCGCTCCACCGCCGTGATTGTCTCCGTCGGAATGCAGTACGAAGAAGGGGGGATGCTTGGGGTCATAGCTCCTGGTGGCCACGATCCGGTCATAGACCTGCCCCAGCACGTCCGGATATTGCAGGGCGCCGAATCCGCCGCGGGCGTCCTCGTTGCCGATGTAACGTTCGGCGAGCACGGCGATGATCTTGTGGATCCGTCCCTCGGGGTCTTCATACTGCACGTACTCGGGCCGCAGGAGGCTGGGAGCGATCCGGGAGCCGGCCCAGACGTTATGCAGCTGCAGCCAATCGTTCGCCGGGGGGTTGCGCTGATCCGCCGGATTGGGGGGCAGCATCCCTTCGTTGATGCCGGCATAGGGATATTTTTGACAGGTGCGGAAGCGGTGGATCGAGTCGTAGATGACCGCTTCGATACCGGCCTGGTTCAGAGCCGGGATCATGCGTATATGGAAAGCCGTTTCCGGCGGGAACAGCACGTTCGATGCCTCGACTCCGAAGGTCTCGCGCACGAGCTGCCGGTGTCGGGCGATCTGCTCGACGATGTTACGCGCCGGGATAAGCGCCATGAGGGGGTGGAAGAAGCCGAAGGCGGTGAAATCCACCCGCGGGTTCCCCAGGCCGGTTTTTTCAGTAGCAATTCGGCGCAGTGCTCCGGTCCAATTGTTGAAACGACCGCCGCACAGGCCATCGCGGGCACAGCGATCGAGCTGCTCGATGAGGGTGCCGCTCCAGCTCGTGGACAGACCCGCATGGGGCAATCCGCCATCGATGTACTGGCGCACCGCTGCCGGGATGAACTCCGTGTAGGGCCCCCCGCGGGAGCCGAAGATCTCCTCCTTCTCGCCGTCCCAGTAGTCACGATCGGCCGCCTGGTAGTAGGGCTGGTGCATGTGTTTGTGGATGCCGAAGTAGACCTTCGGCTCCGTGCTGAAGGTGCCTGGCTTCAGCGTCGCCCTGGGCACCGGCTTCGGCTTCGGCTTCGGCTTCGGCTTGGCAGCGGCTGCCGGTCCGCTCGCCACCGCGTCCGGTCGAATTTGGATTCGCAGATAGTCCTTGATCCAGTCGCCGTCGCCGGCCTGCCGCAAGTCGGCCTTTCGGCAGCCTTCCACTTGTACCTCGAGCTCCCCAGGTCCCACAAGCCCTGCGGGTACGGAGGCGACGTAGGTGACCCGACCGTCCGCGTCCGTGCCGGACGCCGCGATCATCCGGTCCTTGATCAAATGCTGTCGACCCTGGGCGTACAGGATGACCTGCGGGAATGGGATCTGCCCATCGGCCAGGATGGTGAACTCGAAGGAGATATTCTTGCCGGAGGGGTCACAGTCGACGGATTCCGGTACCTCGATGCGGACAAAGCGGGAGAATGAATTATTCATCTGAAAATTTTTCCCGATCAGCGGCGGCAAAATCCTGCGGCCGGAAGGTGGCATCGTTACGCAGGGTGACCAGCCCCTCGCGCCCCAGGGTCAACACGAACAGCCCCCGGCGGTAGGCATAACGGTCCGTGGACTCATCGATGGACAGGGCGGCGACCGCCCCGAAGCGGCGATAGCCCCGGTATTCGGGGAAAAAATCCAGGAAGACCTCCAGGTCCCTGAGAAGCTTGCGGATATCCTCCACCTTGAAGATGCTCTTGACCTCCACCACGACCAAGGCATCTCCGTTCACCAGCAGCAAGTCGATCTCCAGCTCCTTCCCGCCCCGGCGTACCCGCGGCCGTTCCAGGCTGCCGTTGACTGCGATTCCCCGAGCCTGAAACAGCTCGGCCACCCCCGGCCGTACCAGGGCCTCGAGCAACCGGCCCCACTGGCTGGTAAACAGGTTCTCGGTCGCGCGTATCTGCTTGGCAAGGGTGGCGATCTCCTGCTGGGTCTCATTGGCAAGGGTGGCGATCTCCTGCCGGGTCTCATTGGCAAGGGTGGCGATCTCCTGCCGGGTCTCTTCGAAGCGTCGATCGAGGCGCCGATCGGTCTCTATTAAAACGCTGATCGAGACGTTGGTCGGTTGCGCGCATCTCCGCGGAGAGGGCGGCGATCTCCTGCCGGGTCTCTTCGAAGCGTTGATCGAGGCGGCGGTCGGTTTCCCGGAACAGGGTCCAGATCGACTCGACGACTTGTGCTATCTCTTGTTGGGTCATGGCGGATAGGCTCAAGGTCGGCGGATAGGCTCAGGGGCATATCGGTTCGGGACAATCTAGCGAGAGCGATCTTGAATAGCAACCGGTCAGCCGGGTTGGGGTGAGGTACGAATCCCAACACTTGCGTTCGAGGTGATCGATTCATAGGGTTCACAAGCTCACGCCAAATCTACGAGCTGCGGATAAGAAAGGATGTCACTCAAGAATAAATGTCAACAACCCCCTAGTACCTCATATCTCTTGATGTTGCGGATAGAGCCCGTAGGATGGGCAAAGCGAAGCCGGTCCATCCAGCTGGCCTAGAGCCTTGGTCGTTGGGCAGAGCTTTCCGAACCGCGACCGCTTGTCGGAACACAAATCAGGCGTAGCGTGCCCATCAAATGGCGATGGGCACGCTGCGCTGAGTGCATCCTCCCAGGCCGTCGCGGATTATGAATCTGTATGGAATGATCGAAGCCTTGAGCCCAGCTTGCCGGACGCTTGCTTTGCCCATCCTACCAATTATCAACAGACCCTAGGTCTGCTGGATGCCGACGATGAGCCAATCGCCCGCGCTGCTTTCCCAGGCGTGCTGCACGTGCCAGAGCTCGCGGAAGGGATCGGCGGTCGCGTTCTCCTCCTCACGGATCAGCCCGGAGAAGAGGATGCTGGCTACCACCTGATCGTCGTCGCGCCGGACTCCGACGAGCTCGGCGTCCAGGGTCACGACCTCGGTGTGTTGGGTCTTCTCTCCCAGACTGTTGCGCTCGTGCTCCAGCTCGGCACAGAGCGCAGGGGTGGTGTAGTCGCGGATGTCCCGGAAGTCGGCCTGGTCCCAGGAGGTCTGGAGCCGAACGAAATGCTCTTTGGCGCCCGCCAGGAATCCCGGACCGTCGAACCAGGCCGGGGCTTCATCGCCGCCCGCGACGGGCTCGTCTCGGGTCGGATCATCGAGCTCCGGCGGCAGTGTGCCCGGAACCGACCCCCCACTCCCGGCGATCGGGCCACCATAGGCACCGGCCCCGGTCCCCGCCGTCGCGGGGCGGCCGCGGCGCATGGCCTTGAACAGCATCAGGCCACCGAAGATCAGGGCTGCAATCAGAAGGATGTCCATGATCTGCAGGCCCTGGAAGGCGTCACCGAAGAACAGGGAGGCAAGCAACCCGCCGGCGGCCAGTCCGGCCAGGGGGCCGAGCCAACGGCTCATCCCACTGGTACGGCCGGCAGCCCCGGCTGCCGCCTGGGAGCGACCGGGCGCGGCCCGCGGAGTCTGACGCGGCGCGGTCCGCGGCATGCTCCGGTATTGCTTGCCCAGACTCCGGCCGCCGCCGAACCGTTTGGCCTCGGCGGTATCCGGCAGGATCATGAGCGTAGCGGTGAACAGGGCCAGCACAAATACAAATAGGGTCTTCATAGCGACTCTCGAACCTCGCATGGTGGTTTGAAAGGATATCTGCGGATCAGGATGATGGGCATCACCATACGCAGGAGTGCAATGCAATGCCGTTAAATTAGCTGCCGGCCGCTGGTCATGGTAGGTCGGGTTAGGCGCGCCTTCCGAGGTTGGCGGATGCCGGCGAGGCTGAACGGGCCGTAACCCGACAACGCGGTGGTAGTGGTAAATTTTTAAATGGCTAGCGTAGACTTGTTTGATCCCCTCTCCCCAGCCCTCTCCCGGAGGGAGAGGGGTTGGGGAGAGGGAATCAAAAGAAGCGATCGGGCGTGGTTAATGAACCCCTCTACGCTGACCATTTAAATATTTACCACTACCGATAGTTGTATCCCTCACCATCGCAAGACGCGCCTAACCCGACCTACAAGACTGCTGAGGTCCCTAATCCGCTTGTTAGCTTTCTTTGATAGGTGAAACCGAGATCCCGGGATTCAGCGTATTTCCGCTGTGCCGATACCCCGCGGGTCGCTCGCTGCCCGGACCTGGTTCTGGAGCCGATCCCAGTAGATAGCCTGCATGTTGCCGTAGCCGTCTCGGATCTCATAGAGACGATGTCCCTTGGCTTTGAGGTGGCTGCGTTCGGTAGCGTTGAATGCCCCCGGCTCGTACTGGATCCGGTCCGGCAGGTATTGGTGATGGAACCTCGGCTTGGCGACCCAGGTTTCGGGCGGGTCCCCGGCGTCCAATGAGAGGAGGGCCCGGAGGACCATGGTGATGATGCGGCTGCCCCCTGGGGTGCCGAGAATAGCCAGGCCCCGTTTCGACTCCACGAAGGTGGGTGTCATGCTGGAGAGCATCCGTTTCCCTGGCGCGATGGCATTGGCTTCACCACCCACCAGCCCGTAGACATTGGGCACTCCCGGCTGCGCGGAGAAGTCGTCCATCTCGTCGTTCAGCAACACGCCGGTGCCCGGCGGCACGAACCCGGACCCGAAGGAGTAATTGATGCTGAGGGTGGCGGCTACCCGGTTGCCCTCCCGATCCAGGATAGAGAGATGGGTGGTGTCGGTACTCTGCTCCCGCACCGCCGCGGGCCGGCTGGGCGTGGCTCGGTCCGGGTCGATGTTCCGCGCCAGCCCGGCGGCATAGAAGGGGTGCACGAGACGCTCGACCGGGACCGCGAAGGCGTCCGGGTCTCCCAGGTACAGAGCACGGTCGCGGTAAGCGCGGCGCATGACCTCTACCAGCAGGTGGGCCTTGTCGGCGTCCGCCAGGCCCGCCAGGTCGAAGTGCGCGAGCATGTTGAGCATCTGTACCAGGAGCACGCCGCCGGAGGATGGCGGCGCGGCACTGACCACCCGCCAGCCGCGGTAATGGCCGACGATGGGCGCGCGTTCCACGACCCGGTAGGAGGCCAGATCCTCGGGGATCCAGATGCCGCCGGCCGCGCGCACGCCGGCGATCAGCAAGTGGGCGGTCCGGCCGGCATAGAAGCCATCCCGACCCGCGTGGGCGAGACGCTCCAGGGTATCCGCCAGGTCCGGTTGTAGGAGCAGGGTTCCCACCGGCGGTACCTCACCGTCCCGGAGGAACTGCCCGGCAGCGGCAGGGGATTGCAGGAGCACCGCCAGCCGCCGCTGCGCAAAGCGCCGATACCGCTCGTCCACGGCAAAGCCGGCGCGGGCGAGGCGGATCGCCGGCGCGAGCGACTGCGCCAGGGGGAGACGACCGTAATGTTCCGCCAGGTGGACCAGCGCCGCCGGCTCCCCTGGGATGCCAGCGGCCAGGGGGCCGTTCAGGGACAGCTCCGGCACGAGGTGGCCGGCCGCGTCCAGATACAGGTCGCGGTGGGCCGCCAGCGGTGCCCGCTCACGGCCATCGAGCATCAGCTCGCGCCCATCCGCGGCCCGGTAGAGGAGCCAGAAGCCGCCACCGCCCAGTCCCGAGCTATAGGGCTCCACCACCGCCAGCGTGGCGCTGACCGCCACCGCTGCATCGAAGGCGTTGCCCCCGGTTTTCAGGAGCTCGAATCCCGCCTCGGTGGCCAGAGGGTGGGCGCTGGCGACCGCGGCCTGGGGCGGGCCGTCCGCTGCTGCCCGGAGTACCCCGGTGGTGAGCAGCAGCAGGGCGTAGACGGCGAAAAAAAAGGGACCTATATACATAACTAGCCAAAACCATGGCAAGAGACTTGGGAGGAGTCGGATTGAAAGGAGGGTTACCAAACTTCCGGATTTCATCCGGGCTGCAAAGGAAAACACCCCCCTCCGTGGCTAGTCACGTATATAGGTCCTAAAAAAGCGCCGCCGGAGCGCTTGCGAGGAGCCGCGCATGGGAGCCTTCATGCCGCTTCGTCGGTGATTCGCCGGTATTTTTCCATCAGCTGCCCCTCGGTTTCCTCATGCTCCGGGTCTTTGAGGATACAGTCCACGGGGCAGACCTCGACGCATTGAGAGGTCTCGTAGTGACCTACGCACTCGGTGCAGAGATCGGGATCGATCACGTAGATCTCATCCCCCTGGGAGATGGCGCCGTTCGGGCATTCCGGCTCGCACACGTCGCAGTTGATGCACTCGTCGGTGATGTAAAGTGCCATATCATGACTCCTCCGGTAGGTTCCGACAGAAGGCAGCAGGAAATGTTAAAAGCTGTCCGGTTAAAAGCAATTCCGAATGATTCGGCGTTGTCCGGAGGGATCTTTCCCCACAACCAACGTCAAGCAACATCAGGCAAAATCGATGGGATGGTTTTTAGAACCTACCCCAAATGGTTCACCAATGAGTTATAGCAGCACGGCCCACCGGCGATTTTTAGTCCAATTGGGATAGGCTCTTAGACCGCCTCTAACCAAAGCGTTCCCGTAAAGCAGCCTGTACGATGGGGGCCACAAAAGGCGACACGTCCCCGCCCAGGCGGGCGATCTCGCGCACCAGGGACGAAGATATATGGCCGTACTGCTCCGCGGGCGTAAGGAAAAGGGTCTCGATGTCCGGGGCCATGCGGCGATTCATGCCTGCAAGCTGGAATTCGTACTCGAAATCGGAAACGGCGCGCAGCCCACGGATGATCACCGGGGTCCCGTGTTTATGGGCAAACGCAACCAGGAGACCGGAAAAACGCGCGACCTCCACCTGGGGGATATCCCGCAACACCTGCTCCGCGAGCTCGATTCGGCGATCGCTGTCGAATGCCGGATCCTTGCCTGTATCCACCGCCACTGCTACCATGACCCGATCGAACAGGGAGGCGGCGCGCCGGATCAGGTCCATGTGGCCGTTGGTGATCGGGTCGAAGGTCCCCGGATAGACCACGCTACGCACTTGTTTTCTCCCAGCCCGATGGATTCGTATGCCAAGGATAGCAGATGTCGTCTAACGGCCATCTACGTTTGGTCGTGACTCGAAGCTATAATTGGGATAGTTGTCACGTCCCGGATGATTACATTAGGAGCTAAGATTGGGTCATTGTTGCGTGCCCGAGAGGTCATGGAACAGCCAATTGTCGGCTCTCCTCGAGCTCGCCCTCATAAGAGTAGTATTTTGTAGAATCGTCTTCGCTTACGATCCAGACTTCAATTGCACCTTTGGCTAGATAAAGTTCAATCTTAAAGGGAAGGTTCTTGAGGAAGGGGTTTTTGATAACTGCGGACCAATCCATCGTTTATGACCCTTGGTTAAGTAAGGAGCGTAAGATACGTGTCAAGTCCGGACTGTAGTAGTCGCGACCTGATCTGACGGATACCGGTTTCGATGGCGTGACTGTCAGACCGAATTCGGCCTACGAACTTCTTTTCCGGCCCGATTTGTTTTCCGTCTTCCAGCGTGGCCAACGGCGTGCGGCCACAGCACCTCTTTCCCTGATGTGTCCGCTGCTCATTGTAATACAGCCGCCATTCATCGAGGTCCTGCTGTAGGCCCTCCGGATCGCCATACAGCTTCTTCTCTTTCAGGTCGAGTGTCAGATCAAGTCTGAACTACTACAACAAGGTTGAACGCGCCGTAACCCGACACTTAGGTCAGTGCCGGCGTCTTAACGCAACCTACATCCACATCACACCCCCCCGCGCGGCCGACCTGCGCGGACCTCGCGTCGAGTGGACAGGTCGGGTTAGCCCCTCACCTAGCGCCATCGATCAAGCGATCGATGGCGCTAGGTGAGGGGCGTAACCCGACACGTCAGATCCCTCGGACAATACCAAATAACTCAGGATTGCTACACGCTTCCATATTCCACCCGTTCCCCAAGCCAGCGTTCGATGAGCGGACGCACATGCCCCGGATGTCGTTCGAGGATAAGATCCGCCGTTTGCCGGGCCGCGGGAAGCAGCTTCTCGTCGCCGGCGGGATCGGCGATCCGAAACTGCACGCCCCCGGTCTGCCGGGTCCCCAGGACCTCTCCGGGGCCACGCAGCTGCAGGTCCTTGCGGGCGATCTCGAAGCCGTCGCTGCGCTCGCGCAGGATCGCCAACCGCGCCCGGGCCTGTGAGGACAGGGGGGCATGGTAGAGCAGCACGCAATGACTGCGGACCGATCCGCGCCCGACCCGGCCTCGGAGCTGGTGGAGCTGGGCGAGACCGAGACGCTCGGGGTTCTCGATAATCATCAGGCTGGCGTTCGGGACATCCACCCCGACCTCGATCACGGTCGTCGCCACCAGCAGATCCAGCGCCCCGGCGGCAAAGTCCGCCATCACGGGCTCGCGCTCGGCGGCCTTCAGGCGACCGTGGACCAGCCCCACGCGCAGTCCGGGCAGAGACGCGGCGAGGGCCTCGGCGGTGTCCTCGGCGGCCCGGCACTGCAGGGCCTCGGACTCGTCGATGAGGGTGCAGACCCAATAAGCCTGTCGCCCCTGGGCGCAGGCGTCCCGTACCCGGTCGATCACCTCCCCACGGCGGCGGTCGGGAATGGCAACGGTGGTCACCGGGGTGCGGCCCGGCGGCAGCTCGTCGATCACCGAGAGGTCGAGGTCGGCGTACAGGGTCATGGCCAGGGAACGCGGGATGGGAGTCGCGGTCATGATGAGCTGATGAGGGACCTGCGCCTGCCGTGCCCCTTTCTCCTGCAGCTTCATGCGCTGGTGCACCCCGAACCGGTGCTGCTCGTCGACGATGACCAATCCCAGATCCCGGAAGCGGACATCGTCCTGGAACAGGGCGTGGGTCCCTACCGTCACCGGGGCCCCCTCCCCCGCGATGTGCGCCACCAATTCCGCCCGCTCCCGACCCTTGTGGCGACCGGTCAGCCACAGGGGGGCCAGTCCCAGGGGCTCCAGCCAGCCACGCAGATTGCGCAGGTGCTGTTCGGACAAGAGCTCGGTAGGCGCCATCAGAGCGACCTGGCGGCCGGACTCCACCGCCTGCAGGGACGCCAAGGCCGCGACCACCGTCTTGCCCGAGCCCACATCTCCCTGCAGCAGACGCAGCATGGGGTACGTCCGCCGCAGATCCCGCGCGATTTCTTCCGTCACCCGGCGCTGGGCGGCGGTCAGCGCAAAAGGCAATTCTGCCAGTAACCTTGCGCGCAGGCGTCGGTCTCCGTCGAGCGCCGGGGCCCGGATGCGCTGTTGCCGGTGTCTGAGACGACGCAGCCCAAGCTGGTGGGCCACCAGCTCGTCGAACGCCAGTCGGCGCAGGGCGGGATGGCGACGGTCGCGCAAGGCCGCCAGTGAGGTCGAGGCCGGTGGTCGGTGGAGAAGACGCAGGGCCGCGGCCAGAGTCGGAAACCGGAATTGCTCCAGGACCGCCCGCGGCAGCCATTCCTCCGGCGCGGCGTCGTCCCGATCCAGCAGCGCCAGGGCCTGATCCGTGAGCAGACGCCAGGAGGATTGCTGCAACCCCTCGGTAGTGGGATAGATGGGGGTCAGGGCATCTTCCGGGGGCGGCAGTCCGTCGCGGCCGGCGTGTCGGTATTCCGGGTGTACCATCTCCAGGGACCGGGGACCACGGCGAACCTCCCCGAAGCAACGCAACCTGGTGCCCGGCTTCAGGGCGGCGGCCTGCCTGCCGGAGAAGTGAAAAAAACGCAACAGGACCCCGGCCTGTTTTTCACCCTCCGATGCATCCGCAAGCCAAACCTTGAGGGAGCGGCGGCGACCGTAACCGATGCCCACATCCCTGACCTCCCCTTCCACCAGGACCTCGGCGCCGGACTCCAGGTCGGCGATCGGCACCACCCGGGTACGGTCCTGATAGCGTAGCGGCAGATGGAACAGCAGGTCCTGGATCGAGGTGACACCGACCTTGGCGAGCTGCTGCGCGATCTTCGGACCTACGCCGCGGAGCTCCCCTACGGGCATCCGGCTCAATACTCGGGTCTTGCCGGTTTCCAAGTTTCTTCCGCTAGGCTAAGGATATAGGCTGGGGACTGTTGACATCGTCGTCGTGCCAACCGCTAATGGGACGAGATTAACAGGATGTCCAGGATTAACAGGATTATTTGGTAGTGGTAGCTTTTCAAGTGGGCACAAAAAGCCCCTCTCCCGCCGGGAGAGGGGCTTGCCCCGCACCTATCGCTGGGGGGAGCCAGTAGAGGTGCTGCTGGAGCTACCAGCAATAGGTGCGGGGTAAAGTCGGTTCCCACTTTCAACTCGTCCACCACCAAAATTATAACATCCTGTTAATCGTGGAAATCCTGTGAATGATGAACGCTCGCGGCCTTCCGGAAGGACAGGCTTCGCTTTGCCCATCCTACGGGTTGAATGTCAACACTACCTAGTGAGCCGAACCGAACGACCGGAGGAGAACCACGCATGATCGTCCAACAGCATCCTACCATCGCCACCCGGGGGCGAGGTACCTATGACATTACCAGAGATGTGGAGAAAGTCGTGCGCGAAAGCGGTCTTGCGACAGGTATCTGCCATGTCTTCGTGCACCACACCAGCGCATCCCTGATCCTGTGCGAGAACGCCGATTCCACGGTCCGGGGCGACCTTGAGGCATTCATGACCCGCTTGGTCCCGGACGGAGATCCGTTATTCGACCACACCCAGGAGGGACCGGACGACATGCCGGCCCATGTACGCGCCATCCTCACCAAGATGGACCTCGCCTTGCCGGTAAGCGAGGGGCGTTGCGCCCTCGGGACCTGGCAGGGCATCTATCTCTACGAGCACCGCACCCATGCCCAGCGCCGTCGGATAACGGTAACCGTCAGCGGGGAGTAATCCGCAGGCCAGAAAACCAAGAACGATATGACCGACACACACAACCACAGCGATGCCTACGACAGCCCCTGGAAAGACGTCCTCGAACACGCCTTCCCTGAGTTCATGGCTTTCTATTTCCCGGAGGCATACGCCCAAATCGATTGGGCACGGGGCCATGAGTTTAAAAATACCGAGCTGCGCCAGGTGGTGCGTGATGTCGAGCTCGGCAAACGCTTTGCCGATACCCTGGTCCAAATCACCCTCAAGGACGGCGAACAACGCTGGATCTACATCCACGTCGAAGTCCAGGGGCGGCGCGACAGCGACTTCGCCAGGCGCATGTTCACCTACAACTATCGGCTCTTCGACCGCTACGCCCGCCCCATTGCCAGCCTCGCCGTGCTGGCCGATGAGGATAAGGCGTGGCGGCCCGATCACTACGGCTTCGAGGTCCTGGGCTGTCGCCATACCCTCGAATTCCCCGTGGTCAAGCTCATCGACTATGCGGACCGCACCGAATCACTCGCGGCGAACCCCAACCCCTTCGCCCTGGTGACCGCCGCACATCTGCGCACCCGTCGGACTAAACACGACCCGCGCACCCGCTATCGAGCCAAGCTCGACCTCGTGCGTTCGCTCTACCGGCAAGGCTGGAACCGACAGCGTATATTGGACCTCTTTGCTATCCTGGATTGTATGATGCGCCTACCGGAGGCGCTCGAACAACGGCTCTGGCAAGCAATCGAAACCATCGAAGGAGAAACCCAAATGCGCTACGTCACCAGCGTTGAACGATTGGCTATTCAGAGAGGGATGCAACAAGGTCTGCAACAAGGTTTGGAACAAGGTCTGGAGCAGAGCCTGGAGCAGGGCCTGGAGCAGGGCCTGGAGCAGGGCCTGGAGAAAGGCAGGCTGGAAGGAAAGCTGGAAGGGAAGATCGAAGGGTTGGAACGCCTGCTTGTCAAGCGTTTCGGCCCTCTCGACGAAGCAACCCGCCGGCGCCTCGATATAGCCACCCTAGAACAGCTCGATCGCCGGACCGATCGCATTCTGGATGTATCCACGATAGAGGCCGTGTTCGAGGAGCATTGACGCACCACCCTGGTAAGCGATGACTAACCCCGAAATTCTCACCGAGGACTTGCCGGCACCACCATGGGCCTACTCGAAACCCCGATCACCGGCGTCGGCGCCGCCGTCGCCAAAACGACCCTCAAGCTGTGGCTCAAGGATGACGAGATCGCTGCTGCCGGTGCCGGCGAGCTGGGCGGGCTGCTGGTCAAGAAGATCCCCGATCTGCTCAGACGGAACGATACCGAGACCCTGTTCGGCCAGAAAATCCGCGATCTGGCGGGCGACAGCATCCACAAGGTCCTGCGCCGGGAAGCCGGCGACATCCCGGAGGAGCACCTGGGCCTGATCGCCAACGCCGCTGCCGAGACCCTCGCCCGTACCCCCATCGACGCCGAGACCCTGGTCAAGAACAACCTCGACGACGACGCCCTGGTCGAGTATTTCCTGAGCCGCACCGGCGCCGCCGGCGGCAACCCGGCGCTGGCCGGGCGCGACCCGGACAATCGCCTGTTCGCGGAGGCCGAACAGCAGATCTACCGCCGCATCCTCTCCCACGCCTCCCAGCTCATCGTCGATATGGCCTCGCACTTCCCGCGCTTCGAGGAACGCGTAAACGCCGAGCTGCTCCGGCGCGTCGGCACTATGGCGCAACAGGTCATCGACGGTATGAACCGTGTCGTCGTCGATCAGGCGGACACCTTCGAGGCCGACTACCGCAACGCCTGCGTGCGCAGATACGACCAGCTCGAGCTCTTCGGCGTCGACCTTCGGGAGACCAACAAGCGCTACAACCTCAGCATCGCCTACATCACCCTCACGGTCGAGCACCCCCATTTTCGCTCCGGGTCCGGCTCCGGCCCCGACTCCGAGCATCTCCGCGATTCGGTCCCGGCTGACCAGGCCCTCGCCGCCCACCGACGGCTGTTCATCCGCGGCCCCGCCGGCTCGGGCAAGACGACCCTGCTGCAATGGTTCGCCATCTTCGCCGCCGCGCGGCGCCTGGAAGGCGGCTTGGAGCCTTTCAATGGGTGCGTGCCCTTTCTGATCAAGCTGCGCCACTTCTCCGAGACTCGGCTCCCTAAGCCCGAGGAGTTTCCACAACAGGCGTCCCACGCCCTCGGCGGCAGTGCCCCGGACCGTTGGGTCCACGACAGGCTCAAGTCCGGCAAGGCCCTGGTCCTGGTCGATGGGCTCGATGAAGCGTCCGAGAAACAGCGACAAGAGGTCCGCGCTTGGCTGCACGACCTGATCGGCGCGTTTCCAAACGCCCGCTATGTGGTCACATCCCGCCCCCATGCCGCCGAGGAGGGCTGGCTCGACGCCGATGAATTCGTCGACGCCGAGCTCCAGGACATGACCCGCGGCGACATCCACGCCTTTATCCAGCATTGGCACCAAGCGGTGGCCCACGGGGTGCAGGACGCGGAAGAGAAGGCTAGAGTCCTGGCGCTGACCGACTCCTTAAAAACCAAGCTCGGCAAGAACGCCGCCATCCATCGCCTGGCGACCAGTCCCCTGTTGTGCGCCCTGCACCGGCAGCGGGTCAAGAACCTCCCCTCCGACCGCATTCAGCTCTATGGCTCCTGCATCGAGATGTTCTTTCGGCGCGACGAAGAGCGGGAGGTCACTGCGACCGATTACCTGGTCCTCTCGGATCCGCAAAAGGAGACCCTGTTGCAGGACTTCGCCTGGTGGATGATCCGCAACGGGAAGACCACGGCGACGCCGGAGGAGGCCGGGAGCCGCTTCGAGCGGACCTACCAACGGCTGCGTGACAAGCCACAGGGAACGGGTGAAGACATCGTGAAGCTCTTCCTGCACCGGATCGGGATCATCCGCGAGCTGGCCCACCGGAAGATCGATTTTCCCCACCGCACCTTCCAGGAATACCTGGCCGCCAAGGGGGCGATCGAAGGAGAGGACCTCGAGCTGCTGGTGCGGCATGCACAGGACGTCCAGTGGCGGGGTCGCCATTCTGGCGACGGGCCTGCTGCCGCCGAAGCGCGCCGAGTCCCTGCTCCAGGGATTACTCGACCGCGGCGACCACGATCCAAAGCACCGGCATGCCCTCTACCTGGTTGCGGTGGCCGGTCTCGAGGTCTTGGTCGCCACCCAGGATGCGGCCTCCAAGATCGAGGGGGAAGTCGGAAAGCGGATCGAACAGATTTTGCCGCCACGGGATCTGACGGCTGCAAAGGAATTGGCGGCAGCCGGCGACCTGGCCGTGCCCCACCTGACCGATCCCCGCTCGATGACGGTCGATCAAGCCGCCGCCGGCATTCATGCCCTCACCCTGATCGGTACGGAGCTGGCCTACGATGCCCTTGGCGGCTATCTGCATGATGAGCGCGCCAATGTGCGGCAGCAGATTGTCGCCGCCTACGAGGTTGCCCACGAGCCCAGTGCCTATGTCAAGGCCACATTTGTGCGTATGACTGAGGTGGATTTATCGTCACTACCTAACCTTTCGGATATCAGTACGCTGGGACCCAGCGTTGACCTCCAATCGCTCAACCTTAGCGGAACGCAAGTGAGCGATCTGAATGCCCTGGGTACCTGCTCTAATCTGCGATCGCTCGACCTCAGCAAAACGCCAGTGAGCGACCTGAGCCCCTTGGCCGACTGCTCTAATCTGCAATTGCTCAACCTCAGGGGAACCCAAGTGAGCGATTTGAGCCCCCTGGGCACCTGCTTTAATCTGCAATCGCTCGTCCTCCGGGGAACGCTAGTAAGCGACCTGAGTGCCTTGGGTGCCTGCTCTGATCTGCAATCGCTCGGCCTCCGGGGAATGCTAGTGAGCAACCTGAGTACTTTGGGCGCCTGCTCTAATCTGCAATCGCTCAAACTCCGGGGAACCCCAGTGAGCGACCTGAGCCCTCTGGCCGACTGCACCAACCTCCAATCGCTCGACCTCAGGGGAACGCGAGTGACGCCAAAGCAGCGTGCGGATCTCAAGCAGCGTCTCCCAAACCTAACAATCGTTTCCTGACAGGGATTCGGCAACAATGCCATTGAGCTAAGCGTTACCGGTCGGCAAAAAAGAGGAAAAACTACGAATCACGCGAATTTTCGCGAATTGATTCGCGCCGATTTGCGCGATTCGTAGTTTTATCTTCCCCACCGGTTGTGGGGCCAGGGTGCGTTCAGACTCGTTGACAAGCGGTCAACGGCTTAATTGAATGGCATTGGATTCGGCGATGATCCGTGTCCCTGCCGCCTGCACTTCGCGGCTTGGAAAATTGCCGGAAAGACAAGCTTTCAAGGTCCCTTTCCTATAGGAAAATCATGCATCAGGCTTCCACGGGTTGAAATCTACCGCTATTCTCTTATTTGTAGGACATCCTACATTGGGGGCCTCGATGCAGCTGAGAATATCGGTTCGAGAAGTGAATCAACACCTTTCACGCTATCTCGCGTATGTTGAACAGGGTGACGAAGTCGTGATCACACGACGCGGGGCCCCGGTAGCCAGGCTAGTGGAATTGAGCGAACGGTCCGATCCGACCCCGGAAAAAACCGCGGCTCGTGAGCGCCTGCGCACCCGTTTGACCAAGGGCTACGGCTTGGGCGGTATCCGCATGGCCCGCGACGAGATCCACGAGCGGGACTAGGTAGCGTTGACAATTAAGCTAAACAGATCAGGATCGAAGCGATGGCCACAAACGCATGGTAGCGCCCGTCCAGCTGATCGTAGCGCGTCGCCACGCGCCGGAAGTGCTTGATGCGCCAGAAAA
>Ga0209568_1000081_pt1 | contig 33323 bp, 36 predicted proteins | sample WorMetOlspDAHAB2_FD_187406 | JGI IMG/M metagenome (GOLD analysis project Ga0209568, IMG submission 187406) | Marine gutless worms symbiont microbial communities from Max Planck institute for Marine Microbiology, Germany - Olavius sp. DAHAB.2... ...
GCCCGAAAACGGAACCCGAAATCGCAAGGTTCCGGCAACAAAAACCAGAAAAAACTGCAAATATAACGACTTCAGAAACCGGAAAAACAATGCCAACTCAGAGCGTTATGAGTTGTTCACACGCGACCAGGTAGGCCTCGCCCGTTTCCCCCATTCCCGAGCGCTCCAGCATGATGCCGTTGAGGGCCACGTTGGTCATCTTCAGGACCACGGCGCCGGCCGTCGCGCCGCTGTCCCCGATAGGTGCGATGAGGAAGGAGATCACCTTGCCTTCCGACGGCGCGTAGATCTGGAAGTCCGTCATCACCACCTTCTTCAGGCCCTCCTTCAAGGAGCGGCCAAGGAGGCTATCCTTCAGCGGACCGTCCAGCACGTTCTGGGTGAAGTCGGCTTCGCGCCGGGTGGAGTAGACGATCTCCCCCCATTCGGTGACCAGCATGAGGTCGTAGTAATCGTACTCCTTGATGAACCGGCGGAAGGAACCGCCGTACTCCAGGCTTTCGAAGTAATCGAATTGTTACTGGTCCACCTCGCTGTCGCGGACCACGGCGGAGAAGGCGTCGAGCGCCGCGTCCAGATGCGAGCTGTCCGCCAGGACCCGGATGTCGGCCCGGGTTTTCTCGAAGAACCGCGCAATCTGCGCCTTCTTGCCGTCGCGCACGCTGATCAGATGGTTGAAGACCTCGCGGGAGATGGATTCCCGGGATTCGGAAAGCGAGAACCAACCGACCACCGCCAACGGCGCCAGGCTCACCGACACCAGGACGATGATGAGCTTGGCCTTGATGTTCAACCAGGAGCCCAAGACGCTATTTTCTTCCGTAACTGTAGGGCATCCATTCATCGACGGTGATCGTCTCGATGCCGAATACGGTTTCCCCGTCCTTGGTGATCATCGGCAGGTCCGGCGTGGTGACGTTCTTCGGGATGCGCTCGCCGGCCAGGATCCTCAACAAGACCCGCACACCGATCCCGCCGAGCAGGGGCGTATAGGGGGCGGTGACGGCGATCTTGTCCTGTTTCATGGCCTCCAGCGCCTCCGCCAGGTCATCGTTGCTCAGGACGATGATCCGCCGGCCCTGCTTGCGGCTGTTCCAGCGGTTCGCCGCGTCGATGGCGAGCACCGTGCCCATCCCCTGTTCGGCGCCGGTGCAAAACACCACATCGATGTCGGGATACTTCCTCAGGGCGGTTGTCACCTGTTTCAGGGAATCGGCCCGTGAACTGCTGTTGTGGAAACTCTCCAGGATCTCGAGGCCCGGGAAATAGCTGATGACCTTGAGGAAATGACCGGTCCGCATGGAATCCGCCGTGCTGCCCAGGGGCTTGCGGATCATTAGGACCTTGCCTTCGACCTTGCCTTTTTCCTTGAGCAGACGATGCACCAGATAGAGGCCCTGCTGGGTGCCGTTGGCCGGGAAATTGCCGGTGATCTGGGCCCTGACCTTGCGGGTGCCCACCAGGCGGTCGACGGAGACGCTGTGGATGCCGGCGGCGGCGGCGCGTTCCACGGGTGGCCCCGTGGGCGCCTCCTGCATGGGCCAGATGAGTATGCCGTCCACCTTGTCCTTGATCAGGGTGTCGATCTGCTTCGCCTGCTTGGCGTTGTCGAATTCCGGGTCGAGGACCTGCAGGCTGACGTTCGGGTGGCGCGCCGCGGCCCATTTCGCCGAATCGGCGTTGTTCAGCAGCCAGGGATGGCTCAGGCCGTGGATGGTGTAGGCGATCCGGTATTGTCTGTTGGGGTCGCCGATGGGGCCTTCCGGAAGCGCGTGGACGCCGGTGAAAGGCAGACGGAGCTTCTGTTTGCTAATGGGCCCGACGATATCCGTACCCTGGCCGGCGGTGAACGGCGCGCTGCGCCCGAAGGGCCGTGGGTACTTGTTCATGTAGATGGCGAAGGCCTCGTCGCGGAAGATCTTGTTGATCTGCGGGTTGGCCTTGCTGATGGGGATGTTCTTCCAGAAATCCAGGGCGTCCTGGTTTTTCAGCCCGAGAGAGGCCGCGTAGTCCAGCAACGCCGTTCCCTTTAGGCCGCGGACCTTGCGCCAATCGATATCCGCCGCCGTGGCGCTGGCGGTGGCCAGGACGAAAACAGCGACTGCCGACAGATTGCAGAGAACGTTCACGTTGCCGAAAACCCCAGATCAGCCGAAACCCCGGCGAATTCTGCTATGAAACGACGGCACTGGCAACCGGATGGGGCGCGGTGACCCGCGGCGGTGCCGAGGCGGCAGTTTGCCGCATGCCAGCAATGCCCAAATGGCGTTTCAAAGGGGGCCGAAAAAGGCGCACACTCCGTTCCGGATGCGGGTCCAAAGGGCGATCACCGCCCGGCCGCCATCCGGAGTAAGGACGATGACACTCGATAAGATTTTCCGTGCCCTGAACCGCCGCTTCCGCACCCATCCCGAACCGAAGGTCCGGTTCGACGTGCTGCCGAGGCGCGCCTTCTCGCGCATCGATCCCCTGTTCATGCGCGGCATGCTGCACGGCTGAACCGCCCCATCCCGCATGCGGCCCCCGTTCAGTAGGACCGGGGCATCCCCAAGACATGCTGGCCGATGAAGCTGAGGATCAGGTTCGGCGAGATCGGCGCCGTGCGCGCCAGGCGTGATTCCCGCCATTTGCGCTCGATGTCGTATTCCCGGGCGAAGGCGAAGCCCCCGTATGTGGAGAAGCAGGCCTCGCCGCAGTTCCAGGCGGCCTCCGCCGAGAGCAGCCGGGCCATGTTGGCCTCGGCACCGCAGGCCTCACCGGCGTCGAACATGGCGGTCGCCTTCCGGACCATCAGGTCGGACGCCTCCAATTGCGCGTAGGCGTGGGCGATGGGGAACTGGATGCCCTGGTTCTGGCCGATGGGCCGGTTGAAGACGACCCGCTCGTTGGCGTAGGCCACCGCCTTCTCGACGAAGTAGCGGCCGTTGCCGACGGCCTCCGATGCGGTCAGGCACCGTTCCGCGTTCATGCCGTCCAGGATGTAGCGGAAGCCCCGGCCCTCCTCGCCGATCAGGGCGTCGCCGGGAATCGGCACGTTGTCGAAGAACACCTCCGTGGTGTTGTGGTTGACCATGGCGTCGATGGGCCGGATCTCGCAGCCGTTCTTCTGCGCCTCCTTCAAATCGATGAGGAAGGTGGAGATGCCGCGAGTCCTTTTCTCCACCTGGTCGGCCGGCGTGGTGCGGGCCAGCAGAAGCATCAGGTCGGAATGGGCGGCGCGGCTGGTCCAGACCTTCTGGCCGTTGATCACGTAGCCGTTGCCCTGTTTGTCGGCCCGGGTCTTGATCTGGGTGGTGTCCGAACCGGTGGTCGGTTCCGTGACCCCGAAGGCTTGCAGGCGCAATTCGCCGGACGCGATCTTGGGCAGGAAATGCTCCTTCTGCTCCCTCGAGCCGTGCCGCAGGATGGTCCCCATGGTGTACATCTGCGCATGGCCCGGCGAGGCCGAGCAGCCCGTCGCGTTGATGGTCTCCAGGATCACCGCGCCGCCGCGCACCGGCAGGCCGGCGCCGCCGTACTCCTCGGGAATCAGCGCCGCCAGGTAGCCGGCCTCGGTCAGCGCCTCGATGAATTCCGTCGGATAGCTCTTGTCCGGCGGTTGGTTCTCCAGCTTGCGCCAGTATTCGCCGGGGAAATCCTCACAGAGCTTCGCCACCTGCTCGCGGATTTCCGGGTAGTCCTCGCCTAAGGACATGCTCAGGGGCTGGTCGGTCATGGTCCGGCGCCCCTTACGCCGCCGCCGGCCGGAAGCCCAGGGGCGCGCCGGCGGTGGCATAGGCGCCGTGGGTGGGCTCGTCCTTGAGGTGCTTCTCCATGATCTCCCGGGCCTCCAACAGGCCGTCCAGGTCGATGCCCGTGCGCAGCCCCATGGATTCCAGCATGAACACCAGGTCCTCGGTGACGATGTTGCCCGTCGCCCCCGGCGCGTAGGGGCAGCCGCCCAGGCCGCCGAGGCAGGAATCCAGTTCCCGCACGCCGGCCTCCAGCGCCGCGAAGGCGTTGGCCAGACCGAGGCCGCGGGTATCGTGGAAGTGGGCGCCGACGGCGATGTCCGAACCCACGGTCCGGTAAAGTTTCTCGAACAGGGCCTTCACCTGGCCCGGATTGGCGTAACCCACCGTGTCGGCGACGCTGATCCGATCGGCGCCCCGCTTCAGGAACTCCTCGGCGACGCGCATGACGTCGGCCACGGCCACCGGGCCGTCGATGGTGCAGCCGAAAGCCGTCGCCAGGCCGCCGGAGATAACGATGCCCTTGTACTCGTCGTGGGCGTTCCGGAAGGCGACGATATCGGAGAAGCCGTCCAGGCTCTCCTGGACGCTGCGCTTCACGTTGGAATAGTTGTGGGCTTCCGAGACGGACAGCACGACGCCGATCTGGTGGGCGCCGGCGGCCATACCGTTCTCGGCGCCCTTGAGGTTGGGCACCAGGGCGGAGACCGTGAGATTCGGGATCTCGATGGATTGGCGGACTACGTCGGCGCTGTCGGCCATTTGGGGCAGCAGCTTCGGCGGCACGAAGGAGCCGACCTGAATCTGCGGTACGCCTGCGGCCGCCTCGCGCCTGATCCGTTCCATCTTGGCTTCCGTGGGGAAGATGGTCTGGATGCTCTGCAGGCCGTCGCGGGGCCCCACCTCGTGGACCAATACATCAATGTCATCGCGCATGATCTCGTCCTTTCCTCAAACCTTTTCCCTCCCCCCTTGTGGGGGAGGGTCAGGGTGGGGGGATGAAGCGCCGGCAGGCGCGGAATGAATCTTATCCCCTTCGGGTACCGCACCCCCACCTCGATCCTCCCCCATCAAGGGGGAGGAAGAATTAGCTAACATCATCTCCCGATCTACTTACCTTGCCAGTTGGGCTTGCGCTTCTCGTTGAAGGCGCGCACGCCTTCCATGCGGTCCTCCGTGCCGACCAGGCGGTTGTAGGCCTCCAGCTCGAACTGGTAGCCCGTGGCCCGGTCCACCTGGGTGGCGATGGAGGTCGAGCGTTTTGCCCGCTGCACGGCCAAGGGCGCGTTGCCGGCGATCCGGCGGGCCGTTTCCAGGGGTTCCTCCATAAGCTTGTCGAGGGCGCAGACCTTGTTGACCAGGCCCCATTCGAAGGCTTCCTGGGCGCTGAAGGGGCGGCCCGTGAAGATGATCTCCTTGGCCCGGCGCTCGCCGACGGCGTTGGGCAGGTTCTGGGTGCCCATGGCGCCGGGGATGATGCCCAGCGTGATCTCCGTCAGCGCGAAGCGCGCCGTCTCCGAGGCGTAGCAAAAATCGACGCTCAAGGCCGTCTCGCAACCGCCGCCGTAGGCCGCCCCGTTGATCGCCCCGATCACCGGGATGGGGCAGGACCGGAGCGCCATGACGCCCTGCTCGAAGATGGCGTGCTGGCGCTTCCAGGCCGCATCGGTCATGCCGTCGCGCTCCTTCAAATCGCCCCCGGCGCAGAAGGCCTTTTCGCCGCGCCCGGTGAGCACCACGCACCGCAGCCCCTCCGTATCCACGTACAGGCCTTCGAACAGTTCCTTCTGGTCGATGCCCATCTGGGTGTTCTTGGCGTTGGCCACTTCCGGGCGGTCGTACATGACCACCAGGATATGCTCGTCGACCCGTTCCACGTTGAGGGTTTCAAAATCCGTGCGCATCAGTCCTCGCCCTCCCTTGGGCTTCCCTTGATTTCCGTATCGTGTTCGCTGAGCGCCGGCGCGTAGCGCCCCAGCGCCGGGCGCTGGCCGTCGAAGCTGAGCGGCATGCCCATGAGCGCCGGGCCGCCCGCCAGTTGCTGGATGATGCCGAGCGCCTCGGTCTGCGGATCGGCCATCATTTCGGGGATTTCCTGGACCGGCGCCGTCGGCACGCCAACCTCGTCCAGTTTGTCCTGCCAGTGGCGGCGCGGGTGTTCCTTGATGATCGGCTCCATGAGGGCGTTCAACTGGTCCAGGTTGGCGTAGCGGTTCTGGTTGCTGTCGAAACGCGGGTCCTCGGGCCATTCGGAATGGCCGAGCACGCCGGCCAGGCGCTCGAACAGCCGGTCGTTGGGGGCGGCGATGATCAGGTAGCCGTCCGTGCAGGGATAGGCCTGGTAGGGGGCCAGGCCGCGGGCGCCGGAGCCCTGCTTCTCGGGCCGCTCGCCGTCGACGCCGACGGCGGCGACGGAATTGTTCATCCAGGCCGTGGCCGTCTCATAGAGGGATGCGTCGATGACGCAGCCCCGGCCCGTATCCTTGCGCGTGCCCAAGGCCGCCAGGATGCCGATGACGCACCACATGCCGGTGCCCATGTCGACGATGGAGGTGCCGACCCGCACCGGCGCGTCGCCTTGGTGACCGGTCAGGCTCATGATGCCGCCGTAGGCCTGCATGAGCGGGTCATACCCCGGTTTCTCCTTTAAGGGCCCGCGGTTGCCGAAGGCCCAGAGGTTGCAGTAGATGAGGGCCGGGTTGGCGGCCGTCAGATCGGCCGCACCCAGCCCGAAGCCATCGATGCGCCCGGGCCGCATGTTCTGGATCACCACGTCCACCTCCGTGGTGCAGAATTCCTTCAGCCAGTTGCGCTGGAACTCGTCCTTCAGATCGACGGTGATGCCGCGCTTGTCACGGTTGAGTGCCTGGAAATATGAGGACGTGCCGTCGGCAAACAGCTTGCCCCAGTAGCGCGCGTCGTCGCCGCGCCCGGGCGGCTCCACCTTGATGACGTCGGCCCCGAGCGCGCCCAGGATCCATGCCGCGTAGGGGGCGGCGACGCTGGTGCCGATTTCGACGACGCGCACGCCGCTCAAGGCGGCAAGCGCCGATGGCGCATTGTCATTCACCCGTGATGTCCTCCCGGAAGCGGCCGCCGGGGCCGCCAGGAGACATTTTTACCCGCTTCCCCTGACGAAGCCAAACCGGGTCGTTTCATTTTTCCGGCTCGGCCGGCGCGTCGTCCACGGACCAGATCCGCGCATGGAACGCGTCGTCGGGCGGCTCGATGACCCGGGTCCGCTCGACGATGCCCTGCTCGGTCATCTCGCGCTCCATGGCCAGCAACGTACCCACGGGATGGGCCGAGAGGGCGGCCATGTCCTCGACCTCGGCGCGTGCCGCCTGCATGGCATCCAACATGCCCGGCGGATGGTAGGTCTCGAAGATGTGGGCGGCGAGGCGCTGCACCGTGGCCTCGTATTCGGTCTCGGAAACGGTGGTGACCTGGACGAAGCTGGCCCTGCCGAAGCTCTCGGTGCCGAGCCAGCCGTCGCGGAAGGCGATCTGCTGCTTGTTCTCCCAGGTCGCCGGGTCGCCGTCGGCGAAGGCGAAGGTGCCGGTCACCGCCCATTCGCCTGGCCGGGCGGCGAGGGGAAAGACATTCGCGTCGGAGACGTCCAACTGAATGGTGCGGGCCAGCATGGTCATGGCCGGACGATACGCGGCCTGCATGGGCTCGGGCAATGGTAATCATCGCTTGGACCGGGCGGCGAATTCGGGGATAAACCCGCTTGAGGGTTTTCATCAAACAGTCCGGGGCGCGCCATGACTGACGATACGGAGATGCAGCAGCGGTTGAGCGAGATGGAGGTCCGATTCGTCCATCAGGAGCAGGCCCTGCAGGACCTGAGCGACATGACCGCCCAGCAATGGGAGGCCATCGAAGCCCTGAGCCGCCAGGTAGAACGGCTGACGGACCGGCTGGAAAACGTCGAGCAGGGCGGCGGCGCGACCTCGCCCGACGACGAGAAGCCGCCCCACTACTGAGCCTGTTCGGGCTGTCGGTGTTTCAGGGAAGGCGGCTGGCTGCCGTCATCCGGCGCGGCGCAGGCGCTCGGTTCGTGCGTCCAGGGCGGCAATCTCGTCGATCGCCAGGTCGGCCATGACCGGATCCGTGCCGATGGGGCCCAGGTTGATGACGTCGCGGCTGGTCCGGCTCAGCACTTCCGGGATGTCCTGCATGGCGTGGCCGCCGTCGGCGGCGAACAGGCCGAAGCTAACCACCGGATCATCCAGCTCGTCCAGCACCTCGGCGATGCCGGGCCGCTGATCCAGGAACGCCGTGGTTACCGTCTTGAACTCGCGGCGGATGCGGACGCTCAAGCCCGTGGTCTCCGTGGCCTGCCACGACGCCGGATTCTTCTCAGAGCCGTGGCCGATCAACAAGAGGTTGGCCGTCTCAAAGGCGACGCCGCGCTTGCGCAGCGCCTCACGGGCCCGCTCGGCGATCAGCGCCGGGAGGCCCGGGTTCAAACCCACAGGGGCGCAAAGGTGCCAATCGGAAGCCGCGTCCCCGGCGGCCGCCGCCAGTTTCTCCGGCAGCGCCCGGCGGGTGAAATAGCCGTCGCTCATGAACATGGGCACCACGTAGGTCTCGGCCGGGTCCAGGCCGCCGGCGGTCTCGGCGATGGCCGGGCCGCCGGTCAGCAAGGCGGAGCGCACCTCGGCGAACAGGCCCAGCCGGCGCAGGCGCCCGGCATGGGCGGCCATGGTCCTGGCCGGCCCGGACGACCGTTCCGAGCCGTGCCCCACCAGCAGCACGGCGCGACCCCGCCAGGCGGGGTTGTCAGTGGCTGGTGCCTTCCGAAAGGTTGATCTTGTTGTAGACATTGTACTTGCCCGACGGTTTGTTCATGGGGAGACGCTTAACTTCTACGAGCTTGTTGGCGTCGTAGATCACCAGCGCCCCCTTTTTGTCCCAGATGCTGACCAGGGCGTACTTGCCGTCGCGGGTGAACTCCACGTGGGCGGCGGTCTTGCCCGGTTCCGGTTTCAGGGTCTTGACGATCTCCAGGGTCCGCTTGTCGATGACGTGCATGACGTCCCGGTTCTTGCCGAAGAACACGTCGACCCAGGCATAAGGGGTGTTCTCGTGGCTGCGCATGAAGAAGCCGGTGCCGAGCGTCTCGATGCGCTTGATGGTCTTCCAGCTTTCCATGTCGATGACGCTGACCGCCGGTTCACGCAGGTGCGGCGTCGCCATGACCAGGCGGTCCTCCAGCTTCCAGGTGATCCCGGAGCCGAGATGCGGCATCCCCGAAAGGTCCAGCTCGGCGATCTTCTTGCGGACGTCCAGGTTGTAGACCATGCCCTTCTTGGTGTTGCGGGCCGCGCCCATGACCTCGGCGTAGGAGGGGTCGAAGAAGAAATCGTCCAGGAAGTCCTCAACGGGGATGCGCCTGACGGCGAAGGGCTGCTCGCCGACCACCACGCCTTCCACCTGGCCGGGCCGGTAGTTGTGGACGAAGTTGCCGTAGACGGGCGGCGCGTCGGGGTCGTAGGAAAGCTCCCAGATCTCCTTGATGTCCTTGAGCGCCGCGACGAAGCTGGAGCGCGGCCGGGCGTCGTAGACGGCACTGACCCTGGAGGTCTTGCCCTTGCCGTCGCCCACCGGGATGACCCGGAAGGGCTTCAGGTCCTCGGCCCGCAGGACGACGAGCGTATGGGGCAGGAAGTTGCCGACCATCACCCACTTGCCGTCCGACGAGACGGCGATGTTGCGGGTGTTGATGCCGGCCCGCACCTCGGCCACCGGCTTCAGGCTCCAGAGATCGTACTTGGAGACCCAACCGTCGCGGGACCCGAGATAGACGAACCGGCCGTCCGGCGAGTACTTGGCGCCGCCGTGCAGGGCGAACCGCGATTGGAAGCGCCAGATGGGCTCGAACTTGTCGCCGTCCAGGATGGTCACGTGATGGTCGCCGGTCTCGACCACGGTGAACAGGTTGAGGGGATCGGAATCGTGCATGGGCCGGTCGGGAAGGGCGCTCATCTCCGTATGGGTGACGTGGCTGGCCCGGATATCGTCGATGTTCCAGTCCGGCACACGGGCGAGCGGCGAATAGACGTAGTTCACCAGGGCCTCGATGTCGGCCTTCTTGAGGGTTTCCTCGAAGGCCGGCATCTGCGTCGCCGGGCGGCCCTTGGCGATGGTCCGGTGGGCCTTCTTCTTCCGGAGCCGGCGTAGGTTCTCGGGCAGCAGCGCCGGGCCGATCTGGCCCAGGCGGTCGTCGCCGTGGCAGGCGGCGCAGTGCTGCTGGTAGAGGATTCGCGCCTTGGCGGTCTCCTCTGCGGTCATCTCCACGGGCTTCCGCTTGGCTCTCTGGCCGGCGTCGGCGGGCAGCGCCACGGCGGCGAGCACCGCGGCGGCGATCAGGACCCTAAGCGGCGACATGCTGGCGTTTCCTGTAGGGCGTCACCTGGACCCGCTCGCCCACCGGTTGGGCGAGGCCGATCTCGAAGTCGGTGAGGTAGCAGGCCGGGTCCTCGGCCCAGGGATCGCCGGTGATCTGCTGGGCCCGGACCCGGGTGTTGCCGCCGCACACATCGAAGTAGGCGCAGGCGCCGCAGCGTCCACCGATCTTGCGCGGCGAGGCCTTCAGGCCGGCCATCAGCGGATCCGAGGTATCCACCCAGATCTCCGAGAAGGGCCGTTCCTTGACGTTGCCCAGCGTGTGGTGCCACCAGAAGGTATCCGGGTGCACCTGGCCCAGGTTGTCGATGTTGGCGATGTTGACGCCCGACGAGTTGCCGCCCCATTGGGCCAGGACGGCGCGCAGGTGCTCGAACTTGTCCGGGAAGTGGCGCTGCACCCAGTGAAGCAGGTAGACGGCGTCAGCGTCGTTGTTGCCGGTGACGAATTCCTTCTCGTTGCCTTCCTGGATCAACCGCCAGCAGGTCTCGAACATCTGGTCCATGGCGCGCCGGGTGGTCGCCAGGCGGGCGTCGTCGCCGCGGTTCTTGTTGCCGCGGCCGGCGTAGTTGAGGTGCGAGAGGTAGAACTTGTCGATGTCCTCGTCCTCGCAGAGCTGCAGCAATTGCGGCAGCTCCTCGCAATTGTCCATGGTCAGCGTGAACCGGAGCCCCACCTTGATGCCGTGGTCGCGGCACAGGCGCGCCGCGTGCAGGGACTTGTCGAAGGCGCCGTCGAGGCGCCGGAAAGCGTCGTGGGTGGCGCCGATGCCGTCCAAGGAAATCCCCACGTAGTCGTAGCCGATGGCCGCCACGTCGCCGATCAGGTCCTCGTCGATGAGGGTGCCGTTGGTGGAAAGCCCCACGTAGAAGCCCATCTCCTTGGCGCGCCGGGAAATCTCGAAGATGTCGGGACGCAATAGGGGCTCGCCGCCGGAAAGGATCAGCACCGGCACCCCGAAACCCTTCAAGTCGTCCATGGTCTCGAAGACCTGTTCGGTGGAGAGCTCGCCCGGGAAGTCCGTGTCGGCGGAAATGGAATAGCAATGCTTGCAGGTCAGGTTGCAGCGCCGGATCAGGTTCCAGATGACCACCGGGCCGGGCGGGTTGCGTTTCGGCCCGAGCGGTTTCGGGTCGGCGATTTCCTTCATGTATTGGGTCATCCGGAACATAGTTTGGTCTCCTATGCGGCGAAGCGGAATCCGGTCTTCTTGAGGATTCGGGTTGAATACAGGACCTCGTGGCGGGCCGCGTCGGGCCCCAGGATCTCGGCGATGGCGGCCACCTTCTCGGTCACCTCGTCGCGGCTTTTCCCGTGCACCATGGCGAACAGGTTGTAGGGCCAGGCCGGCGGGTGGCGGGGCCGCTCGTAACAGTGGGAGACGAAGTCCAGCGCCCCGACCCGGCGGCCGGCCTCGCTGATGGCTCCGTCGGCCACGTCCCAAACGGACATGCCGTTGGCGCCGTAGCCCAGCTTGTAGTGGTTGGGAACGGCGCCGATGTGCCGGATCACGCCGCTGGCCAGCATCCGCTCCAGGCGTTCCATGACGTCGTCCGCGGTAAGCCCCAGTTGCTCGGCGACGGCGTGGTAGGGGCGCGGCACCCGCGGAAGGCCGGCTTGCGTCGCGGCGATGATGCGCCGGTCGGTCTCGTCCAGAACGGCGGGGGTGGTGTCCGCGTTCATGCCTCGAACCTCAAACCGATGAAGAACTCCTGCAGCTTCGGCATGTTGACCACGTCGAGCCCGGTCTCCGCCTCGATCTCGGCGATCACCGTTTCGATCTCTTCAGGCGTTTCCGTGGCCAGCACGAACCACATGTTGAGTTCATGGTCGCGGGCGTAGTTGTGGGCCACTTCCGGGTGCGCGTTGACCTGCTCGGAGACGGCCTCGTAGCGTTCGTCCGGCACCGCGATGGCCGCCAGCGTCAGGCCGCCACCCATGCGTTCCGCATGGTACATGGGGCCGAAACGGCTCAGCGCGCCGCTTTCCAGGAGCCTGTCGATGCGGCCCATCAACGTCTCCTCGTCCAGGCCCAGGCGCTCGGCGGCTTCCGCGTAGGGCCGCTCGGCGATGGGGAAACCGCCCTGCAGTTCGTTGATGATCTGGCGGTCGACGGCGTCCAAGGGTGTCTCCATCAGGCGGCCCCCCGTTCTTCCTGGGCGGCGGGCGTGCAGTCGTAGCGCGCGCCGCGCTGCTTGAAGCGCCGGGTGCTGAACAGCACGTCATGGTCATAGATGTCGAGCCCGGCGCGGCTCTTGATGCGGGCCACTTCGGCCAGCACCTGCGGCCGGGTCTGGCCGTGGATCATGCAGAACAGGTTGTAGGGCCAGTCCGGCAGGCGCCGGGGCCGCTGGTAGCATAGGGTCACGCAGTCCTCGGCGGCGAGCCGGTGGCCGGCCGCCTCCACCTGGCTGTCGGCGATGTTCCAGACCACCATGGCGTTGGCCCGGTAGCCCAGTTCCCGGTGATGGACGACGACGCCGAAGCGCTTGATCACGCCGGCGGCGATCAGGCGGCGCAACCGGGAGAGCACCTGGCCCTCGCTCATCTTCAAGGGGGCGCCGACCTCCGCATAGGGATTGGGTACCAGCGGCAGGCCGTCGGCGATGGCGGCGATGAGCCGTTCGTCGGTGCCGTCGATCAACATTTCAACTGGAACCCCAAATCGATGTGGAAGGCGTTCAGCAAGGGCAGGTCCAGAACCTGGATCCCGGTCTCGCTTTCGATGCCCCGCAGCACGGCGCCGACGGCGTCCGTATCGGCGGCGGTGACCACGAACCAGAGATTGATGGCGTGGTCGCGTTCGTAATTATGGTTGACCTCCGGCCTGGCGTTGACCGCCGCGGCCACCTCTTCGAGGCGTTCCGCGGGCACCCGCATGGCGGCAAGCGTACTGGCGCCGATGGTGTTCGGCGCGATCACCGCGCCGACCCGACTGACCATGCCGCGCTCGCGCAGATCGGCGAGGATGGCAAGCACCTCGGTCTCGCTGATCCCCAGCGCCGCGCCGATGCGCTCATAGGGGCGCGGTTCCAGGGGGAAACCGTCCTGGAAGTCGTTGAGGATATGGAACTCGTTGGCCGTGAGTTGCATGATCCTCTCCCTCACAGGCCTATTCGGTGGGCCCGGGCGGCGAGGAAGATGCCGCTTGGCTTCTCGGCCGGCATGTCGGCCAGTTTCTCGAAGGTGCGGGTGTCGTAGACGTCGACCCGGCCGGCGTCGCGCACGGAAATCCAGACCTGCTCGCCGCGCGGCGTGAACTCCAGGTGTAGCACCGCCTTGCCGGGTTTGAACTCGTGCACCACCTTCATGGTGGGGACGTCGACGACCTGCACCGTGTCGTTCAGGGGATGCGCGAAGTTGACCCAGACCTGGCGGCCGTCGGGCCGCGCCACGGCGAAGATGGGCTGGCCGTGCACCTTTATGCGGCCCACTTCCTTCCAGGTGGAGGGATCGACGACCAGCAGTTCGTGGCGGCCGACGGCGGGCAGGAACATCCTGTCACCGGCCCGGGCCCAGCCTTCCAGGTGCGGCATCTTGTAGACGGGCAGTTTCTTTTCGCCACGGCCGTAACCGTCCAGGATGCGGCTGAACCCCTTCTCCGGGGCCCACAGATCGAGCTTCGCCAGGCCGTCCTCGCCGAACAGTCCGGCCACGTAGTAGCGGCCGTCGTCGGTGATCAGGGCGTCGTAGGGCAGCTTGCCGATGTTCTTGAACTTGGTGATCTTCGGCGTGCCGCCGGTGCTGAAGTCGGCGATCCAGGTCTCGCCGGCGTCGTAGAGGGAGAAGATGAACTTCTGGTCCGGGGCGTCGACCAGGCCGATGACCTTGGAGCGATCGCCGTCCTCGTCCACGGCGGGGATATCGGCGACCAGTTCCAGGGTATCGGCGTCGAATACCTTGACGCCGCCCGGCTTGTAGTTGGAAACGGCCACCAGCTTGCCGTCCTGGGAGATGGCGCCGCCGATGGAATTGCCCGACTGGATGACCCTGTTGACGATCTTCCAGGTCAACATGTCGACCTTGGTCAATCCGCCGTCGCGGCCGAACACGTAGGCGAAGCGCTGGTCCCGGGAATAGACGGCCGAGGCGTGGCTGAGATCGCCCAGACCCTCCACCGTGGCCAGTCGCTTGCGATGCGTGGTCTCGATGATCTGCAGGCGCCCGGACGCCCGTTCCACGACGATCCCCAAATCACCGGTGCCGCGCAGTTCGGCGGAACGCGCATCGGAGATTTGCGCGCCGAGCACCGCGGCGAGGCCGATCAGGAAAATCAGAACGGCCCGCATGGCCGGATTGAGAACGGGGGTCATGGCCGCAGCCCTTGCTTCAGTTGCTTGACCATCCACTGGGCTTCGGCGGGCGACAGCTGGCCGCGCCAGGGTGGCATGGGCGTTTCCGGAATGCCGTCGAGGATCAATTCGGCAAGGGCCAGGTCGTCCTTGCCTTCCAGGTTCTCGGGCAGCAGCGGCGAGCCGAGGCCGCCCTTCATGGTCAGGCCGTGGCAGGAACCGCAATCCTGGACCAACAGGTTCATGAGGTGGGCGCGGCGGTCCTCCGGAATGGATTCGGCCGCCGTCACGCCGCCGAAAACGAGCGCCATGACGAACAGGGCCAAGGCCAATCCGGAAAGCGCCTTAGGCATGCAGGGCCTCCACGGTGCCGGGCGTCACGTCGACGCCGGCGTCGATACCCAACTCTTCGGCCAGGCCGACCACCCGGCCGATGACGAACAGCACCGGGCCGTCGATGCCCACATCGGCGATCACCCCGGGAATCTCGCCCAGGCTGGCGATCACGTGGTGCTGGTCGTCGCGGGTGCCGTTGGCGACGGCCATGGCCGGCGTCGAGGCGGGCAGGCCCTCGGAGATCAGGCGCACGGAAATCTGTGAAATATTGGCGCGCCCCATATAAATGACCAGGGTCGTCTGTTCGTCGGCCAGGCCCTCCCAGTCCAGATCGAGCGGCAGGTCCTCGCGGCAATGGCCGGTGACGAATCGGACCCCATTGGCCAGACCGCGATGGGTCAGCGGCAGGCCGATGCCGGCGGCGCACCCCGATGCCGAGGTGACGCCCGGCACCACCTCGTAGGCGATGCCGTTGGCATGCAGGTGGGCGGCCTCCTCGCTGCCCCGGCCGAACAGGAACGGATCGCCGCCCTTCAGGCGGACGACGCGGCGCCCCGGCTTGGCCAAACGCACCAGGAGCTCGCTGATCTCCTCTTGCGGCACCGGATGGCAGCGGGGCTGCTTGCCGACGTTGATGCGGGACGCACCTTCCGGCACCAGGGCCATGATTTCGTCCGACACCAGGCGGTCGTAGACGACCACGTCGGCCTCGGAAATGAGGGTATAGGCTTTTCGTGTCAGCAGGTCTGGATCACCTGGACCGGCGCCGACAAGGTGGACGGTTGCTTGCGTGCTCACGCGTGGTCTCCCCGTTCCCGCACATGACAATCATTCCGGGGTCTGGAGTATCACGCAGATGCACAAAAATATTTGACCAAGGTTAAGGCACGGGTCTCTCCATCATCGTATAGACGATCCACTAGCATCAGCTGAACTAGCTCATGGAGGCATTAAACATGAGGAAACTTTCACTAGCGGCACCTGCACTGGCCTTGGTTGCGGGTATCGCGTTTGCCGGCACTCCGGTGGCGGTAGGCGCGGCAGAGCCGTCGCTTTCCGAGAAGGATTTCGAGGAGGCGAAAACTCTCTACTTCCAGCGGTGTGCCGGTTGTCACGGCGTGCTGCGCAAAGGCGCGACGGGTAAGAACCTCGAGCCCAAGAATATGCGCAAACTCGGTCAGAAGCGTCTCGAGAAGATCATCGCGATCGGTACCGAAGGAGGCATGAACAACTTCGACGATCTGTTTAGCAAGGAGCAGATCAAGAAGATGGCCACGTACATCCAGTTGGAAGTTCCTCCTCCGGCGGAAATGACTCTAGCCGAGATGAAGAAACGCTGGAAGACCTTCGTCAAACCCGAAGACTATCCGAAGAAGCCCATGCACGGCCGCAATTGGGAAAACTTCTTCCTGGTGATCCTCCGCGACGCCGGCAAGGTCGGCATCATCGACGGCGACAAGAAGGAAGTCGTCGCCAAGGTGGACACGGGTTATGCCGTGCACGTCATGAAGGAATCGTCTGACGGCCGCTTCTGGTACACCCAGGGCCGTGACGGCAAAATGACCAAGATCGACCTGTGGATGAACCCGCCGCAGGTGGTTGCCGAAACGCAGATCGCTTCCGACGCCCGTGACGTGGCCGTTTCCCACTATGGGAAGTGGAAAGACAAGTACGTCATCGGTGGTGGCTATTGGCCGCCGCACTTCGTGATTCTCGACGCCGTCACCATGGAGCCCCTGAAAGTGGTCTCCACCCGTGGCGTCAGCATCACCGGTGAGTACGTCAACGAAGCGCGTGTCGCCGCCGTCTACAACACGCCCAAGGCGCCGACGTGGATGGTTGCGGTCAAGGAACTGGGCCAAATGTGGCAGGTGGATTATTCCGACCTGGATAACCTCCGGATCGAGATGATCAACACCAACAAGTTCCTGCACGACGGCTTCTTCGATCCGACGCAGCGTTACTTCCAGATCGCCGCGAACGCGTCGAACCGGATGGAGTTCCAGGACACCGTCACCCGTAAGGCCGTCGGTTCCCTGGAAACCGGTAAGAAGCCGCACCCGGGTCCGGGCGCCAACTGGGTCGATCCCAAGTGTGGCCCGGTCGCTGGCACCGTCCACCTGGGTGAAGGCATGATCACGACTTGGGGCAACGATCCCAAGGGCCATCCCGACAAGGCCTGGAAGATCTGCTACAAGACGGAAACGGACGGCCCGGGCCTGTTCATCCGGACCCATCCGAACTCTCCGTACGTGATCGCCGACCAAACCAAGCATCCCGATCCTGAAGTCCAGCAGGCCATCAAGGTCCTGGACAAGAAGACCGGCAAGATCGTCAAGACGATCCAGGTCACCGATCAGGACAAGGGCTTGGCCGTGCACACGGAGTTCAACAAGGACGGTTCCGAATTCTGGGTCTCCGTCTGGGTCCGTGGCGGCAAGAAGAACTGGTCGAAGGGTGAAATCGTGGTCTACGATTCGAAGACCCTTAAGGAGAAGGCCCGCATCAAGGGGCTGGAAACGCCGACCGGCAAGTTCAATGTCTACAATCGGATCAAACACGTGACCTGATTGCAGCACAGGGATCAGGGGCGGGCCTTCGGGTCCGCCCCGATTTCTTCCACCGTATTTTCATTCAGTTTTTCGTTAAGTCATTACGCCAATTCGTCTGTCATGGGGCGCGGCAATCAGACGGCAAGGGGTAGAAGATGTTCGGTCGTTTTTGGAGTTGGTTCTGGGGTCCGACCACGCGTTATGCCTGGGGGGCCATTCTCATCGTCGGCGGCATCGGCGGCATTATTTTCTGGGGCGGCTTCAACACCGCCATGGAAGCCACCAACACCATGAAGTTCTGCATCTCGTGCCACGAGATGGAGGACAACGTCTACGCCGAATATACGGAAACCATTCACTTCCAGAACCGCAGCGGTGTCAGGGCCACCTGTTCCGATTGCCACGTGCCCGATCCCTGGGTGCATAAGGTCGTCCGCAAGATTAAGGCGTCCAACGAACTGCTGCACAAGGCGCTGGGCACCATCGACACGCCGGAGAAATTCGAGGCCAAGCGCCTGACCATGGCGAAGAACGTCTGGAAGGACATGAAGCAGACGGATTCCCGCGAATGCCGGAACTGCCACTCCTGGGACGCCATGACCGAGAAGAAGCAGAAGCGGCGCGCCTGGAAGCGGCACACCGACGCCAAGGCAGAGGGCATGACCTGCATTGATTGCCACAAGGGCATCGCGCACCGCGCCGTCCACAAGCTCCTGGAAGAGGACGAAGATCCCTATGACGGCAAGCCGGACAGCCGGCGGCTGATTTCAAAAGCCGAGGAGGCCGCGCAGAAGGCAAAACTGGCGGCCGAGCGGGCCGCCGCCCAGAAGGCCGCGGAGGAAGCGGCGAAGAAGGCTGCCGCGGAAGCCGCCGCGAAGAAAGCGGCCGAGGCCGCCAAGTCCGCCGCCGCCGGCGCGCCGGCAGGTGGTGGCGCCCCGGCTGGCGGCGACTGGTCGGGCGTGCCGGCCACCGACGTGGTCATGCTGTATCCGGGCCAGGCGTCGCTGGAATGGGTCCTGAACGGCAAGGATCATGGCGGCGGCCGTGCCGTGCGCCGGGCCGGCGACCGTTGCCAGGAATGCCATGGCAAGGAACAGGCCGACATGGGCAAGAAGATCGTCGGCGGCGAGAAGGCGGAGGCGACGCCCATCCCCGGTAAGCGCGGGTCCATTCCCGTCAAGGTGCAAGCCATGCACGACGATAAGAACATCACCTTCCGCTTCCAGTGGCCGGACGCCGGCCATACCCCGGCGCCCTTCGCCGACGGCGGCAAGATGGACCCGGCCAACCAGATCAAGGTCGCGGCCATGTTCGATGATGGCAAGGTCGAGGGAGCCGAACAGATCGGCTGCTGGGTGACCTGCCACCACGATTCGCGCTACATGCCCGACGCGCCGGCGGCCGATGCGCTGGCCGCAGCCGGCGATATCGGGACGATCATCGACCTGAAGGATGGCGTCACCAAGTACACGTCTGGCAGCCGCACCAAGCTCGAATACAAGGGCCGGGGCGGCAAGAAGCGGGGTGCCTGGAACAAGCTCATCGACAAGGCGGAGCTCGACGCCAAGCATAAGGACGGCGCCTTCATGGACCTGATGCGCTACATGTCCGGCGGCAAGGCGGAATCCGGCTCCATCCTGGCCGACCGCAAGAACGCCGCGTCGGACCAGATCCAGGCCGGCGGCGTGCTCAAGGACGGTACCTGGACGGTGACCATCTCTCGTCCCCTGAAGGCCATCCAGCCGGGCGGCGTCAGCTTCGAGGCCGGCAAGACCTACACCGTGGGATTCGCCATCCACGATGACTACACGTCGGCCAGGTTCCATCATGTGTCCTTGGAATACCGCATGGCACTCGACAACGCGGAGGCGGAGATCAATGTGGTCAAGAAGCCGTAAGTTCCTGGCCGGGGCCTTGGCCCTGGCGTTTTCCCTGGGCGCCGGCGTGGCGCTGGCCGGCGGCGGCGAGGTGAAGGTTACGGAGGATCGTAAACGGGCCTGCGCCAAGGCCGAGAAACGCTTCAAGAAGCTCTACCCGGACTTCAAGGCCAAGGACGGCGAAGTTGTCGTGATGATGTACAAGTACAACTTCTGCCCGGCCAACCTGGAGGTCAAGAAGGGCACCACGGTGAAGTGGATCAACGTCGACAAGCGCACCTCGCACAGCGTCTGGCTGAAGGAGGCGGGAATCGCGGAATCGGAGCGCATGTTCCCCGAAGAGATGTTCAGTTTCACCTTCGATAAGTCCGGTCCCTATCCCTACATCTGCGGGCCGCACGGCGAAGTCGAAGGCATGATCGGCTACGTCAAGGTCGTCGACTGACAACAAGCACCGGGATCAACCGGGTGACGAGACGGGAGAACGGCGTGGTTCAGGCGGTTGCCGGTCCAGTTTTCAACGAAGCGCATGGGGAAGGTCCGGGCCGCACCGGGCCGGTGCAGGGCGAGGCGGAACGTCAGGTTCCGCAACCGGGGTTCAGCCTGGAAGCCTTCCTGTCCTACGGTTTCCGTCCCTTCTTCCTGCTGTCGTGCCTGTTCGCGGCCATATCCATGTTCGCCTGGATGGCCTGGATCGGCCTGCACGCGGCCGGCGGCGCGGTGCGCACCATGACCATCGCCATGGCACCGCACCAGTGGCACGCCCATGAGATGCTGTTCGGCTACGCGCTCGGCGTGATCGCCGGGTTCTTCCTCACCGCGGTGCCCAGTTGGACCGGATCGAAACCGGTAAGCGGCCGGGTGCTGGCGGCACTGGTGCTCGTTTGGTTGGCGGGGCGGCTGGCGTTCTGGTTCTCCGCCCACATCCCGCCCATGGCCGTGGCCGTCGTCGATCTCGCCTTCGTGCCCATGCTGTTGGTTCTGGTGCTGCGTGCCCTGCTCAACAACTGGTCGAAGCGGAACTTCGTGTTCCTGCCCATCCTGGCCGCCATCTTCATCGCCAACCTGCTGACGCATCTGGAATTCACCGAGCTTTGGCCGGGCCTGATGAACATGGGCAACCGGCTCGGGCTCGACGCGGTGATCGTGCTGATCGTCGTGCTCGGCGGGCGCGTCGTGCCGGCCTTCACCACCAATGCCTTGCGAAAGGCCGGCGAGGAGGCGTTCCCCGTGTCCAGGCGGCCCGTGGAGATCGCCTCGGTGGGGCTCGTGGCGCTTCTGGCGCTGGTCGAGATCGTCCAGCCCCTGGGGCCCGTCGCCGGCGGCATCGCGCTCCTTGCGGCGCTGGCCAACGGTGTCCGGTTCTGCGGCTGGCGCGGCCACAAGACCTTGGGATCGCCGATCCTCTGGATCATCCACCTGGCCTACATCTGGCTGGTCGCCGGCCTCGCCTTCAAGGGCGCCGCCCACTTCCAGATGCTGTCGGAAGCCACGGCCCTGCACGTGCTTACCGTCGGCGCCATCGGTTCCATGACGCTCGGGATCATGACCCGGGCCGGGCTCGGCCATACGGGCCGCGCGCTCCGGGTCTCCGCACCCGTGGTTGGCGCCTACCTGTTGGTCTCCTTGAGCGCCGCGGTCAGGGTCGCCGTGCCGCCGCTCATGCCGCAGTTCTACAACGAAGGCATGCTGGTCGCCGGCGTCGCCTGGATGGTCGCCTTCGCCATCGTCAGCATCGTCTACTGGCCGATCCTCACCCAGCCCCGCCAGCGCGCCGGGTAGGCCCGCCCGGGAAATCAACGGCGGTCGCGCACTTCCGCGCCGAGGGCGTGAATGGCCCGTTCCAGGCTCTCCACCAGCTCGCCCATGAAGGGATAATCCAGGGTCTGCCACTGGTCGCCGGGCCGGTGGTAGTGCGGGTTTCGGAAGTAGGCCGTGTCGGTGACCATCACCGCCGGCAGGCCGGCGTCCCAGAAGGGCGCGTGGTCGCTGAGCCGGGTGTCGGGCAGGATCCAGCCGTTGAACCAGATGAACAGCTGCTCCACGGGAAGTGCCGGGTTCGTCCGCATGGCTTCGATCAGCTTCGTGCCAAATGCCTTTGAGCCCCGGTTGCCGACGACGCCGATGAAATCACCGGCCTCCGGGTACCCGGCCCATTTGAGAAACAGCGGGTAGGCCTGTTTCGGTGTGGTCAGGCCGACCATCTCCAGGATGATGGCGCCGCTCACCGTCTCACCGGAGGCCCGAAGCCGGCGCACGAAGACCCGGCTGCCCTGGTTGTCCGTGTGGTGGTTCGGCGGTTCCTCAAGGGTGAAGGCGACGAAACTGAGCGGTGCCTTCGGCGGCTTGGCGACGGCGCGGCGGGCCAGTTCCAGCATGACCGCGACGGCGCTGGCGTTGTCGTCGGCCCCGGGCGTGCCCATGGCGGTGTCGTAATGGGCACCGACGATATAGGGCGAGGCCGACGGCGGCGCACCGGGCAACTCGGCGATGAGGTTGGCGACCTCGCGACCGTGGTAATCGTAGGCCTGCTCGCGCACCGTCAGGCCGGCCGCTTCGAAGGCCCGATGGATATAGGCCCGCGCCCGCCTGAGGCCGTTGCCGCGGACCACGGAGCGCTCGCCGATCTTCTCGGCCAGGGCCCGCACATGGTGACGGAGCGCCGCCACCGTGTCATCGGTCGCCGGCAAATCCGGTATCGCCACAGGCGTTCCCTCGGCCATCAACGGCGCCTCGTCCTTCGGGCCGGCCCGCACATCCGCCGGCATGCCCCGCGGCACACACGCCGACGCCACGAGAAAAGCCAACATGCCGGCCAATACAGACCGGCAGCGGATCGAGCGGCAAACAAATCCCATCGAATGTGAGTCTAGCACCGGCCTCGTGCCGGCGCGAACCGGGAACGATACACGCCGTCCAAGATTGCGGCTCAGCCCTCGCTTGCGTAATGGCCGGAGATGGCCCGCGCGGTTTTCATCACCAGGGGGGCGATCGTTTCCTCGGCGGATTCGGCCGTCCATTCAGGCACGAACACCGGAACCTGCACCGCGGCGATCGCCCGCCCTTCGCTGTCCAGCACGGGCGCGGCGGTGCTGATTTCGTGGGGCATGGATTGTTGCACGCCGATGCAATAACCGTCCTTTCGGGTCTTTTCGATACGCTGGCGGATTTGCTCGAGATCCGTGACCGTCCATTCCGTCAGCTTCCGGATCTTGGTGGCGGAAAGGATTTCCTCCGCTTCCTGTTCCGTCCCATAGGCGAGGAAGACGGCGCCGGCGGCGGTGCAGAACATGGGCATGCGCCGTCCGGGCAAGGTGGTCCGGTAAGACGCCGTCTGGTTCGGAACCCGAATGGTGTAGCTGATTTCGTGTCCCATGGGTTCGCAGAGATTGACGGTGGTCTGGTGGACCCGGCTCGCCTCTATGAGCCGCGGCATGGCGATCTCCGCCAGCCGGTTGGAGACCATGTAGGTATAGAAGAACTCGGTCAGCGCCAGCGCCGGTCGAAAACGGCGCGTATGAATATCCTTGTCCAGGTAACCCAGTTTCACGAGCGTATTCGTAAATCGCTGCGAGGCACTCTTGTCCAGGCCGGAAAATTTCGAGATCTCCGCGAGATTCAGATCATAAAGGCCGAAATCACGCTGCGCGACCCGGAATGCCTGCAGCACTTGAAACGCTTTCTCCACGGAGGAAACGAACAGGGTTTTGGGTCCGTCGGGCGGTGGCGGGCTCGTGGTGGCCATCTCGAGTCGGTCTCCTGCTTGACGGTGAATAATGAACCGATTATGATATTACAATATGATTTATAATATCACAATGTAATATTTTAATAGGGGAGGGCAATGCTTTTCTGGCTCGCGAGTCCTATGCTGAAACGGCGATCGAGGAAAAACGATGTATCAAGTTCATAGCGGGCACTGGGGCGCCTACGAGGCGCGTGCGGAAGACGGACAAGTGGTTGACGTTCGCCCCCTGGCCGATGATCCGAACCCGACGCCGATCCTCAGCGGCGTGGTCGAAGCCATTCATCACGACTGCCGGATCAAGCGTCCGGCGGTGCGCCGGGGTTGGCTCAAGCATCGCGATCACAAGCGCGGCGGCGAGCCGTTCGTGGAGGTGCCCTGGGACGAAGCGCTGGATTTGGTGGCGGAAGAGCTGAAGCGCATCAAGGCCGCGCACGGCAACGAAGCGATCTTCGCGGGTTCCTACGGTTGGTCCAGCGCCGGGCGCTTTCATCACGCCAAGACGCAACTGCAGCGGTTCATGAATTGCTATGGCGGCTTCACGGCCGGAAAACACAGCTATTCCCTGGCCGCCGGCCTGGCGATCTTGCCGCATATCGTCGGCGACTGCCGGCCCCTTCATCACCCGAGCACATGGCAGAGCATCGCCACCCATACGGACATGATCGTCGCCTTCGGCGGGCTCGGCATGAAGAACACCCAGATGGAGCCGGGCGGCACGGCGAACCATTCAACACGGTCCTGGTATGAAAAGATCGCCCGGCGCGGTACGCGTGTCGTCAGCGTCACGCCGATCCGCCACGATACCTCGGATGTCTTGAACGCCGAGTGGCTGGCGCCGAGGCCCAATACGGACGTGGCCCTGATGCTGGGCCTGGCGCATACGCTCGTGGCCGAGGACCTGCATGACCGGGATTTCCTGGCCCGTTACACGAACGGCAGCGAACGCTTTCTGGCCTATTTGATGGGCGACCAGGACGGCCAGCCCAAATCCGCCGCCTGGGCCGCTGAGATCTGCCAGGTTCCGCAAGAGACCATTTTGACGCTGGCCCGCGCCATGGCGGCGGGCCGCACCATGATCGCCACCAGTTACTCCCTGCAGCGTGGCGATCATGGTGAGCAAACGTTCTGGATGACCATGGTTCTGGCCTGTTTGCTGGGCCAGGTGGGTCTGCCCGGCGGCGGCTTCGGATTCGGTTACGGGAGCATGCACGGCCAGGGCAATCCCGTTCCGAAAAACAAGGCAACGCCCTCGTTCACGGCCGGCCAGAACCCCACGGGCAGCTTCATCCCGGTGGCCCGAATCACCGATCTGCTGGAAAACCCCGGCCGCCGTTACGAGTTCGACGGCGAGACCCGCACCTACCCCGATACCAAGATGATCTATTGGTGCGGCGGTAATCCTTTTCACCATCATCAGGACTTGAACAGATTTTTGGATGCCTGGCGCAGGCCGGACACCGTGGTCGTCAACGAGCCTTGGTGGACGCCGACGGCCAAGCTGGCGGATATCGTCCTGCCCGCCACCACGACCATGGAACGCAACGACATTGGGTCGAGCTCGCGCGATCGCTACATCATGGCCATGAAGCAGATCGTGCCGCCGCAATTCGAAGCCCGGAACGACTTCGACATATTCTCCGGACTGGCGGAGCGGCTGGGAATTTTGGATCAGTTCACGGAAGGTCGCGACGAAGGCGACTGGCTCAGGCACCTCTATCAACAGGCCAAGGAACGCCATCCCGAAAATGCGGATCTCATGCCCGAGTTCGATAGGTTTTGGGAAGTCGGCAATTTTGGTTTCGATGAGCCCGAAGAGCCGCGTGTGGTCTATGAGGAGTTCCGGAAAGATCCGGAGGCGAACCCGTTGGACACGGTGTCCGGAAAGTTTGAGATTTTCAGCGAGAAGATCGCCGGCTTCGGTTATGACGACTGCCCGGGCCATCCGGTCTGGCGGGAGCCCGTCGAATGGCTGGGCGGCGAAGTGGCGGGGGTTTGGCCATTGCATCTGATCTCCAACCAGCCCCAACACAGGCTCCATTCCCAGATGGATTTCGCCGGCCCGAGCCTGGGCTCGAAAGTCGATGGCCATGAGCCCATCGTTTTGTCGCCGGCGGACGCGGCGGCGCGCGACATCAGGGAAGGGGATCTGGTGCGCGTCCACAATGGACGTGGCGAAACCTTGTGCATCGCGCAGCTCAGCGACGGCATACGCGACGGCGTGGCGCAAATTTACACGGGCGCCTGGTTTGATCCGGAAGACTGGAGCACCACGGGCAACCTGGAACGGCACGGCAATCCCAATGTCCTGACCATCGACAAAGGCACCTCAAAACTGGGCCAGGGCTCCATCGCCCACACCACGTTGGTCGAAGTGGAACGCCACACCGGCAACGCGACGGCGCCCGAACCCTATCGCGTCCCCGAACTGCGATCGACGCCGGATTGATCGAGAGGGCGGCCGGCTTACGCGGCCCCGGACGAGACGCGATTCCTCAACCCCATCAAAAAACCGCCCCAACGGGCGGTGGTACGGTTCTTTGCGGTTTTGGGTTTGAGCGCCCCCGCCGTGCGATCCCGCCGGGATCGCGCGTCCCTTCCGGCCGGTGCCCGGCGTGTCCCGCCGGGACTGGGTGAGCGTCAAAACGCCTTGGTTACGCTTGCGCTTCCAAGCTCGCGATTTCGTCCTTAATGGCGAGTTTTTGTTTCTTCAGAGTGGCGATTTGAATGTCGTCAGGATGAGGTCGATGATTTTCTTCTTCCAGTGCTTGTTCGAGATTTTGATGCTTGGCTTTGAGTTCGTCGATCCTCTCCTGCAAGCTCATACCCAATTCCTCCTCCTAGGTTCCTGAACGGTCGTCGGAATACTGTCATGATATCGCAACGTCGCCTTAAAATCCACATGCGCCCGGCAGATTTTCGGCCCGAAAACAGGGCCGATCTGGTAGAATGCGCCGCAGGGGAAACGACATGTTGGCACCATGACCGAACGCGAGGCCCTTGAGCGCCGGCTCGTCGAGCTAAGAACGGAACACCGCGACCTGGACGACGTGATCGCGCGGCTGAGCGAGGAGGTCCCCTTCGACCAACTGCAGGTGCAACGCCTGAAAAAGCGCAAGCTGCAACTGAAGGACCAGATCAGCGTGCTGGAAGGCCAACTGCTCCCCGATATCATCGCTTGAAGCGAACGCCCTTGGGGCCTCAACCGCCGGACAAGGAACCCATCAGCTCGCGATCGGCGGCGGCCACGGCCTGCTCCGCCGACCAGCCGGGCTTCAGTTCCGTCCAGCCGGTGGCGATCTCGATGGGCACCGCCTGGTCCATCCAGGAGAACGGCACGACGCGCAGGTGCGTATGGATCTCGCTGATCCGTCGGCGCACTTCCTCGGCCCCGCCGTTCAGCAAGATCACCCCGAAATCATCGCCGCACAGGCTGCCCACCGCGTCCGTGGGGTGGATGGAGACGTCGAAGGAATCGGCCACGTGTTTGAGCGCCTCGTCGGCGGCCCGGCGGCCCAGGCGGCGGCGGATATCGCCCAGCGAGGCCACGTGAACGATGACGAGCGCGGCGGCCGGCTGCAGGCTCTCGATGTGATCGATGACGTGCTTCAGCTCGCGCAGGAACTCGCGCCGGTTGGGAACGGGAAGGAAGGGATGGCCCTCGGCGATCTCCCGGTAGTGAGCCTCGCGCTTCTTGGCCAGTTCCAGTTCCGCCCGCAAGGGTTCGATCTGCCCGCCGACGGCATCCAAGATCTTCTGGACCTCCGGCGTCAGGGCGCCGGCCAGGTCCACATCCACGTCGACGGCGGCGTCGGCGGACCAGGGGTGGCGGTCCTGGCGATCGTCGTCCGGGTCCGGGTTGTCATTGGTGGTGTCCTGTTGGCGCGACTGCTGTTGGCGGTGCGGCTGGTCGCCGACCGGTCGGACGCTTTCCGGCTTGTTCACATCCATTGTCGTCGTCCTCATCGCTGGATCGACGGCACTTACACCCTGTCAGGCTCGAATATATCACAAACATGGTTAATTTTCCCTTGCCGACCCCTTGCACCGGCAAGGCGCCGCCCTATATTGATAACCGCGTTCCAAGGCCGAATCCCGGCCGCCGGCTTCAACGGAGAGAGTGAGACCAAATGAGCGACACAACGCCCCTTGTGGGGATCGTCATGGGCAGCAAGTCCGACTGGGAAACCATGAAGAACGCCGCCAACATGCTGGAAGAATTGGGCATCCCCTGCGAGGCCAAGGCCCTTTCGGCGCATCGCAATCCGGCGCACGTGCACGAATGGGCGAGCACCGCCGAAGAGCGCGGCATCAAGGTCATCATCGCCGCCGCCGGCATGGCCGCCGCACTCCCCGGCGTGGTCGCCGCCATCACCTCGCTTCCGGTGCTCGGCTGCCCCATGGAGACCCGCGTCATGGGCGGCATGGACAGCATGCTCTCCATGGCCCAGATGCCCGGCGGCATCCCCGTGGGCACGCTGGCCGTCGGCAAGGCCGGCGCCAAGAACGCCGCGCTCCTGGCGGCCGCCATCCTGGCGCTTTCCGATGACGGTATCCGCGAGCGGCTGAAGGCCTTCCGGAAAGAACAGAACGAGACGATCGCCGAGCTCGATTAATCGGGCTGGGCGGCGTCGCCTTCCGAATCCGGCGATCCGGGGCCCAAGAGGGCCTCGGCGGCTTCGCGCACCTGGGCGGGCGTGATGCCCTTGATGCACATCTTGTCGAGTTTCGTGCAGTCGTCCAGATAGCAGCCGAAACAGGGCGTGCGGTTGTAGAGCGGCCGGTGCGCCGGGCCGTGCGGAAACCAGACCCCCGGCTTCCGCTGGCCCGAGAACACGGCCACGGCCGGCGTGCCCATGGCGGCGGCCAGGTGCATGGGGCCGCTGTCGTGGCCCAGATAGATCTCGGCGCGGCCCAGCACCAGGGCGCTGATCCGGAGGCCCACGCGGCCGCAGAGGTTGAGGGCCAGGCCGGGCCAGGCGGCGGCCAGGGCGTCGCTGCGCTCAGCTTCCTCGGCGGCGCCGATCAACACCAGTCCCAGGCCGTCCGCGCCGAGCGAGCCCAGCACCTGGCGCCAGTTCTCGTCGCCCCAGTCCTTCACCGGCGCCTTGCCGCCGATGGAGAATCCCATGAACCGCTCGTCCCCGGGCCAGCCGGCGAGGATCGCGTCCGCTTCCGCCCTCTCCTGGTCGCTGAAGTTGAGGTCCCAACCGGCAGGATCATCCAACTCGGCGGTCCCCAGTTCGGCGACCACGCCGGCCAGCCGCGCCGCCTCGCTCTGCCAAAGCTCCGCGCCGGCGACGGGCGGATGGATGTCCCGGGTATGGCGCTCGGGAATGCCGATCATCCGGCCGACGCCGAGCAGCCGGAAGAACCCCCGGAGCGCCGCCGTCCGCAGCGCGCCCCGGCCCTCCGACAGCCAGACCAGGGTATGGGGGCGAAGCGGCTTGAGTTGCCGGTAAAGTTCCCAGGCACCGCCCGGCGAGGCGAGGCCCGCGTCGAAGTGCACGGTCTCATGGACCAGGTCCATGGGCCCGATGACCGAATCCATGGCGCTGGTGGTGGCCGCCACGGGGCGGTTGGTGAGCAGCACCCGGCGGGCGTCGGGGAAGGCCCGGGCGATGACCCTGAGTGCCGGCAACGCCACCACCGCGTCGCCGATGCTGCCGGTCCGGAAAATGAGCACGCAGCCGGTCATGGAACCTCGGTCTCGAACTGGCTCCGACAGTACCCAAGTTTGCCGGGCAAAGGAATGCCCTGGCCATGGGTCGGCGGCGTCAGGCCTCGGCCGGGTAGTTGAGGATCACGTAGTGCTTGCGGGTCGTCTCCACCACTTCCCAGGTGCCGCGGAAGCCGTTCGGGATCAGGAAGGCATCACCGGTGCGGAAGGTCTGGGCCTGGCCTTCTTCGTTGGTCAGCACCACGTGGCCTTCGATGATGTAGCAGAACTCGTCGCGGTCCGTGAAGGCCCGCCACTTGCCCGGCGTGCTCTCCCAGACCCCGGCCGCGAGCTCGCCGGTGGGGTTCTGGAAGAACGATTGGATGGTGTGCAGCGGGTCGCTGTCGATGGTCCGGTCGGCCTCCAGGCGCCGCTGGCCCTCGGCCAGCGGCGGACCCTGGAAATCGACCACGGTGATGGCGGCGTCGGTCATGATTTCGTCCTCCCTCAAAGCACTTCGTCGCGCAGGTAGTACCAGTGATAGAGCATGCGCTGGCCCATGCGCCGGAAGGGGGCGAGCGGATGGCCGGGCAGGGGCGAGGTAAAGATGGGCAGGTCCAAGGCCTGGCCCTGGCCGGCCAGCAGTTGCGCCATGCGCCGCCCGGCCTGGGCCGAATACATGACCCCGTTGCCGCCGTAGCCCATGGCGTAGCACACCGTCTTGGCGGCGTCCGGCTGGAAGATGCGCGGCATCATGTCGTGGCTGACGTCGACCCAGCCCCACCAGGAGTAATCCAGCTCGATGCCCGTGAGTGCCGGGAACTTGCGATACAGGCCCTGCAGCAGTTGCGCCAGGTGCTTCGGGTTCTCCGCGTCGGCCCCGGTGATGGCGCTGCGGCTGCCGATCTGGACGCGGCCGTCGGGCATCTGCCGGTAGTAGTGGCGAAGCGTGCGCGTGTCGGTCATCACCAGGTGGGTCTTGAAGTTGCAGGCGTCGCGCTCTTCGTCGGTCAAGGGCCGAGTGACGACGGAGTTGGACAGGATCGGCATGATCTTCTGCTTCAATTTGGGGTGCAGGCCCGGCGGCGAGTAGCCGGCCGTGGCCACGGCCACGGCGCGCGCCCGCACCGTGCCGCCCGGCGTCGTCAGGTGATGGATGCCGTCCACCGTCTTCCAACCCATGACCGGGCTGGAGGGATGGATGGTGGCACCCAGCTTACGCGCCATGTTCATGTAGCCGAAGGCCAGCTTGGCGGCGTGGATGCCGATGCCGTCGGGCTCGTGCATGGCGCCGGCGGCCTCCGCCTCGTTCACGTACTCGCGCTTCAGGGTCTCCGCGTCGATGATCTTCGTCGGGTAGTTGAAGGTCTTGTTGAGCAGTTCCGACTCGGCCTCCAGCATGCGCATCATGGCCGGCTTGTGGGCGATGTAGAGGTGGCCGCCGCGCTGCGGCAGGCAGTCGAACTCGCCGGACAGGATCAGGTCGCGGAACACGTCGAAGGCCTCGCTGACCTCGCCGTGCATCTTGATGGCCACGTCCTTGCCCCAGCGCTTGATCCACTGGGAGCGCTTCAGCCGCCCGGACGAGATCTGCGCCTGGCCGCCGTTGCGGGTGCTGCAGCCCCAGGCCACGGTGTTGGCCTCCAAGACGGTGGCCTTGATGCCGTGTTCCTTGGCCAGGAAGATGGCGCAGGCGAGGCCCGTGTAGCCGGACCCGATGACCGCCACGTCGACGTCCACGTCGCCGGTGATGGGGCCGTCGTCTTCCGGCACGTCGCCGGCCGTGTCGATCCAGTAGGTGGGGGCGTAGTTGCGGTTGTGGCCGGGCCCGGCGTCGACCAGCAGATCGTAGCGGGGGTCGTAGCGCTCGCGGGGCCAGTGGCTGGGGCGTACTTCTTTCAACATCTTCGAGGTTCCTTTCTCAAAGCGCGGGCGGCAAGGCGTGCCGCCGAATTCAGGCAAACCGGTCAATATCCGTATGGTCGATTCCTTGGGGGGCGACTGAGGCCGCCGGGCGGCCCCGCTCTCGGCGCATCTCATAGGATGCTCCGTGGACCCACGGTAGTGCCAATTCCTGATTTCCGATGGGACAAGCCGGACGCCGCCGGCGGGGCAGCGGTCAGGCGGAGGCGGCCCTGGCCAGGCTCGATTCGATGTCGCTCATGGACAGCCGCCGGAGCTTGAAGGCCTCCAGGAGCTCGATCTCGATGATCGTCCCCTGGCCCAGTTCATTGGTCACCATGTAGCGCACGAACTCGATCAGTTCCGGCACCTGGCCCGGGTAAACCAGGATGTTGGTGAGCAACTCACGGCGGATCAGCGGCGGGTACTTAAGCAGTTCCAGGACCAAAAGCTTCTTCACCTTCAGCGGCACCCGCACACTGCCGAACAGCCGGTCCAGGCAGAAACTGTAAATGCCGAAATCCAGCTTGCCGGCGACCTCCTGGGTGAAGCCCCGGAACTCGTCCAGGAACGGCCCGGCGGTGATCTTGCGGTCCATGAGCTTCTTGACGATATCCAGGAACTGCCGGTAGCGCAGCCGGGCCGGGCTCAGCCGATCGCCCAGTTCCGCCTCCAGGGCCCGGATCTCGGCGGCCCGGAACTGGGCCCGGCGGACCGCTTCGGCGGAATGGCGCACGTCCTCGGAAAGGGCCTGGTCCTCGATCAGGGTGAACAGGCGCTCGAACTTCTCGCGCTCCCGGGGCGCCATGCGCTGCGCCTTCTCGGACAAGGGCAGCAGCGCCGCCTGGGCGACCAGGTAATCCTTGGAGTAGATGGCCGCCATGGCCGACGCGGCGGAAATGATGGGCGTGGTCCGGAAGTCGTCGGTGATGATGAAGCGGCTGTTGTCGGCCACCGTCAGGTAGCGGCCCAGCTTGGCGCAGCCGAGGAAATGGTCGGCCAGGTCGCCGAGCCCGCCGGCGGGGCGCTCGCCCACCGGGCTCGGGCCGGGGGTCTCCGGCGGTATGGGGCGGGCCGGCGGCGCCGGCGGCACCCGGCCGGGGGCCACGAACAGGGGCTTTTCCGGTGCCGTGTCTTCCGTCGGCGCCGGCCGGTCGACGGCGCTGACGCTCGGCGCCACCCGGGCCGGGCCGCCGGAGCCGTTGCCCGGTTTGCCGTTGCCCCGTTTCGTGTTGGCGGGCCGCCCGAAGGGGCTTGTGAAAGGCTGGTCGTCACTCATGATCGCAGTCGGCTCGATTCCGGCTGGGTCAGATTGCTTCGGTCCGGCCATCATACGCGCTTCCGTGGCCGGCGCCAATCTCCCATTGGGCGGCGCGTTTCGGTGATTGCCGGGCACCTCACAAAAGCGTGTTGGGATGTTACTGGCCCGGTGCCCGGGAATGACGCATGGTTCGCCTATCGGCAGTCCCCCAACTGCCGGCACCCCTCCCGGGAGATTCAACCCGGGCCTCCGATCCGTCCGATAACGGGCGGAACGACCGAAACATCCCTGATGACCCCGGGGGCGCGATGAAAATCGCGCCCCCATTTTCTTATATGTCGGGCAGCCATGCCCGAAGGCGCGGCGAAAGCCGCGCCCCACCTTTTTGCCTCCCGGAAAAGCGGCCCCGCATGCGCAATTTATTAACCATTTCCGGCTATTCCCTTAAGGCAACAACGGGAAACCACGCCAAAACAACAAAAACCACCGAACAACCCGTGCCTTGGGGACGACAAACCATATGCCTTCCAGCCTGCGAATCGTCGGCGCCTTGACCGCGCCCCTGTTGGTCGCCGGATGCGGCCTGCCCGTGGGAATCCAGATCGCGTCCTTGTTCGCCGACGGGATTTCCGTGCTGACCACCGACAAGACCCTGACGGACCACGGCATCTCCGCGGTCACGGACAAGGACTGCGCGCTGTGGCGCAGTGTCGAGGGCAAGGACATCTGCACCGACCCGGCGGGTCCGGGCACGGCCATCGCCGACGCCGGCGCCACCGGCGCCTCGCAAGCGGACCTGGAAGAGAGCCCGGAGGAGAGCTTGGGAGAGATCCCGGAGGAAAATCTGGAACAATCTTGGGGCGAGACCGCCGCCGCCGAAACAGAAGACAAAAAAGACGCTCGGAGGGAAACACCCGAGTTTCCCGCGGAGGATTCGGTCGAGACGGCGTCCGCCCCAACCCTTCCCGTCCAGCCTGTGGCGGTGACCAGCGAGCCGCTGGAGACCCCCAGGCCTTGGAAGGCCGTGGCCGTGGTCGATGACCTGCCGCCGGTGCCGCCAGCGCCGCCGGCCGAACCGGAAGCCGTCGCGACGCCGGCCCCGGCCCCGCCGCCGGCCGTGAAGCCGGTCCGCAAGGCGCCGGTGAAACGCGCTCAGCCGCGTTCCCGCAAGACCTACTACATCATCGCCAGCTATCACCGGGCCGCCGATGCGGAACGGTTCTCGCGCCGGCACGCCAAGCTGGAGCCGGCCGTCCTGAAGGGTACGGCGAAGGGCAAGCGGGTGTTCCGGGTGGCCATCGGCCCGGTGGCCAAAAGTGAGCGCCGGTCCGTCCGAACGTCGCTCAAGCGCCAGGGCTTCAAGGACACCTGGGCGCTGACCCTGAAATCCGCGCCGCCGGCCACCGAGGTGGCGTCCCTGAACTAATGAGACCTGTGCGCGGGTTTGATATTGGGCTGTATTTGTTGCATTTTTCGCGTTTGAGCATGATGTACGGCGAGCCATGGTCTGCTGTGGTCGCGACGAACTGATTCCGACGGCGGCTTCTTGCGACT
>Ga0209568_1000082_pt1 | contig 33173 bp, 27 predicted proteins | sample WorMetOlspDAHAB2_FD_187406 | JGI IMG/M metagenome (GOLD analysis project Ga0209568, IMG submission 187406) | Marine gutless worms symbiont microbial communities from Max Planck institute for Marine Microbiology, Germany - Olavius sp. DAHAB.2... ...
AATCCTACAACGACATCCTCGATCACTGCTGCTTCGCATGGAACCAACTCGTCGATCAGCCGTGGAGGATCATGTCCATCGGGCTACGCGATTGGGCCCATCAATGATTGTTTTTGCAGATTGGTATTAGGCATCGACCGTCACCACGTTCCTCCAGAGCACGCCTTTAGCTTTCTACGCTTCGGGCCAGATATCAACGGCTATTCGGCGATTCTCCGGTCAGCAGATCCAGGCAATCATCGGGGAAATCCTGACGGATTTCGAAATTCTCCTGGCGCAGCCAGGTGAGGAAGCCGTCCAGTTCGTCAAGGCAGGCCCCGGGTATGTCATGCAGCACCACCAGGGCCCAATCGAGGCGCCGGCAGTCGGCCCGGGCCCGGGCCGGCCAACCCGCCGGGTCGTCCCAGTCGCGGGGGACGGAATTCCAGGTCACGCAGGTGAACCCACCGGCCTTGAGGGTTTCCGCGGCCACCGCATTGAGCAGGTGCGGGCCCAACTCACCGCCGCCGCCGAAGGGCCGGAACAGCTTATCCGGGCGGGCCAGGGGGCCCAGGCTGCGCTGGGTCTTGAGGATTTCCTCGGCCGCCGCCTCCGGCGGATCGATCCGCCCCAACGGCGTCGCATGCGTGTAGGAGTGGTTGCCGATCCAGTGGCCCGCCGCGTGGGCCCGTTCGGCGGCGGCCCGGGCGTCTGGGGAGGCATCCAGCTTTTGGCCGATGACGAAGAAGCTGGCCGGCACGCCATGGCGGTCCAGAAGGTCGAGCACCGCGTGGGTGATCTCGGGCTCGGGCCCGTTGTCGAAACTGAGGGTGACGCGGTTCATGGCCGGATGGTAGCCGGATTTCCGGCCAGGGGAAGAGGCAAGCTTTCGCGGCGTGGCGTCACGAAGCCTTGCGGCGCCACATCCAAGGTGGGACGAACTGGGTTCCCCATAGGCCCCGCCGGGCCTCCCGGGCCTTGCGCTCCGGGACCGCATAAGCGCCCGAGGCGCCCGGTGTTCGAAGGGCCCAGCCCGAGCTTACCATGGCGGCGTTCAGGTTTTCGCCATCGGTGAAACATTCGCCCGCCAGGCCTTTCTTGCGTCCCGCCGGCCGCGCCGTGCAGGTGACCACCTGGTTGCGGAGCCGTTTCGCCAGTTGGGACTTGGCGGAACGGCCGCAGGCGAAGGTGAAATACCATTCGGCACTGCATTTCTGGGCGAATTCCGGCGCATCGATACCGCGTAGGTGAACCTCCGTGCCGCCCCGGCAACGGCCCGGGCCGCCGGTCGCGCCGAACATCAGGGTATCGCCGTCGACGGCGCAGGCCGGTCCGCGGAGCGTCGTCGGCGCCGGTTCCGCGCCGGACGGCGCATAGGCCTGTTGTGGTTCGGTGCCGGACACGGGGCCGGGGCTGACGATCGTGCCCAATGTGCCCGACACCAGAACCACCCCCAAAAGCCTATTGAGGTGCGTTCGACAGATAGTGATGGGGTTGGTGCCCACTTCTTCTCGTTCCTCGAATCGCCGAAATTGGCGGCTGTAAGTCGTCGGAACGGAATGTGGGACGTCCGCGTTGCCGGTTAATGAACGGGTGACGACGACTATGTTAACGCATGTTAACGAACAACGACGATGCGGCTATTCCCCGGCGGCGGCGCGCAGCCGAGCGTTCTCCGCTTCCAGTTCGGCGATGCGGGCGTGCAGTTCGCGGATCGGGCCTTCCAGTTCCGTTTCGCTGAACCGCCGCTCGATGTGCTGCGGGCAGTTCACGTCCCAGGCCTCGACGGTGAACTCGATGACCCGTTCCGGCTTGCCCGAATAGGCGGCGATCGCCAGGCGCTCCAGAAGTTCCAGATCATCCTCAATCACCCGGGCCCGGCCCCAGATCTTGATGCGCCGCTGATTGGCGTAATCCATAAGGAAGATGAAGGCGCGGGGGTTGTCGGCAAGGTTGCCGAGCGTGATGTATTGCTTGTTGCCGCCGAAATCGGCGAAGGCCAAGCGCTTTTCGTCGAGTGCCTTGAGGAAGCCCTTGGGGCCGCCCCGATGCTGGATATAGGGATGTCCGTCGGCGTTCGCAGTGGCCAGGTAGAAGGAATCCCGCTCGGCGATGAAGCCGATCAGATCGTCGCTGATCCCGTCCGACCAGCCGCCCTTCTCGGCCATCCGCTGGTAGCCGGCCCGCGAGCCGCGCTTTTCCTGCTCGGCCTTGACGGCCGGCGTGAAGGCGATGTCGCTGACGAATTCCCTTGTCATGGCGGTCTCCCGTTCGATTGTCCGATAGTTTGGCCGAAGCACGCCGCGCTGCAAAGGACCGCCGGGCAAAGGGCTTCAGCCGGGCGCTCACAGCAAGAAACCCCCGCGGCCCGAGGGCGCGGGGGTTCCCGAATATGGCTCGGTCGCTTTTCTTAGCCGCCGAATTTGCGGCTGTCGCCGGGTTGCATGACGACCACGTCGGTTTGGAAATCGCCGAGCGCTTTTTTGAATTGGTTCGGCGTGCCCTTCAGAAGCCCGAAGGTGCCGTAGTGCATGGGCATGACGGTCTTGGTCTTCAACAGGTTCTTCACCGCGTAGGCGGCGTGCACCGGGTCCATGGTGAAATGCCCGCCGATGGGCAGCAGCGCCAGGTCCGGCTTGTAGTAATCGCCGATGAACTTCATGTCGGCGAAAACGCCCGTGTCGCCGGCGTGATAGATCTTGTAGCCGTCCTCCAGCTCGATGATGTAGCCGGCCGGCTCGCCGCCCGGATACATGGTCTGCTTGCCCGTCGCCGGGTCCTTGTAGACCACTTCGGAACTGTGCTCGGCCCGCACCATGGTCACGGTGATGCCGTCGGCCGGCTTCACCGGGCCGGACTTGTTGAAACGGATCATCTGCTTCATGCCGAGCCAGCCCAGCGTGAAGAAGGTGCGGCCCATGTCGGCGTTGATGCCGACCTTGGCGCCGCTCTGTTTGGCCAGCGCCACCGTGTCGCCGATGTGGTCGCCGTGGCCGTGGGTCACCAGGATCAGGTCGATCTTGCCGATCTTGGATATATCCTTGAGCGCCTTCGGGGTCTTCGGGTTCTTGGTGATGAAGGGATCGATCAGGATCACCTTGCCCTTCGGCGAGGTGATCTTGAAGGCCGCTTGCCCGTACCAAAGGACGTCGGCGGCCTTGGCGCCGGATACGGAGAGCGCGGTGAGGACCACCAATGCGGCGGCCAGATATCGCAGTCCACGGAACATTCCATTTACCTCCCGAGTGATGGATTTCCTGCCTTGTTGCGGTATCGCGTTTTTAGGCCGCCGGGTTGGTCGCCACGCGGCATCCGTAGCCTTGCGCATATCGGGGGGCCGTGGCAACCGGGAAAGGAACCGGGAGAAATCACATTTCGGCGATGTGTGCCGGGCCAGGGCGATTGATCTGAGTCAAAGTCCGCTTCCGGCCCGGTGGCTAGGTTGGAAGAGCGAATTCAACAGAGGGGACGCGAAGAATGACGACCGGTGCAACGTTATTCGTGGTCATTTCCACGGGACTTTTCGTTGGTTTCTTTGGCCTGCTGTATTGGGCCGACACACAAACCCGGGACTGCGACTAGGGCCCATCCGCATCTTTCGACCTTGGCGCATCCGACCGGTTCGGTCGTGGTGATGGGCGCGTGCGCGCGGAAAGGGTGAGGCGACGGCCCGGGAACTGGCCGCCGAGGTCTTGCGCGAAAATCCTTAAGAGGTTTGCTTCTGGATTTTGGCCCAGGTGTCGCGCAGCCCGATGGTGCGATTGAACACCGGCTTCTCCGGGGTCGAGTCCGGATCCAGGCAGAAGTAACCCTGACGCTCGAACTGCACCGTCTCTCCCGGCACACACTCCGCCAAGGCCGGCTCCATTTGGCAGTTCGCCATCACCGTCAGCGATTCCGGGTTCAGGTCGTCCCGCATGTCCCCCTCGGCGCCCGGGTCCGGCCGGGTGAACAGGTGTTCGTAGTGGCGGACCTCGGCGCCGACGGCGTGCGCCGCCGATACCCAGTGCAGGGTCGCCTTGACCTTGCGCCCGTCGGGGGCGTTGCCGCCCTTGGTCTCGGGATCGTAGGTGCAGCGCAATTCGGTGATTTCCCCGTCGGCGTCCTTGATGACGTCCGTACAGGTCAGGAAATAGGCGTAGCGCAATCGCACCTCGCGGCTCGGCGCCAGGCGGAAGAATTTCTTCGGCGGGTCCTCCATGAAGTCGGCCCGTTCGATCCAAAGCTCGCGGGAGAACGGCACCATGCGGGTGCCGTCCGCCTCGTTCTCCGGATTGTTGACCGCCTCCAGTTCCTCGGAACCGCCTTCCGGATAGTTTTCGATGACCACCTTGAGGGGGTCGAGCACCGCCATGCGTCGCAGCGCGCGCTTGTTGAGCAATTCACGCACGCAGTGTTCCAGAAGCGCCATCTCAACCACGGAATCGCTTTTGGTGACGCCGATGCGGGCGACGAAGTCGCGCAGCGCATCCGGCGGCAGGCCGCGGCGCCGCAAACCGGCCAGGGTCGGCATGCGCGGGTCGTCCCAGCCGTCGACGTGGCCGTCGGCGACCAATTGGGTGAGCCGGCGTTTCGACAGCACGGTGAAGCTCAGGTTCAACCGGGCGAACTCGTACTGGCGGGGTTCGGCGGGGGTCGGCAGGTTTTCGATGAGCCAGTCGTAGAGCGGCCGGTGATCCTCGAACTCCAGCGTGCAGAGCGAATGGGTGATGCCCTCGATGGCGTCCGACTGGCCGTGGGCGAAATCGTAGGTCGGATAGATGCACCAGGCATCGCCGGTGCGCGGATGGCTGGCCCGCAGGATGCGGTAGAGCACGGGATCGCGCATGTTGATGTTGCCCGACGCCATGTCGATCTTCGCCCTCAGCACTCGCGCCCCGTCATCGAATTCGCCGGCCCGCATGCGCCGGAACAAATCCAGGTTTTCCGCCGGCGGGCGGTCGCGGTGCGGGCTGTCCTTGCCCGGTTCCGTCAGGGTGCCGCGGTATTCCCGGATCTCGTCGGCGGTGAGATCGTCCACGTAGGCCTTGCCGGCTTCGATCAGGTGTTCGGCCCAGGCGTAAAGTTGGTCGAAATAGTCCGAGGCGAAATAGCGGTGCTCGCCCCACTGGAATCCGAGCCAGTCGACGTCTTCCTGTATGGCGCCGATGAATTCCTGCTCTTCCTTCAGCGGGTTGGTGTCGTCGAAGCGCAGGTGGCATAGGCCGCCGAATTCCGCCGCGATACCGAAATTCAGGCAGATGGATTTGGCGTGGCCGATATGCAGATAGCCGTTGGGCTCCGGCGGAAACCGGGTGACGATGCCGGCATGGCGTCCGGCCGCCAGGTCATCGGCAATGATGCCGCGGATGAAATCCTGAGGGGTCTCGCCGTCGGGCGTATCGGTGTCGCTCATGGCATCGTTTGTCCAGTGGTGCCGCCACGGAGGCCGCTGTCGGTGCCCTGTCTGCCAAAAAATCCGGCCTTCGCCAAGGCAAAGCTCCGCCGGTGAGAGAAATTCGCGGCGGCGGCGAACCCCCTACCGCGGGTTCAGGCTTCCAGCACGCGCTCGGCGGGCAGCCGGATGCGGGCGACGGTGCCGACCTCCGGGGTGCTGTCGATTTCGATGTCGCCGCCGTGCAACTCGATGAGCGACTTGGCCAGCGGCAGGCCCAGGCCGGTTCCCTCCTCGCGGCTGATCAACGGGTCGACGACCCGATTGAAAGGCTGGAAAATGCGCGGCATGTCCTGTGGCGCGATGCCGCGGCCGGAATCGGAAAACTGGAAGATCATGCCGTTTTCGCCGTCCGCCTTGATCCGCGCCTCGATACGGCCGCCCGTGTCGGTGAACTTGACGGCGTTGGACAACACGTTGAGGAACACCTGCTTCAGCATGCGTTCATCGGCCCGAATTTGCGGCGCCCGCTCGGGAAGCTCCGTGATCAGATCGATGTCCTTGGCCTGGGCATCGTTGCGGACCATGTCCACGCAGTCCCCGACCGTTGCCACGGGATCGAGTACCGTATCCTCCGGCGCGTAGGCGTCGGCCTCGACGCTGGAGAGGTCCAACAGGTCGTTGACGATGTCCAACAGGAAGTGGGCGCTCTTGTGGATATCACCGGCGTATTCCTGATATTGGCCGGGACGCAGTGCCTCGATGTCCTTGCTGCGGATCAGGTCCGAAAACCCGATGATGGCGTTCAGCGGAATCCGCAGTTCGTGGCTCATGCTCTGCAGGAAGCGTGTTTTCGCCTGGTTTGCCGTCTCCGCCTCGTCGCGGGCCAGGCGGAGTTCCCGGGTGCGCTCCTCGACCCGGCGTTCCAGATCCTCGTGGGCTTCCTTGAGCTCCTGTTCGTAGCGTTGCTGCTGGGCCTGCATGCGGTTGAAGGCGGCGACCAATTCACCGAATTCATCGCGGACCTTCCAGTCGACGGTGGTATGGGTGCCGCTTTCCTCGACCGTCTTGACGGCGCCCAGCAACCGGCCAAGAGGCTCGCCGATGGCCCGCCAGTTGGCGACCAGGGCGCTGACCACCGCCGAAACCGACAACAGAAGGCAGAGCAGGGCACCCCACCAAATCCGCTGCTGGGCTTCCGCGACGATCACCCGGTCCGTGCTGACAATGGACAGGAAGCCGATCTTCTCCGGCCCTTCCGTTGATTGAAAGACGATCCGGTGGCCATGGATCGTCTCCGCTTTCGGAGGCGGCGCCTTTATCTGGCCGGCGCTCGCCAGGCGGTTGCCCAATTCGTCGTCGACGGCGGCGCTGACGATCTCGGGGTCAACAATGACCGCCTTCAGGATGACGTCGACCCGTTCGTGATCCAGGTGCCAGAGGGACTCCGCGATGACCTGGCTTTGGCTGGCGGCGATCGCGGAAATTCGCTCATGCAGGGTCTGGTGCGATACACGGAACGCCAGATACTCGAAGGCGCCGATGACCGCGACCACGGACAGCACGACGAGCGGCAGGTTGACCGCCAGGAAACGCGATTGCAGGGTCCGGAAACGCGGCGGCGGACGGGTCGTGTCCGCCGGTTCCCCGGACCCGATCGCGGCGTCGGGCCGGTGTTCCCGGTTTCCGGTGGTGTTTCGTTCGCCGGTCATGGGACCAACAGCCGTTTGAAGGTTTCTTCCATGATTCGGCGCTTGTCGATCGCCCCTAGCCCCTTGTTGAAAGCGCCCACCAGCCGATGGCCATCCGGGGTATCGCGGAAACACAGATAGAGGGTCTTGTGGGCCAATATCATATCGTCCAGGCGGAGCCGGGAGCGGACCTTGGCCAATCGCGGCTCGTTGGCCATCAGGTAGCGAAACACCAGGCCGTCGACCACCGCCACGTCCACTTGCCGCTTCGCCAGTTTCAGCAGGTTCGTCGTGTCGTCGGCGGCGGTGATCACCTTGAGCCGTCCGGAGGCCACCCATGCATCGAACTCCGGCGTGTTCGCGTAACCGACGACGGTGCCGATCCTCAGCTTGGTCAAATCCTCGAGGGTGCGCCAGGTAATCCCCTCGTCGGCGCGCTCGGCCAGGTTCAAGGGCCCGTTTCCGATCGGCGCCGAGGCCGTGAATCCGGTATCGTGACGGCAGTGGTAGCCCGGGAAATAGGCGGCCACCGGGCTTTCCCAGGACTTGGCCCTGGCGATGGCCCGCTTCCACGGCAACACATGCACCTTGATGGTCCGGCCGGCCTTGCGAAAGGCCTGGCGGATGATTTCCGTGACCGGCCCCTGGGCCGGCAAGTCACGGCTTGTGTAGGGCGACCATTCCAACGTTGCCAGGTGCACGGGCGCCGGTTCCGCCGCGGCGGGTCCGGCGGCGGCAATCATCAGCCACGCGGCGACGCCGAAGACCGCCACGTATCCTCGGGCTTGCCGTGAACGGGGGATTGCGAGGCACTCCGTCTTCACCTTCCCAGCCTTTTCAGCGAATGCCGGATCGCCATCAATCGGCGATCCAAGACCATTCGATACCCTATCAAATTGACCGGCGTCGGGCCACGGCCTGACACGGACTGTTGCAAACGGAAAAGGTATGAAATGGCCGCCATGGGCGGCCCCGCGCGGAATTTCCGGTATGCCGGCCGTTGTGTCGAGTTGGCGCTGGCGGTCAACCATGCTATCGACAGCGGGCGGCGGTTGAACGGAAGCAAGATTTCGGTCAGCCTCGGCGGCTATGCTTGCGAACAGGGAAGGCCACCATAAGGCCTTTCACACTCTGGCGGGACATCATGGCGATCGAGGGATCGGGGAACACGGAGAAGGGCGCGCGGGTGGTCACGTCGCTGACCACCAAGTTGCTTGCCATGTTCCTGCCGCTGGTCCTGATCAGCGTCGTGGTGCTGTTCGCCCTTCTGGAATACCTGCACTACCAGAACCGCCGTGCCGTGCTGGCCGAAACGCTTGACAAGATGGCGACCATCGAAAGCGCCGCCTTCGTCAAACCGCTTTGGGAATTCGACCACGATGCGGTGCGCTCTTTGCTCGACAACATGGCCCGCAACCCGGATTTCCATGCCGCCCGGGTGCTCGATGCGGATGGCCAGTTGGTGGCCCGCAAGGGGATCGAGGGCGCCCACGGCCATGTCAACCTGATCGTCGGCAGCCACGATATCGTCTATGAGACCAAGCAGCAGCGCGAGGTCATCGGCAAGCTGGAGGTCACCTTCCACACCAAGGGAATCTTCGCGGAACTGAAGGAACGGTTGGTTTTCGACGCTTTGGTGGTGCTGGTCCTGGTGGTGGTGTTGGTGGTCGTCACGTTCATCGTCACCCGGCGGGTCATCGGCCGGCCGATCACCGAGCTCAGGGCCTCCATCGAACGTCTTCGCACCGAAAACATCCGCGAGCCGGTGCCCTGGACCAGTGCCGACGAGATCGGCGAACTGGTCCGTACCTTCAACGCCCTGCAGCAGACGCAGGCGGAATCGGAAGCCGAGATCAAGCGCTACCAGGAACACTTGGAGCAGTTGGTCGGCGAACGGACGCGGGAGTTGAAAGCCAGCGAGGCGCGGTTCCGTGGCGTCCTGGACCACTCCCCCATGGACATCCACCTGAAGGATTCCGACGGCAAGTACCAACTGGTGAACAAGGCCTTCCTGGAGCGCGAGGGACTGACGCTGGAAGAGGTCGTCGGCAAGACTTCCTTCGATATCCTGCCCCAGGAAACCGCCGAGCGGATCAGCAATGCCGACCAGAAAGTCCTGGTGTCCGGAGAGGTGCATCTGGAGGAGTTGGACATCGAGACCCGCGACGGTGCCCGCCAAACGGTGATCATGAGCAAGTTCCCGGTGGCCGGCTCGGATGGCGCCTACTCCGCGGTTGGCACCGTGAGTACGGACATCACCGAGCGCAAGCAGGCGGAAACAGCCCTCGCCGAGGCCCACAACCTGGTGACGGAAAGCCTGTTCTACGCCAGCCGAATCCAACGTGCCCTGCTGCTGCCGCCGAGCCTGCTGGAAGAACTGATGGCCGACCATCTGATGATCTGGGAGCCCCGCGACATCGTTGGCGGCGATATGATCTGGGTCCGCATGCTGGCGCGCGGCTATCTGGTGGTGGTCGCCGACTGTACCGGTCACGGCGTGCCCGGCGCCTTCATGACGATGATCGCCACCGGCGCCCTGGACCGGGCCCTCATCGAGCTGCATTCGCCGGATCCGGCGGCCATTCTGGCTCATATGAACCAAGGCGTGAAGACGGCGCTGGGCCAGGAAGGCACGGAAGGCGATTCCGACGACGGCCTGGAACTCGGCATCTGCATGGTCGAGCCGGAACGCGAGCGCCTGACCTTCGCCGGCGCCCGGTTCTCTTTGTTCCAGGTGGACCAGCAGGAGGTCGACGAGATCAAGGGCGACCGGTCCGGCATCGGTTATCGACGGGTGCCCATGGATCAAGCGTTCACCAACCAGACGATCCCGTTCGAGTCCACCGACGGCTTCTACATGTGGTCCGACGGGATCACCGACCAGGTGGGCGGCGACAAGCGGCGCATGTACGGCAAGCGGCGGCTGAAGAAGATCCTGCTCGATTATCACCGCATGGACATGACCCGCCAAGGGGTGCAGATCCACCGGGAACTGAGGGACTACCAGCACAACGAACTGCGCCGCGACGACTTGACCATCTTCGGGTTCCAGCCGCGCCGGACGCTATCGCCCTTCCGTTGAGGTGGACCGATGAAGGGCTTACTGAAAACCACCATGAATTCCGTCTCCCGCCTTTTCGGGGGCGGCGAGGAAGAGGCGGCGGATCGCGGCAAACCGCCGGTGCCCTCGGGCGTCGAGTCGGCCAAGCCCGCGGCGCGGGCCAAGCGAAAGCGTCCGGCCCCGAAGAAACCGCGCATCGACAGCCGCGAAACCCTGGCCCAGATGGAACAGATCATCGACCGCATGGTCGACAAGCACGGCACCGCCATCGCCGGCCGGGTGCAACTGCTGCGCTTCGACGAGTTGCTGTCCAGCGTCGGCCCGAAACGGGGCGAGCGGCTGGAGCGCGCCATTGAGGGGATCGCCCGGAAATACATCGGACCGGCGGATATCCTCAGGCCCATGGGCGGCGGCGTGTTCGTCACCATCTTCGGTGGCGTCAGCCAGGAGGAGGCGGAAGTGAAATGCGCCATGATCCGCGACGACGTCAACAGGTTCGCCGAGGGGGACCCGAACCTGAAGGGCAAATTGGAGGTTTCCACGGTGGTGGCCGCCGTCGACGGCGGCGTGAAACTGCAGGAACTGGAGAGCTTCGACGCTTTGTTCGAGCGTCTCGAGGACCAGAAACAGGAAACCGATGAACCCGCCCGCCCGGCCCAGGCGCCGGAGCCGGAACCCGGAAAGGTCTCCGCCGCCGCCTTCGATGATTGGGACAACTGGCTGGATGCCGCGTGGACGGCGCCGGACGCCGAAGCGCGGCCGGCCCACGCCGACGAGGACGACCCCAAATGGCGCGACATCGCCTACGAGGGCAATGCGCTTTCCACCAACCCCCAGGCCGAGACCGTCGACGTGGCGGATCTCCGCGCCCATTTGCAGATGGCCCAGGTGGTGCCGCGGCCGATCTGGGACATGGACCGCAAGACCCTGGCCGGCATGGCCTGCGTGCCGTTCCAGCAATCCACCGGGACGGCGCTCTCGGGTGACGCCATCGGTCCGAACCCGTCGGGCGTGGTGACATTGAGCCTGGATCGCCTCGCCGTCACCTGGGCCGGCGAACAGTTGGCGGCACCGGAGGAGACGACCGTCTCACCGATCGTCATTCCGGTGCATTTCGCCTCCCTTGCCAGCATGCGGAACCGTTCTTTGCTGTTCACCACCTTCCTGGATTTCGATCCCGCATGGCGGGCCCGGACCTTGGGCGAGGTGAGCTTCCCCGAAGACATCTATTTGACCGCCGTGGAGGACGTGGTGCGGCTGCTGGCGCCCTTCGTCGGGCGGCTTGGCGTCTGCTGCGGGCTGGATTGGCGCTATTTCGCCAACCTCCGGGCCTGGGGGGTGCATTGGGCCGGCTTCTCTTTGAGCGGCAAGGATCCAGACGATCCGGCGATCATGGACGACATGGCCAATTTCGCCGCCGGGGCGCGGGAAGCGGGGCTGGTGCCCTATATCAAGGACACGTCGAACCGCAACATGGTGATGGCCGCCGCCGCCGTCGGTATCCGCAACATCTTCGCCGCGCCGGATTTGAACCTGGGTGGCAAGATAAGCGATCTGCAATTCCGCATGGAAGGCCTGTCGGCCGGCAGCTAGCTACCTGGCCAGGTGCTCGGCCAGAAAGTCGCGCACCTTTTCCACCGCCTTCACCCGGGCCTGGACGTCGGTGCCCACGTGGACATGGCGCTCAGGCGTCTTCGAGGCGCTGTTGCGGGTCAGCATTCGCTTGATGGGCAGGGCCGGGTTGTCGAAGCCGTGGTGGGCGCCGTCATAGGCGTCGGCGGTGATGGGCGTGCCCCGGGTACGCGCCTCCGCAACCATTTTCAGGCACGGCCCGGCCGGGGTCCAATCGTCGGCCAGGCCCAGTTGCAGCAGGGTGGGAACGTCGGTGGTAAAGGCCCGCCGTTTCAACTTGATGCATCCGGGGTAAAAGGCAACGGCGGCGCGGAAACCGTGAGCCAATCCGGCCGGCCGTTGGCGGGCGCCGGTCCGGATCGTCCAGAGCAGGGTCATGGCGCCGTTCGACCAGCCCATCAGGGCGATTCGGTCGGCCTGTACCTCCGGCTGGGCCTGCAGGAATTTCAATGCCCCGTAGGCGTCGAAGGGGCGTTCGGTGTCCGGGGTCAGGGGACGGTCCTTGATCTCGCAGATACTGCTCAGGCCGCGCGGCGTGAAGCTGTCGGCCACCAGCACCGCGTATCCCTGGGAAACCAGCCATTCGGCCCAGAACCGCGGTCGGCGCTTCAATTTCCCGGACGTCGTCCGCATGCCGGAACAGCCGTGCAGCATGACCACCCCGGGCCTGGGTCCCGACGTGGGTTTGTAGTAGCGCCCGCCGATCAGGGTGCGGGCCGGATCGGTGCTGTAGAACCGGACCTCGAGTGGCTTCGCCGCCGCAACCGATACCAGGGGCGTCCCGACCGACGCCGCCAGCGCCAGCAGGGCCGCCAGGTATCTCACGTGAGCGCCTGGCAGGCCGCCTGGATGCGCCGGCAGGCCTCGTCCAACTCCTCCGTGGAGGCCGCGAACGAGAGCCGGAAGTGGGGGCTCAGGCCGTAGGCCTCGCCGTGCACGGCGGCGACGCCGTGTTGCTCCATCAGGTAGATGACGAAATCCTGGTCGTTCTCGATGCGCTTGCCGGCCGGCGTCGTCTTGCCGATCAGCTCGGCGCAACTGGGATAAACGTAAAAGGCACCGTCCGGACTGAGACAACTGAGCCCGGGGCAGTTGTTGAGGCGGTCGAGCATCAGTTCGCGGCGTTCCTGGAAAACCTTGGCGCGTTCGGCCAACACGTCCTGCGGGCCGGTCAGCGCCTCGATGACCGCCGCCTGGGTGATGGAGCAGGGGTTGCCGGTGCTCTGGTTCTGCAGCTTGTGCATGACCTTGATGAGATCTTCCGGCCCGCCGGCGTAGCCCATGCGCCAACCGGTCATGGCATAGGCCTTGGAGACCCCGTTCACCGTCAAGGTCCGATCATAGAGGCGCGGATCAGCGGCGGCCGGCGTGGCGAACTCGGCGCCGTCGAACAAGATGTGCTCGTACATGTCGTCGGTCATCAACAGGCAATTGGGGTAGTTCATCAGCACGTCGCCCAAGGCCCGGTACTCGTCGGCCGAATAGACGGCGCCGGTCGGGTTGTTGGGTGAATTCAGCACCAGCCAGCGGGTCTTGTCCGTGAGCAGCGTCTCCAGTTCGCCCGGCGTCAGCTTGAAGCCGTTGGCCTCCTTGCATTCGGCGAGCACCGGCACGCCCTCGGCAAACTTGGTCATCTCCGGGTAGGAGACCCAGAAGGGCGCGGCGACGATCACCTCGTCGCCGGACTCCACCGTCGACATGATGGCGTTGTAGATGACCTGCTTGCCGCCGTTCGACGCGATGATCTGCTCGTGACTGTAATCGAGACCGTTCTCGCGCTTGAACTTCTCCTGGATGGCGTCCTTCAGGGCCGGCGTGCCGCCGACCGGCGTGTAGGCCGTCTCGCCGCGCGCCATGGCTTCCGTGGCCGCCCGGATGACGTTGTCGGGGGTCGGGAAATCGGGCTGCCCCTGGGTGAGGGCGATGATGTCCTTGCCTTGGCCGCGCAACTCGCGGGCCTTTTGGGTGGCCACGGAACTGGCGGAGGGCTCGATGCGGGTGGTCCGTTCGGCGATATGGGTCATGGCTTTCGTCCCTGATGTCGGTCTATGGGTTCCTAGCAGATGCGGGGGGTGGATTGAAACCGCCGTGGCGGCGAAGGTAGGGAACCAGGCCGCCGGCGTCGATGATCGCCCGCATGACCGGCGGCAGCGCCGCGGCCGGGCGTTCGGTTTTGCCGGCCCGGACGAAGATCGCCTCGTCCTCGGCGTGAATTTCCAACGCCTCGCCCTCTTCCAGGCCCGCCGTGTCGCAGATCACCGGCAGGAGGCCGTTGTTGACGGCGTTGCGGAAGTAGGTGCGGGCGAAGCTTTCGGCCACCACGGTACGAATGCCGGCGCCCAACACCACGGTCACCGCCACCTCCATGGCCGAGCCGCAGCCGAAATTGCGCCCGGCCACGATGATGTCGTCCTCGCGGACCGTGGCGGCGAAGGCCGGGTCGTGGGATTCCAGCAGAAAGGCCTTGAGCTTGGCCGGATCCAGGGTCTCGCGCTTGCGCCGCGACGCGATGATGGTGTCTGTGTCCACGTCGTCACCAAGGCGCCGGATGCGGCCGGAAAGCAACAGGCCCATCACAGGAACTCCCTGGGGTCGGTGATCCGCCCGCGCGCCGCCGTGGCCGCGCAGGTGGCCGGCGAGGCCAGCCAGATTTCCGCCTTCGGGTTGCCCATGCGGCCCTTGAAGTTGCGGTTCGCCGTGGAGACCACGGTCATGCCGTCTTCCACGGCGACCCCGCAGGTGCCGCAGCAGGACCCGCAGCCCGGCATCTGCACCACGGCGCCCATGGCGGCGAAGCGCTGAAGCGTGCCGTCGGCCTGGAGCGCCGCCCGGACTTCCTCGGAAGCCGGCGTGACCACCAACCGGACCCCGTCGGCCGGCCCGCCGGCATCTTCCAGCACCGCCAGGGCCTCATGGAAGTCCCGCGCCCGGCCGCCCGTGCAGGTGCCCAGATAGACCATCTGGGCCGCCGTGCCGGCGCCCTCGGTGACGGGGGTGACGTTGTCCACGTGATGGGGGCGGGCCAATTGCGGTTCCAGGGCGCCGAGATCGAGAAGAACTTCGTCGGCGTAGGTGGCGTCGCCGTCCGCGGCGACGGCCTCGAAGGCGGCCTTGGTCCGATCCTCCAGATAGGCGCGGGTGACCCCGTCGGCTTCGAACAGGCCGGCCTTGGCGCCGCACTCCATGGACATGTTGGCCAACACGAAGCGTGCGTCCATGGCAAGTCCGGCGACCGCCGGACCGGTGAACTCCAATGCCTTGTAGGCGGCGCCGTCGGCGCCCAGCCGTCCGATCAGGGCCAGCGCCGCGTCCTTGGCGAAGACGCCGGCCGGCAAGGCCCCGGTGAGCACCACGCGGATGGTTTCCGGTACCCGGAGCCAGACCTGGCCGGTCAGCATGGCCGCCGCCAGGTCCGAGGATCCGATGCCCGTGCCGAAGCAGTTCAGCGCCCCGTAGGTGACCGCGTGGCTGTCGGCGCCGACGGCCAGGGCGCCCGGCCGGGCCCGGCCGGTCTCAAGCATCAGTTGATGGCCGATACCCTCGCCGATCTCGTGCCAGGCGATGCCCTGTTCGGTGCAGAAGGCGCGCACCGTCTCCAGATGCCCGGCCGCCTTCTGCGTCGGCGGCGGCGCGTAGTGGTCGAGGGCGAAAACCAGTCGCCTCGGGTCATGGACCCGTTCACCGCCCATGGCGCGGAAGTAGTCGATGGCCATGGGCCCCGACGCATCCGTGCCCAGCGCCGCGTCGACGTCGCAGATCACCGTCTCGCCGGCCCGGGCCTCGGCGCCGGCGGCGCGGCTCAGGATCTTTTCGGCGATGGTCCTGCCGGCTTCCATGGTTATCCGAGAATCCCGTCCAGGGCGGCGAACAGGCGGTCGATGTCGGCCGTGTCGTTGAACAGGTGCGGGCTGACCCGAAGCGCGTTGCCGCCGCGCAGGCTGATGTGGATGCCGCGGGCCTTGAGTTGGTTGCCGATGTCGGCCGGCGGCGGCTCGGTCGGCCGCATGCCGATGAAGTGGCCGACCCGGTTTTTCTCCGGCGGCACCGCCCAGCCCCGTTCCGCCGCCAGCGCCGCGACCCGGCCGGTGATCGGCTTGAGCGAGTCCTGGATCGCCGCCGGGGTCCAATTGGTCAGTTGTTCCAGCGCCGCCACGGCCATGGGCATGTTGATGAAGTTGTTGCGCTCGCCCATGTCGAAGCGCTTGGCGCCGTCGGCGAAGTCGGTGGGGTAGGCCACCTCCGTGGCTTCCGCCTGGACGCCGGCCATGTTCCAGCGGTGCATCTCCAAGGGCGAACCGTCCTGGCGATGCGGCGCCGCGTACAGGAAGCCGAGCGTATAGGGACAAAGCAGCCACTTGTAGGCGGACGCGACCAGAAAATCCGGCTGGATCTCGGCCACGTCCATGGGCATGGCGCCCGCTGCCTGGGTGGCGTCGATGACGAACGCCGCGCCGACCTCGCGACATCTGGCGCCGATGGCGACGAGGTCCAAACGGCTGCCGTCGGACCAGTGACAGGGCGGCAGGGCGGCGATTGCCGTCTCGCCGGTGATCGCGTCCAGGACGCCGGGCGTCCAGTCGCCGTCGTCCGGCCTGGGCACGATCTTCAGCCGCGCGCCGCTGACCTCGGCCAGGCTGCGCCAGCTGAAGAAGTTGGATGGGAACTGGTCGGTGATGGCGACGATCTCCTGGCCGGCGGCGACGCTTAGGTTTTTGGCCGCCGTGGCGACGCCGTAGGAGGTCGAATTGATGATCGCCACGTCGTCAGGGGCGGCGCCGATGAGGCCGGCGAACAGACCGCGCAGGCGTTCCGCCTCGGCCGGCGTCTGGGCGTTGTCGATACTCCAGGGATGGAACTTGCGGTCCAGTCCCTCCAGGCCGGCGGCATGGACCGCCTTCAGCAAAGGCGAATGCGACGCGCAGTTCAGATAGGTGACGCCATCCTCCAAGTCGAACAGATGGCGCTGGTTGGCGATGCTCATGGTCCCCGTCCCCGGCTTGTTTTCGGCGCCGCCATTATCCACCTCCGGACTGGTTCGGCAAATCGGCGGCCTCCTGGGCGCGGCGTTGCTGGCGGTTGCGGTGCTCCCGGTAGGCGATGAAGGCGGTGGCGGCGAAGATCATGGTGCCGCCCAGCCAGACGAAGACGTCCGGGACCTCATCGAAGAACACGTAGGCGATCAGGGCGATGATCAAAAGGCGCGTAAAATCGATGGGGGTGACCACGTAGGTGGGCGCCAGGCGGAGCGATTCCGCCATGGCCATCTGGCCGATGCCGCCAAGCACGCCGAGAAGGGTCAGCCAGGCCAGTTGCTCCCAGCTCGGCCAGACCCAGACGAACAGGGCCGGGATGAGCGATAGGGGCGCCATCACCAGGGACATATAGGCGGTGATGGTGACGCTGGATTCGGTGCGCCCCAGGTCCTTGATGAGGATCATGCAAACGGCCCAGCCGACGGCCGACGAGATCACCAGGATCTGGCCAGTGCCGATTTCCTGGAAACCGGGCCGCAGCATGACGAAGACGCCGGCGAAGCCGACGGCGATGGCGCCCCAGCGCCGCAACCCGACCCGCTCGCCGAAGACGAAGATGGCCATCAGGGTGGTGAAGATGGGCGCGGTGAAACCGAGCGCCGTGACCTCGGCCAGGGGCGCGATGCTGATGGCCGTGAAATAGCCCATCATGCAGAACGTATTGACGGTGCCGCGCACCGTCAGCATGCCGAGCCGATTGGTGCGCAGGGGCGCCCAGCCCAGTTTGATGAACCAGGGCGCCAGGGCCAAGAGCGCGAAGACGTTGCGGAAAAAGGCGATCTCAAAGGGGTGCATGTCCGCCGAGACATGCCGGATACAGGCGTGCATTGCCGATATGAACAGCGCGTAGACCAGCATCCAGAAGATGCCGCCGAGCGGGTCGGCGCGGGTCGCGGTGGCGGGTTCGGGGCTCATGGTTCGGCGACGACCATAGAGACGCCGGCGAGGCCGTGCAAAGCTCCTGGACGCAACCCAGCCATGTCCTTTGCGGCGTTGACTTTCGCCGGCCTTGCCCCTATGTTCCCGCCTCCGCCGCCCGGGAAAGCGTTTTCCCAGGTGCAGACGTGAGATGAAGGGCCGGTACCATGAAGGTGAGAAACTCGTTGAAATCCGCGAAGACCCGCGACAAGGACTGCCGCGTGGTGCGCCGCAAGGGCCGGGTTTACGTCATCAACAAGAAGAACCCCAGGTTCAAGGCCCGCCAGGGCTGAGCCGGGGTTTCGGCGCCCGGAAGGGCGTTGCCGGGAAACCGCGCCTTCGGCGCGGTTTTTTGTTTCGCGGCTTGTTTGAACCGGTTTCATGCCCACTTTATCCCGAAGGGCACAAGTGATTGCCGCAGGCATCCCTTCGCCGAACGGCAGCCGTCGGCTAGACTGGGCCGCCGCCGCGCCATGAGGAGCGTCCCATGAACGCCACCGTCAGCAAGGTTCGCCTGCCCGTCGCCATTCTGGTGGCCGGGGCCATCTGCGTGCTCTTGGGCATGGGCCTCAGGGCCAGCCTGGGCCTCTATCTGAAGCCCATGAGCGTCGATCTCGGCTGGGGCCGGGAAATCTTCGCTTTCGCCATGGCCATGCAGAACCTCTTGTGGGGCGCCTTCCAGCCCTTCGCCGCGGCCATGGCCGAGAAATACGGGACGGGGCGGATCGTCGCGCTTGGCGGCGTGCTTTATGCGTCGGGCCTCTACATGATGGGTCAATCGACGGACCCCATGGTCTTCAACCTGAGTGCCGGGTTGCTCATCGGCATGGCCCAATCGGGGTGCGCGTTGGCCGTGGTGTTGGGTGCCGTCGGCCGCGCCCTGCCGGAGGACAAGCGCTCCATGGGCCTCGGCCTGGTCACCGCCAGCGGCGCCGCCGGCCAGTTCACGGTGGTCCCCGTCGGCCAGATCTTCCTCAGCCAGTACGGCTGGACCACATCCTATTTCCTGCTGGCCGTGATGGCGCTCAGCATTGTCGTCTGCGCCGTCTTCCTGCGCGGCCGGGTGGCGCCGGCCGCCGCGGCGACCGCCGATAAGCCCCGGGAGCTGAACTTACGCGAGATGTTGGGCGTCGCCCGGCGCCACAAGAGCTTCTGGTATTTGACCGCCGGGTTCTTCGTCTGCGGCTTCCACGTCGCCTTCATCGGTGTGCACATGCCGGCCTATCTTTCCGACAAGGGCCTGCCGGCGGACCTGGGTGCCTGGTCCTTGGCGCTGATCGGTCTGTTCAACGTGGCCGGCTCCTTCGCCGCCGGCATCATGGGCGGGCGCTGGAGCAAGAAATACCTGCTCAGCGCGCTCTATACGCTGCGTTCCATCACCATCCTGATCTTCATCATGGTGCCCATATCCACGGCCAGCGTGCTGGTGTTCTCGGCCGCCATGGGCATCCTCTGGTTGAGCACCGTGCCGCTGACCTCGGGGCTGGTGGCCCACATGTTCGGCACCCGCTACATGGGGACGCTCTTCGCCATCGTCTTCTTCAGCCACCAGGTGGGAAGCTTCCTGGGCGTCTGGCTGGGCGGCTATTTCTACGACACCATGGGGTCCTACGATCCCATCTGGTGGGCCGGGATCGTCATCGGTCTCCTGTCGGCGTTGCTGCACTGGCCCATTCAGGAGCGCGCCGTTCCGGAAGCCGTAAATGCCTAATGACGAATCGGCTCGGGCGTGCCACAATCTCTCCAACGGCTTAAGCCGAAAGAACTAGAAACGTTTGCAACAGTTAGGCGAGTGGAGGATCTCCCCGCATGTTGATGCCGAAGCCCGACGAATCCGTCATTTCCCGGCGGGCCGAGATCATCGCCGCCATGCAGGCGATCGTCAGCGGCGAGGGGGTGATCGTCGACGAGGACGAGCTTCGCGCCTATGACTGCGACGGCCTCATGGCCTACAAGCAACTGCCGCTGATCGTCGTGCTGCCGGAAACCACGGAACAGGTCTCGGCGGTGCTCAAGTATTGCCACGACAACGACGTGAAGATCGTGCCGCGCGGCGCCGGAACGGGGCTGTCCGGCGGCGCCTTGCCGCTGGCCGATGCGATCACGCTCGGGCTTGGCAAGTTCAACCAGATTCTGGAGGTGGATTTCGAGAACCGCTGCGTGGTCACCCAGCCCGGCGTCACCAACCTGGCCCTGACCCAAGAGGTGGAGCACGCCGGGTTCTATTACGCGCCGGATCCGTCCAGCCAGATCGCGTGCTCCATCGGCGGCAACGTGGCCGAGAACGCCGGCGGCGTGCATTGCCTGAAGTATGGCCTGACCACCAACAACGTGCTCGGCGTTGAGTTGGTGTTGATGAACGGCGATGTGGTCAGGATCGGCGGCAAGCATCTGGATGCCGGCGGCTACGACCTGCTGGGCGTGGTCACAGGGTCGGAAGGGCTGCTTGGCGTGATCACCGAGGTGACGGTGCGGATCCTGCAGAAGCCGGAGACGGCGAAGGCCGTTTTGCTGGGCTTCGACAGCAACGAGGCCGGCGGTGATTGCGTCGCCGCGGTGATCGGCGCCGGTATCATTCCCGGCGGCATGGAGATGATGGATACCTTCGCCATCCAGGCCGCCGAGGATTTCGTCCATGCCGGTTACCCCCTGGATGTGAAGTCGCTGCTGATCGTCGAATTGGATGGTCCGGCGGCCGAGGTTGATTACCTGGTCGGGCAGGTGGAGACCATTGGGCGCCAGCAGCAGGCGCGCTACATGAAGGTCAGTGAATCCGAGGAGGAACGGCTCAAGTTCTGGTCCGGCCGCAAGGCCGCGTTTCCGGCCGTGGGGCGCATCTCTCCGGATTACATCTGCATGGACGGCACCATCCCCCGCGGCCAGTTGGCCCACGTGCTCAACCGCATGGCCGAACTGTCCGAGAAATACGGCCTCCGGGTGGCCAACGTGTTTCATGCCGGTGACGGCAACCTGCATCCGCTGATCCTGTTCGATGCCAACGAGCCCGGCGAACTGGAGAACGCCGAGAAGTTCGGCGCCGACATCCTCAGGCTCTGCGTCGAGGTGGGCGGCGTGCTCACCGGCGAGCATGGCGTCGGCGTGGAAAAGCGTGACCTCATGGGCGAGATGTTCACGGAAGACGACATGAAACAGCAGCAGCGGCTGAAATGCGCCTTCGATCCCGATCACCTGCTCAATCCGGGCAAGGTCTACCCGACCCTGCACCGCTGCGCCGAATTGGGTAAAATGCACATTCACAAGGGGCAGATGCCGTTCCCCGACATTCCCAGGTTCTGATGCCCCAGATGGTGATGACATGACGGAAATCATGAAGGCCGAAAACGAACAGCAGGTTCTCGACGCCATCAAGTGGACCGCCGCCGAGGAAAAACCCCTCGAGGTGCGCGGCGGCGGATCCAAGTCGTCGTTGGGGCGGCCGACGGAGATCGACCAGGTGCTCGATTTGTCGGGCCTTTCCGGCATCGAGTTCTACGAGCCGGCGGAACTGGTGCTCAGCGCCGGCGCGGCGACAACCGTGGCCGAAGTGGAAGAGGCATTGGCCGCGAAGAACCAGCAGATGGCCTTCGAGCCGCCGGACTTGGGCCCCATGCTGGGCGGTGCCGCGGGAGAGGGCACGCTGGGCGGCCTGTTGGCCTGTAACCTGGCCGGACCCAGGCGGGTCAAGGCCGGCGCGGCACGCGATCATTTCCTCGGCTTCACGGCCGTCAGCGGCCGCGGCGAGGTGTTCAAATCCGGTGGCCGGGTGGTCAAGAACGTCACCGGTTTCGATCTCTCCAAGTTGATGGCCGGCTCCTACGGCACGCTGGCGGTGATGACGGAGGTCACGGTTAAGGTCCTGCCGGCGCCGGAAAAGACCCGCACGGTACTGATCACCTGGGCCAAGGACGGCATTTACGACCACGGTGGCGTCAAGGCCATGTGCGACGCCATGGCCAGTCCCCACGAGGTGTCCGGCGCCGTGCACCTGCCGGCGGCCATCGCCAAGCGTTCCGCCGTCGACTTCGTGGCCGGCAGCGGCCGTGCCGTCACGGCGCTGCGTCTGGAGGGTCCGGAACCCTCCGTGGCGCATCGTTGCGAGGCCCTGAAGAACCAGCTCGGCAAGTACGGCGACATGGAGGAGCTGCATACGGACAACTCCACCGCGCTGTGGCGCCAGGTTCGCGACGTCTGGTGCTTCGCGGAGGACCAGGATCGTTATATTTGGCGCCTATCCGTGCCGCCGTCGCACGGTTCCCGGGTGGCCCTCAAAATTCTCGAGGGGCGGCCCGGCGAGGCGCTCTACGATTGGGGCGGCGGCTTGATCTGGTTGGCTCTCAGGGCGACCCCCGACGCCAACGCCAACGTGGTGCGCCAATGTGTCGCCGAGGTCGGCGGGCACGCCATGCTGGTCCGCGCGCCGGAAGACGTGCGTCTCCGGGTTCCCGTGTTCGAACCCCAGGACGGGCCGCTCGCCGATATCACGGAGCGCATCAAGGAAGGCTTCGATCCCAACGGCATCCTCAATCCGGAACGGATGTACGAGGGAATCTAAGCCCGTGCAGACCAACTTTTCGCCGGCCCAACTTGCCGACCCGGATATCGCCGTCGCCAACGATATCCTGCGCAAATGCGTGCACTGCGGATTCTGCACGGCGACCTGCCCGACCTTCGTGCTACTGGGCGACGAATTGGACAGCCCGCGCGGCCGCATCTACCAGATCCGCGAGATGCTGGAGACCGAGAAACCGGCGGCGCCGCCCCTGGTCAAGCATTTGGACCGTTGCCTCAATTGCCTGTCCTGCATGACCACCTGCCCGGCTTCGGTCAATTACATGCATCTGGTGGACCTGGCCCGGGCCCGCATGGAAGCAAGCCATACCCGGCCCTTGGCGGAGCGGATGCTGCGCCGCCTGTTGGCCATCGTCGTGCCCAACCCGAGAATCTTCCGCCTGTCCATCATGGGCAGTTTTTTCGCCAAGCCTTTCACCGCCTTGCTGCCGGGCCGCCTGAAGGGGTTGGTGTCCATGGCGCCGAGCGGCGTCGGCGGCCTGTCCCCCGCCGATAAACCACAAACCTTCCCGGCCGTCGGTGAGCGCCGCATGCGCGTCGCGCTGATGAACGGCTGCGCCCAACAGGTGCTCAGGCCGTCCATCAACGAGGCCACCATACGCCTGTTGACCCGGCATGGCTGCGAGGTGGTGGTCGCCAAGGGCAGCGGCTGCTGCGGCGCGCTGGTGCATCACATGGGCATGGAGGGCGAAGCCCACGCCCAGGTGAAGGCCAACATCGCCGCCTGGGAGCAGGTGGGGGCCGCGGATGGCGGCCTGGACGCCATCGTCATCAACGCATCCGGGTGCGGCACCACGGTGAAGGACTACGGCTTCATGTTGCGCGAGGATCAGGATTGGGCCCATCGTGCCAAGTGGGTCTCGGAGCGTACCAAGGACATCACCGAAGTGATGATCGAGCTCGGTCTCACGGATGCCCGCGCCGCGGCCGATTCGCCCGTCATTGCCTATCATTCGGCTTGTTCCATGCAGCACGGGCAGAAATTGACGACGCAACCTAAGTCCCTTTTGCTCGAAGCCGGCTTCCAGGTGCGCGAACCCCGGGAAAGCCATATCTGCTGCGGATCGGCCGGCACCTACAACATCCTGCAACCGCAACTCGCCGATCAGCTACGCCAGCGGAAGGTGGATAACCTTTTGGAAACAAAAGCGGAAGCGGTGGCGACGGGGAATATCGGGTGCCTGGTGCAGATCGGCGGTGGCATGCCGTCGGAGGCCGCGTTGCCGGTTGTCCATACGGTCGAGCTGCTCGACTGGGCCACTGGTGGCCCGAAGCCGCCGGGACTCGACTGACCGAAGATGTTGCGAATTTGTGACTTCTGAACGGGGGAAGGCCTATAATGCGCACATGGTGCGTGTTTTTGGCCCATCCAGACGAACGATCAGCAGCGTTGGCGGTGCCGTCCTCTTGGCCGCGGCGGTTTGCCTGACGGTCCCCGTGGCCGCCGACGAGCGCGACAACAAGAGCCTCGACTGGCTGATGCAGGAACCGGTGACCCTTCTCGACTTGGGCATCTACCGCCTGAAGGAGGATCTCGCCCGGGTCGCGCGCCGTTTCCATCAGCGCGGCTTCACCGCCCTGTTGCCGGAGACCGGCGCGTTCTACGACGGGCGGGAGAAGCGCGTGATCGCCTACATGGCGGTTCGCGAAACCCTGTTCGCGCCGAACCACCAGACCTGCCGCCAGGCTTTCGGCCGGATGGCCCGGAGTTTGGTCGGCAAGGGACCCGTCGGCAACAACCAGGCCGGCTGGTACCTGGAGAATATTTTTGCCCCGGAAGGGCCGGGCAATGCGTTCCGGCCGAAGACAATGGCCAGCGACCTGTTGGAGTCGGTTCGCTTCGAGATCAGTATTCTGCCGCCCGACCCATTGAAGAATTCCTCCATGACGCGGTGTGCCGGCCGCCTGGATGCCGACCTGAACGACCTGGACTACTCCATTTCCTAGCTTCGACTTCTTTCGGCGCCCGTTGAAGGGCGGCATTGTCGGCCCCATTTTGAAATGAGGCGAAACGGTTTAGGCTTCCGCCATGCTGAGATGGCTCATCCGCGGGGTTCTGTTGTCGGTGCTGCTGACACCGGCGGCGGCGGCCGACCAGACCAGTGACAAGCTGGGTGGTCTTTTCGAACGTCTTAAAACCGCCACCGATCCGGCCCAAGCCCATGATATCGAGACCAGCATCTGGAAAATCTGGACATTCCACGGTGACCCCGAGGTCGACCGGCGCATGGCCATCGGTATTCTCTCCATGAATCACGGGCAGTTGGACAGGTCCCTGGCGGCCTTCGACAAGGTGGTGGAGATGGCGCCGAACTTCGCCGAGGGCTGGAACAAGCGGGCCACGGTGCATTACATGCAAGGCCATTATGATGCCTCGGTGAGCGACATCCGCCGCACCCTGGCGCTGGAACCGCGTCATTTCGGCGCGCTCTCAGGCATGGGACTGATCTTCGATGCCGTCGGCAACGCCGCCGCCGCGGTGCGGGTTTGGGAGGAGGCGCTGACCATCCATCCGAATATGATCGGCATCCGCCAGCGCATGCGGGAGTTGAAAGGCCAGTTGACCGGTAAGCCCCTATGATGGCTATTAGAAGCGCTCGAGGGCAGGAAGCACGGGATGGGTCGAGGTAAATGACCGCCGAACCGGTTGAATTGAGCGACGACTTATTGGATGAACTGCGCGGCATCGTCGAGCAGCGCTTGTCCACGTCGGCGGCGGTGCGCGACCAGCACGGCCGGGATGAATCCTTCCACCCCAGCCACCCGCCCGGTGCCGTGGTCTTCGCCAAGTCGACGGAGGAAGTGAGCGCCGTGGTCAAGGCCTGTGCGGCCAGGCGGGTGCCGGTCATCCCCTTCGGTACCGGCACCTCCCTGGAAGGCCACGTGGCGGCGCTGAAGGGCGGCGTCTGTATCGACCTCACCCAGATGGACGAAATTCTTGAGGTCAACGCCGAAGACCTGGACGTCACCGTACAGCCCGGCGTGCGCCGCAAGCAGTTGAACGAATACCTGCGCGACACGGGCTTGTTCTTTCCCATCGATCCCGGCGCCGACGCCAGCCTCGGCGGCATGACCGCGACCCGGGCGTCGGGCACCAACGCCGTGCGCTACGGCACCATGCGCGAGAACGTCCTGTCGCTGAGCGTGGCGCTGGCGGACGGAAGGATCATCCGGACCGCGCGGCGGGCCCGCAAATCCGCCGCCGGCTACGATCTGACGCGGCTATTCGTGGGCTCCGAGGGGACGCTGGGCGTGATCACGGAGATCACGCTCAGACTCTATGGCATCCCGGAAGCCATGTCGGCCGCCGTGGCCTCCTTCCCGGATCTGGAATCGGCGGTCAATACGGTGATCCTGACCATCCAGTCGGGCATCCCGGTGGCCCGTATCGAACTTCTGGACGATGTCCAGATGGACGCCGTCAACAAGTACTCGGGCCTCGATTATCCGGTGCAGCCGACCCTGTTCTTCGAATTCCACGGCTCGCAAGCCGGCGTCGCCGAACAGGCGGAGATGGTCGAGGAGATCGCCGGCGACCTGGGCTCCGCGGATTTCCAATGGACCACCAAGGCCGAAGACCGCAACCGGCTCTGGCAGGCCCGCCACGACGCCTATTATGCCGCCCTGGCGCTCAGGCCCGGGGCGAAGGGCATGGCCACGGACGTCTGCGTGCCCATCTCGCGTCTCGCCGAGTGCATCCTGGAAACCCGCAAGGACATCGACCAATTGGGCCTGCTGGCACCCATCGTCGGCCACGTGGGGGATGGAAATTTCCACCTGGTGATTCTCATGGATCCGGACGATGCCGATGAGATGGCCCGCGTCGAGGCCCTCAACGAGCGCATGGTCATGCGGGCCATCGCCATGGACGGCACCTGCACCGGTGAACACGGGGTCGGCTACGGAAAGATGGATTTCTTGACCGCCGAACACGGCGAGGCGGTCAGCGTCATGCGGGCCATGAAAACGGCTCTCGATCCGGACAACATCATGAACCCGGGGAAGATCGTCCGCGTCTGAGCGGCACCGGGAGCCCGAACAGCAATGGACGCATTCGATCCCGACCAACCCGCAGAATTCCTCGACGCGCTCATGAAAGCGGTCGTGGCCGCCGCTGATCCCCTCAAGGCGGTGCCGCCTTTCCTGCCCGAGGCGCCCTCGGGCCGCACCGTCGTGCTCGGTGCCGGCAAGGCGTCGGCGGCCATGGCCCGGGCCGTGGAGGACAACTGGTCCGGAGATCTCTCGGGCCTGATCGTGACGCGCTATGGATACGCCGTTCCATGCGAACGCATCGAGATCGTCGAAGCCGCCCATCCGGTGCCCGACGCGGCGGGCCGCGAGGCGGCGTCGCGCATTCTGGAAATGGCGGAAGGCCTCGGCGCCGATGATCTCTGCCTGGCGCTCATCTCCGGCGGCGCTTCGGCCCTACTGACCCAGCCGGCGGCGGGCATCTCGTTTGCCGAGAAACAGGAGGTCAACCGATTGCTGCTGCGCTCCGGCGCCAACATCACGGAGATGAACTGTGTCCGCAAACACCTCTCGGCCATCAAGGGGGGGTACCTGGCCCGGGCCGCCGCGCCGGCCCGCCTGGTGACCCTGTTGATCTCCGACGTGCCCGGCGACGATCCGGAGGTCATCGGGTCGGGACCGACGGTTCCCGATGCTTCCACCTTCGCCGATGCCCTGGCGGTGGCGGCGAAATACGGTATCGACCTGCCCGATGCCGTCCGCACGCACCTGGAACGCGGCGCGGCGGAGACGCCGAAACCGGGCGATAAGGTGTTTCGCGATGCCGCCGTGCATCTGGTCGCCCGCCCCCAGGCGAGCCTCGATGCCGCCGCCGCCCTGGCCCGCGACGCGGGAGTCACGCCGGTGATCCTGGGTGACCGGGTCGAGGGCGAGGCCCGCGACGTGGCCGCCGAGCACGCGGCCATGGCGCAACGGATGCGGGCGGGTGAGGGGACGACTGGATTGCCCGCGGTGCTGCTGTCCGGCGGCGAGCTGACCGTCACCATGACCGGTGTGGGGCGCGGCGGCCCGAACGCCGAATACATGCTGGCCATGGCCATGGCGCTGGGGGGTACCCCGGGGATCCATGCCCTGGCCATCGATACGGACGGCATCGACGGTTCCGAGGACAACGCGGGCGCCCGCATCGGGCCGGAGATCTTGGCGCGCGCCCAGGCCGCCGGCTGCGATCCGGCGGCGTATCTGGCGGACAATGACTCCTACGGCTTTTTCCAGGTTCTCGGTGACTTGGTCATGACCGGCCCCACCTACACGAACGTGAATGATTTCCGGGCCGTCCTGGTGTTGTCCTGAGGGATTTCGCGCACTAGAGTCGGGCGGAGCGAACGGGCCCGTCGAAATGGGCATTCTCGTGCCGGCACGGGGTTGGCCGGCCCTTGATAGGTGGATGTCGTGAAGAAACTTCTCGGGTTCCTCTTTGGACTTATCGTGCTTGCCGTGGCGGCCGTGCTGATCGGCCCCAGCTTCATCAACTGGAACGACTACAAGGATGAGATGGCCCGCCGTGTCCATGAGATGACCGGTAGGCAACTGGCGATCAACGGCGACATCCGGATCGCCGTGCTGCCGGCCCCGGCCCTGGTCGCCGGCGACATTTCCTTCGCCAACGCCGACGGCGCCGCGGCCCGCAACATGGCGACGCTGAAGTCCGTCGAGGTGCGGGTGGCGCTGGGGCCCCTGTTGGGCGGCCAGGTGAAGGTGGAGACGGTAAAACTGGTCGAGCCGGTGATCCATCTGGAGCGCCTGGCCGATGGCCGCGTCAATTGGGAGTTCCCCGGGCTTTCGGCCGGCGGCGCGGCGAAAGACGGCAAGCCGGCCGAAGGCCCCGTGCCGGCAACGGCCGAGACGGCCGTGCCGGCCATCGCGCTGGACAACCTGAGTGTCGAAAACGGCACCCTCGTCTACACGGACGCCATTACCGGCACGGCCGAACGGATCGACAAGCTGAACGCGCGGATTGCCGCGGCATCCCTGAAGGGGCCGCTGGAAACCGCCGGCTCCCTCACCGTGCGCAAGGTGCCCCTGAGTTTCAGCGTTAAGCTGGGCGAGATCATCCATGACCGGACCGTGCCGGTGACCATGCGTGCGGAAACTGCCGCCGGTTCGACCAAGCTGCAACTGAGCGGCACCCTGGTGAATCTCTCGGAGGTGCCGAAGTTCAAGGGTGCCGTGAAGCTGACCGGGACCGATCTGGCCCGGGCCATGGCGGCTTTCGGGGGCGCCGCCGGCTCGCCGCTCCTGGCGCGGGCCTTCAGCACCGCCGGCGATGTCACGGCGACGGCCAAGGATATTGAAATTCAGAACCTGGAATTGGGTTTCGGTGAGGTCCGCGCGGTCGGTGATTTGCGCCTGGACATGGCTGACAAGATCCGCGTCGGCGGCCGTCTCGGTGTCAAGCGCATCGATGCCGATGCGCTGCTCCGGGGTGCGCCGAAGCCGGCTGGCCAAAAGCCCGCGAAGAAGCCCGCCGGCGAAACCAAAACAGCCGCCGCGCCGCCGGCCAAGAAACCGGCGACCGGGCCGTTGCGGTTCGAAATCCCGGCCGACGTGGAAGGCTCGTTGATCCTGTCCGTGGACGCCGTTTCCTATGGCCAAGGCGTGGTTCGCGATGCCCTGGCCAATGTGGAGCTGGCCGGCGGCGTGTTGACCGTCAGCCAGGCCTCGGCTCAGTTTCCCGGCGGCTCGGATTTCTCCGCCTCGGGCCGGCTGGCAACGCCGAAGGGCGTGCCGAGCTTCAGCGGCGAGTTGGAAAGCACCGTCAACGACCTGCGCGGCGTCCTCGGTTGGCTGGAGATCAAGCCGCCCGCGGTTCCCGCCGACCGGCTGCGCAAGCTCAGTTTCCGGACCAAGCTGGCCGGGACGCCCGAGCAGGTGCAGGTTACCGATCTGGACTTGCGGTTCGATTCCTCCCGGGTCACGGGCGGCATTACCGTGGCGCTTCGCGAGCGCCTGGGGTTCGGTTCCAACTTGACCCTGGACCGGCTTAATCTGGATGCCTACCTGCCGCCGCCGGCGAAAGGGAAAACGCCCTCCAAGAAGCCGGCTGCGGCGAAGTCCGCCCCGGCGGGTGCCAGCGGAAAGACACCGTCGGCAAAACCGGCGAATCCGTTTTCCGCGCTGTCTGCGTTGACCGCCTTCGACGCCAATATGAAAACCCACATCAAGACGTTGGTTTACCGGAGCAGTCCCATCAAGGACCTGGTCGCCGACGCCACCCTCTACAACGGCGATCTGGAGATCCGCCGCTTCTCTATCGCCAAGGCGGCCGGCGCCTCGGCCAAGCTGAGCGGCAAGCTTAAGGGATTGAGCGGCGTGCCGAAGGCCAGCGGCATGCGTTTCGAGGCGAAGGTCGCCGACCTGAACCGGTTGGCGCGATTGGCCGGCACGGCTTTGCCGGCGGCGATCAAGAAGGCCGGGGCGCTCAGCCTCAAAGGTCGTTTGGACGGCAGCCTGCTGGCCCCCACCGTGGACGCCACCGTCGGCGCGTTGGGCGCGGTGCTGGGCGTCAAGGGCCGGGTTTCGCCTTTGCCCGTCTCCGACATGCTCGATGCCCGGATCACCCTCCGTCACAAGGATGTGGCCCGCCTGGCCCGCCGTCTCGGCGTCGATTACCGGCCGTCGGGCAAGATCGGCGGCATCGATTTCGCCGGCGATGTGAAAGCCTCGGAAACCAGGGTGAGCGTTGCCAACCTGCGCACCGCCATCGGAAAACTGGCGGTACGCGGCCGCACGGATGTCAATCTTTCCGGGCCGAAACCGGTGATCAACGCGGATCTGAGCGCCGACGCCTTCGTCGTCGATCCGTTCCTGTCCGCCGAGCGACGCGCCGATTTGGGCCGGAACCTCTGGCGTGTCCTGCCGGCGGCCTGGCGGCCGGCGACCGGCCATCGCCCCTTGCGCCACGACATCGCGGCCCGCAAAAAGGCCGAGCGGTTTTCCCGCGATCCCATCGATCTCAGCGCGCTGAACGCCTTCGACGCGGATATCGCCTTCAAGGCGCCGCTCGTCGCCTTCGGCAAGTTTTTGATGGAGAAGGCGGACATCGCCGCCACCGTCCGGAACGGTGTCCTGGCCACCCGGCGTCTTGCCGGCACGGTCTTCGACGGCAAGCTCAACGGCGCCCTGGAAGCCGCCGCGGGTCCCCGTAACCGGGTCAAGCTGACGGCCCAGGTGGAAGGCGTCGACATGGCGCAGTCGCTGCGTGCGGTCACCGGCGAGGCCCTGGCCCGGGGCCGCTTGGGTGTCAACCTGGACTTGGCGACCACGGGGCGCAGCGTGCATGAGTTCGTCGGCGGGCTGGGCGGCACGGCGTCGGTGGCCATGAGCGACGTGGACGTCAACAAGGCCGGCAAGGGAAGCGTGATGTCGGGCCTGCTGGGCCTGCTCACGTCCCTGAACCGCCTCGGCGGCAAGCAGGCCGACGACCGGGGCCAGATGACGGCGTCCTTCCAGGTGGCCGGCGGAATCGCCAAGACCAACGGCGTGAAGCTGCAGTCCGCCTATGGCAACGGCGCCGCCACCGGCAGCATCGATCTGCCGCGCTGGACCATCGACATGCAGGGCCAAGTGGAACTGGCCCAGAACCTGTTGACGCAGTTGTTGCGGGCCAAGATCCGCGAGACCCGCAACGCCGTGCCCTTCTCCATCCGCGGCCCCCTGGACGCGCCCAACGTGAAGGTCGATACGGGTGCCCTGCTGGGCGCCGGCGTGCCCATCCCCGGGGCCGACGCGCTTCTCAACAAGGCGCCGAAGGGGGTCGGCAAGATCCTCAAGGGGATTCTGGGCGGCGGCCGGACCCAGTCCCAGCAACCTCCGACCCAGCCCTTGCCCAGTCCGCCGCCGCAGTCCTCCGGTGGCCAGCCGGCACCGGCCGACGCACCGCCGCCGCCGCCCAGCCAGCAGGAGCAACAGCAACAGCCCCTCAACCCGGAGAAGCTGCTTAAGCAGTTGTTTAAGCTTTAGAGCCGCGGCCGGCCCGTTCCAGCACGTAGACCCTGCACGCGCTCGAAAGGCTGCCGGCGCGCTCCGCGTCGATGCGGGTGACCAATTCGTTGACGGACAGCCTCTCGGCCGCCGCTGCCTCGGTCAGGCCGCGCCAGAAGGCATCTTCCATGGTGACGCTGGTCCGATGCCCGGCGACGACCACGGAATGCTTGCGGATGCGGGTGGCCTCCGTGCTCACCTAGGACTCCAACTCCGGATAGATGGGATGGGCGCGGCACATCTCCGCCGTGCGCGCCTTCACCGCCGCCTCGACGGCGCCGTTGCCGGCTTCGCCGTTGGCGCTCAGGCCCTCGAGGACGTCGGCGATCATTCCGCCGACGGCTTCGAATTCCTTTTCGCGGAAGCCCCGGGTGGTGCCCGCCGAGACCCCGAAGCGGAGCCCGGACGTCACCTGCGGCGGCTCGGGGTCGCCGGGGACGCCGTTCTTGTTGCAGGTCAACCCGGCCCGCTCGAGCGCATCCGAGGCGACGTTGCCGGTGAGCCCGAGGGCGCGCAGGTCGGCCAGCATCAGCGGCGTATCCGTGCCGCCGCCGACCAGGTCGATGCCGCGCGCCATGAGCGCGGCGGCGAGTGTGCGGGCATTGGTCAGCACGTGCGCCGCGTAGTCCTTGAACTCCGGCCTCAACGCCTCACCCAGGCAGACCGCCTTGGCGGCGATGGTGTTCAGGATGGTCGAGCCCTGGACGCCGGGGAACACCGCCGAATTGAGTTTCTTGGCCAGATCCGGATCATCGGCCAGGACGACACCGCCGCGCACGCCTCTCAGGTTCTTGTAGGTGGTCACGGTCATCACGTGGGCGTGCGGGAAGGGGTGCGGATGCTGGCCGCCGGCGATGAGGCCCGCGAAGTGGGCCGTATCCGCCAGAAGCCAGGCGCCGACCGCGTCGGCGGTCCGGCGGAAGGCGGCGAAATCGATGGCCCGGGGATAGGCGGAGCCGCCGCAAATAATCAGCTTCGGTTTGTGCTCCCGGGCCAGGGCCTCGACCTCGGCCATGTCGATGCGTCTAGTTTCGGCGTCGATGCCGTAATGCACCACGTTGAACCATTTGCCGGTCAGATTGACCTTGGCGCCGTGGCTGAGATGCCCGCCGGCGGAAAGGTCCATGCTCAGGAAGGTATCGCCGGGCTGCAACAGGGCCAGGAACACGGCCAGGTTGGCCTGGCTGCCGGAATGCGGCTGCACGTTGGCGTAAGCGCAGCCGAACAGTTCCTTGGCCCGGTCGATGGCAAGCTGCTCGGCGGCGTCGGCGAACTCGGCACCGCCGTAGTAGCGACGCCCCGGATAACCCTCGACGGTCTTGTTGACGATCACCGAACCCAAGGCCTCCAGGCTGGCCCGGCTGACCAGGTTCTCCGACGCGATCAACTCGATCCCGTCCTGCTGGCGCTTCAACTCGCCGGCGACGGCGGCGAACAGCTCCGGATCGGATGCCTTCAGGGCATCGGTGAAATAACCGGCGTGCGGCCCTTGCGGTTCGATGGTGTCAGCGGTCATGGCGGCCTCCCTAGAAAAAAGCCGGGGAGACTAACGCGGAACGGCCTTGCCGCCAAGGCCTGCCACACCCTCCTGCGTGAGGCATGGGGATGGCAGGGTTGGCCATGCCGATGTGTCTTGCTTGACCCGCCGGTTGCCGCGAACCCCGGTGCGGGCCGCATGGGAAAGGCAGGGCACCGGGAAGCGGACGGGTGAGGGGACCGGAGCCTAAACTGGTCCCCGCGCCCCACCCGAGCCGGTTCGCATGATGACAAAATGTAAGGCTCAATTCGCAAAACGAAGGCATGGCCTCGTCATCGCCGCCTCGAGGCAGGCTCTTGGCGATGGCTGGTCGCCGAGTTCGATGAGATGGAACCATCTGAGATAGCTGTCCAGGTACTTGGTGGCG
>Ga0209568_1000084_pt1 | contig 32451 bp, 31 predicted proteins | sample WorMetOlspDAHAB2_FD_187406 | JGI IMG/M metagenome (GOLD analysis project Ga0209568, IMG submission 187406) | Marine gutless worms symbiont microbial communities from Max Planck institute for Marine Microbiology, Germany - Olavius sp. DAHAB.2... ...
TGCAACCGAGATACTTGAGGGACGGCGTTTTCTGACGCCGAGCGTGGCGGCACGTGGCACGGGACAATCATCGTTGCCACTGGGGAGCGGTTGATGAGTGCGGTCAAGCCCATAACTTGCTATTCCGTATTTTTTTTGCGCCGCCGCAATTGCCGGCGAGGCTGGAGACGTTTCTGTCCCGCGCTATCCCTTTGGATAACGCGTCTATACCGATGCCGCCGCGAACCCTCGACCGGAACGCGTATCATCGAGAGGAACCAAAGGACCGCGTCGCGCGGACGGTCAGAAGGACTGCCGCGCACGCCGACAGGGAGCAGAGGGATGTCGCGGAAGAAGCGCCTTTTTCGGGAGCGGCAGAGCTGGCGGCGGGCGATCACCGTGTGGGTCGCGGTTTCGGCCATCGGCTGGATCGGCATCGGCGGCCTGTGGACCGCATTCGCCGACACGGCGGTACCGGCGGCCGCCGCGGCCGACCAGGAGCGCGACGTCGCCCTGGCCCGCGCCATGGGCACCGTTCTCGCGAGGGACTGACGCTAAGGACTCCAGCGCGGGGCAGGCGAACTACTTCGCCAGCTTCTGGCGCAACAACTCGTTGACCGCCTGGGGGTTGGCCTTGCCCTGGGTCGCTTTCATCACCTGACCGACGAACCACCCCAGGACCTTCTCGTTGCCGGACTTGTACTGCTCGACCTGGGCGGTGCCGGCGGCGATGGCAGCGTCGACGGCGGCCTCGATGGCGCCGGTGTCGGTGATCTGGGTCAGGCCCTTCTCTTCGACGATGGCGGCCGGGTCGCCGCCCGTGTCGACCATGATCTCGAACACCTCCTTGGCGATGCGCCCGGAGATGGTGCCGTCGGCGATGAGGTCGAGCAGCCGGCCGAGGTTGTCGGCCGAGACGGGCGAGTCGGAAATGCCGAGGCCCTGCTTGTTGAGCACGGCGAACAGGCTGGTGGCCACCCAGCTTGCGGCGGCGCGGGCATCGCGCCCTTTCGCCACGGCCTCGAAGAAGTCGGCGGTCTCGCGCTCGGCGACCAGCACGCCAGCGTCGTCGGCGCCGATGCCGTAGTCGGCGATGAACCGCTGCTTCTTCTCGTCCGGCAGTTCGGGGAGCATGGCGCGGATGTCCTCGATCCAGGCGTCGTCGAGGCGCAGCGGCAGCAGGTCCGGATCGGGGAAGTAGCGGTAGTCGTGGGCGAACTCCTTGGCCCGCATCGGCCGCGTCTCGCCGCGGTTCGGATCGTAGAGCCGCGTCTCCTGCACCACCTCGCCGCCCGATTCGTAGACCTCGATCTGGCGCTCGGCCTCGTGCTCGATGGCCTGCATGACGAAGCGCACCGAATTCACGTTCTTCACCTCGGCGCGGGTGCGGAGTTCGTTGTCGCCGGCCGGCCGCACGCTGACATTGATGTCGCAGCGCAGCGAGCCCTGTTCCATGTTGCCGTCGCAGGTGCCGAGGTAGCGGAGGATCGAGCGCAGCTTGCGCAGGTATGCCCCGGCTTCCTCGGGCGAGCGGATGTCCGGCTTGGAGACGATCTCCATCAGCGCGACGCCGGCCCGGTTGAGGTCGATGTAGGTGCGCCGGGGGTCCTGATCGTGCAGGGACTTGCCGGCGTCCTGCTCCAGGTGCAGGCGTTCGATGCCGACGGCGCGGGTCGAGCCGTCGGCGAGGTCGAGGGTGATGGTGCCCTCGCCGACGACGGGCTGCTGGTATTGCGAGATCTGATAGCCGGCCGGCAGGTCGGCATAGAAGTAGTTCTTCCGCTCGAACACGCTCTCGCGGTTGATCGCCGCCTTGAGCCCGAGGCCGGTGCGCACCGCCTGCTCGACGCAATATTCGTTGATCACCGGCAGCATGCCGGGAAAGGCGGCGTCGACCAGCGACACCTGCGAATTGGGCTCGGCGCCGAAGTCGGTGGCGGCGCCGGAGAACAGCTTCGCCCGCGAGATCACCTGGGCATGGATCTCGAGGCCGATGACCACCTCCCAATCCCCCGTTTCTCCCTGGATGAGGTAGGTCATCCCGCGCCTCCAGGCCGCGCTTCGAAGCCGGCGGCGGATTCCAGAACGCCGGCGGCGCGGAACATGGTCTCCTCATCGAACGGGCGGGCGATGAGGTGCAGGCCGAGCGGCAGGCCGCCGGCGCCGAGGCCGGCGGGCACCGAGATCGCCGGCAGGCCGGCGAGGCTCGCCGGCACGGTGAACACGTCGTTCAGGTACATGGCCACCGGATCGTCCATCTTCTCGCCGATGGCGAAGGCCTCCGAGGGCGCGGTGGGCGTCAGGATCACGTCGACGTTGGCGAAGGCGTCCTCGAAGTCGCGGGCGATCAGCGTGCGCACCTTCTGCGCCTTCAAGTAATAGGCGTCGTAGTAGCCGGCCGACAGCACGTAGGTGCCGATGAGCACGCGGCGGCGGACCTCGGCACCGAAGCCCTCGCCGCGGGTGTTCTCGTACATTTCGTCGAGGGACTCGCCGGGGACGCGGAGGCCGAAGCGCACCCCGTCGTAGCGGGCGAGATTGGAGGACGCTTCCGCCGGGGCGACGATGTAGTAGGTCGGCAGCGCATAGCGGGTGTGCGGGAGCGAGACGTCGACCATCTCGGCACCGGCATCCTTCAGCCAGGCGACGCCGTCCTGCCACAAGGCCTCGATCTCGCCCGGCATGCCGTCGATGCGGTATTCGGCCGGGATGCCGACCCGCAGGCCCCGGATGTCGCCGGTGAGCGCGGAGGCGAAGTCGGGCACCGCGACGGGGGCGGATGTCGAGTCCTTGGGGTCGTGGCCGGCCATGGCGCCCAGCATGATCGCCGAGTCCTTGACCGAGCGGGTCATCGGCCCAGCCTGGTCGAGGGACGAGGCGAAGGCGACGATGCCCCAGCGCGAGCAGCGGCCGTACGTCGGTTTCATGCCGACGATGCCGCAGAACGATCCCGGCTGGCGGATGGAGCCGCCGGTATCGGTGCCGGTGGCGCAGGGTGCCAGCCGGCCGGCGACGGCGGACGCCGAGCCGCCGGACGAACCTCCGGGCACCAGGTCCTTGCCGTCCTTCGGCCCCCAAGGGTTCTTCACCGGGCCGTGGTAGCTGGTGATATTCGACGAGCCCATGGCGAACTCGTCCATGTTGGTCTTGCCGAGCATCACCGCGCCGGCGTCGCGGAGCCTGGCGCTGACCGTCGATTCGTATGTGGGCGTGAAGCCGTCGAGGATGTGCGAGCCGGCGGAGGTCGGCACGCCCTCGGTGCAGAACAGGTCCTTGATCGCGACAGGGATGCCGTCCATCGGTCCGCGCGCTTCGCCCTTGGCCCGGCGCGCGTCGGAGTCCTTGGCGCGGGCCAGCGCGATCTCCGGCGTCTCGGTGATGAAGGCGTTGAGGTTGCGCGCCCCTTCGATGGCGCGGATGTGCGCCTCGGCCAGTTCGACGGCCGAGAACCCGCCGCTGGCCAGCCCGGCGCCGGCCTCGGCGATGCCGAGTTCGGTCAGTGCCGTGCTCATTCCACCACCTTCGGGACGGCGAAGTAGGCGCCCTCCGGCTCCGGCGCGTTGGCCAGCACGCCGTCCGCGTCGCCGCCGTCGGTGACGTCGTCGGTGCGGCGCGGCAGCACCATCTCGCCGACGCTTGTCATCGGTGCGACACCGTCGGTGTTCACCTCGCCGAGCTGCTCCACCCAGCCAAGGATGTTCGACAGCTCCCCGGCCAGCCCGTCGAGCTGATCCTCGGCCACGCGCACCCGGGCGAGAAAGGCGATCTTGCGGACGTCGGTCCTGTCCAGCGACATGACGGCGCGGCTCCGGCCGGTGGGGGCGTCGAAACGGAAAGCCGCCGGAAACGCCCCGGCGGCGAGGCGCGGAAGGTAGCACCCGCCTCAGGCGAGCCGCAAGCCCGCCCGCGTGTGATGCCGTGCGTCAGGGCGTTTCGGACGGCGCGGTTTCGGCTGGTTTGTCGCCGCTTCCTTCGGGGCCCGTCTGCACGGACATTTCCGGCTCGGGCGTTTCCTCCCGTTCGGCGACGGTGTCTCCGGCGATCGCCCCCCAGGCCGTGTCCGACCAGGATTCGATGGCCAAGGCAATCGCCGCGCCGAGGGCCTCCCGCACGTCGGCGCTGGCCCGCGTGCGCTTTTCCGGTCTGTCGGCGAACGACTCGGGTCCGGCCGAATCGAACACGGTCCGGCCCTTGCGCGGCTCGTAAAGAGACGTCGCTGACAGCACCTCGTCGATACCGGGAGCCACGTCGGGAACGTCGACGGTGATCTGGTAGATCGGCTTGCGGGTCAGCAGGTACGGCGCCTCGGTCATGAACATGGCGCCTTGGAAGGCAAAGGACTGCTCGCCGCGGGCGCAGTCGAATGCGATCTCGTAGTCCGAGATCTCCAGATCCTCGCCTTCGACGGCGTTCTTTCCGATGTGGTGGACGGTGTACCCACAGTCCGCGCCGGCTGGCGTCTTGGTCTTGCCCGTCAGGTCCTGATCGAGCGTTCCGTCGATCAGCGGCAGCATCACTGGTGCGTAAACGAACCCGAGGTCCTTGCCGTCTTGGCGCACCGCCAACCAGGCGCCGCCCTTGACCAGACCGACGCCGTCCACCCGGGTACCCTGGCGCAGGCTGCCGAGCCGGGCGCTGGCCGTTTTCGGTTCCGAGCGGATGTTGACGTCCTTGGCGACCAGGAACTGGCCGCTCATCGGCTCGACCTCGACGCCGCGAAACACCACTGGCGGGTCCGGAGGCGGGGCGTCCTGGGACACGGCATCCGGGGCGGTCAGTACGATCGCGGTCCCGAGGATGGCGGCCAGTCCAAGCCGGACCGGTCTATCCCCGGGGGAGCAATACCGGCGGAGGCAGGGCCAAGACCGTACGGGCGTTAACACCATGGGTTGTGCTTTCCGTCGCAGCAGAAAACCCGATCAGCCATGCTCCATGTTACATCAGCGCGGCAACGCCATCCATCGCCGCGTGAAGAGCGCGTGTCCGGGTTCCCGTCTCGCGGGTCGGTCCCGCATCGGGCGCGTTTGCTTTTCCCGGTTGCTGGACGGGGACGATGCGTGCATGTGTTGGGCCATGCCGATCGTCGCATTGACCGAACTGCGGGACCGGGTGCCGGTGGGAAAACGGCTCCTTGGGCTGGACGTTGGCGCGAAGACCGTCGGGCTGGCGCTGTCGGACGTGACGCAGTCCATCGCCACGCCCCTCGAGACGATCCGGCGCCGGCGCTTCACGGACGACGCCCGCAGGCTCGCCGACATCGCGGCCGAGCAGGGGGTTGGCGGGCTCGTGCTCGGCCTGCCCGTTTCCATGGACGGCACCGAGGGGCCCCGATGCCAGTCGGTGCGGCAGTTCGCTGCCAACCTGCTGGGCGTCGTCGACCTGCCGGCGGCGTTCTGGGACGAGCGGCTGTCGACGGCGGCGGTTGAGCGGATGCTCATCCGCGAGGCGGACATGACCCGCAAGCGCCGCGCCGCGGTCATCGACAAGGCTGCCGCCGCCTACATCCTCCAGGGCGCGCTCGACGCTCTGGGCGCGGCCCGGACGCAGGCGGTGGACGGACGATGAGCGGAATCCTCGGCGCCCTCATTCCGGTGTTCATCGTCATCCTGCTGGGTTACGTGTTCCGCCGCACGCGGATCATCTCCGACGCCTTCTGGGAGCCGGCGGAGCGAGTCACCTTCTACCTGTTCTTCCCGGCGCTGCTGGTCGCCAACGCCGGGAAGGCCGACCTCGGCGGCCTGGATGTGTGGCCGATGCTGGCGGCGCTGGTCGGCGGCATCCTGCTGGTCGTCGCCTCCAACTGGCTGCTGCGCCGGCCCCTCGGCCTCGACGGACCCAAGTTCACCTCGCTGATCCAGGGCAGCGTCAGGCCCAACGTCTACGTCGGCGGCGCCGCCGCCGTGGCGCTCTATGGCGATGCCGGTCTGACCGCGGTGAGCCTGTGTATCGCCGTCGCGGTGCCGCTGGTCAACTTCATCAGCGTCGTCGCGCTGATCACCTACGCGTCGCCGGCCGGTCGCCCGCGCGGCTGGCGCGCCGTGGTCGTGCCGGTGCTGCAGAACCCGCTGATCGTCGCCTGCCTGCTGGGCCTGGCACTCAACGTCACCGGGATCGGCCTGCCACCGCTGATCGGTCCGACCCTGGAAATCCTCGGCCGCGCTTCGCTGCCGATCGCGCTGCTGGCCGTCGGCGCCGGGCTCGACCTCGCCGCTGTCCGTCTCGCCGGGCGCACCGTCGCCGTGACGACGACGCTCAAGTTGGCCGTCCTGCCCGTGGTTACGGTGGTCCTCTGCCTGATTCTGGGCGTCGACGGCGTCGAAGCCGCCGTGGCGATCCTCTACGCCTCGCTGCCGGGCTCGGCTTCGGCCTACGTGATGGCCCGGCAGATGGGCGGAGACGCGCCGATCATGGCCGGCGTGATCACCGCGACGACCCTCGCGGCCATCGTCACCATGCCGGTGGTGCTGATCGTCTTCGTCTGAGGCGGGGATTCAGGCCGTTTCGGCGAAGCGGTAGCGGTTGCGGCCCGATTGTTTGGCCGCGTACATGGCGCCGTCGGCGGCCGACAACAGGTCCTCGGGCGAGTCACCGTGGTCGGGGAACACCGCGATGCCGATGCTGGCGCCGACCGAGACCTCGCGCCCCTGCAGGTTGAGCGGCCGCGTGACCGTCGCCAGCAGCATCTCGGCGACGCGTTCGGCGGCGTGGTCGTCGTCGATGTCGAACAGCACGAACAGGAACTCGTCGCCGCCGTAGCGGGCGACGGTGTCGCTCTCGCGCACGCCTGCCGACAGCCGGCGGGCCAGTTCCGACAGCAGGGTGTCGCCCATGGCATGCCCGAGGCTGTCGTTGATCGCCTTGAAGCCGTCGAGGTCGATGAACAGCACCGCGGCACGGCTGCCGCTGCGGCGCGCCCGGGCAAGGGCCAGCATCAGCCGGTCGCGGCCAAGGGCCCGGTTGGGCAATCCGGTGAGCGGATCGTGGCTGGCGAGATGCAGGATCTGTTCCTGGGCGCGCTTGCGCTGGGTGATGTCGACAAGCGTCGACTGGGCCGCCTGACCGTCCCTCCAGGTGATGCGGCGGACCCGGTTCTCCACCCAGACCACGGAACCATCCTTTCGTAGCCCTTCGTACTCATAGGTCTGTGGGGCCTCGCGGCCCATGCTGCGGAGCGCTGCGTAGCCGCGCAGGCGGTCGCGCTCGTGCGGCGCAATCAGGTCCAGGTACGACTCCAGCGCCAGGATTTCGGCGACCGACGCATACCCGAAAATCTCCGCCAGGGCCTTGTTGACGAACAGCGGCTTGAAGTCGCGATGGACGATGATGCCCTGGATGGAGCCCTCGACGAGGTTGCGGAACCGCTCCTCGCTGTCGCGCAGCGCTTCCTCGGCCTGCTTGGCCTCGGTGATGTCCTTGAGGGTGCCGACGGTGGCCACCCGCCCGTCGTCCAGGGGCATCACGCCGACGCTCATCAGCACGTGGATGCGGGTCTCGCCGTCGCGGTGCAAAAGGCGGAAATCGTAGAGCGACGGAAGGTCCTCGCCGGCCTGGCGGCGGCGATAGCGGTCACCCACGAGATCCTGGTCCTCGGGCGCGACGAAGTCGAAAAACTCCTGACCGATCAGGTCGGCGAGGGGATAGCCGACCATCTGCGCGAACGCCTCGTTGACCAGCAGTAGGCGGCTGTCGGCGATCAGGAACAGCCCGTCCTGGATGTTGGCGACCAGGGCCCGATACAGCGGTTCGCCGTCGCGAATGGACAGCCCTGCCGGACCGCAGGGCCGCGCCGCCTCGTCGCCGGAGTCGAGGCCGATTCGCCCATCAACCGGCCCGCGCGGGCCACTGTTCATGCCTGCGGTCACAATCCATATCCCAGAAGGGGAACCCCGAGCCCAACCTATCGACAACTGGTCGGAATTACCAGAAGAGGTCTTCTCGTATTTCGCGTTTTATCCGGGCTGAAGGTCGAGATGCCGTCCGTCTTGCGCCCGTCGGCGCCCGGACCGTATAGTCGCGGCTCATGACCGACGGACCCGGCCTCGACACCTTCCCGCACCAGCACCTGCTGGGAATCGAAGGCCTTTCCCCGCTAGAGATCACCGCGCTTCTCGATCGCTCCGAGAGCTATGTCGAGCAGAACCGGCAGGTCGACAAGAAGAAGTCGGTGCTGCGCGGGCGGACCATCATCAACCTGTTCTTCGAGTCCTCGACCCGCACGCGGACGTCCTTCGAGCTGGCCGGGAAGCGGCTCGGCGGCGACGTCATCAACATGTCCGTCTCCACCAGCGCCGTGCGCAAGGGCGAGACCCTGATGGACACGGCGATGACGCTCAATGCCATGCACCCGGACGTGCTGGTGGTGCGGCATCCGGAGTCGGGCACGGTGAAACTTCTGTCGGAGAAGGTCAACTGCGCCGTCATCAACGGCGGCGACGGCAGCCATGAACATCCGACCCAGGCGCTGCTCGACGCGCTGACCATCCGCCGGCGGGTGGGCAAGCTCTCGGGCCTGCGCGTCGCCATCTGTGGCGACATCGCGCACTCGCGGGTGGCACGCTCCAACATCCATCTCCTCAACACCATGGGAGCCGAGGTGCGGCTGATCGCGCCCCGGACGCTGATCCCGGCCGCCGCCGAACGTCTCGGGGTCAGCGTGTTCCACGACATGAAGGCCGGCCTCGAGGGCTGCGACATCGTCATGATGCTGCGCCTGCAGACCGAGCGCATGGCCGGCAACTACCTGCCGTCGATCCGCGAGTTCTTCCACTTCTTCGGGCTCGACTACGACAAGCTGGGCGCCGCCCATCCCGAGGCGCTGATCATGCATCCGGGGCCGATGAACCGGGGCGTCGAGATCGACTCGTTGGTCGCCGACGACTACGGACGCAGCGTCATCCGCGAGCAGGTCGAGATGGGCGTCGCCGTGCGCATGGCCTGCCTGGAGATGCTCACCCGCAACCTGCCCGGTCCGGGCGCCGGCAACATCTAGGATCGAACGGGGATGATGGGGGACATCGACCGGAACGGCGCGCGGGTCGCCTACGTCAACGCCCGGCTGCTCGATCCGGCGACGGGCCTGGACGCGGCCGGCCGGCTGCTGACCGACGGTGAGACCATCGCCGACGTCGGCGCCGGCCTGTTCGACGGCGGCGTTCCCGAAGGCGCCGAGGTGGTCGATTGCCGCGGGCTTTGTCTCAGTCCGGGGCTCGTCGACATCCGCGTGCAGCTCCGCGAGCCGGGTGAGGAACACAAGGGCACGCTGAGTTCGGCGGGCCTCTCCGCCACGGTCGGTGGCATCACCTCCATGGTCTGCCTGCCCAACACCAACCCGGTGATCGACGACATGTCGGTGGTGGAGTTCGTTGCCCGCCGCGCCCGGCTGCTCGGGCTCACCAAGGTGTTCCCCTATGCCGCCGTGACCAAAGGCCTCGCCGGCACCGACCTCACCGAGATGGGCATGCTGGCCGAGGCCGGCGCGGTGGCGTTCACCGACGGCATCAAGGCGGTGGCCGACGCCCAGGTGCTGCGCCAGGCGCTGAACTACGCGGCGACGTTCGATCTGTTGATCGTCGAGCATCCGGAGGAGCCGAGTCTCTCCCGCGGCGGCCACATGAACGCCGGCGAGATGGCGACGCGGCTCGGCCTGGTCGGCATCCCCACCCAGGCCGAGGTGATGATGGTCGAGCGCGACATCAGGCTGGTGGAGATCACCGGCGGGCGGCTGCACTTCGCGCATCTCTCGACGGCGGCGGCCATCGATGCGGTGCGCAGCGCCAAGGCGCGGGGGCTGCCGGTCACCTGCGACACGGCGCCGCCTTATTTCGCCCTCAACGAGACCGCCGTCGGCGACTACCGCACGTTCGCCAAGCTGTCGCCGCCGCTGCGCAGCGAGGACGACCGCCAAGCAGTGATCGAGGGCCTGCGCGACGGCACCATCGACGCCATCGCCTCCGACCATGCGCCGGAGGACGAGGACGCCAAGCGGCTGCCCTTCGGCCAAGCGGCGTTCGGCGGCATCGGCCTGGAGACGCTGCTGGCGGTCTCGCTGGAACTGCACCACAATGGGCACCTGCCGCTCTTGGACGTGCTCGGGCTGATGACCCACCGCGCCGCCGACGTGCTCGGGCTGCCGGCCGGGCGGCTCGAAAAGGGCGCGGCGGCCGATCTCGCACTGTTCGATCCCGAGCGCGGCTGGCAGGTGCGCGAGCAGGACCTGCGCTCGAAATCCAAGAACACGCCCTTCGACTACCGCCCCGTCCAGGGCCGCACGGTGATGACCGTGATCGACGGCCGCCGGGTGTTCGAACTGGACGGCTGATGGAGGCGGGCGGCGTCGGCATCGGCCTTCTGCACCAGATCGCCGCCGTGGTCGGCTACCTCGCAGGCGCCATCCCGTTCGGCCTGGTGCTGACCCGGCTGACCGGCAGAGGCGACATCCGCGCCATCGGTTCCGGCAACATCGGCGCCACCAACGTGCTCCGCACCGGCTCCAAGGGGCTCGCCGCGCTGACGCTGGTGCTCGACGGCGGCAAGGGGGCGGCGGCGGTGCTGGTGATGGCCCGCTGGGGTGCGGATGCGGCGCTGATCGCCGGGCTGTTCGCAGTCATCAGCCACAACTTCCCGGTCTGGCTCAGATTCCAGGGCGGCAAGGGGGTGGCGACGACCCTTGGCGTGCTGCTGGCGCTGGCGTGGCCGGTGGGGCTGGCCGCCTGCGCCACCTGGCTCGCGGTCGCCGCCATCTTCCGCTATTCGTCCCTGGCCGCATTGGTGGCATTGGCGGTCGCGCCGTTCTTTTCGGTGTGGTTGGCAGACGACCGGGTCGCCGTGGTCGCCGCCCTGCTCACCGTCCTCAGCTTCGTCCGCCACCACGCCAACATCCGCCGCCTGCTCCGCGGCGAGGAACCCAAGATCGGCGCCAAAAAGGACTGAGGGCGAACCCCACACCGATCGCGGGTAGACACGCTCGGGGTTTTCTAACACGTTAGTTTCCCGCGCCGCGCGCTGATCGCTCTTGGCGAATCGTGAAGCCGACGCAAGGGGGGGCAAAACTGTCTGATTCTATTGAAAATCTCTTGTCGGGTGGATCCAAGCCACTTCCCTTGGCAAATCTGACGTCGCGGATTTACCGCTTCCTCGCCGACAACTTTTGGGCACTTGCCAAGCTTGCCTTCCTTCCTTTCGTCATTGCGCTCGTCGCGGCCTATTCGGACATCTATCTCGGTCGCGACGCCGACCTGGGCCGGTTTCTGGTGAACCTCGCGTCACTAGCTGCGTTTCTGGTTTTCGCAGTTGCCGTGCATCGGGGCTACCTTCTGAAAAATGAGTTCCGGCTCAACCTCGGTCGACGCGAGCTAAACTATGTTCTCCGCAGTGTTCTTTTGGTCCTGCCGCTTCTCGCGATCACCTTCACGACGTGGTTTTTCGCCTTCGCGGCATTTGGCGACGCGAACATGCTCCATCAGCGGCTGCTCCTCGTCAGCATTCCGCTTTGGATGTTTTGCGCGTGGCTTTTTCTTCGCATGTCATTGATCCTGCCCGCGTGCTCGATTCAGTATGATGGAAACCTCAAGTCTCATTTGAAGATGTCATGGAATAAAATGAAGGGGCAAGTCGGAGCTTCGGTTGGCTGTTATGTGGTTTATGTCTTGGTGTTCGGAATTGTTTTCTATATTCCAAGACTATTGATACGTGGAACTGCAAAAAACCCCGACACCGCGCCCTATGCGTCCCTGTCGTCGCCGTTCCTTGAGACGCTTTCATTCTACTTCATCTATGGAACACTGGTCGTGATGCTTTCAGTCCTTTTCGAACATCACGTCCTGCGTTCGGGAGAGGATGAAGCGGGCGATTCTGGTGCCGGCGCAGCGCACATCTCCAGCGCGTGATCGCGCCGATCCTCGGGTGATGAACGAGTCGTGTCCCCACGTGTTGAGTGATGCCGAGCGGCTGGATTGGTTGCGGCTGATCCGCTCCGAGAACGTCGGGCCCATCACCTTCTGGCGGCTGATGGAGCGGTTTGGCAGCGCCGGGCGGGCGCTGGACGCGCTGCCCGACCTGGCCCGCCGGGGCGGCCGGGGCATGACCGCCTGTGCGGTTGCCGATGCCGAGCGGGAGATGGAGTCCGTCGTCAAGGCCGGGGCGCGGCTGGTGGCGCGGGGCGAGCCGGACTATCCGCCGCTGTTGGCCCACATCGAGGACGCGCCGCCGCTCCTCGCGATGATCGGCTCGGGCGACCTGTTCGCCAACCCGGCGGTGGCGGTGGTCGGCGCCCGCAATGCGTCCATCAACGGCACCCGGTTCGCCCAAAAGCTCGCCGCCGACCTGGGCGGTGCTGGGGTGCTGGTGGTTTCGGGACTGGCCCGCGGCATCGACGCCGCCGCTCACGCCGGCGCGCTGGAGACCGGCACCGCGGCGGTGGTCGCCGGCGGCATTGACGTGGTCTACCCGGAGGAGAACGCGGCGCTCCGCGACGAGATCGCCGAACGCGGGGCGCTGGTCTCCGAGGTCGAGCCCGGCGTGCAGCCCCAGGCCAGCCACTTCCCTCGCCGCAACCGGCTGATCTCGGGCATCGCCCGCGGTACCGTCGTCGTCGAGGCCGGGCCGCGCTCGGGCTCGCTGATCACCGCGCGCATGGCCCTGGAGCAGGGGAGGGAGGTGTTCGCGGTGCCCGGCTCGCCCCTCGATCCCCGCTCGCGGGGCGGCAACGACCTCCTGCGCCAAGGCGCGACCTTGACCGAATCCGCCGAGGACGTGCTCACCGTCCTGGCCGAGATGGCGCCTGCACGGAGGCAGCCGACCCCCGCGGATTTCCTCGCCTCCGAGCCTGAGGCGCTCCCCGGGTCCGACCTTGACGCGGCCCACCGCGCCGTCACCGAAATGCTGTCGCCGGTGCCGGTCACGGTTGACGAACTGGTTCGCGCCTGCCACATGTCACCCGCCGTGGTCGCCACCGCCGTGCTGGAACTGGAACTTGCCGGCCGGCTGGAGCGCCACCCCGGCAACAGGATTTCGCTGATCGCCAACGTCCGCGCGGACGGACAGCCGCAACGGGGCTCATGAACGTCGTCGTCGTCGAATCGCCGGCCAAGGCCAAGACGATCAACAAGTACCTGGGCAGCGACTACACCGTGCTCGCCAGCTACGGGCACGTGCGCGACCTGCCGTCCAAGGACGGTTCGGTGCGCCCGGACGACGGCTTCTCCATGTCGTGGGAGGTCGATCCCCGTTCGCAGAAACACGTGAAGGACATTGCCTCGGCCCTGCGCGGCGCCGAGCGGCTCTACCTCGCCACCGACCCCGACCGCGAGGGTGAGGCGATCTCGTGGCACGTCTGCGAACTGCTCGCCAACACCAAGGCGCTGAAGGACGTCGAGGTCAAGCGGGTGGTGTTCAACGAGATCACCAAGGCCGCGGTGGTCGACGCATTCTCGCACCCGCGCGAGCTCGACCGCGAGCTGATCGATGCCTACCTGGCCCGCCGGGCGCTGGACTATCTGGTTGGATTCACGCTGTCGCCGGTGCTGTGGCGCAAGCTGCCGGGCAGCCGCTCGGCCGGGCGGGTGCAGTCGGTGGCGTTGAGGCTCGTCTGCGAGCGCGAGGCCGAGATCGAGGCGTTCAAGCCGCGCGAGTACTGGACCGTCGAGGGCACCTTCAAGACCCAGGCCGGCGACGCCGTGCAGGCGACGCTGACCCGGTATGGCGGCAAGAAGCTCGACAAGTTCGGCCTTGCCGACGAGGCCGCGGCCCGGGCCGCCGTTGCCGCCGCCGAAGCGCAGGCGTTCGCCGTCGACACCATCGAGCGCAAGAAGGCGCGCCGTCATCCGGCGCCGCCGTTCACCACGTCAACCCTGCAGCAGGAGGCCTCGCGCAAGCTCGGCCTCGGTGCGTCCCGGACCATGCGACTCGCCCAGCAGCTCTACGAGGGCGTCTCCATCGGCGGCGAGACCGTCGGCCTGATCACCTACATGCGCACCGACGGCGTGCAGATGGCCGGCGAGGCCATCGCCGCCTGCCGCGGTCTGATCGGCGAGGCTTACGGGGAGAGCTACCTGCCGGACGTGCCGCGGGCCTACAAGACCAAGGCCAAGAACGCCCAGGAGGCGCACGAGGCGATCCGCCCCACCGACGTCCGCCGCAAGCCCGCCGACGTGAAAGGCGTCCTCGACGAGGCGCAGCTCAAGCTCTACACGCTGATCTGGCGCCGCACGGTGGCGAGCCAGATGGAGTCCGCCGTTCTCGACCAAGTCGCCGTCGACATCGCGTCTGCCGACAAGCAGATGGCCTTCCGGGCGACGGGCTCGGTGGTCGCCTTCGACGGCTTCTTCCGCGTCTACCGCGAGGGCCGCGACGACCCCGAGCGCAACGGCGACGCGCAGGGGGAAGAGGGCGAGGACCGCATCCTCCCGGACCTCCGTGAAGGGGAGGCGATGGAGCGCACCGCCATCGAGGCCGAGCAGCACTTCACCCAGCCGCCGCCGCGCTATACCGAGGCGAGCCTGGTCAAGCGCCTGGAAGAGCTGGGCATCGGCCGGCCCTCCACCTACGCCTCGATCCTTTCTGTGCTGCAGGACCGCAACTACGTCCGCCTCGACCGCCGCCGCTTCGTCCCCAAGGACCGCGGCCGGCTGGTCACCGCCTTCCTCACCAGCTTCTTCGAGCACTACGTGGACTACAATTTCACCGCCCAGATGGAGGAGAAGCTGGACGACATCTCCGGCGGGCGCATCGACTGGCAGGCGGTGCTCGACGATTTCTGGAAGGGCTTCAGCGCTGCCGTCGACGAGACCAAGGACCTGCGGGTGAAGGAAGTGCTCGACGCACTCGACACCCTGCTCGGCCCCCACTTCTTCCCCGAGCGCGAAGACGGCAAGGACACCCGCGCGTGCCCCACCTGCGCCGACGGGCGGCTGAACCTCAAGCTCGGCAAGTACGGCGCCTTCGTCGGCTGTTCCAACTACCCCGACTGCCGGTTCACCCGGCCGCTGGTGGTCGCCGACGGCTCGGACGCCGAGGCGGAAGCCGGCACCACCAACGGCGAACGCCCGCTCGGCACCGACGCGGCGACGGGCCTCGACGTGACCCTGAAGAAGGGCCCCTACGGCTACTACGTGCAGCTCGGCGTCGAGACGGTGGAGGGCAAGAAGAAGATCAAGCCCAAGCGCGCCTCGCTGACCCGCGACATGGACCCGGGAACGCTCGATCTCCAAAAGGCCCTGGCGCTCCTCGCCCTGCCGCGCGAGATCGCGCCCCACCCCGAGACCGGCGAGATGATCACCGCCGGCATCGGCCGCTTCGGCCCCTACGTGCGCATGGGCGACACGTATGTGTCGCTGAAGGGCGACGACGACGTGCTCAGCGTCGGCATCAACCGCGCCGTCGACCTCCTCGCCGGCGCCAAGAAGAAGACGCCCGCCAAGGAGCTCGGCAACCACCCGGCCGACAAGAAGCCGGTCAAGCTCCGCTCCGGCCGCTTCGGCCCCTACGTCGAGCACGGCGGCTTGCGCGCCACCCTCCCCAAGAACACCTCGACCGACACCCTCACCCTCGAAGACGCCGTCGCCATCCTTGCGGCGAAGGCCGAACGCTCCGGCGCCAAGCCGAAGGGCGGGGCGAAGGCCAAGGGGGCGAAGAAGGCGGGGGCCAAAAAGGCGTCGGCGAAGAAGTCCGCCGCCAAATCCGCCGCTTCCGGCCCTTGAGCAGATCCACCAAGTCCGCCGCGCGGTTCCCGAGCCGGGACGAGATTGTCTCCTACATCCGCGACAACCCGGATGCGGCGGGGAAGCGCGAGATCGCGCGGGCGTTCCGGCTGGATGCGTCGCAGAAGATGGCGCTCAAGAAGCTCCTGAAGGAGCTGGAGGCCGATGGGGTGCTTGAGCGGCGGCGGGGGCGGCGGTATGCCGAGCCGGGGGCGCTGCCGCCGGTCACCGTCGTCGAGATCACCGGCACCGATACCGACGGCGAGGTGCTGGCGCGGCCGCTGACCTGGGAGGCGGACGGGGCGCCGCCGGTGATCTACATGGCGCCGGAGAAAAGGAGCCGCGCGGCGCTGGGGACGGGCGACCGGGTGCTGGCGCGACTCAATCCCATCGACGAGGGCGCCTTCGAGGGCCGGGTCATCCGCCGGTTGCCGTCGGCGCCGGCCCGGGCGCTGGGCATCTACCGGGTGGTCGACGGCGAGGGCCGGATCAAGCCCATCGACCGGCGCGCGCGGCATGACCTGGTGGTGCCGCGGGGCGACTCGCTGGACGCCGAGCCCGGCGAGCTGGTGTGGGCCGAGGTGCGCCGGGCGTCGCGGCTGGGCCTCCGGCAGGCCCGCGTCGTCGAGCGCCTCGGTGCCACGCAAGGTCCCAAGTCCATCAGCCTAATCACGCTGCACGACCACGACATCCCCAACCGGTTCTCGGCCGAGGCGTTGGAGCAGGCCGACGCGGCGGGGCCCGCAACCCTGAAAGGCCGCGAGGACCTGCGCCGGGTTCCGCTGGTCACCATCGACGGCGCCGATGCCCGCGATTTCGACGACGCGGTGTGGGCCGAGCCCGACCCCAATCCGAAGAACCCCGGCGGCTGGCACCTCATGGTCGCCATCGCCGATGTGGCCTGGTACGTGCGGCCGGGCGATGCGCTGGACCGGGCGGCCTACGAGCGCGGCAACTCGGTCTATTTCCCCGACCGCGTGGTGCCGATGCTGCCCGAGGCCTTGTCCAACGGCTGGTGCTCGCTGGTCCCGGACGAGGACCGGCCCTGCGTCGCCGCGCATCTCTGGATCGGCGCCGACGGGCGGCTCCGGGGCCACCGGTTCATCCGCGGGATGATGCGCTCGGCGGCGCGGCTGACCTATAGCCAGGTGCAGGCGGCGCAGGACGGCAACGCCGACGAGGCAACCGCTCATCTGACGGAGCCGGTGATCGCGCCCCTCTACGGGGCCTACGAGGCGCTGGCGAAAGCGCGGCGGGAGCGGGGCGTTCTGGAGCTGGACCTGCCGGAGCGGCGGGTGGTGATCGGCGACGACGGCCTGCCGGACCGGGTCGAGGTCCGCGAGCGCTTCGACAGCCACAAGCTGATCGAGGAGTTCATGATCTGCGCCAATGTCGCCGCCGCCGAGGCGCTGGAGGCCAAGCGGGCGCCGTGCCTCTACCGGGTCCACGACGAGCCGACACGGGAGAAGCTGGAGAGCTTGCGCGAGTTCCTCGAAGGGCTTGGATTGAAGCTCTCGCGGGGTCAGGTGATCCGGCCGCAGCACTTCAACCAGATCCTCGCCAAGGCCGCCGAGACGCCGCAGGCGCACCTGGTCAACGACGTGGTGCTGCGCAGCCAGGCCCAGGCCCAGTACGATCCGGACAACATCGGCCACTTCGGCCTGGCGCTCCGGCGGTACTGCCATTTCACCTCGCCGATCCGGCGCTATTCGGACCTCGTCGTGCACCGGGCGCTGATCGCTGGATACGGGCTCGGAGCAGGCGGGCTCGGCAGAGACCCCGGCGATTTCGCCAGCCTCGGCGAGCATCTCTCGGCGACCGAGCGGCGTGCTGCGGCGGCCGAGCGGGACGCCGTCGACCGCTTCACCGCCGCCTACCTCGCCGAGCGGGTCGGCGCGACCTTCGACGGGCGGATCACCGGCGTCACCCGTTTCGGCCTGTTCGTCACGCTGACGGACAGCGGCGGCGACGGGCTCATTCCGGTGAGCACGCTGCCGGACGATTTCTATTTCCATGACGAACGCCGCCACGAGCTGGCCGGCCGCGCGACCGGCCGCGCCTTCCGGCTGGGCGATACGGTCGAGGTCCGTCTCGCCGAGGCCGATCCCGTCACCGGCGGATTGATCCTCCAACTCATGGAGGGTGGCACGCTGCCCGGACGGCACGCCAAGAAGGGGCCGCCGAGGAAGGCCAGCCACCCGGCGAAGCGCAAGGCGGCCAAGAAAGTCGCGAGGAAATCCGTCGGAAAACGGCAGAAATAGCCCCCCTCAGCCACGCGACGGGTGACGGCGGCGGTCGATCAGGGCATGATCGTCGCCATGGCCGACCTCCGCACCGCCGTCCACCGCCTGTCCGCCCTGGTCCTCGCCGGGCTCGTGGCGGCGTGCGCGGTGCCGCGCTCCGAGGTCGCCGAAGATCTTGAATTCCGCATCAACTCGGCGCACCGGGTGTTCGCCATCGGCTACCGGGTGGTCGCCGACCACTACATCGAGCCCGTTTCGGCCGAGTCCCTGGCGATGGAAGGACTGCGCGGGCTCGGCGCCCTTGATCCGGCGCTGACGGTGAACCGCGAGGGCGATACCGTGGTGCTGTCGTCGGCCGGCGTCGGCCTCGCCCGACATGCCGCGCCCGAGGCCGATGATTCACACGCCTGGGCGGCGCTGACGGCGCGGATGTCGGTGTCCAGCCGCGCAGTGTCGCCGGCGGTCGCCGAGGCGGGCGCCGAACGGCTTTACGAGGCCGTGTTCGACGGCGCGCTCGCCAACCTGGACACCTTTTCCCGCTATGCCGGCGCCGAGGAGGCGCGGCGCGACCGCGCCCGGCGCGACGGCTATGGCGGCATCGGCCTGAGCCTCAAGTTCGTCGGCGGAACGGCGCTGGTGACGCGCCTCGTCGCCGGCGGGCCGGCGGCACTGGCGGGGATCAGGGCCGGCGACCGGATCACCCATGTCGACGGTGCACCGGTCGGCGAACTGAACACGAAAGCGGTGGCCGGACGGCTGCGCGGCAAGCCGGGATCGAAGGTGCTGCTGGTCGTCGAGCGGCTTGGCCGCGCCGATCCGTGGAGCGTTCGCCTCGAACGGACGCACATCGTCCCCGACACAGTCGAGCGGCGCCGGGTAGGCGATGTTCTCTATATCGCCGTCAAGGGCTTCAATCAGGATACCGCCGGCAATGTCGCCGCTGCGCTCTATGCCGAAATCGAGAACGGCAACCCGCAGCCGGCCGGCCTGGTGCTCGACCTGCGGGGCAATCCGGGCGGTCTCCTGAAGCAGGCGGTCGAGGTCGCCGACTTGTTCCTCGGCACGGGCCGTATCGTCGCCACCCGGAGCCGTCACCCGGACAGCCTGCAAATCTACGACGCCGGGGGACGCGATCTCACCGAGGGGTTGCCGCTGGTGGTGATGGTCGATGGCCGATCCGCATCGGCGGCCGAGATCGTCGCTGCGGCGCTCCAGGACCAGGGCCGGGCGATCGTCGTCGGCACCTCGTCCTTCGGCAAGGGCACCGTTCAAACCGTGGTGCCGCTGCCCAACGACGGTGAGATCACGCTCACCTGGTCGCGCCTGGTCCCGCCGTCGGGCTACGTCCTGCATGGCCGTGGCGTGCGACCGGCCGTCTGCACGAGCGGGATGACCGGCGACGAGGCCGAGGTGATCCGGCGGCTCGTTGCAAGCACTCCCGCGGCCGCGGGACTTGGCAGGGACGCCGAGTGCCCCGCGGAAAGCCGCAGCGCTGAACTGGATCGGGGTATCGCCGTTCGCATCGCCGGTGATGGCGCGCTCTATGCCCGTATGCTCGGGCGCGCACCCAGCGTTGCCGCGGCGACGCCCCACAGCCCTTGACAGGCTAGCCGCCGACGGTATGGTGCCGGTCCTTTAGACGGACCCCGCGTCCAGGACGAGGCGGAAACAGTGGCGAAACCGAATACGATCCTCATCAGGCTGGTCAGCAGTGCCGGTACGGGGTTCTACTACGTGACCAAGAAGAACCCGCGCACGCAGACCAACAAGCTTGAATTCCGCAAATACGATCCGGTGGCGCGAAAGCACGTCATCTTCAAGGAAGCCAAGATCAAATAGGCTTCCGCGCAGCCGGTTCCGACCTGCCCAGGATTCTCAGTAGCGCGGCTTATAGGGGTCGTCGTATTGGGATCCCCCGCGCCCGTACGGCTGGGGGGAGGAGTAACCCGGCCGTTCCGTTCCACGCGGCGCGGTATCACCAAGTCTGTCGTTGTAGCCGCCAAGCGGCGCGCCCCGCCATCCTCTTTGCTGATATTGCTGGTAGCGTTCGGAGGAGTGACGCTGGCGGGCTTCGTCGGTGGTTTCGAACCAACGACGCTGCTGGGCCGATGCGTCCAGGGCCAAACCTGCAACGAATGTCAGAGCCAAAACAGCGAGCAAGTAGCGCATCGAATCCTCCAGTGGCCCCGACGACCATGAGTTACCAAACATAGCAATTACGACGACCCATTATAGAACCTCTGGTTGGCTGAGCAACCCAAGGCAATCGTTGTGCCGCCTGTCGCCATCGACGGTGCCGATACCCGCCATGTCGATGCCGCCATGGGGGTCGATGCCGCACCCGTCGCCGACCATGGCACTCCGCCCGGGGCGGTGAAGGGACGTCGGCTAGTCCAAGAACCGCGAAACGACAGCGAGAAACGATTCGATTGAGATCGGTTTGGCGATGTATCCGTCGCATCCGCCACTCAAGACCGCCTCTTCGTCACCCTTCATCGCCGCGGCGGTGACGGCGACCACCGGGATGTCGGCGGTCTCGGGGTCGGCTTTGATGCGGCGCGTTGCCTCGAGCCCGGACAGGCCCGGGAGGCGGATGTCCATCAGCACGAGATCGGGGCGGAAACGGCGCGACAGGTCGACGGCATCGTGCCCGTCGGAGGCCTGCAGGGTGTTGTACCCGTTGGCTTGCAGAAGCTCGTTGAACAGCTTGAGGTTAAGGCCGTCGTCTTCGACGACAAGGACGGTTTTGGGCATCGTCCCCTCTAGCCGCGATAAGGCCCGAGCCACAAGACGCGCTCTAGAACGGAAGCCACGCTCCCGGTTCGTTGGCGGCCACAAGAGCCAGCCACAATCCCATCAGCGCCACGGCAAGCGCGAATGCTTTTGCCGAAACCATGATCGATGCCCCCAGTTCGGTGGGCGGACGACCACACTCCCCGTCGATTGCCGCGATGATCGGCGACATCACGGTTTCGGTCTGTGATGGATGTCACGCTGAGAGTCGTTCTCGACCGGCGGCGGCCGGCCTATTCCCCGCGAACCTCTTCGACCATGCCCTGAAGCACTTCGACGTCCCGGATCAGCAGGGAATCCTTGGTGCGCTCGACCACGCCCTGGCGGGCCAAGTCGTTCATCACCCGGGCGACCGTTTCGCGGGTGGTGCTCACGCGGCTGGCGATGTCGCTGTGCACCGGGATCGGCGCGATCCGCGCGTGGGTGTCGTCGACCATGTGTTCGCGAGCCTGTCGCAGCACCTCGGCCTGGACCCGGTTGTTGGCCGCGAGGGTGCTGAGGTCCATGATCCGGTCGTTGGAGGCGCGGACGATGCGGGCGAGACGCAGCATGGCCTTCAGCGCCACCTTCGGGTGCTTGGCGAGCAGCTCGAGGAAGATCCGACGCGGCAAGGCGACGATCAGCGAATCCTCAAGCGCCATCACACTGGCCGAGCGCGGCTGCCCGTCAAGTGCTGACAATTCGCCGAAATAGCTGCCCTGAACGAGGTCGTCGAAGGCGATCTCGCGACCGGACACCGAATAGTTGACCACCCGCACGCGTCCCCGGACGACAAAGAAGACATCCGTGGTGACGCTGTCCCGATCGATGATCTGCTCGTGCGCGGTGAACCGCTTGTACCGGCACGCACGCTCCACGGTGGTCAGCTCGTCTCGTTTGAGGTCGGACAATAGCTGGATACCCGACAACAGGCTTCGGTCAGCTTCCGCCGCCTTTGCCGGCGCTGCCGCAGCGTCCTGCTTCACCGTTTCCGCCATTGTCGCCGTGCTCCCTCCCTCGTTGGCCCGATAACGGGCCGCCACATGTTACAGAGTTCGTTTGCAGATGGCGAGTGCCGGCGTGGCCGCGCACAAACGCCCCGTTCGATGGCCTTTCGGTCATGCAACTCGTTGATTTGGAAGCCTTCGAGCGCTGTTGCGCCGGGAATCGCCGCCGGTTAAGGTTTGCCAGTCAAGCCGGATCCCGCGATGCCCCGCAAACCCGTGAACGAGCCGGTCCCTGCCGTTGCCGTGGTCGTGCCATGCTACCGCGAGGTCGAGCATGTCCTCGACGTCCTCGCCGGCATCGGACCCGAAGTCTCCTCCATCTTCGTCATCGACGATGCTTGTCCCGACGGTACCGGCGCGCACGTTCGCGACCATTGCCAGGCCAGGACCCGCGCGTCGAAGTCATCACCCATGGGACGAACAAAGGCGTCGGCGGGGCAACGATCACCGGCTACCGGCAGGCGATGGCCATTGGCGCCGACATCGTCGTCAAGATCGACGGTGACGGCCAGATGGACCCGGCGTTCATCCCCACGCTGATCGCGCCGATCCGCGAGGGCAACGCCGACTACGTCAAAGGCAACCGATTCTACGACCTCGACGGCGTCAGCCAGATGCCGCGCAAGCGTATCGTCGGCAACCTGGTGCTGTCGTTCGCCACCAAGATGTCGAGCGGCTACTGGGACATGTTCGATCCGACCAACGGCTTTACGGCTGTCCACGCCCGGGTCCTTGCGCGGCTGCCGCTGGACAAGATCAGCACGGGTTTCTTCTTCGAGTCCGACATGCTGTTCCGCCTCAATGTCGCCCGGGCCGTGGTCACCGAGGTGCCGATGGCGGCCCGCTACGGCACCGAAACGAGCAAGCTGCGCATCCGCCGGGTTTTTGCAGTTCGCCGGCAAGCACGTGGCCAACACGTTCAAGCGGATCTTCTACGGATACTTTCTGCGCGACTTCAACATCGCCTCGATCGAGCTGGTCGTCGGCACCCTCTTGTTCTGGTTCGGGGTAATCTTTGGTGCCGTGCGCTGGTACCAGAGCATGGTCAGCGGGGTGCCGGCTACCGCCGGCACGGTCATTCTGGCGGCCTTGCCGATCCTGCTGGGCTGGCAGATGCTGCTGGCGTTCTTCAACTTCGATACCCGCAACGTGCTGACGACGCCGCTCCACCCCCGGCTGCCGCCACTGCCCGAAACGCCGGCCGCGAAGACCGGCCGGGGAACTTGACCGCCGACCGTAAGCATCGACAAGTCCGCCGACACGGATACACTGTCGGTTGACGAAACGCGGCGCATGACCGCGGGAAGGGGAGGACAACGATGGGCGATCAGGACGTCCCGGCGGCGCGCGGCAACGTATTTCCCTATCAGGATCGGATCAGCGAGGTGACGACGGAGGCGCCGTTCCGCTGGCTTGTCGCTGGTTGGCGCGACTACACCCGTGCCGGCATGGTCAGCATCGGCTACGGCGTGCTGTTCGCCGCTGCTGGTCTGGTGCTGACGGTCGGCCTCTACTTCGCCGGCCTGGAATATCTGATCGCGCCGCTGGCCGCGGGGTTCCTGCTCGTCGGGCCGGGCCTTACTGTCGGTCTCTATGCGATCAGCCGCGACCTCGCCGAAGGCCGTACCCCGGCGCTGGGTTCGGCGCTCTCGGCGTGGCGCGCCAATCCGATCCCGCTTTTCGCCTTCGGCCTCGGCCAGGTCCTGTTCCTGATCATCTGGATGCGACTCGCCGTCGTCATCTTCGCGGTGTCGTTTCCCCACCAGAACGTCGATCTGCAAAGCATCGTCAACACCGCGCTGTTCACTGCCGAGGGCAACATCTTTCTGCTCATCGGCACGGCCGTCGGCGCGGTGCTCGCAACCATCGCCTTCGCCGTCGGCGCGTTTTCGCTGCCGCTGATGCTCGACCGCCGGGTCGGCATTATCGAGGCCGTCGTCACCAGCGTCGTCGCGACGTTTCTCAATTTCCGGGTGATGGCGTTGTGGGCGGCGCTGATCGTGCTGTTCACCGCCGCTGGTCTGGCCACCGCCTACATCGGACTCGCCGCGACCCTGCCGCTGATCGGCCACGCCAGCTGGCACGCCTACCGCACGGTCATCCGCCCGCCGGCTTAAACGAAATCAAATTACCCGGCCGACACCGTCGCGGCGGGGATCGCCGGCGGCATCGAAGCCCTGTCCGCGGGGCGCCCGGCGTGCGGCATGGACGCCGCCGAAGAACATGTTCAGCGCATCCCACCGTTTGAGGTCGGGGAACGTCTCGGCGGCGGCATCCACGGCGGCCTCGTCGAAGCCCGGTTCGACGTCGAGGTGACCGTTCTCGAAGTGAATGCGCGGTCGGGCAACGGCTTCCGCCAGCGGTGCACGGAACGTCAACAGATTCAGCACGACTTGGAGGATGGCCGTACGGATGCGATTCGATCCGCCCGAACCGAGGGCGGCGACGGTGCCGTCGGCCTCGGCGACGACCATCGGCGCCATCATCGAGCTCATCCGGGTGTCCGCCGGCCAGCGGTGGAAACCGTGCGGATTGATGTCTTCCTCGCCAAGCATGTTGTTGAGCATGAAGCCGGCGCCGGGGACGATGTAGCCCGATCCCTCGCCGTTGGAAAGCGACAGAGCGGCGGCGTTGCCGGCGGAGTCGATAACGCTGATGTGGGTGGTGCCGCGGGTGACGGTTGGGTGGTCCCGGACGGCGGCGCGATAGGCGGCGATCAGCGCCGGGTCCAGCACGGCATCAGCAACGCGGTTGTCCTGGAGGCCGCTCTCCACCCGCGCGTGGTTGGTCACCTCCATGACCCGGGCCAACTGCTTGAGGTAGGCGTCTGAGCCGAAGCCGAGGCCGGCGACATCGATCTCCCGCAGCATTTCCAGGGCGAAGGCGATCAGGATGCCGCCCAACGACGGCGGCGGATTGACATGGATCCGCGCACCATCCAGATCGATGGCCAGCGGACGCCGGCGTTCGACGGCGTAACTCGCCAGGTCGTCGCCGTCCAGGTGACCGCCCTGTGAAGCGCAATCGTCAATGATGACGCGGGCGATCTCGCCTCGATAGAAGAGATCGGCACCCTCGATGGCCATCACCTCGAGGGCGTCGGCCATCTCGGGAAGGCTCAGGACCTCGCCGTCGCCGATGAGTTCGCCCGGCCGATCACGGCTGCCGAACAGCGCCATGCTGGCGGCGTTGCTCTTGAAGATCGGCCCAATGACGCCAAGCACGAAGGCCTGCATCGGGCTGATGTGGGTGCCCGAGCGGGCCAAGGCGACGGCCGGTTCGACCAGACGCCGCATAGGCATTCGGCCGAGGTCGGCGTGGGCGTCGAACAGGCCGCGGACCAACCCGGGCGTGGCGATCGACCCCATGCCGATATGGAATTCCTGCTGCACAGTGCCGAAGTCGGCGACGATGGGGAAGAAATCGCAGGCATTCTCGGGGCGAAAGCGGCGCGGGGTCTGCGGAAAGAAGTCGTAGACGACGGGCCGCCCGTCGGCTGGCAGGGCAAGGAGAAAACCGCCGCCACCCAATGATGCCAAGGCCGGTTCGGCGACACACGCCGCACACATGGCCGCCAGCGCCGCGTCGAAGGCGTTGCCGCCGTCCGCCAGGACATCGGCGGCGATGCCTGCAGTTTCGTGGTGCCCGGCGGCGATCGCGCCTCCGATGGTCATCTCAACGTGGCTCTCCGTGGATTTCGCAACGGGCGTAGCGACTGCGCCGTGCACTGTCAACTCAGGGAGGCGGCGTGTCGATGCCAATCCGAGCCGAAATCGCACGGCTGCCCGTTGACAGTGCGCCGCAGCAAGACCCATGATCCTTCCCTGATCGTGTCCTGCCAAGCTGGGTCGATGGGACTCGGGACGGTCCCGAAAGCCAGCGAAATCAGCGGTCGGAAAGGGAGCCCCCATGAACCGCCGGAACTTCGCGGTCCTGTTCGTTGTCGCCGCTTGCGCCGGGCTGATCGCATCGCCCGATACCTCTGCTCAGGACGCTGGACAGGGGACGTTGAACGCCGTGTCGTTCAAACCGGTACCCGTCGGCGTGCCGATCTTCGTGCGTCCGCTCGACGACTCGGACGAAAACCTCGCGCTGAAGCAACGGTTCGAAGCGGTTCTCCGGGAACGCGGTTACGCGCTCGCGGCGGACGCATCCGGGCTTGTGTTGACGTTCGAAACCCGGGACGACATCGGGTCGTGGTCGAGTTCGGGTCGTCGGACCGTGCTGGAGTTCCAAGGTGCCGGCGGCCGCGAGGGCACGGAGGACGTTGAGGCCCGGTTGCGGCTGTTCGACAGCCAGAGAGGGGCGCTGTTGAACAAGGGGCGCGGCGGGACGCGTGTCGTGGCGCCGAGCAACTTCGGCTCGAAGTGAATATCGACCACAAGGGCAACCGTCAGCGGCTGTGGCAGGGGTGGACCGTCGCTGACCTCGCTTACGGAGACGACCGTTCGCTCAACCAGGCCATGGTTGCGGCGCTGGTCGACAATATCGGCAAGACCGTCCGTCAGCAGTCCTTTGATCTGCTGATCTGCGGTAGCCGGGACCCGGTCGGCCGCAGCGTTTCGTCACCGGTACGTGTGCCGGCGGGAAGCACGGCGACGGGTATCGGCGACGGCAGAACGACAAGCAGGGGGAAGGAACACCAGAATGGCCAACGTGGTGGTCGTCGGTTCCCAATGGGGCGACGAAGGCAAGGGCAAGATCGTTGATTGGCTGTCCGAGCGGGCGGAGGTCGTCGTCCGGTTTCAAGGCGGGCACAACGCAGGCCACACGCTGGTCGTCGATGGTGTTACCTACAAGCTAAGCCTGTTGCCCTCCGGCGTCGTGCGTGGCGGCAAGCTGTCGATCATCGGCAACGGCGTGGTGCTGGATCCCTGGGCGCTGCTCGAAGAGATCGCCACGGTGCGCGGACAGGGAGTCGAGATCGGCCCGGAGAGCGTCCGCATCGCCGAGAACGTGTCGTTGATCCTGCCGCTACACCGCAATCTCGACAAGGCGCGGGAAGTGGCTTTGGGCAAGGCGAAGATCGGCACTACGGGCCGCGGCATCGGTCCGGCCTACGAGGACAAGGTCGCCCGCCGCGCCATCCGTCTCGGCGACCTGGCCAGTCCAGAGACGCTCAGGGGCAAGCTCGATACACTGCTGCTCCACCACAACGCCCTTTTGCGCGGCCTCGGCATGCCGGAGATCGACGGCGACGAGCTTCAGGACCAACTGCTGGCTATTGCGCCGGACGTGCTGCCCTATGCGGACGCCGTCTGGAAGACTTTGGACGATGCCCGCCGCAATGGTCGCCGCATCCTGTTCGAAGGCGCGCAGGGGACCATGCTCGATGTCGATCACGGTACCTATCCGTTCGTTACCTCGTCGAACACGCTCGCGGGTCAGGCGGCGGTAGGGTCCGGGCTCGGTCCCGGCGCGTTGGACTATGTTCTCGGTATCACCAAGGCATATACCACTCGGGTCGGCAGTGGGCCGTTCCCCACCGAGCTGGAGGACGAAATCGGTCGGGGACTCGGCGAACGCGGCCGGGAATTCGGGACCGTTACCGCACGACCGCGGCGATGCGGCTGGTTCGATGCCGTGCTCGTACGCCAGGCGGTAAAGGTCAACGGCATTCGCGGGATCGCCCTGACCAAGCTCGACGTGCTGGACGGCATGACCGAATTGAAGGTCTGCATCGGATATCGGTTGGACGGAACGGTGTTGGACCATCTGCCGGCCTCGACGATCCAGCAGAACCAATTGGAACCCGTCTACGAATCCATGGAGGGCTGGTCGGCGAGCACGCATGGGGCCAGATCATGGGCGGATCTGCCGGCAACGGCAGTGAAATACATCCGCCGCATCGAAGAGCTCATTGAGGCGCCGGTGCACCTGTTGTCGACCAGTCCCGAACGCGAAGACACCGTTCTGGTGCGCGATCCTTTCGTCGCTTGAGACCGTCGCGCTTCTGCGCGCTCTATCGACGACTTCCGAAGGCTCGTCGGCTTCCCGCTTGAGCGCTTCATCCCGCAGGAATGCGCCAACGACGTCCGATGCGTCGAAGTTGTCGGTTTAACGCTGCCAGGAAATCGCTTTAGACCGGCTGCGGCATGGAATGCCACCAGATCCGCACTTCTTCTGCCAGCCCGTCGCGCGCGAACTTGGCCACCAGTGTCCCGTCCAGTTCCATGCGCGGCAGAGGGTCGTCGGGTTTGCGGTGGGGCAGGCCAGTGCCGGTCGATTGGGCCCAGATCTGAAACAGTTCCTCGGATGCTACCTGATACGTCGTATTCCAGTGCGCAATGCCGCCGTCGTCGGTTTCCGCCAGCACCTCGTACGTCACGGAGATGTCTTCCTGCAGTTTGATTCGGTCCCAATAGGCGGCTCGCTCCTCGGGCGTGGCCTGGACCTGAAAGGGCGTGTTGCAATAGCGACCGTCGGGCGTGAACAGGGCCGCAAAGCCTTCGGAATCCTGTCCTTCCCATACGCGTTTATACGCGGCCATGAATTCGTGAATGCCCATGTCTGGTCTGATCTCCTCCAAAGTGCTGGGCGTTCAGGCAACTCGAAAACCGCTCGATTTATCCCCAACCTGCCGATGATCGGTGATCTGCGGCCTCCGGCCATCCAAGCGAACCAGAACATACCGCGTTGTAGGGTGCTTTCCGACCTCGTTGAACTCTTCCGACCGAGGCCATTGGGGTCCGAAGCCGGAGAGCCGTGCGGGGCCTCGCCGTTCCTGCCGATGCGTCAGCATCGGCTTCGAACCAACGCCTGGCGGATCGCCTCGCCGCGGAGCCGTCAGAACGGTTCAATATGAATTGAAAGAGCCCCAGATTAAGGGTTTCGCAACGGACCGATCCCTAAGGTGAGGCGGGGACGTGCCGGCTGCGAGCGGCCGGTGGACGCATCTTGAGGAGCAGTGATGGCGGAAGCGGCGGTCGCCATTGACCACGAAGCGCCAGCGGCAATGCCCGCGGGCCCGTCGATGCTGTTCGATCGGTTCGAGATCGACCCGGCAAAGCCGATCCCGCAGCTCGATACACCTTCAGCCCGGGCTTACAACGCCGAGGATCGGCGCGACCCGGGACGCGATCTCTACGCGCTGATCTGCGCCCCCAGCGTTCCGCCGCGAGCCAATCAGATGGCGACGCTTAAGGGATCCGGCATACCGGGGTTGCTGGAACTCGTCGAATGGGGGCCGATGGACTGGCCGCTGCTCGGCCAGCGGTGCATGGCCGTGGTCTATGAACGGCCGCTCGGAGGTACCCTGGCCGACGCTTTTTCCGCCGGCGGCCGCGTCAGCGACTATGACGTGCCGAGGCGCGTCGTCGAACCCCTGGTGCGGTCGTTGAAGGATCTTGCCGCCGCTGGCGTCAGCCACCGGGCGATCCGGCCCAACAATCTGTTCTACCGCGACGAAGGCCGGCATACGCCGCTTCTCGGCGACTGCGTAACGGCGCCCCCCGGCTTCGATCAGCCGCTGGCATTCGAACCCATCGAACGCGCCTTGGCGGGCTCGGCGGGGCGCGGCAACGGCGACATCGCCGACGACATCTACGGGCTGGCGGTTACGCTGGTGATGCTTCTCGTCGGCCGCAATCCCGTTGCCCAAATGAGCGACGACGAACTGTTGGCGGCGAAAATCGAGCGGGGCAGCTATACTGGCGGAACGCGAACGCGTGCCGATGGCGATGATCGAGCCGCTGCGCGGCATGCTCAACGACGATCCGGCGGAACGCTGGGGTCTTGACGAGATCGAACTCTGGTTGAGCGGGCGGCGCGTTGCGCCGGCGCGCAAGCGAGCGATCAAGCACGCCGGCATGCCGTTCAACTTCGCCGGGTATGACCACGTGACGCGCACGACGTTGGCCCGGGCGATGACCCAGAATGTTCGCGAGGCGGCTACCGTGGCCCGCCAAGGCCATCTCGAACCTTGGCTGATCCGTCACATGAACGCGCCGGACCTCGCCGACGCCGTGAACGAGGTCGTCGAGGGAACGAAGGCGCAGGAGGGCGACCTCCGGGGCAGCGACGATGTGATGGTCGCGCGGCTGGCCATTGTCCTCGATCCCGCTGGACCCATTCGCTATAAGGGGTTTTCGTTCGTCATTGAGGGCTTCGGACCGGCGTTGGCCGTGGCTTGGCTCCGCGACGGCCACTCCGAAACCCCGGCAGAGGCAATTTCGCTGGGCCTTCCAGGTCTGTGGCTCGGCGCCCAAACGGTGTCCAAGCCGGATTTTGGCGCCCTCGACCGGATGTTCGCCCAGCTCCGCGCCTATCTCCAGGCCCCGGGACCGGGGTACGGACTGGAGCGCTGCCTTTACGAAACCAATACCAGTCTGCCGTGCCAGAGCCCGCTTCTCAGCGACCAGTACGTCACCGAGGTCCGGGAGTTGATGCCTGCGCTGGACGAAGCGGCCGGCCACGCCAGTGCCGGTTCTCGACCCATGGACCGCCACATCGCCGCATTCATTGCCGCGAGGTTCAACCACGATATCGAGGCACACTTGGCAGCCATCGGCGAAACCCGCGAGGACAAGTCGCAGATCGGTGTCCTCAGCCTGCTGGCCCTCCTGCAGTGGCGGCTGAAGGTGCCGCCGTTGTTCGGCCTTTCGAGCTCGATTGGCGGCATGCTCGGACCGGCGATCAACACCTATCACAACCGGGAAACCCGCCGGGAAATAGAACGCGAGATCCCTCGTCTGGTCCGCCAGGGAAGCCTGCCCGAACTCTACGACCTGATCGAGAATGCCGAGCGACGGCGGCGCGACCGAGACGGCTACGCCGCCGCCACGGCCGAGTTCACGGCCGCCGAGACGGAGATCCAGGAGATCGAAGGTAGCGATGTCGCGCGCTCGGCGGCCTCGATCCGGGTGGGGCGACGGTCCGCGGCGATGGCGGCGATGGTCATCGCCTTTGTCACCGTCTCGGTGTCGTTCCTGTTGGCGCTTTTCTGACCGCGGCCGGAAACAATGGGAAAACCACCGAACAAGAAAGCAGCAGCGGCCAAGTCACCGGCAGCCACCGGCAGCCAGAAGGCCGGGAAACCGATCCTTCTGCTGCTTATCCTCGTGCTGTTCGCGATCATTTCGCTGCCGACACTGATGATCGTCGGGGCGGGGATGCTGCCGACACTGGTCGCATTTCTGGTCGATCGCCAACGGCCCCGGTACGCGGCGATCTGCGTGGGCGGACTCAATCTGGCCGGGGTCTTCCCCCACCTGCTGCCAATCTGGTTCGGTGTGCACACCCGCCAGGCGGCCGAGGCCGCGCTGACGGACGTCTTCGTGCTGATGTCGATGTACGGCGCCGCGTTGTTCGGCTGGATGCTGTACTTCGCCGTGCCGCCTCTGGTCGGCGCTGTGCTCAGTGTCGTGGCTCAACGGCGGGTGGCACTGCTCCGCCTGAGTCAGAAGGCGCTGATCGAAGAGTGGGGCGAGAGCGTCGCCAACCCATCGGACGCGAAGAAGCCTCCCGCGACGCCGCCTCCCGAGCCGGCTCCCGAGCCGCCACCCGAACCGGCCGAAACCGGCGCTGCGACGGCGTGATCAGCAGGCGATGTGCTGCTCGATGACGGCGTTGCGCACCGACTTCTGAAGCTTCTCGAACGCCCGCACCTCGATCTGACGCACGCGCTCGCGCGAGATCCCGTAGTGCTGGGACAGGTGTTCCAGAGTCGTCGGCTGGTCCTTGAGCCGGCGTTCCGAGAGGATGTGGCGTTCGCGCTCCGAAAGCAGCCGCATCGCCCCGGCCAGGAGACGCCGGCGATTGGTCAGTTCCTGGTTGTCCGCGAGGATCGCTTCCTGGCTGTCCTCATCGTCGACTAGCCAATCCTGCCACTCGCCTTCGCCTTCGTCGCGGACCGGCGCGTTGAGCGATGAGTCGGGCCCGGAGATGCGGCGGTTCATCTGCACTACCTCGTCCTCGGTGACCTTCAGCCGATGGGCGATGGCGCTGACGTGCTCGGGCGACAGATCGCCGTCGTCGATCGCCTGCATCTGGCCCTTGAGCTTGCGGAGATTGAAGAACAGCTTCTTCTGGGCCGCCGTGGTACCCATTTTGACCAGCGACCACGAATGCAGGATGTATTCCTGGATCGCGGCGCGAATCCACCACATGGCATACGTGGCGAGGCGGAATCCGCGTTCCGGATCGAACCGTCGTACCGCCTGCATCATGCCGACGTTGCCTTCGGAAATCAGTTCGCCAAGCGGCAGGCCATAACCCCTGTAACCCATGGCAATCTTGGCGACCGGGCGAAGATGGCTGGTGACCAGCTGGTGGGCAGCTCCGACGTCTTCGTGCTCGACCCAGCGGCGGGCGAGCATGAACTCTTCCTCCGCGGCGAGCATCGGATACCGGCGGATCGCCTGGAGGTACCGTGACAGGTTCCGTTCAGGTGTGATTTCGAGATCGAGTGTCAGTGCGGCCATGGTTTCGTCTGCGCTCCCAACCCGCGCCCCCGGGCAACTTCTGCGTCACCCTTGCGGGCCTATAGCAGGTTTCCAACAGCCTCCCCGAAATCGTAATACCCTAGCACGTTTGTCGAGTATAGCGCTTTTTACACGCGGTCTAATACCAAGCTGCATTGATCGTGACTCATTAACGGCTTGTTGATGGATGGCGTGATTCAAAGGGTGGGGAAACGGTAGAGGAGTTTCCCATGGGCCTGGCCATTCCCCTTCGCTCGGACTACGACGGATCGACCCTGCGACGCCTTGCCAGGGGTTCGGAGGACGCCAACCAGGCGCGTCGCTTGTTGGCGTT